>VAPB010792925.1_pt1 | contig 16080 bp, 15 predicted proteins | sample 3395101 | NCBI WGS metagenome assembly VAPB01 (sample SAMN08290433, study PRJNA428436) | hydrothermal vent metagenome | isolation source: Deep-sea hydrothermal vent chimney | place: Indian Ocean: Southwest Indian Ridge | reverse complement strand
GTATTCCATCGGCCCGATTATTCATCTCTGATAGCCTCCACCGGAACCACCGCAGCCGCCCGGCGAGCGGGATAGAGACTGGCGAGCAGACAGAATAGAAGGCTGATCAGTGTGATAAGAGTGAAATCCAGGAACCGCATGTCGATAGGAACCGCATCTATGAAATAGACATCAGGAGGCAGATGGATCAGACGGAAGGTCTTCTGCGCCCAGCAGAAACCATATCCTATCACAAGTCCGATAACCGTACCGACGACACCAACTATCATTCCCTGGCTGACGAACACCCGCTGCACACTCGAACGGGTTGCCCCCATCGCCTTGAGAATCCCGATTTCCTTCTTCTTCTCCAGAACCACCATGATCAGAGTGGATATGATATTGAAGGCCGCCACCATGATGATCAGGCCCAGGACTATGAACATCGCCCACTTCTCGATTGTCATCCACGAGAAGAGGTTCTTGTTCTGATCTATCCAGGTGATCACGTAGTAGGGATAGGGCAGTATCCTTTCCAGTTCTTCCTGAACGGATTGTGCATTCCACATATCATCAATGCGGACTGCCAGCCCGGAGATCCGGTCGCCCATCCCCAGCAGATTCTGTGCGGTCTTCAATCCCAGATAGGCATAGGCGACATCGTACTCGTAGAGACCCGTTTTAAAGACACCGTTGACTTTGAAGTTTCGCTGGCGGACGGTCGGAAAAAGAGAAAAGCCTGTTGGGGACTCCTCTCCCTCAGGAAGAACCGCCACATAACCTTTCTGTCCAACCGACCCCACGCGCTGACTCAGATCCCACCCCAGGACCATACCGTAGAACTCAAGCTCCCTGGAATTCTCGGGACTGATCGGTTCCCGAGAGATGCCGAGATCGAGACTGCCTCCGATAATTGCCCCGGAGATCGTATAGACCTCGTCGGCGGTCGATGGATCTATTCCCCTTATCACAGCCGTGACCCGCTGCCGGCCTCCGATCATCCCGTCACTTTCGATGAAGGGAGTAACACCTATGATCCCGGGAACGGTTCGCAGGGTATCCATGACAGACTGCCACGTACCTCCCTCAATGCCGCGTTTGTGGAAGGTGACAACCTTTATGTGTGCGTCTGTATCGAGGATTTTCTGCCGCACTTCTGTCTCGAGTCCGTTCATCGTAGACAGGACTATGGCAAGGGCGGCCACGCCGATTGCGACACCGAAGACAGAGATATATGTGATGAGAGATATGAAGCGGGTGCGTCTGCGACTGCGCAGATACCTGAGAGCGATGAATGTCTCGTAGCGCACTGTCAGATTCCCTCAGCCACTCCTCAGCTCTGACCCTCTTCGGGACGCAGAGTTGGAAAGAGGATCACGTCACGGATCGAACGCTGATCGGTGAACAGCATGACGACACGATCGATCCCGATACCCAGGCCTCCGGTAGGCGGCATTCCATATTCGAGCGAACGCACAAAATCTTCGTCCATTCTCTGTGCTTCATCATCGCCCAGCTCAAGCAATGCGAGCTGCTGTTCAAATCTTGCCCGCTGGTCATCCGGGTCGTTCAACTCGCTGAAGGCGTTGGCGAATTCCATTCCGGCAATGATCAGTTCAAACCGCTCGGTCAGGCCCGGTATCTCCCTGTGACGCTTGGCAAGCGGGCTCAGTTCCATCGGGTAATCGATTACGAATACCGGCTGGATAATGTTCGGCTCCACGAAAGCACCGAAGGCAGCATCGAGAAGCCCCCCCCTGCCGATCTTCCCTTCAACATCCACCCCCCTGTCCTCCAGTGCATTTCTCAACTCATCTTCCTCCATCCCGCCTGCATCGAGATCGCCGTGTTGTGAAAGAAGATCGAGGAAAGGCACTCTCTGAAATGGCAGTGCCAGATCTATGGTCCGGCCATCGAACTCGAGTTGAGTTCCTCCATCCAGTACGCTTTCGCACCAGTGGGCGAAGATATCCTCGACAAGCTTCATGATATCGTTGTAGTCAGCGTATGCCTGGTAGAGTTCCAGCATCGTGAATTCCGGATTGTGCCAGCGGTCGAGCCCTTCATTCCGGAAGATCCGGCCGATCTCGTAGATCCGATCGAGACCGCCCACTATCAATCTCTTGTGGTAAAGTTCGAGCGCTATCCGCAGGTACATCTCGATATTCAGGGTGTTGTGCACGGTTATGAAGGGTCTGGCGCTGGCCCCTCCATGCAGCTGCTGCAGAACAGGTGTTTCAACCTCCAGAAAGCCGCGACCATTCAGGAATAAACGCACTTCGGTTACCAGGCGGGATCTCGTCCGGAATATCTCCCTGACATGAGGGTTGACGAAAAGATCCACGTAGCGCCTGCGGAAACGGGCCTCCCTGTCCGCAAAAGCGTAAAAGGTCTTCTCTTCTCCTGTATCAGGATCGATCGCGGTTTTGGGAGTAGGTATCGGACGGATGGTCTTGGCCAGCAGGTCGAAAGAGGTCACCCGCACCGTCTTTTCACCCGTACGGGTCACCATCAGGGTTCCTTCTACACCCACCCAATCCCCCAGATCGAGCAGTTTAAAAATGCTGAAGGTGTCTTCTCCGATATCATCCTGTTTGAGGTAGATCTGAATTCGGTCCGATTGATCGAGAAGATCGCCAAACGCTGTTTTTCCATGTGTCCTGACGGCAGTCAGCCTGCCTGCCAGCCGGACGGCAGGCATCTCGGCCTCTTCTTTACCATCGGGACACAACTCATCCCACCGGCTCTTGATTTCCGCGATTGAATGGGATGGTTCGAAGCGGTAGGGATACGGCTCTATTCCCAGCTTGCGGAGCGCATCAAGGTGCTCTCTTCTGGCGGCGATATACTGATCGCCGTCAGAGTCAGCCGGTGGAAGTACCGGATCGGTATCTCTTGGAATGTCTTTGTCTGTCACGGGTTCACTTATGGTTCAGGTCATCCTCTTCTCAGGATGCGACAGTATACGGAATTACTCTCTTATTATCTCTGTTATTCCTCCATTTGACACATCAGATCTGGCCACTTTCCAGGTACGATTCCATCTCAGGGTCCACATCAGAATCATGACGGTGCCCCGGTGGGCTGTCACCAGCCGTTCAGAGCAGTCTGTGTATTCCTCAGGTGCAACCCAGTCGAGCAGCTCGTTCCATGCCGCACGATATCTTGAGCGCGCCTGCCAGATCGATTCGGAAACAGGAAAAACCGGAAAAATCTGGTGCGCCATGCTGTGCAGGAACCAGCTGCGTATCGTCCTGTCACGATTCGGAAAGATCCTGGGCTGCACCCCGGCAGGCATGAATTCCCGGAACCGATCTATACAGACTACCGGAAGCTGAAGCAGACCTGACAGGATGTCGGCCGTCTGGCGTGCCCGGCGGAGCGGACTGGTATGCACCGCCGGTAGCGATCTGCCCTGAAAATGGTCTGCCAGTTTCTCAATCTGCTCAATTCCGAACGGTGTAAGCGGGCTCTCCTCAGAATCGAGTACGATCTGATTGTACTCCTCGGCGCTGACATGCATGGTTTTGGGATGTTTGTTGTAATCGGTTTGACCGTGCCTGACCAGCCACACCCTCTCCACATTATGCGATCGATGCTCAGCCCCCATCAGACCACTTAATTCTCCGACTTGACCCAGGTGAGATAGGCTTCGATGAAGCCGTTGAGATCGCCGTCGAGAACGGCTTGAACGTTCGATGTTTCAAAATTTGTTCTGTGATCCTTAACCATCGTATAGGGGTGAAGCACGTAGGAACGGATCTGGCTGCCCCATTCGATCTTTTTCTTCTGCGATGCAAGCTCGGCCTGCTGCTCCCTCCTCTTCTCCAGTTCCAGCTGGAAGAGCCGGGAGCGGAGAATCCTCATCGCCGTTTCCCGGTTCCGGTGCTGAGAGCGTTCGGACTGAGACTGCACAACGATCTTTGTCGGCAGGTGAGTGATGCGTACGGCGCTCGATGTTTTATTCACATGCTGTCCGCCCGCTCCGCTGGCCCGGTATGTATCGATCCTGAGGTCGGCTTCATCGATCTCGATCGTAATGTCATCATCCACGGCCGGAGTCACGAAAACGCTGGCAAAGGATGTATGACGCCTGGCGTTGGCGTCGAATGGGCTGATACGCACCAGCCTGTGAACACCCGATTCAGACTTCAGGTATCCATAGGCATATGCACCTTTAACCTCCAGGGTTACATCCTTGACACCGGCTTCCTCCCCGGGTTGATAGTCAAGCACGACGTGTTTGTAACCCGACCGTTCTATCCAGCGCGAATAGAGCCGGAAGAGCATATCGGCCCAATCCTGCGATTCGGTCCCGCCTGCACCTGGATGGATAGTCAGGATAGCACCCAGTTTATCTTCCGGATCGGAGAGTGTGCTCGCGAATTCGAGGCGCTCCACCTCGCGCTCCATCTTCTCCACTCCCGCCCGGAGTTCCTCGGCAAGGCCCGTATCTTCTTCCTCAGAGAGGAGTTCCTCCATTGCCTCCAGATCATCCAGGTGCTCGCACACAACCTTCCATGGCTCGACCGTGGCTTTCGCTGCTTTCATCCGGTCGATCGTCTTCTGGGCCTGGTCCCGGTCATCCCAGAAACCGGGTTCGGTCATGCGGGCTTCAAGCTTCCTGAGTGTTACTTCATACCGGGCGACTTCAAAGAAACCTCCCGAGTTCGTCAACACGTGCACGGAGGTCTTCGAGTCGGTCTGTGTAGATGGTAGGCATTTTCATCGTTTGTCTGCTATGCGGTCGAACGCAGGCCGCAGTCGGTTATAGGTATCTTCCAGCATCTCGGGCAGAACTCTTGTGTCTCCGAGAACCGGCATGAAATTTGTGTCTCCATCCCACCTGGGTACAACATGTAGATGGATGTGATTGATAATCCCCGCTCCTGCAGCCCTGCCCAGATTGAATCCGATGTTGAAGCCGTGTGCATTCATCTCCTCTTCCAGCACTTCCATGCAGAGGTATGATGCTTTCATCATTTCGGTCACCGTATCCGGAGCCAGGTCCTGAAGCCTTGCCTCATGCGTGTACGGAACAACCATCAGGTGACCGGTGGCGTACGGATAACGGTTCAGTATGACATAAGTATCTGCCAGCCGGGCTACAATGTGCGATTCAGAGTCGGGTGTCTCACTGTCGGACGGTATGGTGCAGAATATGCACTCGTCCGGCTGCGGTTCCGTGAAGTAGGCAATCCTCCACGGCGCCCACAGCCGGTCCGGTCCCGCACCGGCCTGTCTCATGCCCTCCTCCATGGAGGATTCGCACCCCCGCCGGTCCTCTGTCTCGTTTTGACCCATATGATTATTCCTTTTCGGGCGTCCCGGGCGGCGACCAGAAGCCGGGGGTTCCCTCAGCCGCCGCAGCTGCTCCACCGTGGAAGAGCGCGGCGTTGAACAGTATCCGGAATGTGCCGAATGGCTGTCCGCGCCACTGCGGTCTGAACCCAAGTAATATAACATGACCGCTGCCATGATGGACATCGAGCGCTGCTGCTTTGCCCCGAAGGTATTCTTCCCCTTCAAGATAACCTGAAAGGAGGATTGCGCCTGCATCGGGATATCTGGCCAGGGCAAATCCCCTGAATCCTTCGGTCGTAGTGAATATGGGGCTTCGCCCGACAAAGAAATTGGCATCGGCCGGCATTCCGGCCATAACAGGGTGACCCGGATCGGTTTTTACCGAGAGAATGGCACTGGCCATGTACAGTTCATCCCTCTCTATCTCTCCCGTTACATCCTTGACAGGCAGATTCAGCTCTTCAATCGCAAACGAGCTGCTGCTGTTCAGACAGACTAAAGTCCCGCCATTCCTCACAAAGGTGTCGAGTTCCCTGATGCCTCTCTGTTCGATCCCTCCTGCATACCGTGCCGGAATCGATCCTTCCGACATGCCGTTGATAATCGTTCTGCCGGAAATATCGGCGAATATGATCACATCAAATCTTTCCTTCAGCTGCCCCGCCTTTACGTCGGCAGGACGCAGGCTTGTGAATTCGAATCCATAGACCTCAAGCAGCCATCGGGTCCACCCTTCGTCCATGCTGGCATTCCATGGACGGTAGAGTGCGATCCTCGGTTTCGGAATATCGACACCGGTGGATCTGTTGCGCTGTGCCTGGATTGCAAATGATTCGGCCCACCGACGCTGGTCCGATTCGTCAACATCGCTGACCAGATATCTGCCGTCGAGGAACTGCACCTTTCCACCTGATCTCCAGGCCTCATTAATGGCAAGGAATGAATTGTTCTGTGCCGGATCGAGCACCAGGGTACCTCCCGAACCGCGGATCGATCCCGGTGGGGGCACTATCCCTGCCGCAGCAGGGCTTGTGTCGAATCCTACGTCGGGTGGTGTGTCAAAGGAAGCGCCCGTGGCATTAGGAGCATCCCAGGCGACGGCTCCACCTTCAACAAGCTCCATCGCCATTTTCATTTCATCAGTCAGAGGTACGGAGGCCTCTGTTACCCTCACACCCATCTGATATGGAAGCGTCCAGCCCGAGACATCGTAGGGCTGGTCGATCGGACCTTCGGGATAGGGTCTGATCTCAGGGTACTCCTGCACATCGAAAAGCTGGCGGACGAAATTGGCGAATGGTTGATTCATCGGGATCACCCATGTTCCGGATGGGTAGAGTATCCCCTCGAACTCCACCGATGATGTCAACTGGTGCACTTCTATTCCATTGAACGCCAGCCGTCTCAACAGTTCCACCGGCGCTACCGGATCGTGCTGCTTTTGAGGAATAAGGTAAGCGAAGGGCGGTTCCTCACTGTATCTGGCGATTATATCCCGCCCCGCCTGGTATCGGTTGTACAGGATATCGACCTTGTACTTGGCAGCCACATCGAGCACAGACATGGAGGCGGTGTGCATATAAGCCACCGCATCGCCCAGTCTCCACCATCCCCCTTTCCAGGGGCTGGGGTAGAGAGACTCGGGACGCAGATCTCTCTTGTCATCAGGAAAGTCTCCAACCGTGTAGAAATACGGAGTGGCGTACCGGTAGAGTCCCGTCTCGGTAAGAAAGGAAGCGATATTGTGGAAGCTGTTGGCGTGATCCATGAACCCGGGATACCAGTCGTCGAAACCGGTGCCCATGTGAGTCGCTCCCTCCTGCCCTCTCTCCTCCAGTGCCTGCGACATCGCCATTCCCATCAGGTTCACCGTCCGCCACATCAGGGGGTGTACATAGGGGGATATCGGTTCGGCGAATGGAGGGATCCAGATCCGTGTCGGGAAGGGTGCAGTCTGGTGATGGTTGTAGAATATCTGAGGCTCCCATTCCCTCAATACCCTCGTAATCACCCGCGATTCAATCATATTGATCATGTAGCCGTCGCGGTTGTTGTCGTGCCCTATGTACTCCTGGTAAAGACGGGGCATTGAGGAGGTTTCGTAGCGGGTACCAACATTAGACATGTACCATTCTGCGATCATATTCATCCCGTCAGGATTCAGAGTAGGCCACAGAATGAAAATCACATTGTCGAGGATAGTCTGAATCTCGGAATCGGCATCTCCGGTTACCATATCGTAGGCGAGCTGGATTGTATGCTGGTGGTTCGCCACCTCACTGGAATGCATGCCGCCATCAATATGGACAATCGCCTTCCCTTCCCGGGAAAGCCGTCCAGCTTCTTCATCGGTCAGTCCCTCGGGATGCGCCAGACGCAGGGAGATATCCCGGTAGCGATCGACATTCCGCAGGTTTTCGGCTGAGGAAATCAATGCGATCACCATCGGTAAGCCGTTTGTCGTGCGACCAACTTCAACCAGCGTAAGCCGGTCGCTGGCTGCGTCGAGCCGCTGGAAGTAATCGAGCGCCTGGTCGTAGGAGGCCAGCTTGAAATCTGCTCCCGGCTTGAATCCAAGGACAGATTCAGGTGTGGGTACTGGACTCTGGGCGTGAGCACCTGCAGCGAAGATGCCTGCCAGCAGCATGGCGGCAGCCAGTGGTCGAATTTGTATCGCTCTCATTCCGATCCCCGGGTTGAAGTGTGACAACTGACATTCTGACCGAAAGGAAAGTCCCCCTGATGGATAATCCGCACCACCAGGGGGACTGATTCAGTAAAGTCAACAAGTCGACTCAGAAGTATTGATCTTTACCTGCCACCACCCAGAAGCTTGTCCAGAATCTCGCTCCAGCCCTCAATGTTCGCCCAGCCTTCCTTGTGTGCGATTTTGCCTCCCTTGTCAATGATATAGGCGCTGTTGGGCAAACCACCGTAGGCTGTCCGGACCGCATTATCCATCTCATCGATTACAATCGTGGTCGCAAGTTGAAGATCGTCACAGGTACTCCTGGCTAAACGCTTACGCTCCTCATAGGTTTCGGGCTGATCTATCTCATCGAACTGCATCTCGTTCGGATGTGCTTCACGCTGATAGAGGATAATGAATGTAGCTCTGTCCAGATACTTCTCCCTGATCTCTTCAACGGCGGAAGACTTCCGCCGGAAGGGCGGTCAGGTAAAAGAACCGAACTCTATTACCACGGGGCCCTTCGTATATGCAGCGCTGAGTGAGAATTCCTCTCCTTCGAGAGTTTTCAAAGTGAAATCGGGTGCAATCTCTCCCGGTGCCGGAGTCCTTTCCTCGAAACCCTCAAACATCGATCCGCCTCCCCTTCGCTGCTGCTGTTGAGCGAGGCTCAACTGCGGCAGCAACAGCACAGTTAACAACGCAATCGAGACTGCCGTCCCGAAATGCAATCCTGTTTTTTCCATTTTTATCCTCTCCTCACGTAAAACGTCAGCACACATTATTAATACATCTTCGCGCGAGAAGGCTTCAAGGAGGTTCAGCGGAGGGCCGGGAGCGTTCTGAATATCACCGTGCTGAGGGCTGTGGAACCACCAACCAGATCGGTAACTTCCACCAGCAGTTCATAGACGCCCGGCTTCGACCGGCTCATATCTATTTCGAGATATGTGAAGACGTCCCGCTGGATACCGCTTCTTGTGATCTTACTGCTGATCTCCGCTCGCCTCTCGCCCCATCCGACCAGAGAGCGCAATCCCTGGTATAGCCGGGATAGCAGTGCATTGTTATCAGAGGCTTCGGCCACGGCATATTTCACGGTGTACTCGGTAGCTCCAATAGTGTCCTTCGAAAGATTGTAAATCTCGAAATAGACAAAGAGTGATTGATCGGCACCGAGGGTCCTTCCAGGCAGAGGCAGAACTTCAAGACTCCCCTTGATGAATCGGCCCCTTCTGCCCGGTGTGATTTCCGTGATACGGGCGGCCGGCATGATCTCACTCAGCATAAGATGGTTTCCAGAGTAGTCGGGCAGCACGACCGTCTCGTCAGAGGTTGCCTGGCGTCCGGCTTCAGGATCAACCAGGAGTGCTGAGAGGATGTATTCACCCGGCTCCACCTCCAGTTGCGTTGCATGGACGAAGAGAGGATTGCCGCGGATGGTGACCTGAGGTGTAGTGGGCAGATTGCTGACCATGTCTACTGCATCTGCTATCGGTCTCCAGTCGGGACTGAAGAGTTCCATCTGAAGGTCGATGTACGAATAGGCTCCGGTAGGACTGCGGAACATGCCGAAGTCGTCAGGGAGAATCCCGATGGAATATTCGAGCCGGGTTTTCCCGTCCGCTCCACGGAAGGTCACTGCAGATTGAAGCGGATCGAAGGTCTCTATCTTCTCCTCTTCCACGCTGAGCGAGGGCATGTGGACCTCCATTGCATCAGCGACTGTACTGGTGACATCCGTTCTCAGGTAACGGCCGCTCATGACCGGATTGTCGAAAGTGAGATCGAGGCCCCTGTCTGTATAAATCCAGCGTTCGGCTGTTCCTCCCCCATCCACTCTCCCCATTGCATCACCCGGATCGCCACCTCCGAATCTGTCGGGCATGTAAGGCGGAGGTGAAAGACCCAGTTCCAGGTAAAGATTCTTTTTCTTCTCATAGAAATCCCAGTCGTCGTCGATCAGATCCATTGCGTACGGCCTGCCGGGACCGGTGCGGATATCGGGCTCTCCGTATCGAACGAACAGGTTACCGCGTGAGTCCCACGGCCAGCCGCTCTTGCTGAACTCGAGCCTGGCGTATGCGATCCGGATGAAGTGTTCCAGCAGGCGCTCGTTTACGTTGGTTTTCTGATCGGGATCCCGCGTCCGCCAGTAATGCCCCCAGTATGTCTGCCTCCCCTCATCGTCGAGCCGAGAATACTCCCTCTGCTCTGAAGGAGTAAGAACGAGTCCCAGGTTCATGTAGAGGTTCAATTCCTTTTCAGGTGCCACGGTGAAGTAACGCTCGAAGACCTCCATCGCATCCTCGAACCTCCCTGCTTTCCAGTGGGCACCAGCGAGATAGGGATAAATCTCCCACCGGTCCGTATCTTTCGAAAGCGCCATCTCGGCGGCCTCTATGGCAGAGTCCCAGTCACCCAGACCCATTTCGAGTTCCAATAATGCAAACCTTGCATCTACATGATTTGGAGTTACATCTATCTGGTGCTGAAAGGCTTCCTTCGCAGCGTCGAAATCCTCAAACGAATCGCTCAGTACCAGGCCTCTCTGATAGTGTGCATCAAAATGTGAAGGATCTATCGCGATAATCCTGTCCAGCTCTCTCAGTGCTTTCCGCGCCGATGAATTGAGAATGTCTGTCTGAGAAAAACGGATGTGCGCCAGTGCGGCATAGTAGCGGGCTTCGGTATTCTCCGGTTCCATAGCGACTGCCCGCTCCAGGTGCCTGAGGGCCCTGCCAGTCCTGGAGGGCAGTTCGAGCATCACCCGACCCATCGCCACGAGCACATCATAAGAATTCCTGCTGAGGCGCATCGCCTGATCCGCCACGCGATAGGCCTCCTCGGCGTTACCCTTTTCGAGAAGTTCAATGCTGGTTTTTGCCAGAGCAGAAGCGCGCCCGGCAGCTGATTGCTGTGCATTACAGTTTCGCGGTGTGACAGTAACAGAGAATAAACCACCTGCAAGCAGGAGAAAGACAATCCCGTGGGATGCAGTTTTTCCGACATGGATATATTTCATAAGCAGGCTCGATAAAAGGTAACGGAAATCCTCTTCTCTATCAATGTACCTGGAATGCCTGTCGAAGCTCGCCTGACCCGTCTGAATAGTGTAATCTCTATTCGTCGTGTATCTGATATGACGTGGCTGCCATACTTTTTGTCCAGCCAGAAACTATGGGCAGATGCCATGAGTCGATTATTCCTAAGAAACCTGAAAACACAATACGCAGCTTTCAGGGATTACCGGCGGAAACTCCGCAAGAAATACAGGCACCGGAAAACCAAGGAACACTGGCTCCGGTTCCGCATGATGATGTTGATGGGTGGTTTCGGTTTTTTTTATTTCCTGCTCATAGCCGGTGCTCTTCTTATGAAAGGACGCACTGGATTAGCATTCATCTTCTTCTGTCTGGGCATAACGTCACCCTTTTTGGGCAGCCTGCTGTTCGACATGCTGGAGTTCTTTGCCGAGCATTCCTTTGCCCGGATCTTATGGCCGAGTGGTGGTAAAACCGGACCCGCACACAGTGTGGGAGAAAGCCTCGTTTACAATGAACGATACGAGGAAGCCGTCAACTGGTATACAGGTGTCGCTCTGGCAGATCCAGCCGATTGGAAGGCTCAGTGGCGGATTGTTGAAATCCACGAAGAGTTCCTGGACGAGCCTGAACGGCTGTCAGAAGAGCGCAACCGGCTCCTTAAAACTGAAGGTGTGCCGGAGGGTCTCTGGATTCAGACCGCCATGAATCTGGGTGAGGAGTGGGAGAAACTGGGTTACCAGGACAAGGCGATAAATACATACAAAAGTCTTCTGTGGCGAATAGCCGAAGGACCTGATGCTGATGAGGTGCGCCGACGCCTTGCAGAATTGAAAGCGCTGTAAAGTTCTCACCATCTGATTCATCCCCTTTAATTACCTCTCACTGTTGTTACCGTGCACTCCGATGGCTAAATTGGCATCACAATCGTGCCCGGTCTGATCAAGCAAGGAGATAGAAAAATGGCAGAAGTATTGCGTGCGGTCCAGTTCGGTTGCGGGCCGATCGGCTGCAACGTGGTTTCGGTGGCTGCAGGGAGAAACGACATCGAACTGGTAGGGGCGGTCGATATCGATCCCGGAATCGTCGGGAAAGATCTTGCCGGGCTGGCAGGCATTGAAAAGGATCTGGAGATCGTCGTAACCGATGATGCGGAGACACTCTTTTCAAGGTCGAAACCCGATGTTGTATTCCATACAACCGGTTCCAGTTTTAAGGGCGTATTCGGGCAGCTGGAGGAGATCGCCGGAGCAGGCATCAATATCGTCTCCACCTGCGAAGAGCTCTCATACCCGTACGACAGGGAACCGGAGCTGGCTGAACGGATAGACTCAATCACAAAGGAAAACGGAGTTACCGTTCTGGGCACGGGCATCAATCCCGGATTCCTGATGGATACATGGCCCCTTGCCATGACCGCACTATGCCGCGAAGTGAAGGAAATAAGGGCCGTCAGGATTCAGGACGCCTCTCCCCGCAGGCTCCCGTTCCAGAAGAAGATCGGTGCCGGACGCACACCGGAAGAGTTCCAGAACCTTATTGAAGAAGGCACATTGCGGCACGTGGGACTGCCCGAATCGACGGCGATGGTGGCAGCCGGTCTGGGCTGGGATCTGGACGAAATAACGGAAGAAATCGGCCCTGTCATGGCCGAAAAGCGGGTCAGCAGTCAATACCTGACCGTTGAACCCGGCCAGGCCGCAGGAGTCAGGCAGGTCAGCCACGGTATCAGGGATGGCAGGGAGCTGGTTACCCTTGAATTCCAGGCATATATCGGAGCTCCCGATCCTTTTGATGCAGTCTATATCAAGGGCACACCCGATATGGAGGTTGTCATCAAAGGCGGAACGCACGGCGACACAGGCACGGCTGCCATAGTCGTAAACTGTGCCAGGAGAGTGGTTGAGGCCCCGGCGGGTCTGGTAACCATGAAGGATCTGCCGCCGGCGATCTGCGCCGGACATTAGTTGAAGAGCGCCGCCCCGGTCTTCTATAAACACGCTACTCTTATCGGGAGATTCCGAACGCTGAGTGGAGGTACTCGATCATGCGCAGTCATCTGTTACTCCCTTTCGCGGATACGATCTGTCCGGTTCTGACAACCGGGATTCTTGCTCTTTCACTCTGCACCTCAGGTTGCCAGTCGGGAGTGAGTCAGCACCAGGGCAATCAGGTTGACTGGAACCGTTATTACTCGAATGCAGAAACAGTCGATATCATGCGCTCATATGCATTACGGTATCCAGACCTGACAAATCTCTATTCGATCGGGAAAAGTTACATGGGTGTGGACCTGATGGTGATGGAGGTTACCAACTTCAGGAATAAGCCGGCGGATCAGAAACCCGGATTCTATGTCGATGGGAATATCCATTCTGGTGAACTGACAGGTTCCGCAGTAACTCTTTACCTGATGGGATACCTGCTCGACCGGTATGGTGAAGATCCCGAAGTCACCCTTCTGCTCGATACACGGGCATTCTACCTGCGTCCCAAATTCAATCCCGATGGTGCCGATCTGGCCCTGTTGAAGGATGTATCTCTGCGCAGCACCGTCCATCCTGTTGACAACGACGATGACGGGCGGGCGGATGAAGATCCAGCAGAGGATCTGAACGGTGACGGTTTCATCACTCAGATGCGCATTCCCGACCCGGAAGGCACCATGATGATCAACAGGGATGATCCCAGGATCATGGTGCGCAGAGGCAGAGATTTTGCCGAAGGTTCTCTTTACAGGGTAGTCAGTGAAGGCATTGACAACGATAAGGATGGGAGGCTGAACGAAGACGACATCGGCGGACTCGACATGAACCGCAACTTCCCGCGGAACTGGGAGCCTGAATACATACAGCCCGGTGCAGGCCCCTTCCCTCTCTCCGAACCTGAGACATACGCCACGGTAAAGTTCATTGACGAACATCCGAATATAACGGGGATCCTACACAATCACACATCGGGAGGATTTGTTTACCGGCTGCCCTCGGCCTGCGATCCAGCGTTGTTCGATCCGGCTGATATCGAACTGATCATCCTCCTCGGTGAGAGATACATTGAGACGACCGGTCGGCCTGTCCGGCCCAGTTCCACTCACCCAACCCGTCACCGTTACGGAACGCTGATCAGCTGGGCCTATTGGGACAGGGGCATCGTCGGCTGGGTACCCGAATACTGGCCGGGGATATCCGCCGACTACAACAGCGACGGCAGCACTGATGAGCTGGAACGTCTGAGGTTCAACGATGAGGAACTGGGTGGGAAATACTTTGTGGATTGGGAGCCGTACGAACACCCGGAGTTCGGGAGAGTTGAGATCGGAGGCTGGCGTCGGAAATTTGTCTCTCAGAATCCACCTCCAGAGCTGCTCGAAGAGGAGTGTGCATTGCAGATGCCGTGGATCCTCTGGCTGGCCGGGCAATCCCCCCTTCTGGAAATGACCGAGCCGAAAGTGACTCTGCTCGGGGATAACCAGTTCAGGGTGGAGGTTAAAGTCACCAACACCGGATATCTGCCAACCAACCTGACCGAACGCGGCATGGATGCCAGCGTTGTGAATCCCGTAATTGCCACCATTGAGCTGGAGGGCTGTGAACTGGTAGAGGGAAGCCACAGGATCAACCTGGGCCACCTGGCAGGTTCCTATTCTGCCACTGAAGAAGATCGCAGCACTACAATGACTGCAGACTGGATTGTGCGAAAAAATAGTGCCGGGGCGCGGATCCGGATCACTGCCTCTTCTGAAAAGGGAGGAACTGTCAGCACCGAAATAACTCCGTAATAATGTTGTACCGGATCAGTTATCCGGATTCAGGAGAATATCTCCGGGTCCGTTAGGTAGTTCCCATCCGGAGTCCGTTCTTTGGACCGCGAGTCCGGCTGTTGCCGGCGAGCAATCTCCGGATGGGCACTGGCGAAGTTTCCAGTATGGAAACTAGGTGATGTTGGCCCTGGCGGCATATGCAAAGCAATGAAAGTACCGCCGCCAGTTTTCCTCTGTGGAGCCGAACTGGTTCTCACCAAGGAAGTAATCGAGGAGAGCCTCACGCAGGCGGGTAAGTTCGCGCAGACGGCCTGCATGTTTAGGATCGCTCAGCGTCAGATCGAGCAATTCCAGGCCCCGCTCAAGTGCACTCTGTGTGTGATCGGGATGACCCTTGCTGCGCCACCGAAGTGCACGCTCGACCTCGCTGCCAACGTGAGCGAGCTGTTCTACAAGTGGAAAGGACGACCAGCGCCCGGCAGCCAGAGAAGGATGATAGCTATTCAAAGTGATACCAGCTTGTCTATAATCTGAAGGATACGGTCCCGTATCGAGGGATCCTCCACCTCACGCGTCTGATTTCCCTTCATGGGCCTGACGTTTATCAATGAATCAAATTCGATTCTGTCCGGTCCATCTATATCAGGATAAATATTGATGCCCCAGAGGTCGTTCTGCAAGGAACCACCTTCCAGGAGCAGAGCTTCCTCATCAGCATGAAGCTCACCATCCACAACCATGATTTCACGTTTGATGTCCACCACCGCTTTTATCATGTCCCCAAAACCTGTATGAGCCATCTGTTTTAATTCCACAACAGATATGGCTTCTTCGATGATCTTCATAAAGTCAGGACAATGAAAGGATCAGTCCTCCTCCTGCATGCCGCGGCCCACCAGTTCGATCAGTGCAATCTCTGCTGCATCAGATTTACGGAAACCGAGTTTCACAATGCGAGTGTACCCGCCTGTGCGATCCTCGAATGAGGTTGCCACATCGTGAAAGAGGCGGTCGACTACCTCCTTCTTCTGCAGCTTCTTCAGCGCTATCCTGCGGCTGTGCAGATCGCCTTTCTTCGCTCTTGTGATCAGCTTCTCGGCATAGGGCCTGAGTGCTTTCGCTTTGGCCAGAGTCGTTGTAATCCGGTCCTCCATGAACAGCTGCTGTGCCAGTCCGGACAGCAGCGCGTTCCGGTGGGAGGTGGTTCGTCCGAGCTTCCGCCCTTTCATACGGTGCCGCATTTTCTACTCCTGCTCTATCAGTTCGTCAAGGGCGGCGTATGAGGAAATATCCATGCCGAAATG
>VAPB010778614.1_pt1 | contig 16132 bp, 10 predicted proteins | sample 3395101 | NCBI WGS metagenome assembly VAPB01 (sample SAMN08290433, study PRJNA428436) | hydrothermal vent metagenome | isolation source: Deep-sea hydrothermal vent chimney | place: Indian Ocean: Southwest Indian Ridge | reverse complement strand
TAAAAAACGCGAGAAAAGCTACAAGGCAATGGGGTACGCCCTTGAGTACATTGATGGTAACAGTGACAAGCAACCTTCACTGAAGTTAGAAAACGTCCCTTCATCAAATACCAAGCCAAAATAAACAGCAGCACTTCATTAAACACTTCCCCATGCCTTTCCCCCCATACGCCAAAACCACTATCCGTTTGGCTTTTGGATCGAAACGCCAAACAGGGAAATCAGCCCATTTACTGTTTGGCGTCTCAATTAAAATCCAACGCTGCTAAGCCTTGCCGGTACTGGCACAAAGCAAGGTTTGGCACTTTTTGCACCCTAAACCAACCTCGAATCCAAAGTACAAACTGTTTGTTTTTTCTAACCCAGAATGCAAACGATCGTTTGGCGTCTCGATTTTTTTTCACTTGGCGAACGCAGCCAAACAGCGCTGTATTGGACTATGTATATCAAACAGTTAGCCGCGCACGGGTCATCATAAAAAACCGATTTGACTGGTTAGTTTGATGGCCATTTCTTTCATCTAATTCACCACCGCGTCTGCACCCGACGACTGAAAATAGACAGCATGAAAAACCAACAAGGTGGTAAGTGGCGTGTTATGGGCAAGTGGTAACAATTGGGATAGAGAATGGATACAGCAGGTGGTCGCTTTACTGGTTGGGCATGGCGCGTTTACCCTCTACCCAGCATTAAGCCAGTGCGAGAATGCAGCCGAACGTTTAACCCGATGGCTGGCCTATCAGCTACCGCGGGTTAAACAAGCACACCCTGGCTGCCCGATTTACCAATGGCTGAACAGCATTGGTGCAAAAGCGATCTTAGAAAAATGGCAGTACCCCGAGCAATGGCCAAACCTGTATTGGTTGCCTTTACCTGAGGTTGATGGCCACGCCCAAGGCGGGCTAGTTTTGTTAGCAGCGCATTTGTTACCGGCACATTTATTACCGACAGATAGGAATGGCACAATACAAACCAGAACATTGCAAGCAAACACGCCCGCCAACGCCTGTATCTTTTGGTGCACTGCGCCTTTGTCTAAAATAGGAAAGCGAGCTACCTTGCACCCCAAACTGCAAAACCGCGCCTTTTGCCTGCCCAGTTCGCCGGAGCAAATAGGAAAAACGTGCACGGGGTTATTGCTGAGTGGTTTAAGAAAAGACAACGGAAAACGAAACGCCAACGTGATCAGCCACCAAATCAATCTAGCGCTGCTGCACCACCTTTGTGGGCCGGAGAATGATGTGTGGTTGAAAGCGAATTTTGGTGCCGTAACTCATTACGGTACCAAAAATTAGAAGCCTGAAAAAAGAGTAACCCCTCGCAGGGCGCTGATCTAACGGGTAGCGGGAGGGGTGTTGTTGGTGCGATTTTAATATTAATAATGCTGAATAGCCATATATTCGTACCATCTCGTGTAGAACCACGAAATGGTCAGCAATATCCGTTAATACCCCAGTTCACCTGCATTAAACAAAACCAAACTTTAATAAATCCAATTATTGTGTGCTAAAGGCATTCGGTTTAACAAATCACGGCGCTCTCGCCAATCGGGAAGTAGCTTGTCCATATACCCCTTGAAGCGTTCATTGTGATTTCGCTCAAGCAAGTGCACCAATTCATGCACTAGGATGTACTCCAAACACTCCGGTGGCTTTTTAGCAAGTTCTAAATTCAGCCAAATACGCTTGGCCTGCGTGTTGCAGCTGCCCCACTTGGTTTTCATCTTTTTGACTCCCCAATCGGCAGCTGTAACGCCGATCTTATCTTCCCAAACAGGCAATAGCTCGGCGATTCGCGCTTTAAGTACATCTCGATAATATGAGCTCAGTACCAGCACCTTGTTCTCAAGCGTTGTTGCTGGATTCACATATAAATGCAATCGACCACGATCTAGCTTGATTTCATGCTTTCCGGAACGCTCGATAAGATTCAGACGATAACGCCTGCCCCACAGGTAATGACATTCACCGCTAACCATTTCTCGATCAGATTGGCGAGGTTGTTTGGCAAAATCGCTCTGCTGTTTCTTGATCCAAGGAAGGCGGCTGATCACTGCCATACGAATTGCGGTTTCTGTCATAGATTCAGGAGCAGAAACACGCACACGCCCATCAGGTGGCAACACGCTGATATGAAGGTTTTTAATTGCCTTACGATTTAACTGCATCGCAATAGAACCAATTTCTACCTTAGGCATCAATGGTACTCTTTTTGCGCTTTTGCCAATTCCATTACACCCTGAATATCCACCTCATACCCCGTCGTTTCTTCTCGCACCGCATTGGCAATTTCTCGCTCTTTAAATCGATCTCCCACCCAATCCGCTTTTTTGGTATAACGAATGGCGCTATCGATTTTGGTAGCCAGCACTTCATCGTTACCGAAGTTATCGTAGAAAGCGCGCTTGGGGTTAGAATCCATAGATGGCGGATAGTTAGACGCTGTCTGCTCAGGACGTATAACCTTACGAGACAGCTCGCGGATTTTTTCCAAATACTCTTGATATTCAATTGCTTTTTGGCGACGAAGCTCAATCAGCTCATCCAATAACACCGACATTTGCTCGTAGTACTTGGGGTTAACTGGGTTTTCATCGACGATGGTTTTACGCACGTTATTTTCGATGGTTTCGGCCATGGCTTCTTGATTCTTACGAATACTTTCAGGCAAAGCCTCCACGGCATCAGCACCTTTTTCAACGATAAGCTCAATTAGCCCTAGCTCTTCAAAATCCATCAGTACTTCGCTGTCATCCGCACGAATATACATATCTAACAAGTGGCGCATGGCAGGCTCAAAGCGTTTCATTTCTACCAAATCGCCACTGGCCAGTTTTACTTCGTCACGGACTTTTTCAAAATGAGCCACTTCTGTTCTTATCGAGTCTACATCTTGCGCGCAATAGCCTGCATCAGGCATTTCATTGGCGATATTGGCGAACGCACGCAGTAGTTTGGCAACATTCTGATAAAGCGTTAAACGCAGTGCCTCTTTCTCAGTAAGTTCGTCTTGGTTCAGACCTGACTTGCCACAAAAGTAATGAATGTAGTCTTCCGTATTGCGTGGCGCTTTTACTGGCTCACACAACGCGCGCACCATTTCAAGCGCATTATCCAAATCGAGCTTGGCTTGCTCTAAACGATCTTTCAGCAGCCCTGCAACGTCTTCCTTGTCATAACCGTCAAATGCGCCTTGAGTATAATCAGAAATCGCTTTATCCAAGGAGCGGAACAAATCCTTGTAGTCGATGATATACCCGTATTCTTTATCATCTCCATCCAAGCGGTTCACGCGGCAAATGGCCTGAAACAGGTTGTGATCAGCCATCTGTTTGTCGATATACAAATAGGTAGCCGAAGGGGCGTCGAAGCCAGTCAGCAGCTTATCGACCACGATGAGCAAGCGCATTTGTCCTGGCTCATCAATAAATTGTTTTTTAACTTCTTTTTCAAACTCTTCAACCCGGTTTGCAGCCTTGTCTTCCGGTTGCTCGAAGTAGTCTGCAAGCATCTTGCGGTAAATATCGTACTTGAAGAGCTTTTCCGTTAAACCTTCACCGGTTTCTTCCCCTTTAATACTTGCAGCGGTCGGCTGAAAACTGGTGACAATAGCCACCTTACCGGCCAAATCTGTTTGGCTGAACATTTCATAAGCTTTACAAGCTTGATATACACTAGAGCAGACCAACATGGCATTGCCGTAGCCATCCATCAGGCGTGGCTTAGTGTCCATATCCAGCAAGATATCATTCACAATCTGCTGCAAACGTGATTTACTGGACAGCACCTTTTGCATGGTGCCCCATTTCTGTTTCAACTGGGTTTTCGCTAATCGAGATAAGCCGCGAGTTTTCGCTTCAAACCATTCATCTACTTTTTTCTGCGACGTGACGTTTTGGTCAATGTCTCGTGCTTCATAGCGCAAGTCGAGCACAACACCATCGGCCACGGCTTCATCAAACTTATAGGTGTGAATGTAAGGGCCAAATACCTCAACCGATTTTTTCTTGTCTTTCTTCATCAGCGGCGTGCCGGTGAAGCCGACAAACATCGCTTCTGGCAGAATGGACTTCATCGCTTCGTGCAACTTGCCCGATTGAGTACGGTGACACTCGTCCACAAACACAAACAAATCGCCTTTGGCTTTAAAGTCCGATGGTAGCGATTTCTTTAACTCGGCAATAAACTCATCCGTCGCGGTATCGTTTTCCGAATCAGACTGCCGACCAAATTTATGGACTAAAGAGCAAACCAACCAAGGGTTGGGCTGATTGAGCGTCGCCACCAAATCGGCACCGCTTTTGGTGCGATAAATATCTTCCTCAACACCGGTGAACACTTTTTCAATCTGCTCATCCAGCTCAGTGCGATCGGTCACAATCAATACACGAGCGTCTTTGATATTCTCACGTATCCATTTGGCCAGCCACACCATAGTGAGGCTTTTACCAGAACCTTGCGTGTGCCAAATAATGCCGCCTTCACGCCTTGCGATATGGCGTTTTGCCGCCTCAATACCAAAGAACTGATTATGACGACAGGTCTTTTTAATGCCCGCATCGAAAACAATAAAATCATGGATAATTTGCAGCATGCGCGCTTTGTTACACACGCGGCTCAGGTGAAAATCGAGTTTATGATCGTATGGCCCTCTATTTGGCTCATGGCTGCTGCAATCCTCCTTCCACTCAAGGTAGTGTTTTTCTGGTGTCTCAATCGTGCCGTAACGCAAGCCTTGCGTGTCGTTACCCGCCATCACCAATTGCATGGTGGTAAAGAAGTTACGGATAAAATCTTTCTTTTGGTTATCGAGGTTCTGGCGAATACCTTCGGAGACAGACACCGAAGAGCGTTTTAGTTCAATCACACCAAGCGCGATACCATTGACATACAACACAATATCTGGGCGCTTTTTGTTCTCGCCCTTAATAGACACTTCTTCGGCAATGGCAAAATCGTTTGCTTCTGGTTTTTTCCAGTCAATCAACCATACGGTTTCGTTTAAGTGACCTGCGCCTTCTTTATCTTTCACGCCGTAACGCAGCAAGCGATAAACCTCTTTGTTAGCGTAATAGAGCTTTTTGCCTTCACCCAGTGCTGCTGCCGTATCCAATTGGCGAATAGCACGATTGATCAACGCCTCGCTGACACCGCGTTTTTTTAGCCAATCAACGAGGATATCCACTTCAATATTTTTATTATTAGCGCGATCCTGCCAATCGCCCAAATAGCGATAGCCTAAGTCAGTTTGAAAAAACTGAACGATACGATTTTGGGAAGCGCGCTCACGCTGACCTACGTTACTCATCCTAACCTCTAATCAATTCGAAGCTTGTTCCCCTTGCCAATCAAGCAACAATCAAGCAAATTTTATCCATTTAAATCAACAAATTACCACAAAACCAGTTGACTTCCTCACCACTCAATCAAGCAAGTTAGACTTTTGAGCACTTAACGCTACCAACTGTGCTCGCTATTCATTGAGCTCGCTTAATAATGGCCTTGAACGCATTGCCAGCCCTGTCGTCAACAAACTCAATGTCTGGATACGCTTTTATCGCTCGTTTTATGCCGCTCCCCAAGCCTCGATATGGCAACACTTTTGGAGCAAACGAGGCCAATATTGGGTTTCTAACATTCGAGTTACCCATCTTGATATTTTCTATCGTTAAGTTATTGGGCAAGTGACCGGGGCTCACGATTTCAATTCGATCAGCAAACACCAAAACCTTAATCGGTGCGGATACAAAGTAATCGCGATGAATAAGCGCATTGGCAATAAGCTCTTCAAGCACGATTCGCGGAATTTCAGGCTCGCCTACTGAGTTGAAGCCTTGTTCATTCTGCACATGGCGAATGTTAGCCAGCACAAAACCCAGAACCTTTTGGAATACATCCGAGAGTTTGCCGTTAATATCCTGGCTGTCGATATAGTGCTCGTCTTCGATATCAACCCCCGGAAAAGCCACCGCTTTTACAATAAAAACCGGTAAGCGTATTTGTGGTCGTGATGCAAACAACAAGGCGCCGCAGATGTTAAGCTGCCCGTTCTTTGCCAAATTCATGTTTTCAAGCAGTTGAACACGAGATACGTCTTGGTCTTCAACTCGTTCGCCGTATTCCCTTTCAAAAAATGCGTCAAAAAACTCTTGGTCTATGTCTGCAACTGAACTACCGCCAACAGGGATCTCATCAGCGTGTATCAGTGCAGCTTCTTGAAACATTCTTTGGAGTTCTTCGCGTGCGGTCACTCTTCGTTTGTCAGATCCGCTTTTAACCCAGATATACCCATTAGTATCCATGTACGGCTTGTTCAAACCCGCTTCAACGGTGACTAGCAGCACCTTCCCAGTTGGCAAAGTGAAATTCTGAGTCATGGGGTTTATAGCTGGCCTAATGTTATTGGATGCAGCATTAGAGATCCGATTATTAATCTCTCGAATATTTTCGTCTGTCAAACCTGAAATAGACCCATCGTCGTTTACACCAACGAGAATGTAACCGCCTTTAGAGTTGCAAAATGCCGCCATTTCAGAGGCCAATGAATTCTCATTATTAATGGTCGCTTTAAACTGATGCCTTGAGTCTTCACCGTTGGCAATAATCGCTAAGAGTTCTTCGGTTTCCATGCTTCATATACCTGCTTACGCTTCTCGAAGGCTTCGGCACCACCTTCCATAATACTTACAATGCGTTGCTGAACTTCAGCACAGTCAATGCTGCCGTTAACTAACGCGATATGGTCATCTTGATACTCACAGGCAATCACCTGTTCCGCATCACCTAGCACCGGAATATTGGCGTTGTGTGTCGCGAAGATAAACTGGGTAGAAGGTTTAAGCTCTCTAATCAGCTTGATGACATCGTCATAGATGGTTTGGTTGTCCAAATCATCTTCTGGCTGATCAATGATCACCACGTCGTTTTCTTGCTGACTTAACACAAACAGCATCAACGCCGATGCCCGTTGCCCCAACGAGTGGTGCGCCAGTGCTTTGCCGTGATACTCGATAGTAAACACATTCGGCACTTGCCAGGTTAACAAGGCTTCTAAGTTGTCTTCAAAATACTGCCAGAAGGTATCAAAAGACCCGCTAAGCGTGCTTTTCAGCTTTTCAATGTCGCGATAAGCCGATGCGAAATCACTGTATTCATCCACCACACTTTGCAACGTTGCTTCACGAATACGGCTCCCTCGATACAAATCTTGGATATGCTTAAGCATGGCAGCCTTATTCGCTTTAAATTGCGGCACAATTTTAAGGGGCGAATCAACCCGATTGATCTTACTCAGTACCTGCTCAATAGTGCGGTACTCCTCCAGCCATAGATCATTAAGCTGTACTAACTCGCGCTCTAGGGATTGATTCAAATCCGCATACTGTTGCTCGCTTTTGGCGAGTACGGCTAGCATTTGCTCGGCTTGGTCTAACAGGCTTTTAAGCTGCTTAAACTCCTGGGGGCTAATTGCCTGTGCGCCGGCTTGCTTAAGCTCTGTGGCCAGTTTGCGTTCAATCTCGGCAAACTCTTCTTTTAGCGCCTGCTTTTGTTGCACAAAGCCAGCTAGCTTCTGCTGTAATAGCGCAACCGTATTGTGACCATTGAGCACCGTTTGCTTGATGCCATCAAAGCCAGTAATCAACTGCTGATAGGTGGCAAAAAAATCATCGAAAAACGCTTGGTTTTGGGCAGATTTATACAACGCCTGATTTTTTAGCTCATCTTCAAAGCTGGCGACAAAACTATTGAGCTCAGAAAGATAATACTCAGCACCTTGAATGACTTGCTGTGCTTTGCGTTCGTCGCGCTCAAAATCAACCTGTTTCTGAAGCTTAGTCTCAACACCGTGTTGCTGATAGAACTTGAGCTTAAATTCAGCATCTTGCTTTTTTTGCAACCATTCTTGTTTTTGCGTTGCCGCTCGGTTGAGGCGTTTAATCTGATTAATCGCATCCGCCACCCGCTGCCGGCCCTGCTCAATTTTTTGTCGAACGGGCACCAGCGCTTCGCCAAGCAACTTTTCAATCAAATCTTTTTCAAAGCCAGCACCCGTGCTGGAAAGATCTTTCTGGCCAAAGTAAATCGGCTGATGCAATACCGTTTCACGCACCGACACGCCGGGTTGCAACTGACCATTCACATACACATCGGGGCGCTCACCCAAGATACGGCGGATTTGATAGGGCTGGCCTCGGCGGTCAATGGCGTCGATGGTAATTTTTCCGCCACTACGCAGTAAGTGTTTTACCAGTCCCTCTTTGTATTCCACATCCGACGACTTATCGCCAAAGGGAATATTCAGTGCGTAACGTACCCCCTCAAGCACGGATGATTTACCACTGCCTCGAATGCCAATCAGGGTATTAAGCTCAGGCGAAAGACAAATTTCTGTGCCACCTAAAGTACCCGCCCCTTCAAAGCGGATTTTTTGAATATAAGAATGCTTATAGCTAGGCAGCTCGGCGCGGACTCGTGAGGCTTTATCGCGCAGCGCAAACTTAACCGCTTCAAAGCTGAATGAGCCAAGTTTTAAGTAGCTTGCCCCTTTACGGGCCCCTATATCCGCAAGGTTTTTGGCATCACAACCTTCCACTTCAGCCGGATATAAATGACCTAATGCCTGCTGGATTTTTGCGCGTTCATCGCGGGTGCGCACTTTCTGAAAAGCCAAGGCTCTGCGTCGCACTGCCGCGTTATCAAATAGTTCTTGTATCCGCCCTGGAGCAAGACCACCCCATAAGCCATTGGGCGCTTCGACGTGGGCAAAAATGAGAAAGTAATCTTTGTGAAATTTATCCAGTTCACGCACGGTTTCGACAATATCGTGGTTAGAGCGCGCATTTTCATCTTCGAAGTTCGCAATACCCGCGAAAGTCAGGCTGAGAAACGTTTGAATATGATTAGTCTGTTCTTTGTTGTTAAACCATTCATCAGAAAATACCACCAAAGTATGCACACCAGCCTGACCATCCTTGATGGATAGCTCAATGCCCGGCAATAAACCAATGCCTGATTTTTTGGCTTTTTTGCGCAGCACCTTAAATTCATCTGCATCAAATTTATTGTGGTTGGTGATAACCCCAAGACCAATGCCCGCATTCGCAAGCGCCGCAACATACTGGTTAGCATAGTCATTTTCTTCACCAGAATAAGTAAACTCTTTATCGGCGCGAGTATGGAGGTGGAAGTCAGCCTTTAACCAGCGGCTCCCATATTCAAAAACGGATTCACTCATGAATAACCTCCGTTGATGGCTTGATTAAACGTGTTTTACCCGTCAGCAGCTCTTGCATCATACCTTGTTTGATTTGGCGGGTTTTGCCAAGGCGTTGTTCTAATGCGTGGATCTCTGCATCCATATCGGAAAGGATAGTGGCGATGGTGGTTTGTTCTTCTTTTGACGGAAATGCAAATTCAAACTTAGCCATATCACTACCATATAGATGATAAACAGTTGAGCCTGTGACTAACTGCATAACCTGATCGCGTAAGACATTAACCAGATACGAAAAGAAAACACCATTTAGTTTTTGCTTATCAGATCGAATAATCAGGATATCACCACCGAGGGTTACTCCTGTTTCAGTTATACAGCTAGCTGTCGCTAAGCCATTTGGCGTTACATCCGATGTAGGCATAAGCACATCATTTTCTTGTGACGTTACAATCCCAACGTTTTTGGTTCTCGATATGACCCTGTCAATTTTTGGCCCATAAGTTGTAAATAATTGTCCATAATGGATACATTTTATTTTTCCACTTTCAGATAACTCACTTTTGGGCAGACCAGAACCTTTAAAGAATTTTGCCAAGTGACCAAGTCTCATTACCTCCCAATCCTCCGGTATTTCCCCCAACTCACTTGGCTTGGTGCCTTTTGGCGTGCCATCTTCACGCATGGCAAACTGCGGCAGGCGGGTGCGGCCGGTGAGGAGTTGTTGCATGGTGGCGGTTTTGATGGCCTGTTTTTTGGCGATAAGTTTTTCCAGCTCGCTGATCAGCGCATCGACATCGGATAGCGCATTGGCGATGGCGGTTTGTTCTTCAATATTACTCGGAAGCGCCACCAGAAATTCACGCACACCATCTGTTGTTAAATTTGTAAATACACCACCATGAGTAGCAGAATTATTAAATTTCTCGCGTTGCGTCGTAAAAAAGTGAAATAGATAATCGACTCTAACTTTTTTTGAAACTTTGTTGAGTCCCAAAAAACCGTCGTGGATACAGGCATCTACGGCCAAGATGGACGGTATACCAACAGTTCCAGAGCACACTATGGTCAAGGTTCCCGCCGGACAAGGCCTGCTTAATTTAGCTCCAGCTTCAGTTAAGGAGTCGACTACTGGCGTTACATATTTGCCATCTCTCGTGACATCTTCAACCATAAGTCTTGGTACTATGCCACCGTAATATCGCTTGTCGCCTTTTGGTCGTGGACTTGCACCACGAATGACATTAGCCAGATCACCTATCTTTTTAACATCCCAATCCTCGGGAATCACCCCCACTTCCGTTTGCTTATAGCCAACCGGAACGGTATGCGAAGCCGCTTCCGCCAGATACTTCGGATTCACTTCCGCTACGCTACTCATAGCACCCACTCCAAGCCCATGGCTTTTAAGTGACCTGCCACTTTATCGCTCAGGTTTTCTACTGATTGGGTAAGGGCAGGCAGTGGCTCGCTATAGCGCTCTTCTAACTCTTTCACGCGATTGGCCAGTTGCTGGGTAACGCGCTCGATTTCAGCGATGATATTGCTTTCAAGCGTTGCCAGCCATTTGTCGTCCACAATCAAGGATTTGATCTCTTCGATGCCGAGTTTGGGGTATTGCTTAAATACCGCTAAATCGAGTGCGTCTTGCGCTTCTTTGACGGCTTTTTTGGCATTAGCCTCAGCATCAAACAGTTTTTTGGCATGTTTTAGCGCGGCTTTTTCTTCCGAGTCGGTGGTGAGTTTTAAACGCGCCGTGACCGTGGCTTTGGTGACTTTATCTTTGTCGTTCAGCGCATCATTCAGCAAGCCGTCGTCGCCGCTGTTTTCTTCCAGATAGGTTTCTAACTCTTGGCTGGCGCTATCCAGTGCGCTTTGCAGGCTATCCACTTTGGCTTGTTCTTCAGCAAAAAAGCGCGTGACGATTAACGCCGGTGGAATCAATTCCGCTTTGTATTTGGCTTTACCAATCACTAAGTCAGGCGTTTCTTTAAGCTTTTCACCTTTCTTGACAACCAACTCGCGCAACACTTTGCCTGCTTGCCAGCCATCTTGTACCAGCACGTACACGTCGTCTTGCATCACCTCTGCCCAGTAATCCATCAGGATTTGGTAGATGTCATATTTGCTGAGCAATGGCACGCGCGCGTAGCTATGCAAGAGACTTTCACTGATTTCAAAAATAAGCGATTTGGGTTGATCGCCGATAGCAATTTCCCCTAACGCGATAGCTTCACTCCATGCATGAAAATGCTGCAAGCTTTCCGTCGCGAAAGTTTTAAACTCCGCATGATTCAGAATGGTACCTTTTACTTCAGAAGCTTTAACCAAGGCTTTGCTGTAACCCTCACGGGCAGGCTCAAACAAGGAGGCGCGAATACTCGGGAACACTTGCCAGTAACGCGCTAGGGCATCGATGTCGCGATTTGGAATACCGCCTTGCAGATGGGCGCTTAAATCGTGCAAATCCTCCGGCTCGCTGGAGTCGATATAACGGGGAATATTGAGGTTGTAGTCGTTACTGGCGATTTCACTGAGCGGTACCATGCGCGAGTAACGCGACAGCTCTAACTGTTTGGTAAATACATCGACGATTTTATGAATATCTTGGCTGCGCAGGCGGTTTTTATTGCCGTCTTTGGCAAAGCCTTTGCTGGCATCGACCATAAAAATGCCACTCTCTGTATCACTGGCTTCGCCAGTGGCGCTGAGGGCTCTTTGCTTCGCGTGCTCTTTATCAATCACGATAATACAGGCAGGAATGCCGGTGCCGTAAAACAGGTTGGCCGGTAAGCCAATAATGCCTTTGATATAACCTTGTTTAATCAGGTTTTCACGAATACGCGCTTCGGCATTGCCACGGAACAAGACACCGTGAGGCAAAATGACCGCGCCTTTACCGGTGCTTTTTAAGCTTTTAATGATGTGCAGTAAAAAGGTGTAGTCGCCATTTTTCTCGGGTGGAATGCCCCAACTGAAACGGCCAAACTCGTCGTCGTTCGGGTTAATGCCGCTGGTCCAGTTTTTGTTGGAAAACGGCGGGTTGGCTACCGCAAAATCAAAAGTCTTAAGTTGGCCGTTTGCCTCTTTCCACTGGGGGTCGGCAATGGTGTTACCTTTCCAGATTTTGGCGGTGGCGTTGTTGTGCAAAATCATGTTCATACGCGCCAAGGCACTGGTGGCGTTGTCCATCTCCTGGCCAAAAATACTCAAACCGCGCGGCGCTTCATCACTGGCTTTTAGCAATAGCGAGCCCGAACCACAGGTTGGGTCGTAGACGGTGGCATCTTGCGAGGTATTGCTATCAATACCAATCACTTTAGAGAGGATGCGTGACACTTCCGACGGTGTATAAAACTGGCCTTTGGATTTGCCCGATTCCGTTGCAAAGTGGCGCATCAGGTATTCGTAGGCATCGCCCAACAAGTCATCGCCATCGGCACGATTATCGGCGAGGTTTAGCCCTTCAAAAATACCGACTAGCTTGCCCAGGCGGTCAACCATTTCTTTGCCCTTGCCAAGCTTGTCTTCATCGTTAAAGTCGGCAACGTCTATCACGCCCTTTAGGTCGTTTTCTTCGGCTAGGGCGCTGATCACTTTGTTGATTTTATCGCCGATCTCTTTGTCGCCTTTTAGGGCAACCATATCGTCAAAGCTGGCACCTTGCGGCACCACGATCATGCCGTAAGGGTCGCCTTTGTATTTATCGGACACGTACTTCATAAAGAGCATGGTCAGTACATAGTCTTTGTACTGGCTGGCATCCATACCGCCGCGTAGTTCATCACAGCTAGCCCAAAGGGAGGAGTAAAGTTCGGTTTTCTTGATGGCCATTTGGGTTCCTTAATCTTTCATCGTCTGGCTTTTGGCCGGAATATGTTCCAATAATTGGTTTAACTCGCAATTAAACAAACTGCACAGCTTATCGAGCGCCTCTAAGTCCACCTTGAGCGCGGTTTCTTTGTACAGTAGCGTGACGGTGGTACGGCTGAGGCCGGTTTCTCGCATCACGTCGCTAATGCGCATTTTTCTCTCACCCATTAATCGGGCCAGGTGGCAGCGGATCATGCTCTCTCCACGATGTTTTCTTAACCATAAACTTGGGGATTTTTCACTGCTGCTTACCCTACCACGATTATGATTATTCTCAACTTATTTGAGTTAAAACCAAATAATTAAGCGTATTTGTTATTCGTTCGGTGCTGGTTGTTGGTACGCTGGCGGTTCACGGGAATGCCACTAGCGGTATTGTCCACCTTAGCTTTTAATCCTCGCCCAGCCCTTAGGTTGACTGGCGGAACACTGCAAGGCGACAAGCCCACACAAGATTAATCGCCTCATTAGTCATCCAAGATGCTGCTTTTCACGCAGTACATGCGTGGGCGGGTGTTGTCGGGCAGGCTGACTTTGCGCTGTGGCCGGTTGCCATCGGGGATTAGGTAGCCTGCGGCCATTAGTGCTTTGGCGGCGCGATCTGGGCTTAGGCCTTCGGTGGCTTCACGCCAGCCAGTTGGGTAAAACAGGTAGAGGATTTGTGGGCCTGTAGAATCAAGCCATCCTGCCCGTTGACGTACTTGGCTGCTGTAACCGTTTTGTTTGGGCGTAAAGCGGCTTTCGCCATGTTGCTCAATAAAGCTGCGCACCTGGCGAATGGCTTGTTGGTCTTCATTGGCGGCCACACCACCGCGGGCGAGTATCCATTGGTTAAGCTGATTTAAGCAGGCGGCTTCGACACTTTGGGCTGACCAATCGAGTACTTTGGCTTGAATGGCTAACAACCCAGCACTAGCCAGTAAGGCAAACTTTTCGGCGACTCGGCGCACTTGGCCGTCTGACTCGGGAGGTAAACTGGCTAAAAAGCGTTGACGTACGTTTTGGAAAACGGGTCGCACCTGTGCGCCGTGCTGCGTTAAATACCGCAACCAGTCCAAGGCCAAGCTGCCGTAATGTTGGCGACTTTGATGTTTTAGATGATCGGCTAAATCGGCGGCGTTCATACCATGACTCTGGTTAAACACGCCCATTTGCGAGCCGGCATCGGCACTGAGATCAATCACGCGCACTTGCTGCCCCGCTTTCACGCGTTTGCCGATACTGGCAAGATGGCTTTCGAGCGTCACTTCGCCAGTAGATAAAAACACCAAACGCCAACGGGCGGGTAAGCGCATTTCACCGTATTTGCCTGCTCGTGTTTTACCCTGACCATTGGCAAGCACAAAATCGTCTGGAACGATTTTGAACATCCGCAGGATGGCCCGAAGGGGGAGCCACAAGGATGTGGCGAATATATAAGCGACATCACCCGCCTCTTTTGGATCAACTTCACCCATTTCGTCGAGCGCCAGTAAGGCATCGTTATGCGCTAATGCTGTGCCTTCTAAACCGTTGGCCGTGGCACGCCAACTGTGGCGCAGTTGATTAGGTTCGCCCCACACCGATAATGCCGGATACAGCGCCGCGGTTTTACCTGTACTGCTGGCACCGTAGAGGTGTAAACCAAAACCATCCACTCCGCACAAGTGCAACAAAGGCGCGGCCAGCGCAGCGCAGACACCAACAATCAATAGCGGGTTATCCAGACAATAACGGCCAACGTGCTGCCGCCAACTGTCGCTACTACCTTGTTGAATAAAGCCTTCTATCGGGTGCATGGTTTGCAGCACCATGCGCGGGTTGTTGCTGTGTTTGCTAGGGTAAAAGGTGAGGCGCGGATGCACATAAGCGTGGTGATGCCAGCCAATGCAGTTCACGCTGATGGCTTTTTGCGTAGCCAGTTCGCCCATTTGTTGAATAAACAGCGAGAGCAACTGCCGCGCTTTGACACTGTTGCTTAGCCGCATGCCTCGGCTAAGTAGGATTCGGCGGTACTCGCTGCCGTCTCCGGCCAATAGTTCTGCGGGCATAGCCCAGTAGCGATGCCGATTGTCATCGTCTAACCAGTGCAATAAATAGCCGTAGTTCTCCCCTTGCGGATCGCGGGTGCGGGCGGCTACTTGCAACCAGGAGCAGATTTTAACTGGGCTATCTTGCCCCGTTGGTTGCATCACCAGCCAGTTTTGCGCGTTATAGGCAAAACCAGCCGGTAATGTTGGCTCGTTGCTAGGCATATCACTGGCAGATAATTGGTTTAATGCTGATGGTTTATCCACGGCCATAAGCAGCACCGATACGGCGGGTTTCAATCCACTGGTCGATATCGCTTTCTAACCAGCCCACGGCACGCGCACCAATACGAATGGAACGTGGAAATTCACCGCTGGCCATCAGGGCATAAATGGTACTGCGGCCAAAGCCTGTTTTGGCCTTTACCTCGGGCAAGCGCAAAATCCGCTGCTGACGCGCTGGGTGTACTGAGTTTGTGGGTAATTGTGTGGTTGGGTTCATCGTTTGCTTCCTCACTGATCTGTTAAGTTCAGTTAGGAGTTTGCCAGTGCTAAACGGACGCAGTAGGCAGATAAATGCTCAGATCGTGCAGCTTTCTAAGGGTACAAGTAGCTAGCTGCCCGAGTTTGTAGATAGTGCCCAAAACAATAAATGCTCTGTGGGCAGGGTTAGTGTGTGCCTAAGTGGCGTGAACTAAGGCTTTGCCCAGACTGCCCCAAAAGCCCAAGGGATGAGTGCCAAAAGCTTTTTCAAAAAGGGAGAGTCTTGCTCAATTAGAACGCCACAACACTTTTACGCGCATAAAAATGTAAAATATCACACTTTTCTGCGCGTAAAAGTGTAGACTGAGTTATACTACAGGCAGTTAACAGTCTAAATTGGCGGGAAATGACAATGCAGCGCAACTTACTCAACGCCCTAATAGCATGGAAAAGTCAACCTGTGCGCAAGCCATTATTGATCGATGGCGCAAGACAAACAGGTAAAACCTATCTACTGCAAGAGTTGTTTGGGAATACCTTTGCCAACATCCTTC
>VAPB011269826.1_pt1 | contig 16147 bp, 11 predicted proteins | sample 3395101 | NCBI WGS metagenome assembly VAPB01 (sample SAMN08290433, study PRJNA428436) | hydrothermal vent metagenome | isolation source: Deep-sea hydrothermal vent chimney | place: Indian Ocean: Southwest Indian Ridge | reverse complement strand
TCCCCCGCTGCATGCGGCGAGTGCTGTGAGAAAAAGCAGAAGAATTAATAAGACATATTTTCTCATGATAAGCCCTCCTTTCGTTTTTTAGCCGGAATAGATCCGGCTTGATTATGACTCTAAGTATGGAGCGCGGAGAGTTAAAATTCTGTGACTTTGATCACTAAAATCGAACTATCTTCAGAGTGCAAAATCGCTTTACAATTTGTGTAAAAAATTATGTTAGTTTTGGAGTGGAAGTTTTTTGAAGATAAAAAGAAAAAGGATTACGGCTCAGAATAAGGAACCGTAATCCTTGGTGTGTTTGGTGAGCCGTGCAGGGATCGAACCTGCGACCCGCTGATTAAGAGTCAGCTGCTCTACCAGCTGAGCTAACGGCCCGTTTAAAATTTGCTTTGCAAATTTTAGCTCATAGCATATAGCTAATGGCTTACAGCAAAAGACTTATGGCGCGCCTGAGAGGATTTGAACCTCCGGCACTCGGCTTCGGAGGCCGATGCTCTATCCAGCTGAGCTACAGGCGCATTAACTACAGTTATCAGTGATCTGTGAATTAATTTTCCCTTTACCCGTTACTGGTTACTATAAATTTCACTTTGTGAAATTTATGGGGTGAATGACGGGAATCGAACCCGCGACCCTCTGAGCCACAGTCAGATGCTCTAACCAACTGAGCTACACTCACCGATTTACGACAGTTAAAAGTTATCAGCTTGCAGCTAAATACTAACAACTAATAACCAACGACTGCAAATTTCACTTTGTGAAATTTTATGGCGCGCCCGAAGGGATTCGAACCCCTGACCTACTGCTTAGAAGGCAGTTGCTCTATCCAACTGAGCTACAGGCGCAATTTAGCTGATAGCTCATAGTTACTAGTTCATAGTAAACTAAATCTATAAGTTCTTAGCCATGAGCTATGAGCTAAAAGCTATCAGCTAAATTGGTCGGGGCGAGAGGATTCGAACCTCCGACATCCTGCTCCCAAAGCAGGCGCGCTACCAGGCTGCGCTACGCCCCGAATTAAACTTATGTCTAATATTAAACTATCTGCAAAACTTAAATTACAAATTACCAAACGCTGCGCCCCCGACAAGTCGGGATTAATAACGACTAAGGACTTTTGCACCAAAAGTCCAAGTCTCATTGAATACGCCCCGATTGACCTTATTTACTACATTCTACAGCGTACTGATATTTAGCTGAGCGCAATAGTGACCGCCTGGCTCCCGAATAACGGGATGTGATATCGACCAGGGACTTTCTTTTGAAAGTCCGGGTCTCATCCACAGGCTGCGCCCCCGACAAGTCGGGATTAATAACGACTAAGGACTTTTGCACATAACTCCCGATAAATCGGGATTAATTCAACTAAGGACTTTTGCACGCTTCACTTCAAAAGTCCAAGTTTCATTGAACAAGTTTCATTGAACAAGTTTCATTGAACAAGTCTCATTGAATACGCCCCGATTAAACAACAATTACAAAGCACCAAACATCAAATTCCAATAACCACGCTGCAAATCCCGGGTTTTCCCTTATAAATAATACCAAATTGCGTATAAAGCTGATTACTGTTTTAAGCTTATCATGATACCATTAAATTAAAGCAAAATTCCAATAGCTGAAGTTAATAGATATTCACATAAAGTAATCTCTGATCACGGGTATATCAATAATCTGAATGTTAAAATACAGAGTTTTTAAAAATTGATCATTATTTGATTATTGGCACCTGATTATTGGAATTTGCCGCGTTAGCGGCCTAATTGACTAAACACCGGGAATACATTAATCTTACGAGTATGAATACCTCTAAAAAAACCGTTGATTTTCTTGTTATAGGCGGCGGTGTGGCAGGGTTGAGGGCCGCAATTGAACTGGCTCCAAGAGGCAGTGTAACTGTTCTGACAAAAGATAAACCTTCAGAGAGCAGTACAGGCTATGCCCAGGGTGGGATAGCCGCTGCCATGAGCGATGAGGACAAGGTAAGCATTCATTATAATGACACCATTAATGCCGGTGACGGGCTGTGTAATGAAGAAGCTGTAAGGATTCTGGTTGAGGAAGGGCCTGAGTTCATTAATGAGCTTATTTCATGGGGTGCCGAGTTTGATAAAGAAGGAAGTAAACTCGATTTCACTATTGAAGCGGCTCATACGAGAAAAAGGATCCTTCATTCTCACGGCGATTCAACCGGCAGAGAACTGGAACGCGTTCTTGTCCATAAGATAATGACATTTCCTTCAGTAACGAGATACGATTTTGCCTTTACAAAAGACCTGATCATAAAAGACGGCAGATGTATAGGAGCGTTTGTACTGCGGGGCGATGAATTTGTAAGTTTTTTCGCAAAAGCGGTTGTTCTTGCCACAGGAGGCGCCGGGGAACTGTACTCAAGAACGACAAACCCGTCTATTGCGACAGGTGACGGTATGGCAATTGCTTACAGGGCAGGCGCGATACTTGAAGATATGGAATTCATACAGTTTCACCCGACAAGTTTTTATTCGCTGTCGGCCCCGCAATTCCTTCTGAGCGAAAGCATGAGGGGTGAGGGGGCGGTCCTCAAAAATATAAACAAAGAGCGGTTCATGCCGAAATATCATAAAATGGCGGATATGGCTCCAAGAGACGCCGTGGCCAGGGCAATAATATCTGAAATGGTCCAGACAGGAGCAAAACACGTTTATCTGGACCTTTCGCATCTAGATGATGTTTTTATTAAAAGACGTTTTCCGCTTATTTATTCAACCTGTCTTAAATTCGGTGTTGACATAACCGGAGATCTGATCCCTGTGTCTCCCGCAGCGCATTACATTATGGGCGGAGTTAGAACCAATCTAATGGGAGAAACAAACATCAAAGGCCTGTTTGCCGCGGGAGAAGTTGCATGCACCGGAGTTCATGGAGCAAACCGCCTTGCTTCAAACAGTCTTCTGGAAGGGCTTGTTTATGGCGCAAGGACAGGGAAGAACACAGCTGATTATGCGGAAGGTATAGAAATGCAGGACAGTGGCGTACCTGAACCGGAAGTTCAGGAAAGCGGTTCCATTGACCTCGACGGAATAAAGAAATCCCTCAGGCGCATGATGTGGGAGAAGGCTGGAATTATTAGATGCGGGAAATCGCTGAGTGAAGCAAAAACTCAGCTTGGAGAGTGGAACCACATAATCAAAAGTGATTTTCAGAGCAGGGCCGAGCTGGAACTGAAAAATATGCTTACGGTATCTTCTCTTATTACCGATTCAGCGTTCTTAAGAGAGGGCAGTATTGGCGCGCATCATCGTTCTGATTTCAGGGACAGGGGCGGCAACGGGCAAAGACATACCGCGTGCGTGAAAGATAAGGGTGTGATCTGGATTTATAAAGAAGAAAAAGAGGATAAAATATGCGCAAAGTAAAAATTGTCTGCACCATAGGGCCTGCCTGCGGTTCCCCTGATATGATCCGGAAGATGATAAATAACGGGATGAACATTGCAAGACTTAATTTTTCTCACGGCTCACATTCTGAACATAAAAGAGCCGCTCAATCCATTAAAAATCTTTCTTCAAAACACGATTCGCCGGTTGCCATACTTCAGGACCTGAAAGGCCTGAAAATAAGAGTGGGCCTTATCAAGGGCGGTGCCGTTTATATTAAAAAGAACGCTGTTCTGGCTCTGACCTCAAAAAACATTGAAGGCAGCAGTTCCGAAATATCTGTCTCGTATCCATATTTGATCAAAGACGTCGCGGCAGGAGATACCATACTGCTTGATGATGGATTGCTTCAGTTAAAGGTAAAAGAAAAGAAAAAGGACCGATTGATAACAAAAGTGATCGAAGGCGGGCTGTTAAGGGAGAGAAAAGGAGTTAATCTTCCGGGTGCATCGCTCTCAGGTTCCATTTTTACTGAAAAAGACAAAAAAGACCTCGCGTTCGGCCTGAAAATAGGCATTGACTATGTAGCGTTGTCCTTTGTCCGGTCAAAAGATGATATTCTGCAGGTGAAAAACTGGCTTAAAAGGCGCAGGGCGGATATACCTGTTATTGCAAAAATCGAGAGGCCCCAGGCCCTTGATAACATTGATGAGATCATTCAGGTTTCCGACGGCCTTATGATCGCCAGGGGAGACCTTGGAGTGGAAGTTTCTCCGGAAAAAGTGCCGCTGATCCAGAAAGACCTGATAGAAAAATGCAATACCGCAATGAAACCGGTTATAACTGCCACTCAGATGCTTGAATCAATGACTGAACATATGAGGCCCACACGGGCAGAAGCGGCAGATATCGCAAACGCTGTGCTTGATGGAACGGATGCCCTTATGCTTTCGGCAGAGACGTCTGTTGGAAAATATCCGGTTGAGTCTTTGAGAATGATGGACAAGATCGTGAGTTTTACCGAGACACGCGAACCTGAAAAAGCACACTATCATGACGTTGTTTCAACGACCTTTGCCCAGTCTATCGCAGAGTCGGCCTGTTTCTCGGCCATGGACATAAAGGCAAAGGCAATAGTCTGCTTCAGCAGAACAGGGTTTACCTCTCTCCTTGTATCTAAGTTCAGGCCCTGGGTCCCAATCGTCGGATTTACTGTTACGCAGGCTGTCCGGAGGCGGATGAACCTCTATTGGGGTATTGCTCCTCAGACAATGAAATTTCCCAATAGCACAGATCAGATGATATCAGAGACAGAGAGGGCACTTATCAAAAAAAAGATCGTGAAAAAGGGAGATCCGATCGTTATAATTGCCACTTCACCCTTTACATTAGGCGGGAAGACAAATATAATGAAACTGCATAAGGTAGGCTATTAGCCCTCTGTTCATTCCGGTAAACGCATCTGTTTAAAACTGAAAGATTACTAATTGAAAAAAACTCGATTGATATGTTATATAAAGTATAAGTTTTAATTCCGAATCTATTCACCGGGGCGGACACTCCTAATTCCTTAATTGTAACTATGAAAGAGACAATACCCTCTATAAGTAGAGAAACACAGATGAACCCTGTTCTTCGAGAGGACAGACGTGAAGACGTCCTTTCTCTTGCGAGGCGGTACATTATAGCCGCGGATGAGCAGATCCATACAGGGCCGAAAGAGATTTCAGAATCAGCAGCAGAGTACCTTTTGAGCCGCAGCTGGCGTACTGATAAAAGCCGTATAGAATATGCAGTAAAAAAGGCATGTATTCTGTCGGAGGGACGCGTTCTTCAAAGGGAAGACTTTGACCTTGACCACAGGCACGTGAAATCTATCGGCGGGTTTATTGAAGAACGGTTGAAAGGCTTTATGAGCAATATAAAATCACTTGAGGAATTCAATCTTTATGATACAGTCATTCCTGAAGTTGAAAGGGCATTGATATTAATGGTAATGAAAGAAACAAGATGGAACCAGTCAAAATCGGCAAAACTCCTTGGAATTAACCGCAACACATTAAGGGACAAGATCAAAAAACTGAAAATCAAAGTAAAGCCTTAACTGCCTTTCTATCTATCAAATCCCTCTTGTTCGTCCTGTACGTCAGTATCAATATTATTTCCAAATTTCCAGGATCTGCCTTTAAGTTTCAATTTATTTCCTTCGTCGCACATGACATGCAAAGCTGTCTTACAGCTTCTATAATCGACAAATTATTAATATTTTGTTTTTAACTTTTTAGGTCCTGCGTTTTATGGTCAATTCCTCAGAGTCTTCTTTCAAAGGTGTCGTATAGAACCGTTTCACCAGCTTCCCATGCCTTGTTTGGCGGAAGGAATATGAAACACCGTCTTATCTATTTTAAACAGTTTGAACAGCCTGTCCCGTGGTTCAAGTCCATTTGGACTTTACGGGAGCTTGAACTGTTTGAACGGTTTTATACTTCACTGATCGCATATTCCTTTGAAACCCTTGCAGGCGCCCCGGGTACAGACGCGGGATAGCCGATAGGAACAATAGATACAGGGCGAAGGTTGTCAGGCAGGTCGAGTATCTTTGACACTTGCTTTTCATCAAAGGCGCCGATCCACACACTTCCAAGGCCCGTATTGTGTGCTACCAGCATCATTCCCATGATACTGGCGGCAACGTCCTGAAGACAATAGAGATTTACTCCCCTTTCCCCGTAATGAAGCCCTATCTGGCCGTCAGCACAGGCAACAATCGAAAGCGGAGCCTTGGCTATAAAGTTCTGATCAAGAGCCGCTTTTGCGAGCTTTTCTTTTGTCTTGCTGTCAAATACGAAATAGAACTTCCTGGCCTGCAGATTTCCGGCACTTGGCGCCCAGATCAGGGCCTCTTTCAGGTCTTCAAGAATTAAATCAGGGATCTGTTTTGGAAGAAACTTCCTGATACTTCTTCTTTCTTTTACAGCTTCGAGGATATTCATTATACACCCCCTTGAATAAACGCAGAAAATCACAGATTAATTACAGATTATCACAGATATTTTATTTACACCTACTTTGCGCATATGATCACATAAGAACAGCTCAATTCAGGTTATAACTATTTTTTTCTATCAGTGATCATCCTTGTCTTGCTTGTCTGCGCTAATCTGCGATTTTAAGCAGTGTCATTCCTGATACAGGATCAAGCTCTCTTTCGGCCTTAACTCCTTGTATCTCAATAATTATTGCCTCAAGTACAAGGAATGTTTCTGACTGTTCTCTCAGGCATCCTACTGAAACATTGTCTTTTTTCCCGAAAGCACCGTGAAAATGTATCCTGGGCTCGTCCTTATGCCAGAAGATCGTGCCAAGGCCGACCACTTCATGGCTTTCTCCGAGCTGACGCCAAACCGGTTTTGGAGGCATTTCGTCTTTTTCAGGTCCGACTACAATCCGACCTTCACGCATTCCGCCCACCAGATAAAAGACACCTGCGCGTATATCTTCCTTTTTCGCGATAGAAATGAGATTCTCCAGCACGTCTTCCCTGTCCTCAAACCTCCCGACTATGATCTTTCCCGCCCTGCCGACCTGGTATTTCATTAAACCCCCGTTCCTTTATTAGTAGTTTTGAAATTAAATAGTTTGACGCGTACACCTTTCAGGTGATAACTTATCTAAAATAAACTGTTGAGTCAAGCAGAACAAAGAACTGTTTTATATCAGACGGCAGGATAATAGAGGTTAAGATGATGGTACAGACCGGACTGGACAGAATTCATAAACATTGGCCGAAAAAACTGAAAGGCTCAAGAGCAGGCCTTCTTGTAAACCCGGCTTCTGTCGACAGTAAGCTTGTGCACGCTGTTAACCTGCTTTCACTTTCTAAAGGATTTGAATTAAGGGCTCTTTTCGGCCCGCAGCATGGGATATATGCCGAGACTCAGGACAATATGGTGGAATGGAAAGGATTCAGAGACAAAAAGACAGGGCTTCCTGTCTATAGTCTTTACGGCAGTACCCGAAAGCCCGAGCCCGCAATGCTCAAAAACATTGACGTAATGATTATCGATATTCAGGATGTTGGTTCACGCTATTACACTTTTATATGGACGATGGAGCTCTGTATGCAGGCGTGTCTTGAAACGGGCAAGTCAGTAGTTGTCCTAGACAGGCCGAACCCCCTGTCAGGAACCGGTGTTGAAGGCCCCGTACTTAATGAGGCCTTTGCCTCATTTGTGGGTCAGCGCCCTTTGCCGGTCAGGCATGGCATGACAGCAGGGGAGTTGGCCCTTTATCTGAAAAATGAGTTTTATCCTTCCCTTGATGTGCATGTTATTCCAATGAAGGGGTGGAAAAGAAAGATGTTGTTTGACAATACAGGTCTGCCCTGGGTTATGCCTTCTCCGAATATGCCGACACCTGATACAGCTGTAGTTTATCCGGGCATGTGCCTTCTTGAGGGCACTAATCTCAGTGAAGGCCGCGGCACAACAAGGCCGTTTGAAATATTCGGTGCTCCGTTCATAAATCCTGAACTACTAATTAAGAGGCTTGACCAGTACAAACTGCCGGGAGTTGTCTTCAGGCCTGTCAATTTTCTACCGGCCTTTCAGAAACATAAGGCCAGTATGTGCGGAGGGGCCCAGCTTCACGTCACCGACAGGAATAAGTTCAAACCTTTTAAAACAGGAGTTGCTGTTCTGAAGGCAGTGTATGACCTTTATCCCTCGAAATTTCAATGGGAAAAGCCTCCTTATGAGTATGAGAAAAAGAAACTACCGATCGATATCTTGGCCGGAACTGACAGGCTGAGAAAAGACATTGAAAGCGGAAAGTCACTCGGTCATATGGAAAAGTGGTGGCAGAATCAGTGTTCGGAATTTAATAAAAAAATAAGAAGAAAGTATTTGATGTATAAGTAACGCAGAATGGATAAACCGCTCAATATCTTCATCCTGGCCGCGGGTCTCGGCGAAAGACTGAGGCCGATTACAAACCACATCCCAAAACCCCTCCTTCCAGTCCTTGGCAAACCCGTTCTTCAGTTTGTGCTTGAAAGGGTATCTGATCTGCCGGTTGATAAGATCGGAATAAACCTGCACCACAAAAAAGAGATAATGGAACAATGGGTTAAGAACTCTGACTTTCATGAAAAAGTTCGGCTTTTTCCTGAAGATCCGGTTCTGGGTACAGGGGGCGCGCTTAAAAACGCGGAGGCTTTTCTGAATAAAGGAACTTTTCTGGTTTATAACTCAGATATCCTGACTGACGTTGATCTTGTGAAACTCTATGAAGAGCATCTTTCATCAGGCGATCTTGTTACTCTCGCGATGCATGACCGCGCTGAATTCAACCATGTGGCTGTAGATGAACAAGGTTCACTTAGAGGTATCCGCATGCCGGACAATGAAGAGCTGTCAGGAGTGAGGAATCTTGCCTTTACGGGTGTTGCTGTTTATTCCCCGGAGTTTTTGAAATTCCTGCCCGACGGTGCTTCAGGTGTCGTGGACGCATGGCTGTCGGCTGTATCAGCGGGCTTTAAGGTTGGTACACTGGATGCCACCGGCTGTTACTGGAGTGATGTAGGTACCCCTTCTTCATATTTTTCCGCTGTTGTTGACGCGTTGAAAGCTGACGGAGAGACACTTTGGCTGCATCCTTCTGCTAAAGGGTGTGAGAATATCCATCTGCAGGGGCATGTTGTAATTGAAAACAGAAGCACACTGGAAAAGGATATATTTCTTAAAGAGTGCATCCTGCTCTCTCAAAGCCGGACCAAGAGCGGCACACGTTATGAAAACTGCATACTTGGCCCCGGTTTTGTAATAGACCTTGGCAGGTCCGAAGATGAAAGCCTTATTGGTACAGGAGGGTCTGACAGAAGATACTACAGAATTAAAAAAGACGGATCAACGGCAGTGCTGATGAAATGTACTGCGAATGACCCTGACTTTGAGCGCCAGATAGAATACACAAGGTTTTTCCTCGGGCATTTAGTGCCTGTTCCGGAGATCATAGAAATTAATACTTATAAAAAGACGGCTGTTTTTGAAGATCTCGGAGATCTGTCACTATACAGCTGGTTGAAGTGCATACGGGAGAAGGCTCAAATAGAGCAGATGTATAAAAAAATCATGGACATACTGGTCCTGATACATACAGAGGTCTCTGAAAGTGTTGCGGAATGTCCTGTTCTTCAAAATAAGGTATTTGATCAGGAGCATTTTCTGTGGGAGACGGAATATTTTATTGACAGATTTGTAAAAGGAATAAGCAATGCTGATGTTAAGGACCGCGCCGCCCTTGATGAAGAGTTCAACCGGCTTGCTTCAAAAGCAGATTCTTTTCCAAAGTCCATTATACACCGGGACTTTCAGTCACAGAATATTATGATAACCGGGAAAGGAACCCCCCGGATTATTGATTACCAGGGGGCCAGGGTCGGCCCTCCGGGCTATGATATCGCCTCAATTCTAAGGGACCCGTATTATCACATGGAAAACGGCATCAGAGAGAGGCTTCTTGAATATTACATAAGCGAAATAAAGAACAAAGATACAAATTTCGATGAAAAGCTGTTTAGGGATACCCTGCTGCCATGCGGGCTTCAGAGGCATATGCAGGCGCTTGGTGCGTTTGGGTTCCTTTCCGTGGTAATAGGGAAGAGATATTTCCTGAAATATGTCCCGGAGGGGCTTAAGCTGTTGAAAGAAGATTTGTCTGAATCAGCAGAACAATATCCGGCCCTGCATGAGCTGGTTATGGATCTGTGAGCAAAGGGTGTTAGACAGACAGGCAGACATTTTTATTATATATTTAAGGTACTTATATAATAGACAAGGCTTTTTTATCTGATATAATAGAAGTTATCTTCATGTGTGAGGAGTTTTATTATGGATTATGACAAAATGACGAGGGAACAGCTGATTGCCGCGCTCGTAGACCTGAGACAGGCAGATAAAGGCTTTAGAAACGTCTTTGACATGGTAGAGCGGGCAAAACAAGAGTGGGAAGCAGTAGCAGATTCACTTTCCCATGTTATCTGTCTTCTGGACAAACAGGGTCAAATGCTGCGCGCAAACCGGGCTGTTGAACAATGGAACCTTGGAAATGTCAAAGAGGCCAGGGGAAAGACAGTACATGAACTGCTTCACAGTAAATGCACTGATCCTGACTGTTATCTAAAAAACTTTTGGCCCCGTGCAATGGAAGAACTGGCGCAGGGCAGAAGCAGTGAGATCGAGTGCAAAGACCATATTTTAAATATTCATCTGAGTGTCAAACCCATGCCCATGATCCATACCGCCGGAAAAGAAAGGGTAAAAAATGCTTTTGCAATTGTAATTGTAGAAGATATCACCAGGCGTGTACGCGCTATGGAAGAGCTGAGAAGAAGCGAGGAAAAATACAGAGATCTTTTTGAGAATGCTAATGATCTGATCCAGAGCGTAGCTGAAGACGGGTCTTTTATATATGTCAACCACGCGTGGAGAAAAGCACTCGGGTATGATGAGACAGAAGTTTCCCGGCTTTCCTATCTTGATGTCGTTCATCCGGATGACAGAGAACATTATGTTAAAGCTTTCAGGTGTCTCATGACAGGTGAAGAGTTTGGAAGGTTTGAAGTGAGATTCATAACCAGACATGGAGAGCCGATCGCGTTGGAAGGAAATGTCAATTGTGTTTGTAAGGACGGAAAGGCAGTTGCCACGCGCGGAATTTTCCGTGACATAACTCAACGTAAAGAGTTGGAAGAAGTAATTCAGAATAAGATCCTGGAGTTGGAGAAGTTTCACAGGATTGTGGTCGGCAGGGAGCTGAGGATGAAGGAGCTTAAACTCAGGATAAAGGACCTGGAGGAAGATCTCCGTATAGAACAGAAAGGAGAGTAGGACCTTTTCCGCCGCCGTATTGAATAAAGATAGAGCATGAAATTAACGATTAGAAAGAAATTGATTTTTGGCGTTGTCATAATGTCTGTTTTTACGTTTGTAATAGGTATTATGGGACTTAGAGGTCTGAAAATAATTGACCATTCAGCTGAAGAGATCCTGGCAGAGGCAGTAGAGATAGATGATATCCAGGAGCTAAGAGTAAGTCTGCATAAATTGATCATGCCGGCGAATGATTATCTGGTGCATGGGAAGAATAATGAGGTAGACAAATTTGATAAGTTACTGATAAAGGCCGAAGAAGAGTTTGTTAAAGTTAAGAATATTGAGGGAGACCCGCTTGAAAGCAGTAATCTGGCCGGGATTGATGATGTGCTGCGGAAGATAAAGGAATTATCCGGCCTGATCTTTGCTTTGGACAATCCAGTAGGCAATGCCTATGGGGCCGCGCTTATGGAACAAATGGATTCTCTGATTGACAAAGGATCAGCTGATCTGGACAAGGTATTGGATATAGCCAGAGTCGAGCTTGATGAATATATTTCAGTGTCTGAGAAAGCGGAGCGGGATTATTCCAGGTGGATAGTCCTGTTTACTATTGGATTGACAGGCAGCGGATTATTAACAGCCATATTAATAACTAAGGGTATTGTTAATAACCTGGAAAGATTAACTGAGGCCTCGGAAGCGGTTTCCAGGGGGGACCTTACCCAGAATATAAGGATTGGCACCCGTGATGAGATTGGTCAACTGTCAGACTCCTTTAACCATATGATAAAAAACATGAGGACTTCACGTGATGACCAGCTGGCTGAGAAGACTTATTCTGACAGTATCATATCAAGTATGACCGATTCTCTGATAGTGGTTGATAATGAAGGGTTGATAAGGACTGTTAATAAAGCGAGCCTTGACCTGCTGGGGTTTACCGAAAATGAACTTGTCGGCCAGCCTGTTTCAAATATTTTTGAAGAGGAAGAGATCCTTAATGATATGGAAGAAGTTGCCATGTTGATATCAAAGGATCTGAAAATAATCAAGGTCAATGATGCTTTTCTTAGGTCAACGGGATTTAAGAGAAAGGATGTTATAAACAAACAGTGCCATCAAATTATGCGTAACAGCGATGTTATCTGCGGACCTCCTCATGATACTTGTCCCATAAATGAGAATATATCCAGGCATGACCCCGGCGTTGAACTGCATACCCACTTTGACAGTAAAGGAAACAGCTTTCCTGTTAATGTGATAGCTGTACCGATAAAAGGCAGGTCCGGAGATGTCGATTATTATCTGCATTTATACAAAAAGGTTGAAACTGAAGCGGAGAAGGGACAGATATCGGCTGAATATATGCGGAAGATCGACACTGTAACTGATAAACTTGAATCTGCCGTATTGAATTTTGAAGGAGAAAAAATATTTTCTGAAGGCGCGGTTGAAAAACTGATGAAGTCAGAAGCGGTAACGGACCTGGAGATGTTTTACAGAACGAGGTGGGGCGGCATAATTCCTGTTAGGTTTTCCGGCTCGCTTATAAAGGATAAAGACGGGAAGGCCGCGGGTATAATAGGAGTTGCCCGTGATATGCGCCAGATGAATAAATATATTGAGGATGAAAAGAAACTTGCTGTTGCTACTGCTGAGGCCCAGGAAGGACTCAAAAAAGCGCTGGAACTTGAAGAGGCTTATCATGAACTGGAGTCAAGCAAGGATGCGGCGCTGAACATTATGGAGGATCTGGATGAACAGGCAAGGAAACTTCAGCAGGAGGTCGCGGAGCGCAGGGAAGCGGAAGGAAAATTAAGAAAGGCGTATCAGGATGTGGAGCTTCTGGCAGACCTGGTGGAAAACGCGCATGAAATAGTCTTAATCGCGAATCCTGACGGTGAGATATTTGAAAATAATGCTATGACCAGACATATTTTCGGATACTCTGATGAAGAGATGCAGAGGCTAAAAATGACAGACCTTTTCAGGGTTACGAAATTAAGCGGGTGGAAGAAGGTATCTGAATCGATCAGGCGTGAGTCATACTGGCGTGGAGAGCTTACGGCAATTTGCAGGAACGGCCGGGAATTTCCGGCAGATGTTACTGTCAGCAGGCCGGGCGGAACTAAGACAGAAAAAGATACAAAGATAATCTGCTTTGTCCGGGATGTGACGGAAGAGAAGGAAATCGACCGAATGAAAAATGAATTTATCTCAACTGTATCACATGAACTAAGAACGCCTCTTTCAATTACAAAGGAGGGAATCAGTCTGGTTCTCGACAGGATACCCGGAGAAATAAATAAACAGCAGGAAGAACTGCTGGGTACGGCGCTTAACAATATTGACAGACTGGCAAGGATTATTAATGGCCTGCTTGATATTTCCAAGATCGAGGCGCGCAAGATCGAGCTTAAACGGGAGGGCGTTGACATTATCAGCGTGATCAATCAGGTAATGTCATCTTTTGCACAGAAGCTAAAGAGTCAGGGCCTTGAGCTTAGAACGTCTTTTCCTGATAATAGTCTGCAAGTTTATATGGATGAGGATAAGACGGTGCAGATATTTACAAATATAATTTCAAATTCGTTAAAATTTACAGGGAAAGGATTTATTGGAATATCTGTAAAAGAAAAAAATGATAAAGTTGAGTGTGTTATATCAGATTCTGGCAAGGGTATTTCAAAAGATGATATGCCCAAACTGTTCAGCAAATTTCAGCAATTTGGCAGGACCGCGGGTCCGGGAGAAAAGGGAACCGGGCTTGGCCTTTCCATTGTAAAGAATCTTGTTGATCTGCAGGGGGGTGAAATAGAGGTCAGGTCGGATCTGGACAAAGGGACAATAATAACAGTTGTCCTGCCCAAATATACTGTGAAAAATATCTTAAAAGAAAACGTTCTGGAAGGAATAAGAAATGCCTCTCAAACCGGAGAGAGTTATTCACTGCTGTTGATTGAAATGTCTAATTTTCATGAGCTTGAAAAGAAGGTCGAAAAACGTGAAGCCGATAAAGTATTCAGATCTCTGCTGAACGAGGTCAAAAAACTGTTAAGACGTAATTGTGACGTTCTGGTTGAAGATCACAGTGATATTTTTGTTTTATTGCCGCAGACCGAGAAAGAGAGTTCATTAATTGTTCTTGGCAGAATAAAGAAGACCCTTGAAGATAATATTATGGCTGAGGGCATAACTGTTTTTAAGGATTTGAAGATAAATATCAGGGGTGTGAGTTATCCGAATGATGCAGATACTTTCCCGGATATGCTAAATATAATATCGGAGGTAAAAAATGGGTAAGAAAATTCTGTTCATTGAGGATGAACCGGACCAGGTAAAGGTGATAAGGGCAAGGCTTGAGGCAAACGGATATGAAGTCATAACTGCATATGACGGGCTGAGCGGCCTTGACCTTGCAAAAAATAAAAGTCCTGATCTGGTCCTTCTGGATATCATAATGCCTGGAATGGATGGAGTGGAAGTCTGTAAAAGACTGCGGTCTGATGAACAGACAAAAGATCTGCCTGTTATTGCGGTTACGGCGTCAGGAGAGAAGATGCTGGAAGAGCGGTGTTATGAAGCAGGATGTAATAATGTTATTAAAAAGCCATATGATTCGAAAATTCTTTTGGAAAGTATAGATCGGATATTGAAATAATTATGGCGGAAAAGAAAAAAATATTGATCGTTGATGACGAGCCTCAGCTGGCCGGATTTGTCCAGATGAGGCTTGAGGCGAATAATTATACTGTTACACTGGCATCAGACGGCGTTGAAGGACTTAAAAAAGTCGAAGAAGAAAAACCGGATATAGTTCTTCTGGATATTCAAATGCCTCACCTCAATGGTTTTGGTATGCTTATTAAATTGAGAGACAACAGTGAGACAAGGTCTATTCCTGTCATAATGTTAACAGCGAAAGATGCCTCGGAGAGCATAGCCAGAGCCCTTGAAATCGGGGCGGATGATTATATTGTTAAACCTTTTGACTCAAAAGTTCTTCTTGAGAAAATAAAAAAGTGCTGTGGATAGATGGATTTTTTGTTATTTTCAGATACACAGGACCATACATATAAGGTAAAGGAGAGCCGGATATGAAGAAAGAGAAAAAGACCCTTGAACAGGTCCTGATAAATGAAAAATTCATTAAGGAAGATCAGTTGAAATCCGCTGTCCGGGAGGTCAAAACTTCCGGCAAACATCTGGAGAGAGTTCTTGCCGATAACAGGATAATAGATGATGAGGGACTGGCAAGGGCAAAGGCTTCTGTGATGGGAATCCCTTTTATTAAGCTCAGCCAGACAGAACTCGACCGGAACGTCGTCCGCATGATATCTGAGAAATTTGCGAAACAATTTCGCCTTATCCCTGTTGAATTCAGCGGCAGCATTCTTAAGATCGCGATGGTGTCTCCCCGTGACCTGGTGGCGGTTAATGAAGTAAAGCTTGTAGCAGGCTGTGAGATCAGGGAAATGATCACTACTGAAAAAGAGATGAATCAGGCGATAAACAAATACTTTAAGGTCGAGGATGTCAGCAGGCAGGCGTTGATTGATATACGAATGGAACAGATGCGGACTCCTGAGACTGCTGAGGCAGAGGCAGAGAGAGAAAAGGAGCGGGTGGAATTAGAACACCTGCCGTCTGTCAAGCTCGTCAATGATATTATCAACGGGGCGCTTGACAGAAGGGCAAGTGATATCCATTTTGAACCTCAGGATCCTGAGATGATGGTTCGATACAGGGTTGACGGAGTTCTGTATAATATCATGTCCATTCCAAAGCAGATCGAGCAATCGGCAATATCGCGCCTCAAAATAATGGCCAAGCTTAACATTACTGAATCCAGGCGGCCCCAGGATGGGCACATAACATTTAAAAGAGGCAATAGAAGTTATGATT
>VAPB010111544.1_pt1 | contig 16206 bp, 11 predicted proteins | sample 3395101 | NCBI WGS metagenome assembly VAPB01 (sample SAMN08290433, study PRJNA428436) | hydrothermal vent metagenome | isolation source: Deep-sea hydrothermal vent chimney | place: Indian Ocean: Southwest Indian Ridge | reverse complement strand
GCTATTTTGCGCAAGGTCAAGAAAATCAACGGATTGCGCGGAGACGTACATGTGTACGTCGCACAAGAAATCCGGCAGATTAACGCAGAGATTGCGCAAAAGGGCCGTTTCCGGACGGAAACCAGTGTAGTGCCCATCCGGCGCGACATAACCCGCCGGAACAGCTGAAATGGATCCTGTACTTCTCGAGGTATACAAGCATCGATTTGCCGGCATTGCCGAAGAGATGGGGGCGGTGCTGCAGCGATCATCCTCCTCACCCAATATCAAGGAGCGCCGGGACTACTCGTGCGCTCTCTTCGATTCCGGGGCCCGTGTCATAGCCCAGGGGGATCACCTGCCCGTTCATCTGGGCAGCATGCCCCGCTCGGTGGCGTGTGCTCTGGCCGGCGGTCAACTGCAGCCGGGGGAGATCATCCTGCTCAACGATCCTTTTGCCGGCGGCACCCACCTGCCCGATCTGACGATGGTGGCCCCCGTCTATCCGCCTGAGGGAGATTCCCCTGCCTTTTACGCAGCCTCGAGGGCACACCACGCTGATGTCGGGGGAATGGCCCCCGGTTCGATGGCCCTGGCAACGGAGATCTACCAGGAAGGGTTGCGCATCCCGCCCGTTCGGCTGAGGCGCGCGGCGGAAACAGAGCCCGATCGCGACATTATGGCACTGCTGATGGCAAACGTACGAACTCCTGAAGAGAGGGAGGGAGACATCAGGGCGCAGATGGCCTCGCTCGACGTGGGTGCACTGCGGCTGATCGAGGTAATGAGGGAGAGGGGAGTTGAAGAGATGGTGACCTATGCCGGCCATCTTCTCGATTATGCGGAGAGGATGACCAGGTCGCTGATCACCGATCTGCCCGACGGAACCTACAGGTTTGAGGATTGCCTGGATGATGACGGGATGGGGAGCGGACCGATCCCTATCAGGGTTGCCATTACTATTGATGGTAATGAAGCGACGGTTGATTTCAGCGGCAGCGCGCCCCAGTGCGCCGGTCCGCTCAATGCGGTTGAGGCTGTTACCCTGTCGGCCACGGTCTATGTCTTTCGCTGTCTGCTCGATCCGTCCGTGCCGCCCAATCACGGCTCTTTCGTGCCCATCAGGCTGGTGGCGCCGGAGGGAACGATCGTCAATGCAAGGCCGCCGGCCGCCGTGGCGGCAGGAAATGTGGAAACGAGCCAGCGCCTGGTGGATGTTCTACTGGGTGCAATGGCGCAGGTGGCACCAGAGAGGGTGCCCGCTGCAAGCCAGGGCACGATGAACAACCTGAGTATAGGCGGAATCGACCCCCGAACGGGCAATACCTTCACCTACTACGAGACGACAGGGGGAGGTATGGGTGGTAGACCGCAGAGCCGGGGCCCCTCTGCCATCCACTGCCATATGACCAATACCAGGAATACCCCGGTGGAAGCCCTCGAGCACACCTATCCTTTCAGAGTTGGGTGCTATGGCATCCGGAGCGGTTCCGGCGGGGCCGGCCGGCATCGCGGTGGTGACGGTATCGTCAGGGAGATCCGCCTGCTCGCTCCTGCCACCGTGAGCCTGCTGAGCGAGAGACGCAAATTCGGTCCCTTTGGACTGTGCGGCGGCCATAAGGGCATGCCCGGCTGCGACACCCTGATCGGTTCGGACGGCGAAGAGATGGGGATCGCGGGCAAGGGAACATGGCAGATGCAGCAGGGAGATACGATCAGGCTGGAAACTCCGGGTGGCGGAGGATGGGGTGAGAGTGAATAAATGATAGTAATCAGCCGGCTGACATCTGGAATCTGGAATGGGGAGAGATATTAGTTGGACGCATACCTGATACTGGAAGATGGGCGGACTTTCCCGGGCAAATCGTTTGGTGCGACGGCTGAAAAAATCGGTGAAGTCGTTTTCAACACGGCAATGACGGGGTATCAGGAAATCCTCACCGATCCTTCCTACGCCGGTCAGATCGTGGTCATGACCTACCCCCTGATCGGCAATTACGGCGTGACACCTGAAGACGCAGAGTCGAGGAGCGTGTGGCCGGAGGGATTCGTCGTACGTGAATATTCCGACCTCTTCAGCAACTGGCGCGGACGGCAGGACCTGACAAGCTATCTGAGGGAGTACGGCGTTTCCGGGATTACCGGAGTGGATACCCGTGCGCTGACCAGGCATATCCGTTCGTCCGGAGCAATGAGGGGTGTCGTTTCCACCTCCCCGATGACCGCTGCACTTTTGGAGAAGGTGAAATCGAGTCCCCCGATGAAGGGGCGGGACCTGGTTCACGAGGTGACCGTTGCCGATCGCTACTCGTGGCGTCAGCCGAGTCCCTCTCCATTCGGTATTCCGGAGGAGCAGGTGCCGCCGGAGGATGTGCCCGAAGGGGAACCGCCGCTGCCGGCCGGTTCTCTCCGGGTTGCGGTGATGGACTTCGGCGTGAAGCAGAATATCCTGCGCAGGCTGGTCGATGTGGGTGGTGGGGTTACTGTATTTCCGGCCGATACCGCTGCCGCCGATATCCTTGAAATCGATCCTCACGGCCTGGTTTTCTCGAATGGTCCCGGAGATCCCGCCGCCCTGCCGGCTATAGTGGAAGAGGCCCGAATCCTCTGTGGCGCCGTTCCCTCCTTAGGAATCTGTCTCGGTCACCAGATCCTGGGCCTGGTATTCGGATACGACACCTTTAAGCTGAAATTCGGCCATCATGGAGCCAACCACCCTGTCAAGAGGCTCGACACCGGAAGGGTCGAGATCACCAGCCAGAACCACGGTTTCGCAGTTGACCTGGAAAGTGGCGGGTCGGAATTGCTGGAAACGCATGTCAATCTGAACGACGGCACCAACGAAGGCTTCCGGCACGCCGAACTGCCGGTCTTCGCCGTTCAGTACCACCCTGAGGCCTCTCCGGGGCCGCGCGACGCCGCCTACCTCTTTCGCGAGTTCGTCCGGGCGATGGGCAGACACCGCGACGAAAACCGGGGAGGAGAGTAGAGGGTGCCGCGTCGAGATGATCTGAAAAAGATCGCGATTATCGGCTCGGGGCCGATAGTGATCGGGCAGGCGTGCGAATTCGATTACTCAGGCACCCAGGCATGCAAGGCGCTGGTCGAAGAGGGGTATGAGGTGGTTCTGGTCAATTCAAATCCGGCCACTATAATGACCGACCCGGAAGTCGCCTCCAGGACCTACATAGAACCTCTCACTCCGGAGATCGTCGAGATGGTTCTGGAGAGGGAGAGGCCGGATGCACTGCTGCCCACCGTCGGCGGGCAGACCGGGCTGAACCTCGCGGTCGAACTGGCCGACGGAGGATTGCTGGACAGGCTGGGGATCGAGCTGATCGGCGCCAAGATCGACGCGATCCGGATGGCCGAAGACCGTGAGCAGTTCAAGGCGGCGATGGAGGCGGTCGGTCTGGAGTGCCCCGGAAGCGGATACGTCAACACGGTCGAGGATGCGATAGAGCTGACAGGATCGATAGGTTACCCGGCCATCATCCGCCCCTCCTTCACACTCGGTGGTTCTGGAGGCGGTGTTGCCTTCAACATCGAGGAACTGAGACGGTACGTCGAGTCGGGGATCGATCTGAGCCCTGTGAAAAGGGTTCTGGTCGAAGAGTCGGTGATTGGCTGGAAAGAGTATGAACTGGAATTGATGCGCGATCTGAACGACAACGTGGTCGTCATCTGCTCCATCGAGAATTTCGATGCGATGGGGATCCATACCGGGGATTCGATCACGGTGGCTCCCGCCCAGACCCTCACCGACCGCGAATACCAGCGCATGAGGGATATGGCGATCAAGGTTATCAGGACGGTCGGTGTCGAAACGGGCGGCAGCAATATCCAGTTCGCCCTCAATCCCGCCGATGGGCGGATTCTGGTTATCGAGATGAATCCCAGGGTGAGCCGTTCCAGCGCTCTGGCCAGCAAGGCTACCGGATTTCCGATAGCCAAGATTGCCGCGAAACTGGCCGTCGGGTATACACTCGATGAGATACCGAACGATATAACGAGGGAAACCCCGGCTTCTTTCGAACCGACCATAGATTACTGCGTGGTCAAGATACCCCGATGGGCCTTTGAGAAATTCCCAAACGTCGACCAGACCCTGACGACACAGATGAAATCAGTCGGCGAGGCGATGGCTATCGGCCGGACCTTCAAGGAGGCCCTCCTGAAGGGGATACGTTCTCTCGAGATCGACCTGGCCGGTCTCTCCGACGGCGCCGCCGGTCTGGACACTGAGAGACTGAGGGAGAGTCTCAGCGTTCCGAACTGGGAGCGTCTCTTCTACATCCACCTGGCGTTCCAGTCGGGCATGGATCTGAGCGAAGTGAACCAGTTGACGGGTATTGATCCGTGGTTCCTGCGCCAGATCGAACAGATCGGAGATGTGGAGGGGCGTCTGCGGGCATTCGATCTGAAGCGGCTTCCAGTACGGCTGCTGAGGAAGGCGAAGAGGTTCGGTTTCAGCGACATGGAGCTTGCACAACTGCTCGACTGCACCGAGGAGGAGGTCCGCCGGAGACGGCTTGAAGCGAAGCTGAGGCCCGTCTACAAGCGTGTGGATACCTGCGGTGCCGAATTCGAGGCATACACCCCCTACTTCTACTCCACATACGAGATGGAGGATGAGGCTCAACCCACAGATGAGAGGAAGATCATCATCCTGGGAGGGGGGCCGAACAGGATCGGCCAGGGGATCGAGTTCGACTACTGCTGCTGTCACGCCTCCTTCGCGCTGAAGGAAGAGGGATTCGAGACCATAATGGTAAACTGCAATCCCGAAACTGTATCGACCGACTACGATACCTCCGACCGGCTTTATTTCGAACCCCTTACACTCGAAGATATCCTTCATATAGTGGAGACGGAGAAGCCCGAAGGTGTAATCGTCCAATATGGCGGTCAGTCACCTCTGCGGCTCGCCCTCGACCTGCAGCGAGCGGGCGTGCCGATCATCGGGACCAGCCCCGAATCTATCGACCTGGCCGAAGACCGCAAGCGCTTCGGCGCTCTCCTTGAGGAACTCAGGATACCGCGTCCCGCCGACGGAACGGCCACCGACGTGGAGGGAGCTCTGGCGGTGGCCGAAGAGATAGGATATCCGGTGCTGATACGGCCGTCGTATGTGCTGGGCGGCAGGGCGATGGCAATCGTATACGGAGAGCGTGATCTGGAGGCGTACATGCGCACCGCCGTCAAGGCGAGTCCCGAACGCCCGGTTCTGATAGACCGGTTCCTGGAAGGAGCCACGGAAGTGGATGTGGACGCGGTCGCCGATGGCGAGCGAGTTGTGATCGCCGGAATAATGGAGCACATAGAAGAAGCGGGTGTCCACTCGGGTGATTCCGCCTGTGTGCTGCCTCCATACCTTCTACCCGATGAGGTCGTGCAGACCATCTCCGACTATACGATACGCCTGGCCACCGCCCTCGATGTACGGGGTCTGATCAATGTTCAGTTCGCTGTCCAGGAGGGAAAGGTGCTTGTTCTGGAGGTCAATCCCCGGGCCAGCCGGACGGTCCCCTTTGTCAGCAAGGCCACCGGGATCCCCTGGGCCAAGGTGGCGGCCAGGGTGATGGCCGGCCGCACCCTCGATCAACTGGGAATCGACGGGGATCATCGGGTTTCCGACTTCTTCGTGAAGGCGGTGGTATTTCCCTTTATGAAATTCCCCGGTACAGACACGATCCTGGGACCGGAAATGAAGAGCACAGGCGAGGTGATGGGCTCCTCCAGCTCTGTCGGACTGGCAATCGCAAAGGCATTTGCCGCCGCCGGCAACCAGCTTCCTAAAGAAGGAACGGTATTCCTGAGCGTCGCTGATCCCGACAAGCCTGTGGCCCTGGAAATCGGCAGGCAACTGGCCGAATTGGGGTTCACAATCGTTGCCACAACCGGAACCGCAAAGCACCTTGCCGAAGCGGGTGTAGAGGCGGTACACGTATACAAGGTCGGCGAGGGACCGCGTCCGCACGTTGTGGACCGCATCAAGAACGGGGATATAGATCTGATTATAAATACCCCCATCGGGAGGTCACCTCGTGCCGATGACACGACGATACGGACCGAAGCGGTTTCGCGCGGTGTCCCCTGTATAACTACCATGAAGGGAGCTACTGCGGCAGTCGATGGTATCCGGGCCCTCAGAGAGGGTATATTGCAGGTGAGGAGCCTGCAGGAATACCATGGGGCCAGGAACCTGTCGGAGTAAGCCTCCGGCTCAGCCGCCTGGTCGGACCGGCGCCGGAGCAAACCTCGCGTTCGCCGGTTACTCCGACAGGCTCCTATGAGCACCTGAAGGAAGACCCGATCGGGAGATCATTTTGACCGAATCCATGAAAGCAGAAAATGAGCGGATTGAGGCTGCTCTGACACCACCTCCGGGAGAGGAGAGCGGCGATCTGCTCGACGGCCTGCTTGTACAGGATGATGAACCGCAGACAATAGTCCACCAGCGCTCCGAGTACCTGCAGCGGGTCTACCTGCTGATGCGCATGCGCTGGTTCGCCATAGCTGCACTTCTGGTCACGACGATGCTCGCATCGGTTATCGGCGGGTATACCTTCAGCAAGATACCGCCCGGGCTGGTGCTCGTGGCCATGGCGCTCTACAACGTGGCGTTCGAGATAGATTTCTACTTTCTCGACAGGAAGAAACTGGATGTCAAGGGTCTGGGCGTTCTCTACAGGTCCGCAATGGTCCAGATCGACCTCGACCTGGTGGCCCTGACCTTCCTGATCCACTATACGGGAGGGATAGACAGCCCCTTCGTCCTCTTCTACATCTTCCATACTATCACCGCTTCCTACCTTCTGAGCCGCAGGGAGACATTCCTGCACGCCACACTGGCACTCGGTCTCTTCGCGATAATGTGCTACCTGGAGTACGATCCGATCCCGATCAGATCGCTCGATTGGGAGATTCTCCCCCACGTGGGTCTCTATGGATCCTCCGACCTCATCGTTTCCCAGATAACAGGTCAGGAAGCCAACTTCGAAAATCCAGGTTACATTGCCGGTTATCTGATCGTTCTGGCAGCCACCCTCTATGTGTCGGCCACGATAGGAACAGGGCTCTCGGCCCGTTACCGGCAGAAAGAACAGGCCATAAGGGAGAAGGCGATAACGGATGGTCTGACAGGTCTCTACAACTACCGTCACTTCTCGCAGCAGCTGGAGCTGGAGTTCGAACGGGCCCGTCGTTACGGGCACCCCCTCTCTCTGATTATGGTGGATATGGACGGATTGAAAGCATACAACGACGTACATGGTCACCTGCTGGGCAGTCAGTCGCTTAAGGAGATCGCTGAGATACTGAAAGGTTCAACCCGCAATATCGACGTCGTGGCCAAATATGGGGGAGATGAATTCGCGATTGTATGCCCCGAGACCGACAAGGATGGGGCGACCTTCATCGCCGAGCGGATCAGGGTCAAGGTGAGAGAGCACCGCTTCCTGGTTACCGACCGCAAGCGGACCGGCCGGCTCTCGGTCTCTGCAGGAGTCTCCTGCTTCCCCGATGACGCAAGTGCCCTCAGAGAGCTGGTGGATGTTGCAGATCGCTGTCTCTACGAGGCGAAACAGGCAGGACGCAACCGGGTGAAGATAGCTGGACGGGAGGGCTTCCTAGGTGGAGAGGTGGATGGCAGGGGCCGGGAGGATGCGGATCACTCACCCGGGAGAAATCAGACGGTCTGAATAATGGGTTTCAAGTTTAAAACAGGATTGAGAAGTGGCCGTTCCGTCTCCGGGACCGCACTCTGTGTCGCTCTCCTCGTCATGTCCGCTCTCACAATGGGTTCCCGTTCACACCCGCTGCTGCAGCAGCAGGAGAATGAGAAGAAAGCGGCCATCGCGGAGGGCCGGGCGGCACTTGCCTTGCCAAACTTTAAAAGCGCCAGAGACGCCTTCAGACGCGCCATAAGAATCGATCGTGACGATCCGATACCTCGCGTGTGGCTGGGAAGAACCTACTTCATGGAGCGTCCGGACCCTCTCGATCGCCAGGCCGGCTTCGAGAGGGCTCTGAGGGAAATCGACCGGGCTCTCAGGGTGGATGAGGCGTGTCAGGATGCCCGCTACTGGAAGGGCAGGGTCCTGATGAGGCTGGGTGGTCGCGGCAACCTGATCGAGGCCAGGGAGCTCTTTGAAGGACTCGTGGAGGAGGATCCCTATTACGACGATTCGATAAAGAGACTCCAGGAACTCCACGTGGAGCTGGGCACGCTCTCCACCTATCTGGAGGAGCTGAAGGCCGCTGCGATAGCCGATCCGAACGATCCGATGGCAACCTACCGGTATGCCGAGGTGTTGAGGCAGAGCGGGGAGTCGGGTCTGGCAGAGGCACTTCTGCTCAGACTGCGTGAGAGCCATCGTGATTTCCTGCCCGGGCGGGTCAACTACAGCCTGGCACTGATCAGCTTCGAAAGGGAGGAGTACCAGGATGGAACCGGGTACTACCTCGATGCGGTTGCGTTCATGCAGAATCCGGTTCCCGCCCGCATGATGTGGGAGGACGTCTACCTGATAGCGAGACTGGATGAGATGAGGAGGTTCAGGGAAGCGGAGACGGTGGAGGATTTCAGGGATTTCTTCCGCTCCTTCTGGAAGAGACGCGATCCCACCAAAACCACGGTGGATAACGAGACGATCGGTGTCCACTATGAAAGACTGAAGATATGCTGGAAGGAGTACCGGATGACCGGTGTCAGGGCCGCCTGGAACGACCCCGATACCAGCAAGCTGCTGCGCCTGCCTCCCACATTCGACCTGGAGTCGCCCTTCAACGACATGGGACTGATTTTCCTGCGCCACGGCGAACCGGACGACAGGGCCTGGAGCCACGATGTCGCCGTCGACAACATGTCGTGGAAATACGAAGCAAAGGGACAGCGCCCCGAAATGATACTCCATTTCGAAAAGCACAAGCTGGGGGGCAGCTGGAGGTTCGTGCCCACTCCGGGTCCCGGCCAGTATGCCATCTCCAGAACCTCCCTCGACCCGAAGTACGGTGCCCTGCAGTACGGCATGGACCAGCAGGCTGTGATGAGGCTGGCACAGGACGCAAATACCGACCTGCGGGAAGCCCTGACGCAGGATACCCACATCCCCGAATTCGATGTGATCCCTCTGACCGTCCTCAACGACGAGGCCACGTTCAAGGCCGCCGGTGGCATGTCCCGATACGAGGCGTACTGGGCGATCCCCCTGATGGAACTGATGAGTGAAGAAGTCGCGGCGCAGGGGGCCGTGGATATCGGTGTGAACGTCAGTCTCTTCACAAGGGATTACACCGAAGTCTACAGGAACCAGCGGGTGGAACGCGTGCCCATACCACGGGGCACCCCGTCCGACGCGATGACGGTGGATCAGGAGGTGATGGTGGTACGGCCGGGCGACTACATACTGGCGCTGCAGATATCGGAATCGACCGGCAACAAGATGCAGATCCAGGAGATACCCGTCACGGTTCCCGCATATCCCGACAATGAACTGAAGATCAGCAGCATAGAGATAGCCCTCAACATCATGGAGGGCGAGAGTGGCAGATTCAGCAAGCCTGGTTACACCGTCTGGCCTCTGCCCACGCGGGCCTACCAGGAGGGCCGGCCCGCCCAGATCTACTTTGACATTTACGGCCTGGCCAAGGATGAGATCCACGCCACGCGTTACCTGGTTTCCTACCAGCTCGATCCCGGAACGGGTGAGAGCGGTACGCTGGGCCGGATCAGCATAGCGGGCCTGCTGGGACAGCGACAGACCACCGGTGGAGTCGTGGTTACCGGTGAGGAGGAATCGGGGATCTCCTCAGAGGTGCACAAGGTCCTGACGATCGAGCTGGGCGGCAGCAGCTTCCGAACCTACCGGCTGACGATCACTGTTGAAGACCTGGTTTCAGGCCGGCGGACAACACGGCGGACATTTTTCAGGATCACTCCCTCTGGATGACCGGCTCAACCTTCGAAAATGTGAAGGCTGTAATCTTCGATGTACTCCACACCCTTGTGGATGACTCCGGTTTCCCGCGCTATCAGCTGAAAAAGATGCTCGAGGAAGATGGCCTTGAGATAGAAGCCGCCGAATTCGACGAGATCTACAATGTCCTTACCGCCCGGGAATACGACTGGGAGGAGGCTGCGGTCGAGGTACCCTTCCGTACAATGAAGGATCGCCACGTTACACGCCTGGAGGCGCTCTACAGCCGGTTGAACCTGAACAAAGGACGGAACATCTCCTCCGATATCGAACTGCTCTGGGAGAGGATAAGAACCAGCAGTGTCTATCCGGAGGTTCCGGAAGTGCTGCCCGCACTGCAGGCCGGAGGGTTCAGGCTGGGACTCCTCTCGAATGCAGATGTCGACGATCCGGTTCTGCGTGCTCTCTTCGATGCCGGGATGGAAGTCAGCTTCGACGTGGTTGTAACCAGTCAGGGAGCGGGGGCCTACAAACCCGATCGCAGGATATTCGAGCGCGCCCTGCTGGAACTGGAGCTCGACGCCGAAGATGTCATCATGGTCGGCGATAACCCTGCTTCCGACATCATGGGTGCCAAAAAGGCGGGCATTCCGGCAATCTGGGTGAATCGCAGGGGGGGAGAATTCCCCGATCGATTCCCGCCACCCGATGCTTCGATATCCGATCTGCGGGGGCTGCTCGACCTGCTGCCGGGAAATGGCATTCAAAGTCAGTGACACCTGCTATTATATCATTCTGAAGGTATCTCCAGGCAGGTAGAGGGAAGGAGCTGCATGCGGTCTCTGAGTAAACTGATTATCGGTTTTATTCTTCTCCTCATAGTGGGTGGTGGAGGCTATCTCTTCCTGGGCGGTACGGCTCAGGGTGTTATCGAAACCGAGGTGGGCACAATTGTAATTGAATTCTTCCCCGGCGATGCGCCGAACCATGTCAGGAACTGGAAGGAACTGGCCAGGTCGGGTTACTACGATGGAACCACCTTCCATCGTACGGTTCCCGGATTCATGATCCAGGGGGGTGACAATCTGTCGAAAGACGACAACCCCTACAATGACGGCATGGGCGGGCCCGGTTACACCCTGGATGCGGAACTAAACGATCGGCACCACGTACGCGGTACGGTATCCATGGCGCGGGGAGTGAACATAAACTCGGCGGGGAGCCAGTTCTTCATCTGCCTCGACAACCTGCCCCGGCTGAACAGGCAGTACACGGTGTTCGGCGAGGTGGTGGAGGGGATGGATACTGTAAATGCGATTGTGAGCCGCCCGCTCAACCAGAAGAATATCGAGCGCCCCCTGAGACCGATCCCCATGACAAAGGTCTACGTAAGGACGGTTTACCGGCTCCCCCTGATCGGGGAATTCAGCTTCTGATTATCTCTCCCGAAATCCGGAATATGCACCGCATTTCGTAAGATCACTGTTTCTCGTTGGTGACGATGTAGTCCAGAAGCCAGTCGGCTGCGCCGGCTCCCTGGCCGGCAGCCTCCCGCACCCTTTGCATCTGTACCAGCACCAGATATTCACTCACACCCGACTGGAGCAGACCGGCAGCCGATCCGACTTCGAAATTGATACCGATCCATTCGCTGTCATCCAGCTCTGTGAGGGTCGTTCCGTAGGTGGAAAAGATCTCGGCGGTCTTCGATTTCAGCAGATCGAGGTGCAGGGCCGTCTTCTCCGCAGATTCCTCATTCTGTCCCTCAATCCAGGTTGACAGCCGGCGCGTCGCGGCCATTACCCGTTCCTCCACTCGTGTTTCGGTTCTTGCTGCAGGGGCAGGCACATCCGGGACCTCGGACACCACCATAAATGGATTAATGCGGGCGTTCTTGCGGAATATGACGCCGTATCCCGGAATGTGCTGTGTGCGTGCTTCACCTCCGAAGTATGCACCCCTTCCGGAAACATAGATACGGAAGTTCCCTTCATCTTCAGCTTCAAAGGCAGCGTCGATAATCTCGGCCATTATTGTGATCTGATCCTTCAGTACCGGATTGACGTTTTCACTGCCGCGTGAAACCTTGATGGCATTCAGAGCCCGATCTTTTTCTGAGGGGCCGCCGAGTGCGCTCTGCTCGATACTGAGAGTGATATTGTCTTCATCGCTGTCGTTCTGCTCGAAGATGAAGGTTATGGATTCACCCGGGGCAGCCTGGTGGAGGGTGTGCCCGTAGGTGGCCATTACATCCTTCAATGTGTTGACCAGCCTGTTCTCCAGTGCAGATCTCCACTCTTCGATCCGTTCCGCCAGTTCCTGTGCTTTCTTTGCAGCCTCTTCCTGCTCAGCCTGACGCTCCACCTCGGTTTGCTCTTCTTGAGCTCCCGCACCTGTTTCGGTGCGACGGAGTGTTCTGTCGGTGCGCTGGATCAGAAGCTGTTCCAGCGCCTTATTCTGGGCCTGAAGCTGAATCACCAGGTTCTCACCCTCACCCCGGTAGAAGGTTGAGAGAAGATTGGAGGTCCTTATCGGCCAGTGGATAGTGAAGAGGTAGCCGTAACCGGTCATGTAGAAGCCGGAGACCTTTCCCCGGGAGGTGGAGTAGGCGAGCGGCAGGGCTGCGATATTGAATACATCCCCGGTCACACGATAGGTAGTTACCAGGCCCGGTTCGCCTGCTTCCCCCTGTTCGGTCAGCTCTTCGGGCAGTTCGGGTGCTTCGACACCGGCAAGAGCGGTCTGGATTATCCGGGACATGATGCGGATTTCGGGAGGCTGATCCTGCTCCTCGTTAATCACCCATGCCGGTTCACCGAAGTAAACAGACTCATAGTCATCTCTCCAGGTGTCTGCCTGCTGAGCACCGGCTGCAGTTGAGAGAGCGACCATCAGCAACAGGGCCGCGGAGAGGGATATCATAATTTTTACCTTTGTGTATTCAGCTTTCATGGCAATCACTTCCTTTCCTGGTACTCGTCCCGCTGCAGCAGGGCGGCCAGGATGGCATTGGTCTTCTGTAGTTCACTTCCGGTGATGTCGTAAAGTTCCTGGTATGCAGCAGCCAGTATGTCGAGACGCTGACCGTACAGATCCATCTGAGTGAAGGCGTTGTTTACAGCGGTGAGTACCGAGCCGGTTATGGCGGCATCGCGCTCGTCGAGCTGCTGCTCGAGCGTTGCCATCATCACCTGGCGGTCCTGCAGACGTGTGCTGCGAACCAGCCCGTCGATGTAGGCGGCCATCTCTTCCATGCCCCAGGTGAATTCTTCCCGGGTTATCGGCTGCGGCGACTCAACAGGTTCGCCGGCCGTATCTTCAGACACGGATAGCATGGTGGAGCTCTTCTCCATTGCAGTCGATCCGAATCCTACCTCCAGTACCCCATCGGGCCCTATCTGGAAGCGGAGAACCGAAATGGCGATCACCATTACAACTACCAGAGAGGCGGCGGCAACAGCGGGCCGCAGCAGTGAGCCGAGTCCCAGCGAACCCAGTTCGTCCACCCAGCGCCTGACAGTGGTTATGAAACCGGCAGGCTCCGAAACATAGACCAGCCGCGGAGCATTGACCACATTCGGCCAGTCACCGAGCAGTTCCCTGCCGCCGGTCAGTATCTCGTATTCCCGCCGGCAATTCTCACAGGTGGCCAGATGAGTTCTGACTCCGGCCAGTTCGTGCGGATCTCCCTCTTCGTAAAGCAGGTTGATCAACAGCTCTTCTCGACGTTCGCATAGGGTACTCATTTTATGCCTCCGACAGATTCCTGGACCGCATTTCAAAGCCGGTACGCTCCAGGTTCTCCTTCATCGCTCTGAGAGCGTGGTAGAGCCGCGACTTCACGGTTCCCTCGGGAATTTCAAGGACTTCCGCGATCTCGCGGAAAGTCAGTTCCTGGTATTCCTTGAGCAGGATCACGATACGTTGCTCCTCCGGGAGGCCGACCAGCAGTCTGCGGACCAGCTCCTCCCGCTCATGGGCGTTAAGGCTGTCATCGGTTCGGGCCTTTTCGTCGGCAACCCTGTCCTGGACGTAAATTTTCTCGCCCGAACCCGTTGTGTAGTAATCGTGCAGTGAAACCATCGGAAGGCGTTTCCGCTTCAGATGGTCCTTGCACAGGTTGATGGCTATCCGGTAGAGCCAGGTGCTGAACGATCCCTGATGCGTGTACCTCCTGATCGATTTCAGAACCCGGATGAACGTGTCCTGTACCAGGTCTTCTGCCAGTGTGGCGTTCCCGACATACTTGTATATGAAGTTGTAGAGAGGTTTCTCCCATCTCCATACAAGCATGTTGAAGGCTGACGGGTCCCCATCCCGGCATGCCTGGATCAGACGTGCCTCTTCAGGGGTTCCACGCTCCACCACTTCTGTTTCCTGTTCTCTAAGGTCGACGCTCATCTATACCCGGTATCGGATTGCTCGTCCTGTCAAACGGACTCGCGATCCTGTAATACGGATTGCCTTCCTTTACTTTCACCTTCTACAGACTTTCAACGAAGTGATATCTAATTAGTTGATACTATTTTCATGCAGAAACGTTTCTTTGCATCGATCTCTGCGTCAGTCTTCGGAATCACTTGTGCAACGTACGGTTAGTACGTCTCCGCGCGATTCCTTGACTTCCTTGATCTCGCTGAAAAGCTGTCGCTTCTGCCATGAAAATCACTCTTACTTTATAGCCGAAAAGGGAAATTGACCTTACCTTCTCTGGAGCAGATATGGCGCGGCTGGAATATTCCGGCTGACGATCAATGTAACTGACAGTGCAAGGAGCAGCTAAATGTCAAAGGTGAAGCCATCCGAAGTTCACGACATTCTGAGCAGCCACATCCTGGCGGATGGTTACCCGATCGTGCTCGATCTGGAGCGGAGCACTCCCTTCACGATATACGACAGCCGGGAGGGAAGGGAATACCTCGATTTCTTCACCTTCTTTGGTTCCGCTCCCTTTGGAACGAACCATCCAAAGCTGAACAACCCCGAATTCCTTGATAAGATAGGGCGGGTGGCCGTCAACAAGCCGAGCAACTCCGATCTTTACACGGTTGAAATGGCCGAACTGGTCAGGACGATGTCGAGGGTGGCCATTCCGGATTACCTTCCACACCTCTTCCTGGTTTCGGGCGGAGCGCTGGCCGTGGAAAACGCCCTGAAGGTGGCATTCGACTGGAAGGTCAGGAAGAACCTGGAAAAGGGAAAGGATGAGCTCGGATCGCAGGTCATCCACTTCAAATATGCCTTCCACGGACGTTCCGGTTACACCCTGAGCCTTACCAACACTGCCGATCCCCGGAAATACCAGTATTTTCCGATGTTCGACTGGCCTCGTATCGATCCACCTGTATTCACATTCCCGGTTGACGAGCAGGCCGCACGTGCGGCCGATGACAAGGCCCTGCAGGCGGTCGAACAGGCGTTTAATGATAATCCCGATGATATCGCGTCGGTGATCATCGAACCGATAATGGCCGAGGGGGGCGACATGCATCTTACGGCATATTTCCTCCAGGGGCTGAAGGATCTCTGTGACCGGTATGAAGCGGTTTTCATTCTGGATGAAGTGCAGACCGGTATCGCTCTGACAGGCGAAATGTGGTGCCACCAGGCGCTGGCAGTGGTACCCGACATTATAGCATTCGGCAAAAAGACCCAGGTGTGCGGCATACTGGCCGGGCCGAAGATAGACGAAGTGAAGTTGAACTGCTTCACGGAATCGAGCAGGATCAATTCGACCTTCGGGGGCAACCTCGTTGATATGGTGCGCTTTACGAGGATCCTCGAGATCATAGAGGAGGATAACCTGGTGGAGAATGCCAGGAATGTCGGGAGATACCTGCTCGACAGGCTGGTGCAGATGCAGAGCGAGTTCCAGTCGGTCGGCAACGCTCGCGGAAGAGGCCTGATGTGTGCCTTCGACCTGCCGGACAGCGAAACCCGTGACGCCTTCCTGAATGATGCTCTGGCCGCCGGAATGCTCATTCTGGGTTGCGGAACCCGGTCGGTGCGTTTCCGTCCCCCCCTGCAGACAACCAGTGAACACGTGGATAACGGGATGAAAGTGATCGAGAAGATCCTGGTTAAATGAGAGACAGATTCAAATTATCGAAAAGGGATGCTGATATTACAGCTCTGCGGCTCGAGCATTTCACCGCGATGCTGGAGACTGTGCTGGTCTTTGCCATCTTCTACCTGATCCAGCAGTGGCTGGCAGCGCGCGGCTGGTTCGAGCGTGCTCTCGAAATGCCGGGGTCGCTGGGTGCCATCACCACTCACCTGGGGTGGATCGTCGCCACTCTTCTCGGGC
>VAPB010555380.1_pt1 | contig 16209 bp, 14 predicted proteins | sample 3395101 | NCBI WGS metagenome assembly VAPB01 (sample SAMN08290433, study PRJNA428436) | hydrothermal vent metagenome | isolation source: Deep-sea hydrothermal vent chimney | place: Indian Ocean: Southwest Indian Ridge | reverse complement strand
TTCATAAAAGGCATGGGCAAACGTGGTGATCACTTCATCATTATCCTGGATATTGACAGAATGTTTTCATCAGATGAACTCGCTATTGTTCAGGATGCTGAACTCGGCGGTGCCGCCGTTGAGATAAAAGATGAAAACTCATCCGGGGAAACCCCGGGTTAATAAAAGAGTAATTAAGATCTTCTAATGGAGATCCGCATAAATGGGAGCCGGGGAATCCGATGTTAGAGAACACGGGCCGCGACAATTTCAATTCCATCAGCATTTTCAAGATAAATATGTCTCAGAAGGATTTTAAGCTTCTGAGCAGCCTTGTCAATTCCAAATGCGGGATAAGGATGCCTCTGACAAAAAAGGTCATGCTCGAATCGAGACTGAGGAAACGACTGCGTGCCCTCGGATTGCGGTCATTTAAGGAGTACTACGATTATGTATCAAGTCCTTCAGGCATCAAACATGAACTGGGTAAGATGTTAGACGCGGTGACAACGAACAAAACCGATTTTTTCAGGGAGCCAAAACATTACAAATTTCTGGCGGACGAGGTGTTGCCGGAGCTGATAAACGTTCACAAAAGGGGTATTACAAACAGTCTGACAGTATGGAGCGCGGGCTGTTCGTCAGGTGAGGAACCTTATTCAATTGCCATGCTCCTGCATGAATTTAAATTAATACATCATGGGTTCAATTACTCAATAATTGCGACTGATATTTCGACTGATATGCTCAAGAAAGCGCAGACTGGAATTTACCCGAAAGAAAGGGCTGAACCCGTCCCGGCCGCTTATAAAAAAAGGTACCTGCTGCGCAGCAGAAACAAAAGCAAAGAGCTTATACGGGTTATTCCTAAATTAAGAAACCGGGTACGATTCCAAAAACTGAACTTCATGGATAACAACTATAATGTCAGTCGTGACATGGATTTAATATTCTGCAGAAACGTATTGATCTATTTTAACAAGCCTGAACAGGAGCAAATATTAAAACGTATATGCAATCATCTCAGGCCGGGCGGTTATATTTTTGTCGGCCATGCCGAGACGCTTAACAAAATGGACCTGCCCATAGTCCTGGTGTCATCATCGGTATACAGGAAGGAATAATATAATCAGAGGGGCTAAGGCAATCAGCGATTCGGAAAAAACTGTTTTTTGCCCTATACTTATTATTATTGAGCACAACAGATGACTACTGATCATTATGTATATTGACAGGCCTTATAACAGACATGTGAATGAAAAAGAAAATTCGAGTATTAATAGTTGACGACTCCGCCGTTGTAAGGCAGACGCTGTCAGACATTCTCTCAACTGATCCCCGGATAGAGGTGATGGGAACAGCACCTGATCCGTTCATTGCGGCAGAAAAGATCCGGAACGAGACACCTGACGTTATCACGCTGGACATAGAGATGCCCCGGATGGACGGATTAACCTTCCTGAACAAGATAATGAGTCAGCATCCCATACCCGTAGTAATAGTCTCGGCACTTACTGAAAAAGGCTCGGAAACTGCCCTGAAAGCAATGGAGTTAGGGGCTGTTGAGATTATTCCAAAGTCCAGGCTGGGGACCAGAGATCATCTTGAAGAGTCTGAAATACGTATATGTGACGTAGTAAAAGCAGCTTCACAAGTCAGGATAGAGCAAAAATCAATGGTCCATAAGGCCGTACCCAAACATTCAGCTGATGTAATAATTCCCAAAAGAGTCTCAAAGGCAATGATTGAGACAACCAATAAGATTGTAGTAGTCGGTGCTTCAACAGGCGGAACTGAAGCGATAAAGGTCTTTCTCGAAAACCTGCCCCTTGACTCGCCGGGAATAGTAATCGTTCAGCATATGCCCGAGATATTCACCCGGTCCCTTGCGGCGAGACTGGACCAGCTGTGTCAGATCACTGTTAAAGAAGCTGAAGACGGCGACTCCGTGATCCGCGGGAGGGCCCTGATAGCTCCGGGCAACTACCACGTGCTGATTAAAAGGAACGGAGCCCGCTATTATGTGAAAACCAGCAGCGGTCCCCTGGTCAACCATCACCGCCCGTCTGCGGATGTCTTATTCAGATCAGCCGCGCGTTACGCGGGCAAAAATACTATTGGCGTCATTATGACAGGCATGGGTGATGATGGAGCAGCGGGAATGCTCGAACTTAGGGAAGCTGGCGCTTACACAATAGCCCAGGATAAAGAGACAAGCGTTATTTTCGGCATGCCCAATGCGGCCATTAAGAAGGGAGGAGTTATGAAAATTAAACCTCTGCAAATGTTGTCGCAGGAAGTCTTAATTGCATGTATAAAAGCATAGGACAGGCATGATATGCCGTTTAGTCCGTACAATAAGAGCATATCATCCGGTTTTGCCTGTTCTTTTTGTAATCGAAAGGAGGGAATGTCATGATCAGGGTTACAGACAAAGAACTGCTTGATGAACTTAAAAAAAGATTTGATAAGATCCAGAAAGCCTTATACGACCACCGTGAAATGTCAAAACTTCTTAAAAAGATTAATAAACAACTTCAGGAATCAGAAGCCCTTAAGAGCAATTTTCTCTCAAACATAAGGAACGAGATGAATGATCCTTTAGCCTCGATTATCGGTCTTTCCTCCCAGCTCCTGTTAAAGCGGTCATTTGACAAAAAAACAATAACCGTCATAGCTGAAATGATACACTCAGAGGCTTTTAATCTTGACTTCCAGCTCAATAATATTTTTGCCGCAGCGGAAATCGAGGCCGGCGAAGTACAGCTGGATATATCGACAGCAGACATAAATGCCATTGTCAATAATACGCTAAAATCCTTTCAATATAAAACTGCCGAGAAAAACCTCAATGTCAGTTTTACGTGCAACTGTCCGGGAAAAGAGCCCCTTTTTCAGACTGATTCCGCAAAGCTTTACCTGGTTATTTCCAACCTGCTGTCAAACGCTATCGAATACAGTCACACAGGCGGCAAAATAAAAGTAAAAGTAAGCATACGTAATGATTCCCTGTCGCTGTCCGTGCAGGATTTCGGTCAAGGAATAAAAAAGACAGACCAGAAAAATATCTTTGAGAGGTTCAAACAGCTTGAAAGCGGCTCCACCAGGAGCCACAAAGGGCAGGGAATAGGAATCACCGTTGTAAAAAGCATTATTGAAATAATGAACGGGAAGGTCACGGTTTCCAGCGAAAAGAAGAAAGGGAGCACGTTTAAGGTTGTAATACCCAAGACTGAATTTGATGAAGATGTATTTTCATCTGCGAAAAATGAATTCTTCTACGAAGAAAAGGAACTTTAACTGCTCCATATATGAATAGAGAGTCCGGTATAAAAAAATACTTCCTTCACAGCGGCATGATATTTGCGAAAAAGGGGAACTATGATGTAACCACCATTCTGGGGTCATGTGTCTCTGTTTGCCTTTGGGATCCTCAAGAAAAAATCGGCGGCATCAACCACTATTTTTTCCCCTACTGGAACGGCGACGGGCTCTCATCTCCGAAGTACGGCAACATAGCCATTGTAAAACTTATCCAGCAAATGCTGAGGCTGGGTTCAAAAAAAAGCGGACTAAAAGCCAAAGTCTTCGGCGGTGCTTCAACATTAATGAATCCAAATAGTCTTTTCAGTATCGGTGAGCGGAATATAGCATTGGCCAAGGATATTCTAATCGAGGAGAAGATCCCTATAATCAGTTCTGATGTGGGAGGATATTTGGGGCGAAAAATAGTATTTCGCTCGGAAACCGGCCGCGTACTGGTTAAGACCTTAAGGTCTCAGAACTCAAAATCTTCATGCTGATCTGCATTTGATTCGTTCAGACAAATAGAAAGAGTTTCCTTTATCAGGATCATTGAATCCGGTAAACTCCGGTTTGTTGCCTCCTGAAGTATACATACATTCCCCTTCCAATCAGCATCTCATCACACAGCCGTATCCTGTAATGCTTTACGATACAAAAAACATTATTTTATTATGATCATCCTTTACTTACAAAAATTGACCTATTCACCTCTAACAACTACAATATACTGTAGTGATAGACAGGAGAAAAAAGAGAGCACGAAGAAGACGCCGGCGCAATAAAGAAGAACTGGATCCGGCAACAGATGAAAAGTCTGTTATTTTGCACCACAGGGCATATCGAATAATTTCACTCACCGACAGCTATATCATTTTAAAATTCTTACTGCTTACAATTCCATTAATCATTGCTGTTTTTTTTCTCTTTCCGAAACTGACGCTTTTGATGAACAACTTTGCCAGATACTTCCTGACTTCCTCTTTTCCATACGGCAGTGTGGAGCTGTTCGTCAAACCATATATGAAAGGGGAAATACATTTACTCCATTTCCCTGTAAAATACGCTTCACCATTTTTTTCCTTTCTGGTGTTCCTGTTTTCCCTGCTGAGCATTTATTTTCTCAGCTGGCTGAAGATACCAAAGCCCCTCATGTTATGGATAATGTCAATCTCCGTCATAAACCTTTTGTCGGCAGTCTTTTTTATACTCGCACCGTCAGCCTTTCCCTATAACATTAAAATGTTTTCAGAATTATATGTAACAACTGAAATTAATATCTGGATGCTCATACCGCTTGTAACCGGGATGGTATTATTACCATTACCGGCAGGCAGTTTTTCAAAGTTCATGATCAGTGTAACCACGCTTTTATATTCTGTGGTTTTCGGGATTATTCGCTATACACTGTTTCTGATCATCCTTGAGAAATTTTCCCTGTTATTTATGACTGTGCTCTTTTTTGTTTTTGGACCTCTCATGGATTTCTTTTATATAGTTGGTATCTACTCATTATATGTAAGCAGACTTTCAAAGAAAATCGGGAAGGATGTAACGGCATGGAGCTGGTCTTATTAGCCCTGAAAGCATATCTGATATTCGCAATGGGTGTATTATTCCTTTATACACTTCGCCACTTTATTTTTACCGTAAACCGCTTTTTGGGTGAGCAGGTAATTTGTTATCGCGATATTGTAGATTCCGAACTCCCATCTGTTACAGTTGTAGTACCAATGCATAATGAAGAAACTGTCGCAAGCCACATTCTCGACCGTCTTGTGGTCGCGGATTATCCCAAAGACAGCCTGGAGATAATTCCGATAAACGATCACTCCACCGACAGGACAGAAGAAATCCTTAACGGGTACGCTGCCCGGCATAGTCATATAAGACCTCTGCACAGAAACGCTGAAAACCGCGGGAAACCGGCCGGACTTAACGATGCAATAAGAATCGCAAATGGCGATATCATTATCGTGTTTGACGCCGACTACCTTCCTCCGAAAGGTATTATCAGGGATATTGCAATTAGCTTTAAGGATCCTGAAGTAGGAGCGGTAATGGGAAGGGTCATACCTGAAAATTCACACAGAAACTTTCTCACCAGAGTCCTTGACCTCGAAAGATCCGGCGGATATCAGGTAGATCAGCAGGCAAGGTATAATCTGGGACTTCTCCCCCAATATGGAGGTACAGTGGGAGGGTTCAGGAAAAAAATAACCGTGGACCTCGGCGGGTTTGATCCCAATATGCTGACAGAAGACACTGAACTCACCTACAAGCTCTTCATTAACGGCTGGAAAGTCGTTTACGCAAACAAGATTGAGTGCTACGAGGAATGCCCGGAGAGCTGGACCGTAAGGTCAAGACAGATAAGAAGATGGTCAAGGGGCCATACTCAGGTATTGTTCAAATTCCTTCTTCCTCTCCTGAGATCAGAACACCTCGTTCTGAAAGAAAAAGTTGACGGAACTTTCCTGCTCTTTGTTTATATGGTCTCTCCCATCCTTCTTCTGGGAATTGTCGACTCTCTGTTTCTATTCTATCTGGGGGAAATGAAGATCCTGGTAAGCCTGTTAATGTTCCTGCTTGTATCATCTTTTAATACCTTCGGCAACTTTGCCCCTTTTTATCAGATCGGGATTGCCTCTTTTCTTGACGGCGGCACATATAAGATACGTCTCCTGCCGCTTCTCCTGTTTAACTTTTTCTTTAACATGCTTTATACATCAATGGGGGTTTTCGAGGCGGTTATTGATGCGATAACACAGAGAAAGTCCAAATGGGACAAGACAGAGAGATTCCGTGCCGGGAGCGCAGCGGGCCGATGAGCACACTGTTTATTGTATTGATCTTTATTATCCTGATCCTCCTGCCCGTCATGTTTGGTATCATTGAAATCTTTAAACCCCGTGACGCGACCCCGATGTTTATAGACATGGATAATACAAAAGATCCCAGATACTTTGGAAAGTCTTTCAGACATATCATGGAAAATGCTCTTAAAAATAAGGAACTCCGCCCGGGAATAATGGATGTGAAATTATCCAAAAAAGAGACTCTTGAAATAACTGACACTAAAAAGGTCTATGCCGGAGAAGAAGGCCGTCACATTTACTATGTCATGGGGGACTTTGTTTCTGCCCAGAAAGCGCGGTTTTCCAAGGAGATATACGTAAAAGGAAATGCCGCTCTCGGCACTGAAAATACATTGCGTGCGATAGCCTGTGACAGCAGGCTGTTTATTGCCGGGAAAGTGACTATTTCCAGGTGGGCGGACGCGGAAGGGAATATAGACATTTGCAGGGGATGTAACCTGGGCATTAGTATATCTTCTGTAAAAACACTCAAGATCAGCAAAAATTGCAGATTTAAAAGGCTCTATGGACTGCCGGTCTTAACAGTCGATGATATACCTATAATGGGTTTTCATGATACTGAAAACATGGCGGACAGGCCTCCGGAACAAAATTTTGAAAATGATGTTGAGACAAGATCAATATCAGATCTGGCATGGGTAGTACATGAAAAATATTCCATGATCCCAGAATCAACACTGATTGAGAAAGATTATATTACCAGAAAAAACCTGAAGATCAGGAGAAACTGCAGATTGCTGGGCAATATAAAAACCCACGGGAGTCTTATTATCGGTAAAGACGTTGAGGTATCAGGCAATATATTTGCCGACGGGGATATCGAAATCGGAGACGGTTCTGTTATATCAGGCAATATTTTTTCCCAGGGAAGTGTTCACATCCTGGAGAGAGTGGAAATTGGCGCTTCAGGAAAGTATAAATCAGTTATCGGAAAAAAAGGCATTGTACTTGAACAGAATGTGACCATTTACGGATATGTTATGACTGAAGGCATAGGGATGATAACATGAAGAGGGCGCTGAAAGTCCTGGCAGTTCTGGCTCTGACTGCTTTTTCACTGTATAGCGTTATACTTATATACAGGACTTCAACACTTGCAAAAACAAAGGACTTCTCTGTATTTATTGTTCAGAACCCTTTTCTGGCAGCTGATGCCCCTTATATACTTAAAGCATATAAAAGTGTTCTTGATGAAGAAGGTGTTGCATACAAGGTCGTCAATGACACTGTCCTGCTTTCTCTTGACCTCGACAGTGTTTTAAGAAATACCCCTGTTATCATATTCCCGGACTCTATAGCTCAGACATTGCCGGAAGATTTACGCTCTTTCATCATAACTTATCTTAATAAAGGCGGTAATGTTGTCATTGTCTACGACGCCGGTACAAAAGATACCAGGGGTGCTCGTCTCAGAGAAACTATCTTTGCAGATATAATAAGCATAAACTACATAACTTCTGACTCATTAAAAGAAGAAGCATACAATATGGGCCGGTTTAGTGTGCATAAACAGAATCTGGATCTGTTTCAGATCCCCGCCGGCAAAATATACGAGGGTTTTCTAATGGGAGGATCACCGTATGGAAAGCTTAAGTACCCTGTTGCAAAGACTGAATTAAGACGAGGCATAAAGAAAGAGGAAATATATGCCGAATTAATTACAGAAGCGGGCAAGAAATATCCTGCGGTTGTAATGAAAAAATACGGCAGGGGCAGAGTACTCTATGTTAACCTGCCCTTAGGCCGTTTAAAGGCATCTTCTGACGACTTCCCCTTAAGAAGTATGCTGAGGGCTTTTTTATTCAATGTAGTTAAGATACCTCACCTCATGAACACCAATTATGGAAGAGGCGGTCTCTCGATAAACTGGCATATTGATTCCAGTCTTGACAGGAAAAATATTTCCGAAGTGATCAAAGAGGATTACTTTAGAAAAGAAATAGAATATTCCTTTCACATATCCGCGGGTGATTTCAGAGATGCGCCCGGTGATGGTCTGGGGTTTGATGCGTGCGGCACAGGCAGGGACCATGTTATCCTTTTATCAGACTATGGGACAATAGGCTCTCATGGCGGGTGGGCGAGTAACTGGTTTTCAGAAAATATCACTAAAGGTGCATTCCACAAAAAAGAAATTTATGAATATATTAAAAAGAACAACGACTGCCTTGAGCTCATATCCGGTCAGAAAGTTCTTGAGTACTCAGCTCCGAATGGAACGCATCCCCAGCCAGCGACAACCAGAATTCTTGAAAAGCTGGGAGTTACGGCTTACTTCTATACAGGAGACGCAGGCTCTCCTCCAAACAGAACATTTGCTGACGGGAAAATGGTGTCCGGGAATGTCATTGCATTTCCGGCAATGACATTCGGACGGTTTGCGTCAATTCCCGAAATGAAAAAAGCCGGCATGCCGGAAAAAGACATAAAAAACCAATTAATAAAAACCGTAAATTATCTTACAGACAGCAGGACTGTAAGCCTTGTCTATTTTCATCCTGATGATATACGGCACTATCCTGACGCATTCAGATCTTTTCTTGATCATGCTGTTCAGCAACAGGGTCAGGGAAAACTTGAGATAAGATCTATGACATACTTTTCCGAATTTACGCGAAGGTTCCTTAAAACAAAGTTCTCCTTTCAGATTAAAACTGATTCCATGGTGTTGAACCTGGAAAATATGGAAGGCCTGGAAGGAATAGCTGTCGCTATTCCCAAAGACATGTATAATATACCCATTGAAGAGAATGTTGAAATCGGGGAGGATGAAGCTTATTACTACCTGACTATAAAAGAAAATATCATTTATAATGATATCAACATCCCCCGGAAAAATAAAATATAGTTTGACCTGTTTGAAATAGTCTTTATAAAATACTTGGGAATATTCAGGAGGTTTTTTTGATTTGAAAATATTTATAGTTTTTGGAACCAGGCCAGAGGCCATTAAGCTCGCTCCGCTGATCTATAAGCTCAGAGAACAGTTTTCCGTCAGAGTGGTTTCGTCCGGTCAGCATTCTGAACTCCTGCAGCAGGTTATTGATTTCTTCAGGATAGAGCCTGATTACAGTTTCGGCTGCATGACAGAAAAACCGGACCTTGAACACCTTTATGAATGCATACATAAAAAAATGAGAACAGCAATTGACAAGGAGGACCCTGACCTCATAATTGTTCAGGGAGATACATTTAGTGCGTATTCAGCATGCTTTGTCGGTTTCCTGCTTAAAAAACCGGTATTCCACCTGGAGGCCGGACTCAGGACATTCAAGAAATTCTCCCCATTCCCTGAAGAGATGTTGAGACTGCTCATAAGCAGGATCTCAGACCTGCATTTTGCACCCACCGAAAAGTCTCAGGGAAACCTTCTGAACGAAGGAATATCCAAAGACAGGGTCTTCATAACAGGCAACACGGTTGTGGATGCCCTGCACCTTGCTGACAAATTCCTGGACGAAAATGCTGTTCTTGATGAACTTTCAGGTCAATACGACAATATAAAAAATATAATCAACGAAAAAAAGCTTATTCTCGTAACATCACACAGGAGGGAAAACATCGGTGAGCCATTGAAGCAGATATGCTCTGCGCTGATACAACTGGCAGCATCTTACAAAGATACCATTTTCCTGTGGCCTCTGCATAAAAATCCTGCGGTAAGAGAAATAGTATCTGTGGAAATGAAGGACAAGCCGGAGAATATTATCCTCACTGAAACATTAAGTTATCAGACTATGATATACCTCATGAAAAACTCGCATATAATAATGACGGATTCCGGAGGAATACAGGAGGAAGCACCGACTTTCTCAAAGCCGGTAATGATCTTAAGAGAGGATACAGAAAGGCAGGAAGTAATTGATTCAGGTTTTGGTTTTCTCGTAGGGAGCGATAAGAACAGAATAGTCGAAGTCTTTGCCAGCCTTTATAATGACGCCGGCATTCACGAGACTCTTTCAAAAATTCCAAACCCGTTTGGAGACGGGCTTGCTTCAGAGAGAATTCTCCAGTGCCTTATGCGGTCGGATATCAAGTCTTTCATAGAGACGTACAACTCATTAAGTTACAAAATCGGAAATTTCAAACTATAATATAAAATAAATACACACGGGGGGACACGCATGAAGAAGTCTCTTATAAAATTGTTTCTGCTAACCATTGTTATTTGTTTCTTTTGCGGCACCGCTTTTGCCCGGGATGAACTGAAAAAAGATCGCCGGTTAGAGACAAAATATACTTTTGAATCACTGTCGCCGAATGATATTTACGGCAATTGGCACTCTCTGGATGTCGGATTTTACAATACTGTTGAAAAAGATTTTACCTACTTTCTGGGTCTTGGAGCATTTACAAGGGACTCGGGAGACGCGGCGCTTGGAAATATAGGAGCGTATAAAGACTGGCACAGCCGTATCTATACATACTCGTCCCTGTCAGCAGGGACAAACTCCGGATTTCTTCCGCAGTTCAGGGCGGATAATGATTTTAATTTTAAATTGGGACCTGATAAGAACATTTTGTGGACCGTGGGAGTTTCTTACATAAAATATTTTGATGTCCATGAGGACTTCATCCTGTCAACAGGACTCACTTTCTACCTGGATGAATGGATATTGGGGTACAGGATATTCAGAAATGACAGCGATCCGGGAAATGTTACCTCCTACACTCACCTGGCAAACATCGGATATGGACGGGAGGGATGGCAATGGACATACCTTGACGGCTCTTACGGTAAGCAGGCATACCTCGCTACTCATCTGACAACACCGGAACAGATAAACCAGAACGCTTATTACTTTAATGTTAAACATAGAAGATGGATAAAAAACGGCTTTGGGATCATGCTGGCAGCAGGCTACTTCAAACTTGAGGACGGATATGAGAAATATCTCGTGTCACCGGGCTTTTTTAAGGAGTTTTAGGCATACAGGGATACAGCCGGATATCATTGTTCAGACTGCCGGTTAAACTCTAAATACATTCTATGACAGAAACAGAAAAAAGAAGAATATTTGTTATTGATGATGATCAGGCGGACTGTGATCTGATAGCCCAAACCCTTGATTATAAAGAGTTCGAAATAATAACCATCAATGACCTGGAAAGCGCGGTACAGAAGGCAGGGGATATTAAGCCTGACCTGATCTTTATCAGCCTTTCTCTGTCATGGGCACCGGTGTCTGAAGCCATCAAATCAATTCAATCCTATAAAGGCATGAAAAAAGTGCCTTTTGTAGCCCTGACATCACTTCCCGGAGATCTTAACACTCTTTATGCCGGGACCATGGGAATTGTGGACGTTCTTGAGAAACCGATAAATACAGATGAGCTTATTTCCAAGACACTCAACATACTTGGAGAAGATTTAATATCCCTTGACAAAGGCAGCCTGTTTGAAGGGTTTTCCGTAAAAAGTGAGCCGCAGGAAACACCGCTGGAGGAAAACATCATTAAAACAGATCAGGAACCGGTTATATCACAGGATAAGCCTCAGGAGACTTTTTTCGACAAAGACCCGGTTGAAACAGAAGAAACAGAGCAGGAACCGGTCAATATTAAAAGTACGGCATCAGATGCGGTTAAATACAAAGACCATGAGCCGGGTAATGAAAAAGAGTTCTGGGGTGAAATCGACTATAAACATAGTGAAAAAAGAAAAGACATTATTAAGAATCGCCTTTTTATCTTTATCGTTTTATTGATCAGCGTTGGAATAGGCGTGAGACTGCTGTTTCTAACAGATACTGATGAAAAAATGAAAAAGGTTTTCTCCGGCGATATATCAAAAACAGAAGCGCCCTCTTCAGGCGGCGATCTCAAAAGCGAAGGTGTTGATAAAGATAAATCTTCATCAGGTACGTATCCGGATACGTACCTGATCGAGTCTCCTGAAGATGAAAGACCTTTGCGTGGAGAAACATTTACTGAAACCATGCCCGCCGAGGAGATGGAGATAGAAAGCAAAATTCTTTCGCCTGATGATACAGGCACTGCGATAAACTCCACGAGAACAAAACGCCGGGTTCCTCCAAAATCAGATTTTCTGAAGCCTGCCCTGGAGGAACCTGAAAAAGAGGGAACTTATACTGAAGCCCTTTTCCCTGATGGAATGGAGACAGGAAGTGAATTCCCTTCAGCTGTTGAGGATACTTTTGAGGAAACCATGGCTCCTGCTGCGGATACGGACTCAGTTAATAGCGTCAAAGAAAAAAGGCGGCAGGTACCTCCTAAATCAGATTTCCTCAAAAAAGCAACGTATTCGATCCAGATCGGGGCTTACAGAGTGGAAAATAATGCCATATCTAAAAATGATACTTTAAAAGAAAAGGGTTATCATTCATTTATTAAAAAAGAGACCTCAGACGGCTCCCCGCTCTTCAAGGTCATGGTAGGAAAATATGAAACCCGGGATAAGGCTGAAGCGGAGAAACGGATACTTCGTCAGAAAGAAGGAATCAGCTCTTTCATACTGGCCTATTAATCAGGAAAAAAGTCTTCTGTCCTCCCAGTCCGGCCTGCTCCCTGATAAAGATCAAAGCTCTGCCCCACTAAATTCCATAAAATAACTTGACTTCTCCATTGACTCTGATATACTTGAGAATAATTATTTATTTAAACAGATAATCGGGAACAAGTGTGAAAAGGCGCCAAATCAGGACACCCGTTAACGTTAAAGCCGAACTTGTCTCTGGATTAGGAAATTATAAGGGTTCTATAATGGACCTTTCAGATGACGGCCTGTATTTGGTCACTGAACCCACGAAGGCATCAACGGATTTCATCCCCGGAAATTCTGTAAATGTAAAATTTCAGACCCATTCAGGAAAGAACCTGACTCTTAACTGCGAGGTAGCGTGGCTGCACATACATAAAACTCCGCCTTACGGGTTAACAAACGAAATGGGTGTGGGAATTATAGACACTCCCCAGGAATACAGAGAGTTCTTTATTTTTAAAGCTGTAGAGTAGTTTTTTCCTGTTAAAAATACTGAAGGAAACAACCGCGAACATAGTATTGGCTCCAAATAGCTGCGGCAGCGGATTCACTTGAAAAACATCTCTATGGTCTCCATCACCTCCATTACCTTATCTTCTTCAAATGGTTTCATGAGGTAATGATCGGCCCCTTCCTTCATACACTCTTTGATCGTCCCAACAGAATCCAGAGAGCTGATCATGATGATCTTTACGTCCTTATTTTCGGCCCGAATCCTTTTTAATATTTCAATCCCGTCGATATCGGGCATCATGATATCGAGCATAATTATGTCGGGAGACAGTTTCTTCATGAGTTCAACAGCTTCAGCACTGTTGCCTGTTTCCCCGACCACTTCATAATCATGTTTTTCAAATATTTCTATCAGAATATTTCTGACGACCTTGGAATCATCTATGATAAGGATCTTCTTTTTCATGCTTATATTATATCAGAGAGTGTTTAACTATCTCAGGCAGAGCAAATTGTTCCTTATTTTGAAGCCGTACGAAACAGTACCGCCGCGTATAGAATATAACAGATCGCGCCTGCCAGAAGACCAGTGGTAATGCCTATAGTCACAAAAATGAAAATTGCAAGTACAGACCCGAACACTGTGGCTGACGCATTAACCGACCACATCCATTCAATTATGCGGCTCTCGCTCTGAGCGGCCAGACGTAAAGCAGTAGGAAACGGGATACCCATCAGTACACCTAACGGCATAACCATCAGGGAGGCTATAACAAGCTTTGTCCATATCTGATTTGCCTGAAACATGCTTATGGCCATCGGCATAAAGAACGTGTATCCGTATAGGATCACACAGGTGGCTACCGCGCTGAATATTGCCAGACTGCGGGCCGTTTTATCGCTGAACTGGGCGCTGATGCGGCTTCCTATACTGCTGAACAGCAGGAACGAAAAAATTATAAGCGTGAGCGAGTAAACAGGCTGACCCAGGAATATTATGAAACTCTGGATCATCGCGACCTCAACTATTATATAGCCCAATCCCACGGCCAGAGCCAGAGACAGCAGAGGAAAAACCTCCTTTGAAAACGGGTTCGGAAGGCGGAGGAACATAAGCGGCAGAAACAGGAACAGTGCCACAGCAATTGAAGTAATTCCGAGCGTAGCAACCAGCAGGAACTGCGCTCCGGTATTTACAGTATCACCGGACTCATAAACCCTGAACATATCCCTAAACGTATTTTTCCAGCGGCCTGTGAAAAAGAAAAAAGGACTGTCATCAGTCGTGGGAGATATATTTAAAGGATACGTCCGTATGTATTCATCGCGGTCTTCCGCATTCATAAATGCCATGAAGTTCACTTCACCCTCTTCATGGAACGGCGCATATGCAATTTTTGATACCGCGTTTCTGGTTCTTACAGCAAGCTTTTGCACCTGCTCCGGGGTGAACGGCTGGAGGCCGACAATGACAGTGCCGAAAAACAGTTTGTCTTTATCCAGATACGGGTCTAAAAGAATTAACATGTGCTTTTCCGGCTCCTCAATTCCAAGATCTTCCAGTGCCTGCAGAACTGTCACTGCCAATTTAAGAGTTTCGCGGGGCGGGGTAAATTCCCACCGGGAGATCGATAATAATCCATCAGGACTTAGTTTGGACAGATAATCGGAAATTGCGTCAACCGTGTAAAGATAGTTTTCCGTTAGTGAATAAGCGCCTGAAGCAGAGGCTGCCCAGGTATCGACCTGTGAAAGCTGGATCACGTCGTACTTCTCTGTCGTCCGCCGCACAAAGGTACGGCCGTCTTCAACCACGACATTAACTTCCGGCCGCACGTACAGGCCGTTACTGTAGTCTTTATAGGCTCCCCGCATCACATCATTAGCAATAAGCGGATTAATTTCCACGGCTGTAATTGATTTGCTTCCCGACACCAGGGCCCGAACAATATCATTGCCGCCGCCGGTCCCGATTATCATTGAATTTTGCGGCCTGCGCATCCAGAACGCCATGTCAGGGCCGACTTTGCCAAATTCCTTTCTGGTCCAGTCACCTTCCTCACTGTCCAGGTCCATATCCGGGATCCAGGTCCCTGCCCCGCCGTCGATCTCGATCCACTTGGTACCGTTTTCCTGTTTAAGCACAGCAACACGGGAAAACGCGTTCCAGGCCACGAATTCTTCATTTTCAATAGGCATTCCCCGCTTAAATTTAACATCCAGCAGAGAATTGTCCTTGTTCGAATAGATCATGAATATCATTGCCGCAAAAATTATCAGTGAACCCCCCTGCAGCAATCTCGATGATGAACGTACAGACCAGCCTACTGCGGCGGCGCAAAGCAGTGCCCCGGCTGCCAAAACAGTATTTACGCCTCCGAGATAACTTATAACCGGAACAAAGAAAAGACAGCCGAGACTGCCTCCCAGAAGATCATAAAAATATAATTTAGCGACACGCTTTGCCCCGACAACCATTGTAGACGCTATCGCGTAGCCCGCTAAAGTAAAAGGTATTAAAAAAAAGAAGAATATCAGCGCCAGTTTTTTTGCCGTCTCCATGCTGGTCACAAGCCATACATTTGTATTCAGCGCTACGAGCAGTGCGGGTATTATTGTAATCACAGCCAATATACAGACAGCCGTGGTACGCTTATGATGGTCTGCTTCAGTGCGGGGAAGCGGAAATATCCGTACAAATACCGCGCCGCTGGCAAGGCCGAGGATAGCAAGAGAAATCACAAGAAACGCGTAGTGATAAAACAGAACTACAGAGAATAACCGCGATACCGCCAGTTCAAGGAAAAGAACAGCCAAAGTCGTTATTAAAAGTGGTAATCGCATTTATATGGATATTTTGATGAGATAATTAAAAGATCTTTTAAAAAACGTAGTTTAAATATTAACAGAAATTGGTTTTTGTTTCAATAAAACAATTATGGTAATGGACCGAACAATTGGAGGTGATGGCAGTTATTTTTTATCCACACTGAATGATTCCTGGAATATTTCGAGCAGTTTCAGGTTCTGCTTGCCGAGCATAATGCAGTTACCGAGAATGGCGTAATATAGTATACTAAGCCGTGTTTTTGA
>VAPB010012269.1_pt1 | contig 16216 bp, 15 predicted proteins | sample 3395101 | NCBI WGS metagenome assembly VAPB01 (sample SAMN08290433, study PRJNA428436) | hydrothermal vent metagenome | isolation source: Deep-sea hydrothermal vent chimney | place: Indian Ocean: Southwest Indian Ridge | reverse complement strand
GGCAGGAAGGGATCGACATCGGAATCAGACATGCCGCCAGCAGTGCGGGACTGATGGATTTTCCTGAGGCATTCCTCGATATGGTGCGTCCCGGGATTTCTGTGTACGGCCACTATCCATCGGCCGAAGCATGGAGAACCCGTCCGCTCGATCTCAAACCTGTCCTGTCCATGAAATCGGGAGTAGTCTTTGTCAAAACCCTGGCGCCGGGGGATGCCCTCTCATATCACAGGGCGTTTGTAGCAGACCGGCACACCCGGATAGCCACCCTGCCTCTCGGTTATTCCGATGGCTACCCGCACACTCTTGCCAGTAAAGCTGACGTGCTTATCAGGGGGCGCCGTTTCCCTGTGATTGCTCTGGTTACCGCCAACCATGTTCTGGTCAACCTTGGTGATGACAGCAGTGTCGAGATCGGAGATGAAGCTGTGTTGATCGGCAGGCAGGGTGGGGAGTTTCTGGACGCCCAGTTACTGGCAGATCAGGCGGGCACCTCAGTTTACAAGCTGCTTATCGGCATGAACGGGAGCCTGCCACGAGAGATCCCGGCGGGATAGCCCTGCTGCTGTGTGCAGGCAGCGGTAAAAGCAATGTTTACGGATTGTCGTGCCTGAGGGTGGTGGTCTTGACCGGCTTCAACCGATGACCGTACCATCTGCCTGTAACTGTCAGCATCGGGAGATTTTCATGGGAAGTAAAAGTAAATGGTACAGCGGTGTCATCTGGAGTGTTCTGCTCAGGCTGCCGTCGGAGAATTACGAATCGTATCGTCTGGGCGCAGAGGCCCACGTGGCCGATTTCAAAGAGGTTTCGGAACCGTTCGGAACCACGATTGAATTCAGCAATGGCGTGGGAATAGTCAGACTGCGCTGAACCGATTATGGATTCGATTAGAGAGATCGAGGGTCTGGTCCGAGCTGTATATGGAGAGCTGATAGAGGTGCTCAGCGGAACTGCTGATCCGGTTGCGGCGTTTCAGACCAGGAGCGTCGGAACGGTTGTGGTTGGAGACCGGGTTGCCCTCAAATCGATCGAGGTGGAGGAGGGTGAGGTGGGGTGGCGCGTGGCGGGTCTGCACAAAAGAGAACACTGTCTGTGGCGTTCATCGCGGCGCCGGAGATCTCAGCTTGTAGTGTCGAATGTGGACAGGCTCTGCATTGTTTCGGCGCTTGAACCACCACCCCGTGAAGGACTGATAGACAGGTATCTTCTTGCAGCCGAATGGCAGGAGATAGAACCGGTAATCCTCTTCAACAAAATGGATCTGGAGGGGGCTGAAGAGACTTTCAGAAGGCTCGATGTATATGCAACTCTCGGTTATGAGGTTATCCCGACAAGTGCGGTCACAGGGGTGGGAATCGAGGGTGTAGCCGGGCTCCTCTCCAGGGGAATGTCGGTTTTCGTGGGACACTCCGGCGTCGGGAAATCCGCTCTGCTGAACCGCCTCCTACCCGATATCGACCTGAAGATTGCAGAGCTGAGCCAGGCCACGGGCAGGGGACGTCATACTACTTCTGTGGCTACCGCTCACCCGTTCCGTGACGGTATCGTGGTTGACACTCCGGGCATCAGGGAATTTGGCCTGGGTGATATCCCGGCGGAACTGGTGTCGATCGGTTTCAGAGAGATACATGAGAGGGAGGATGGGTGCCGCTTTACAGACTGTTCGCACCGCGATGAGCCGGGATGCAGCATAAGAGAAGCGGTTAAAGGAAGAGAGATATCTCAGACCAGGTACGATTCATATCTGAGGATCAGGGAAAGTATCGAAACAGGAGAGGGCTGATCCACTATTCACTTCCATTCTTATACGGGTCGTGTCCCGAACAATCGGTGTTGATCGTCACAGGTGACAGCACGATGTCCCTTTGATTGCAGTGGTAGTTGTGCTTCTCCCACGAAATCGGTTCAAAGTGATCGCATGAGGCACACATGGCTTCACCCGGAGAGTATCCGCCGGCCACCTGATCGCGCAGCAGGTAGGTAAGGGCACCCATCAGAGCTTCCTGCTGTTCTTTATTCATGCCTGAAATGGAAGCCTCGATGGGATTTGCCCAGCTGGCCAGCCGTTCTGCGAGACGCTTCCCCTTCGGCGTGCAGCGGAAATGTACCACCCGGCCGTCCTCACTGCTCTTCCTGCGGACCAGGTAGCCTTTTCTTACCAGAGCCTTCAAGCTGTCACTGATAGTGGGTGGGGTCAGCTGCAGAGCATCTGAGAGGGCTCCAACAGTGCATCCGTCACCTTCACAGTTGATGATTCTGATAAGGAGTGTGGCCTGAAGAGCGGGCAATCCGTGCCGGCGGGCCGTTGTGGTCTTGTTGACCATGGCGGCGTTGCCGTTCTGGATTATCGTAAGTGCGATGCGGGCAGCAAGGCTCTCGGCCCTGTGGTCCTGACTGAAAACCGCCATTTTCAATTCCTTTTAAATGATTCGTGTTGCCCCTGACTATACCCGCAGGCTCATCGAAATCATTATCACTTCAGAATGAATTCACACTGTCGCAAAGACTGGTGATCAATTTGGGCGGGCAGACTCAAGGGCAGATCCACTACATAGTGAGTAACAAAGAAGAGGGATAATGTCAAGGAGTCCTTAGTAAATTTGAAAGATAGTTTTCGAGCCTGTCAATCATGGTTTCTTCACGATAGAAATTCTCTACGCTGTGGCGGCCTGCCCTGGCCAGTCTACGTCTCAGTTCGTCGTTATTTATCAGCTTCAACAAAGCTTCGGCAAGTGATGTCTCATCCCCTGGAGGAACCAGAAGACCATTCTCCCCGTGATTGATGATCTCAGGAATTCCGCCGATATCTGATCCTATGACGGGAACGTAAAAGGCCATCGCTTCGATCAGCGATTGACCGAATGTTTCGTAATTCGTCGTTGATGGCAGGACCAGGGTATCGAACGACATCAGAAGGGGATCTATATCGGTCTGGTGACCCATGAAACGGATCGTGGGGGCGATCTCTCCCAGCCCGGAAACCTGTGCTTCGAGGGCGGTTCTCTCTGATCCCCTGCCCACCAGAATCAGGGATGCATCCACACACTTTTCCTTTACCTGCCGGAACGCTTCGATAAGATGATGAAATCCCTTGTGTCTTTCAAGTCGTCCGACGGCTCCAATGGTGAAAGTGTCGGGAGAGAGGTTGAGTCGTTCGCGTATGGCCTCCCGACCCCGCCATTTCTGGAAGGCCCGGTCGACACGACCGATATCGAGGCCATTGGGAATATTCTGGACCTTCACGTCACTCATCCACTGATAATCCTCGACAGTTCTCTTCACCTCCCTGCTGGGAGTTATCATGCCGTCCAGATGTCTGGAGTAGAGACGCTGGTGCCGTTTGTCCGTATCCATCATGGGCAGCACGCTGCGCCCGACTACCTTGCGGATCGGAGAGAAGCGCCGCGCCACGGCAACCTGTGTGAGTTCCTTATTGAAGTTGACTATGGCGATCTGCAGCCGGTGTCGGCGGGCCACCATGGTAATCGTGAGCGCAGAGAACAGGTCGTAATCAACACCTGACCGGCTGGAATATGCCGGAACATTGAAATCTCGAAGGCGGGAGAGCAGTCTGCTCTTTGGCCTGGTGATGACGTGGACCGTATGTCCCCGTTCAATAAGGAGTGAGGATGACCTGACCATCCACTGCTCCACGCCGCCGAATATGTCAGCGGGGGAGGAATTGAGCATCAAAATCCGGAGAAAATCTTCAGCCATCAGTCTCAGGAGATCCCTCCAGCCCGAGCTGGCCGGCAATATTCTTCATCGCTTCCAGAACCACGCCGACATGCTCACTGACATCCATGTCAAGGTCGTCGGCTCCCTCGATAATATCCTCACGGCTGACGAGGGCTGCGAATGAGCGGTCCTTGAACTTCTTGGTCACAGATTTGACCTTCACGTCAGAGATCGACTTGCTCGGCCTGACAAGCGCTACGGCCACTATGAAACCGGTCAATTCATCCACGGCGAACAGGGCCTTTGCCAGTTTTGTCTCTCTCAAGGCCCCTGTGTGAGGAGCGTGGGCCATAACGGCCTGCGTAAGGATCTCGGGATAACCATTTTCCTTCAGGATCTCCACCCCGGCCAAGGGGTGTTCTTCCATATTGGGGTGCTTCTCGTAATCGATATCGTGCAGTAATCCCGTGATACCCCACAGCTCCTCATCTTCATCGAAATGACGGGCATACTCTCTCATCGCTGCTTCAACAGCCAGAGCGTGCTTGAGAAGATTCTCCCTTGTCGTATGCGTGGTCAGGAGCTGCCAGGCAGCATCTCGATCCAGTTCCATTATCAGATCCTTTGAGTTGTGTGAAGCCCGGTGCACCAGTTGAATATAGAACCATAGTTGGAAATCGGTCAATGCGGTGGCTTTGGAGCCCTTTCGTTACGTATCATTACAGGCAGTCAGCCTGTAGATTACAGTTGGAGTAAAAGCCGAGAGGATAAGTAATGGAGATACTGATAGTATTTGCGGTCCTGTTTGCCGCTCTGATCTTTTTCATTATTGCGACCTATAACAGCCTGGTCACATTGAGGAATCGAGTCAGGAACGCGTGGTCCCAGATCGATGTGCAGTTGAAGCGGCGGTACGATCTGATCCCGAATCTGGTCGAAGCAGTGAAGGATTACATGGAGTACGAGCAGGAAACACTCCAGCGGGTTGTAGAGGCGAGGAAGACAGCCATTGATGCTTCTGGTATTGCTGCACAGGGGGCAGCGGAGAATATGCTGACAGGTGCTCTGCGCCAGCTCTTTGCTCTGGTTGAAAATTATCCCGACCTGAAGGCGAATCAGAATGTAATGGCGCTGCAGGAGGAACTGACGAGCACCGAGAACAAGATTTCCTACTCGCGCCAGCACTTCAACGACATGGTGATGACCTTCAATGTCAGGATAGAACAGTTTCCGGCCAATATCGTTGCCGGCACGTTCAATTTCAGGCACGAGGATTTCTTCGAGATCGAAGAGGGAGATCGGGAGGTTCCGAAGGTCGACCTGCGGTAGGAGATTCTGTTGGATTACAGCGACTTGAGCAAGGGATTCGGCGGGGAGAAGGCACTCGGCGGATTCTACAGCCATATCAGTGGAAACAAGAGAAAGTCGGTCTCTCTCGTTCTGGTATTCATCCTGCTGGTGGCCGCCCTCGGCTGGCTGATAGGTGAAGCGTGGGTGGGGGAGGGCCTTGGCTTCCTGGGCATATTCGGTGTTGTAGCGATCGTCTACAGTCTTGCCGCCTTCTATGCCGGTGACCGGATGGTCCTGGCAGCCAGCAGGGCGAAACAGATTCATAAGGCAGATGACCCGGAATTGTGGAACGTAATCGAAGAGCTGTGCCTGGCAGGGGGGCTTCCGATTCCAAGGATTTATGTCATCAATGATACAGCTCCCAACGCATTTGCCACAGGCAGGGATCCCGAACATGGCGTGGTGGCCATTACCACCGGTCTAAGAGAGAAGCTGACGAGGGATGAACTGCAGGGAGTGATGGCCCATGAACTGTCGCACATTCGGTTCTTCGATATCAGGCTGCAGACCCTGATAGGGGTTCTGGTCGGGCTGACCGCACTGGTCAGCGACATCTTCCTCCGCAGTCTATGGTGGGGAGGGGGCAGGGGGCGCCGCCGCTCCTCCGGTTCAAAGGGTGGATTTGAAGCGATCCTCTTCGTGCTGGCGATAATCATGGCTGTTCTGGCTCCTTTCTTTGCCAGGCTGCTGCAGCTGTCTATCAGCCGCAAGCGGGAGTACCTGGCAGACGCCGGTGCCGTGGAATTAACCCGCTATCCGCGGGGTCTGGCCGGAGCCCTCCGCAAGATCTCTGGAGACAATGAAGTGCTCGAAGCAGCCAACCGCGCAACTCAGCATCTCTATATCGTCAACCCGATCAAGCCGTTTGAGGATAGAGCAAAGAACTTGTTCAGTACCCACCCGCCGGTAAATGAGCGGATCTCCCGTCTTCAGAGCATGTAAGGAGAGCGTTATTAAAGTCCGTTTCACATTCTCTCTGTTGCCGATTGCAGTTCCTCTCCTTTCTCTTCTCCTTCTTCCGGCGGGCGCCGCTGCGGTTCGAGCCCAGATTGTCAATATAGAGAACATCCTGGCAGGAGAGCCCGAGGAGGGTGTTGAGGCGGCGTTGCAGATTGGATTCGAACTGAAACAGGGCAACTCAGAATATCACCGGATGGACGCCAACGGATTGATCCGGTGGCATGGAGGACATCAGATAATACAGGTTGTGCTGGGCGGGAGGTACAGGACCGCTCAGGACAATAAAGTCGAAGACAACGCGCTGGGGCACCTGAGATACGGCTACGAACTCTCTCCCAGGCTGCGCCTGGAGGCGCTGGTTCAGATCCAGAAGGATGCCTTTATCCGCCTGCAGAAGAGAGTGCTGATCGGGGCAGGAGTGCGTGCGAACATCTTTTCGTCCGCCGGTTCTTCCCGGTCAGACACAGATGAGAGGCAGCGGCTGGATATCGGCCTGTTGATCATGCATGAGAGCGAGGAACTGAGTGGTACTGCATCTGTTCCCGGCCTGAGGGCTTCAATGCTCATAAGTGCCAGTTGGAATTTCTCTGCTACAGCTTCTCTGGGCAGCCAGATATATGTCCAGCCCGCACTTCGGGATCTGCACGATGTGCGGCTGCTGGGTGACGGAGGCCTGACGATCAAAGTGCTCGGTCCGCTGTCATCGCAGCTCACTGCCAGGGTGGTATATGACAGCCGGCCCCCGCTCAGAGTGAAGAGCACAGATTATCTGCTTCGCAACACTCTGGTTTTAACCTTCTGACAGACCTGTCTTCCTGTCGCCGGTTTTCTGGACAGTCAGCCCGTGACAACGGTCTGATGAGACCATAGTGCACCGCTCCGTAATTACGCCGGCATTCAAGCGCCGATACATTCCGGCCAGCCGCGTTGCTCGTCGTCGCGATAGACACCACTATCCCTCCTCCTCGTGCCTTGCCGGCCCGACACCTCGGCGCTCTCGATACATCAACGTAATTACGGAGCGGTACACTTAGACAAACCGTGGGAACAAACCGATATTGATTCCATGCATTCATCCTGCATGATAATGATTTCCCCACTTAAGGAGTCCCATTCGATGGACCGCGATACATTATTAATCCGATTGACCCGGGCAGCACTGGTTCTGGTGCTGATTACGATCCCGCGGCATCACGTTTCAGGCCAGCAGGTAACTGGAAGAGATGTCACGGGTGCACAGGAACCGATAGTGCTGGACCTTGAGATGGCCCTGCGATATGCACTTGAGCAGTCGTGGCGGATGGAAAGAGTAAGGCTCGATCTGCAGCGTGACCGGTACAACCTGGAGGCCAGCAGGGCGGGTTTGAAGTCGAATGCGAGCTTCGATCTGACACTGCCTGATTTCGACCAGTCTTTGACAGAGTGGATAGATAGCGAGGGCAATCCCCTCGTTGTCAAGAAACGGAATGCCAGGTATTCGGGGAGTCTGACGATCAGGCAGCCTCTCTCCACAGATGGAGTTGTATCCCTGAACGGTATTTTCAACCGTTCGCAGGACATGCTCTTTTCATACACTCCCGGTTTCAAGAACTACTTCGGCAAGGTTTTCCTGCGATACGATCAACCGATCCTCCAACCCAACAGGATACAGATGCAGATCAGGCGGGCGGAGCTCCGGCTCGAAGGCTCGGAACTCTCCTTCCTGGAGGAACAGATCAAACTGATGAACGATATATCGAGGGACTATTTCACACTTTATGAGAGAACTTATGAGGAGATTCTGGCCGGTGAAGAGGTGGAGAGGCTGGAGCAGGTCTATAACATAGGCCGCCAGATATTCCAGAGGGGAAATATGTCTGAAATCGATATCCTGCAGCTGGAAGTGGATATGAGTTCCAGGCGCGAACGTGCCTCATCAGCATCGGGCAGACTTGTAAGGGAGAAAGCCGATTTCCAGCAGCAGATAGGATTATCGCTCGAGGAAGAGATAAGCATCAAAAAGGAGCTGACATTCACTCCGGTCGAAATTGACGCCGCCATTGCGATAGAAAGAGCGCTGCAGTTCCGGCCTGATGTGAGACGAAATGAAATGTGGAAGGAGGGGCAGGAGATGGATTTGATCGACCGACGCTCGTGGGGTTCGATAAATGGTGCCATCAGCCTGACACTTGGTCTGGAGGGAAGGGGAAGTGAAATGGACCGCTTCTACGATGCGGTTATGAATCCCGATCAGGCCCGGGGTGCTTCGATTAAAATCCATGTGCCTATCTGGGACTGGGGCAGGAACAGGGCTCAGATCAATTCAAAGCTGACTGAACTTGAAAAAGTACGACGTTCCGGCGAGGAAGTAAGAAAGAACATCCAGAGAGAAGTCCGGGGTATTGTGGACAGGGTAATGGAGGCGCAGGCAAGGCTCGATCTGCTGGTCACGAGCGTCAATGCGGCCGATCGCTCCTACAGGCTCTCCCTGCTGCGGTTCGAAAACGGGACATTGGACAGCCAGGATATCCTGCTCACCCAGTCGAGACTTGCAGACTCGAAGCGAAGCTATCTCAATGCGTACCTGGATTACAGAAGGGCCCTGGTGGATCTGATGCGCAGGACCTACTGGGACTGGGAGCTCGACCAGCCCCTCGTTGCAACGCTCGACACATACGTAGATAACAATTGAATGACCAATCCCTGCACGATTTAGAATCAGGGTCCCTCTGGGGCCCTTTTTCATGCAACGAATCCTCTCGGGCGGCCGCCTGATGAATGAAACCAGAAGGAGGAAGATGGCACTTCCAGACGCACGGCTGGTTGAGCGGACCCTGGAGGGGGACCTCGAGGGATTTGGTGAACTTCACCGCCGTTACTTCGAACGGGTGGTCCGGATTGTATCGGGTATCGTCGGAGAGAGGGCGGAGGCGGAGGATACCGCCCAGACTGCGTATCTGACAGCCCTGAAAGTTCTTCCCAGCCTTGGAAACCCGGACAGGTTCTACCCCTGGTTGTGCCGGATCGCTGTAAATCGAGCCATTGAGGGGAAACGGAACAGACAGGCTGGTCGCTCTGGATGTCAACGATGCTATCGTTACGGCCCTTGAGGTCTCCGGGTGGATCGGTGAGGAATACATATCGAGCACGGAGTTGAGATAATGAGAAGAGTCAAAGATTCGTTAATACAGGTTGTCTGCATACTCGTGGCGGTCACTGCGGTTTCTGTTTCAGCCTCCCCGGTGTGCGCACAGCAGGATGAGGATCTCTATCTGGAAGGACGTGAACAGCTTATCGAAGAAAGGTATGAACAGGCCCTTGCAATCTTCCGACGTATTGTCGGTGATTTTCCCGAAAGCGGGCGTGCCGACGATGCACAGTTCTACATGGGCTTTACCCTGGAACGGATGGGAAGGAATGAGGAGGCGATTGAATCCTTCGGAGTGCTTCTGGAGCGCTGGCCCGATTCGATGCGGGTGGAAGCGGCCCGGTCGCACCAGATTGAACTGATGGGAGAAACTGAGGATCCCGGATTTCAGGCTTATATGGAACGCCTTCTTTCCGAAACCATGTCGTGGGAAGCCAGACGGGAACTTGCTTTATCAATGGCCAGGAGTGGTGATTTAAGCGCTGCAGCAGTTCTGGAGGATATCATGCGGCGGGAATCATCCAGCCGCCAGATGGAGCTGATCCGGATTCTGGGAGGCCATCTGACTGATCCGGTTGCACGCAATATCATAGCGATAGGAATCGATCCTTCAGAATCGTCGAGCGTACAGCTTCTGGCCCTCAGGACCCTGAAACCTGTTGCTGCCGAACCGGAAGTCACTGCAATGATTGTACCTGCCCTCTCCAGGTCGAACTCAAGCAGCGTTCAATCGGAAGCGATAGATGTTCTGAGTCCCTCGGTCGGCAGCCCCCATGTCCGGCAGACAATCATCATGGGGCTGGGCAGGGGATATTCCAGTTCGGTACAGCTGAGGGCAGTCAAGGTGCTCGGCAATCAACTGCTGGCCCCCGGCGTGAAGCAGGCGGTTGTGGAATTGCTCAGGCGTTCGGCTTCATCCAGCGTGAAGTCGGCACTCCTCGATGAGCTGAGAAACGAGATGAATAATCCGGAAATTTCGGAGGTGTTGGGTGCGGCGGTTAGTAGAGGGAATTCGTCGAGCGTTCAGCAGAAAGCGATGCAGATCGCCCGCACTTCAAGCAATCCGTCAATCAGGAGCATAGCCAGGCTGGGTCTGGCTCCCTCCAATTCATCGAGTGTCCAGATAGAAGCTGTACGGGCACTGGCCGAGGGCGAGAACGACCCTGCAGCAGCAGAGGCCCTGGAACTGGCCGCTCTCCTTCACTCCAATGAACTGATCAACAGCGCCCTTCACGATGTCCTGGCTCCCGGCTCAACACCCAGCTCGGTTCAGTTGAAATCGATACAGCTGCTGGAAAGAGATATCGAACTACCCCGGGTCCAGCAGATAGTCGCTCGAGGTCTTCACCATTCCAATCCATCCTCTGTACAGTTAGCTGCAGTTGAGGCGCTGGAACCCGCGGCAGGAGAGGCGACGGTGCGCGGATCATTGATCTCGGCCCTGTCGAGACGGAATCCGAGTTCTGTGATGCTGGCTACCATGGACGTTCTGGATGCTTATGTCTCAAAGGATGCAGCGGTGAAGGAGGCATATATAAACCTGATGAAAAGGGATGTCTCGTCAACCGCACGTATCAGGGCCGCGACTATACTTCTGCCCGATGCCGACGCAGCTCTGAAGCGGGTGATCGCCGATGCTATGGAACAAGTGGTTGTTCGGCTTTACAGGAACTGGAGGAGGAGAACCTTTACCGGCGCTCCCAGACTGATAGAAAAGGCGATAGATATAGTTGCACTGATCGACAGGGAAAGAGCTGACGATCTGAGGAGCCGGTACGGCAGGCCGCCGGGGCTCTTTTCCCGGCTCCTCGGCGCTCTTCAGTTACCGGGACTCAGTTATAGGAATCCCCCTCTATAGTCCGGCGTCCCCCGGGATTGTGTATGGTGAAACGGTAACCCGGCCGCACGCTGAAGGATCCGAATTCACCCCCGGCAGTGATCGCCACTGCGTTATCCCCGAATGAAGCGTTGCCGTCGTTGGTCTCTTCCACCATTCGCCTGATCGATTCACGGCACGCTTCCACCGGGGACATGCCCCGGCGCATCTGCTCGCAGACCGTGAAGGAACCGCATACCCTGATCACTTCTTCACCGCGGCCGGTAAAGCCTGCAGCACCCACGTCGCGAAGTACATAGAGGCCGGCGCCTATTATCGGTGAATCGCCGCTACGGCCGGCTATCTTGCCCGACAGGCCTGAAGTGGTGGTGCACCCTGCCATGTCACCCTTTACATCCACGGCCAGCACATTGATGGTCCCGTAGTTGCGCTCGAGCTCGCGCTGTCTGCGGCCCAGTTCGCTGGGGGGCAGGGGACGCTTCATCTTTACTGCCGATTCCTCCGCATTCAGCCAGTCATCCCTGTCGCTGTGAGTACCTACCCAGCGCATATACCACTCACGGCTCCTCTCGCTCGAGATATCCTGAACCTGCTGACCCATCTTGACGGCAAAGGCGGTTGCATAGGGACCCACGATCATGCAGTGATCGGTATTCTCCATAACCTGCCTGGCAGCTGTTGAAGGGTGTTCGATGCCCTCGATGCAGGCTACTGCTCCGCACTGCATGGACCTGCCGTCCATGATCGAGCAGTCGAGCTGGATAACACCCTCTTCGTTTGGAATCCCCCCCACGCCGACACTTGCATCGCGGGGGTAAACCTCAGCGGCCATCGCACCTGCGTGAACGGCATCGAGCGCTTCGCCGCCATCGGCCAGGACTTCCCAGGCCGCATCCGATGCCCAGGTCTTGCTGCCGGAAACCAGAACAAGGGGCAACCCCTCCGGCTGTCCGGTGCCATACTTCAGGTTAAGGTTTGGGAATCCCTTGAGTACCGCCGCTCCGGTTGTTGCGCCGGCTGCCTTCTCCAGGAATCCCCGACGGCTAATGTTGTTGCTCATCTTCTCCGCTCCTTATGAATAATTGCTCTGCACGTCCGGTCCGGCCGGTCAGGGCTGAGGGTTTATCACCTTGAATTCTCTGCAGATCTCTGTAAAGAGGTCGATCGGGATGGCGCGGCTGGTCGCTCCACCCCTTCCGGTTATCGTCGTGGCACGCAGCAGGCTGTTCAGGATCGCCTCCTCTGTGGCATCCATAACTGCCGAGAAGAGACCGCTCATCGAATCGTTTCCAAGGCGGGGGCCCTCTCTCAATCGATCGCTGCCGTAGATACGCACACTCTCGGCGGTTGAAAACGCCAGAACATAATCCCCGGAACCGTTACTCATACTGGCACCTGAACGTGCCATGCCACCGATAGCTCTGGCCGCCAGGCGCTTCAGATTCCTGGCCTCCAGCGGGGCGTCTGTCGCCACCACGATCATGCACGACCCCTCTTCGGTCATTTCATCGGGCTGATAGTCGGGATCCCTGTCGCGCATGCGCCGGTTTATCTCCCTGCCCACAGGAGCTCCGTTTACCTGAAGTCTCCCTCCGAAATTGGTCTGTACCAGGACACCGACCGTGAAGTTACCGACTCCCCGTACTCCAACAATACGGCTGCTGGTTCCAATACCTCCCTTGAATCCGAGGGCGCGTGTGCCGACTCCGGCCCCTACAGATCCCTCATCCACAGGTCCCGAGGAGGCCGAAGATATCGCTTTGAATACCTCCTCCTCTCCTACATGCCGGCCGCGGATGTCATTCAATCCACCGTCATTTGTTTCACCCACGACCGGGTTGATCGAACGGACGCTTTCGTTGCCGGGCAGGGAAATCATGTAGCTTATCAGGGCGTCTGCAACCCTGGGTACGTTCAGCGTTCCACAGAGCAGGATCGGCGTCTCGATCGTGCCAAGTTCCTCCACCTGTGTCGCCCCCGCAAGTTTGCCGAACGCATTGCCTATGAAGACAGCCCCCGGAACCTTCTCGGTGAAGAGGTTGCCGCTGTGGGGCACGATCGCGGTGACACCGGTTCTGATATTTTCACCGCTGATAAGTGAGACATGGCCGACTTTCACCCCTGGAACATCAGTTATCGAATTGAACTGACCCGTATCGTAGGTGCCGATCGTGATCCCCAGCTCCCCGGCCCTCGGGCGATGCTCTCCTCCACCTTGCCCGGCGGTTCCCGGTGCAGCGGCGGCTGCACTGAGGAATATCATCATTAAAGCCATGCGACCTCGAAGATCTTTATATGCGTTCACAGCATCCTTCTTCCCTGCTGCCTCATGATAGTGCCCTGTCACGCAACAACTATTGCATTCGAGCGGCGCCGTATCCCGACCGGCTGCGTTGCGCTTTCTCGCCATAGCCACCGCTATGCCTCGTCGCCGCGCCTTGTCGGCCGGGCACGGCGTCACTCTCGGTGCCGACATTTGCTACGTGACATGACACTACCAGCAGCTTCTGCAGGCGGGCAACTGCCAAGCTGGAAGTTCCTTTATTGTCTAGCTTATAATGTATGCTATCTTTTTAGCTTCCCATTGTTCTATGCAAATTGACGGGATTAATTCAACCGCGGTCCGTGGGGTGCGATGACCGAAAAGAATATTGAAGCCATTCGGGAATTTCTCAGGAAGCTCGAGAACGCTGAATCTGCAGATAGCGCTCTGCAGTTCCTTGTAGAAGCCGCGTCGGAACTGCTCGGAGCGGAGAAGGTTTCGGTAGTCGCAGATTCAGAATCGGGTCTTCTACAGGTTCGAGCCCTCCGCTGGCCCGGAACCGACACGACTGCCGGAATCTCGGGCCGGGTTTTTTCTACCGGAGAATCGCTTCTTGTATCAGATGCCCGATCCGACCCGCGCCTGAAGGGCATGCCCTCCTCCCATTACAGAACATCTTCTTTTATCAGTGTCCCGATCCTTTCCAACGGCAGTCCCTTTGCGGTCCTCAATATCACCGACCGCGAGGATGGTTCTGTTTTTTCAGGTGTCGATCTGGGCCTGGCTGAACTGCTGGCAGATGTGGCTTCCATAAGTCTGGAACGGCATCGGTTTATCGAGAGCATAGAGGAGCTGCAGAAGGAGTCGGTCACCGACGCCCTGACAGGTCTTGGCAACCGCCGTCACTTCGAGCGACGGATGCTGAGCGAGATAAGTCGTGCGCGCCGATTCGGTCAGCCGCTCAGCCTCATAATGCTCGATATCGATGATTTCAAGGTCTACAACGACACCTACGGGCATCCGACCGGAGATGCAACACTGAGGGGACTGGCCCAGGTAATGCTCGACAACGTACGAACCATCGATGATGTAATAAGGTATGGGGGTGAGGAATTTGCGGTGATACTGCCGCAGACCACGATCGATCTGGCAACGGTGGTGGCCGAACGAATGAGAGCGGCGGCCAACGAGCTCGAAGTCGAGGGGATCGAGGAAGTCGCAAACAGAATATTCAGTGTCTCCATCGGAGTAGCCTCCTTTCCGATCGATGCTCGGGATGAGCATGAACTGGTGAACCATGCCGACATCGCTCTCTACATCGCAAAGGCCGAAGGGAAAGACAGGGTAGTGGTCTTCGAGCCGATGAAAGAGGATGAACGCAGGACTTATAGACGGATTCCCATCCGTTTAAACACAATCATCAGCGGCGAAGATTACAGAGGTCCATTTGAAGAGCAGACGATTACCAGAAATCTGTCGGCCGGCGGAGCATTAATTGTTCACCGCAGGGAACTGGATATAGATATCCCGCTTCACCTGAGCATCCAGAATCCATTCCTCGGCGGTGAAGAAAGTCAAACGGTGATGCAGTTGGACGGGAAGCTCATACGGCTGGAGCGGGGGGAAGAGGAATTGCGGGGGGCCGTAGCATTTGACACGATTTTGAGCCGCTTCTCCTGATATCCATTACTACAATTCTCCTTTTCAATTGAGTGCAGCTTCCGGTTGGCACACCTTATACCGGCATGAATCAATCATCAGACATAGAGCACTATCCCCGTGTCGATATCAAAAAGGGGCATGGGCGCAGGGTCCTTCGGGGGCATCCCTGGATTTTCAGCAATGAACTGGCGGTCGGTACGACCGGTTTCGAGCCGGGTCAGCTGGTGCGTGTTTATGTTGAGAAGGGGAGGTTTGTCGGAGTCGGCTACATCAATCCCCATTCCCTGATCGCAGTAAGACTGCTTCGACGTACCAGGGGAACAATCGATGAGGAATTCCTTCTGGCAAAGCTGAATGCCGCAATTGAACTGCGCCAGCGTGTCTACCCTGATGAGGAGGCCGTTCGCCTGGTCTTCTCCGAAAGTGACTGCCTGCCCGGGCTTCTTGTAGATCGGTATGGGGATCACCTGGTGGTACAGGTCACGACGGCAGGCATGGAAGAGTTGTTCCCCCTCATCAAGCCCCTTCTCGAGGAGAAGCTGAATCCGGCATGCATCGTGGCCCGCAACGATGTGCACTTCCGCAAGCTGGAGGGACTCGATCAGAAGGTGGAGGTTCTGCTAGGAGATCCCGATCCCGGCCTCACCGTCACCTATGAGGGGCTTCAGCTTGCGGTCGACCTTATTGGTGGACAGAAGACCGGGCTCTTCCTCGATCAGAGGGAAAATCAGCGCACCCTTCTTTCAGGTCTGGCAAGGGGAGAACTTCTCGATTGTTTCTGCTACCAGGGTGTATGGGGCCTGCTCGCACTGCAGGCCGGGGCGGAGAGGGTCACGGGGGTTGATTCGTCAGCGGCCGCTCTCGATTACGCTGCACGGCATGCGCGAGCCAATGACATGGCAGAGAAAACAGAGTGGATCAGAGGAGATGTTATTGATGTTCTGAAGGAATTCCGCTCCCGCGGAAAGGTATTCGATGTTGTTGTGCTCGATCCTCCTTCATATGTGAAAAGCAGGAAACACGTCAAAGCCGGGCTCCGGGGATATCTCGACCTGAATCGGAAGGCGATGGGGGTTGTTGCTCCTGGAGGAGTGCTGATCACCTGTTCATGCAGCTATCATGTACGGTCGGAGACCTTCACTGACACGGTGGGGCATGCCGCAGGCCTTGCCTCCCGTCACGTGAGGGTGATGGGGCGTGGTGGGCAGAGCAGGGATCATCCCCCGCTATTAACCGCACCGGAAACAGATTATCTGAAATGTCTGGCACTGCAGATTGACTGACAGACATCAGGAACCTCGCTCTTCTCAGAAGCTTTGTGCATAGCTCCGTAATT
>VAPB010878993.1_pt1 | contig 16269 bp, 16 predicted proteins | sample 3395101 | NCBI WGS metagenome assembly VAPB01 (sample SAMN08290433, study PRJNA428436) | hydrothermal vent metagenome | isolation source: Deep-sea hydrothermal vent chimney | place: Indian Ocean: Southwest Indian Ridge | reverse complement strand
GTCGATATGTCCAAGTGAGACCAGTACAACCTAAAATAAGTCATTTCAAAAAAAAATCATGTCATGTCCAAATTAGACGGTTACGCTGCCTTGTTAGATGATATGGGCTGCCCCTATTCTATTGTTCATGTTGGCCACCCTTCTGACGACCCGTCTGCGTTTACTCACCCCAATGAAGGGATAGTAAGGTATAACAAGTCGATATTTTTTCTAAATGCTATAGAAATAGCTAACTTGCTGGCGATTTACGATGATTTTTCAAAGCACTTTGGTCGTGCTGTTGCAGTGCCGCCTTGGGAGCTAGAAAATGTGTCTGAGGAATGGATATCTACGCTAAAGTCATTTGAAGAAGTGTGGGGAATATCTGCGTTTACCACCACCGCACTTCAAAAAGTGCATAGTAATGTGCACTATGCTGCCCCAGTTGTTTTGCCGTTAAGTGAAAGAGATAAAGTTGACAGAAAAGCCAATGAGACTTTTCGGTTTTTATTTATTTTCGATGCTGGCTCCTTTATCGAAAGGAAGAACCCGCTAGCGATTATTGAAGCTTTTCAACAAGCCTTTCATTCTTCTGAAAATGTAGAATTAGTTTTAAAAGTAGCAAATGAGTCAGACAGTGAACATTGGACTACCGTGAAGCAGAAAGCTTACTCAGACCGTCGCATTAAAATAATAAGTCGCTTAATGACAACAGCAGAATTAGATGCACTGTGGTTGACCGCTGATTGCTATATATCACTTCATCGAAGCGAAGGGTTTGGGCGAACGATAGCTGAGGCTTTACTAAGAAAGCTACCTGTCATAACAACTAATTATTCAGGAAGCACTGATCTTTTCCCTGAAGGTTACCCTTGGTTAGTAGACTATGAATTAATACCAGTGGAAGAGAGTGCATATCCATTGGCATGTAATTCTAGGTGGGCAAATGCGTCGATTGAAGATACAGTGAAAAAGATGCGGCATGTGAGAGCATTGAAGAATGAAGGCCACCTTCAAGATATAATTAATAATGCGATAGACTTTGTAACTAAGCAGTTTATATTTGATAACGACTCAAGACCAATAACAAGGTGGTTAAAATGCGAAAAGGAATAATTCTAGCAGGTGGTTCAGGCACGCGCCTTCACCCGTTAACTAAGGTAGTAAGTAAGCAGCTTATGCCTGTTTATGATAAACCAATGATTTTTTATCCCCTTGCCACGTTAATGATGTCTGGGATAAAAGATATTTTAATTATTACAACTCCTGTTGAGCAGCAACGTTTCATCGAACTTATAGGCGATGGGAGCGATTTGGGTATTAACGTGCAGTATGCTGTACAGGCATCACCAGATGGACTTGCTCAAGCCTTTCTTATTGGTGAAAACTTTATCGGCAACGATAGTTGTACGTTGGTTCTAGGCGACAATATATATTACGGGCATGATCTCAAACGCTCACTTCAGAGTGCATATAGTCAAGACTCTGGTGCTACTGTTTTTGGGTATCATGTTACCGACCCAGAACGTTATGGTGTTGTGGAGTTTGATGAAGAGTGGAACGCACTTTCGATAGAAGAAAAACCTGCCGTGCCCAAATCGAATTATGCGGTAACTGGGCTTTATTATTACGATAACCGCGTGGTCGACTTCGCAAAAGAAGTTAAACCCTCACACCGTGGCGAGCTTGAAATTACCGACCTGAATAATCTGTATCTTCAGGACGGTAGCTTAAAAGTAGAGCTAATGGGCCGAGGCTCAGCATGGTTAGACACTGGTACCCTTGATTCGCTATTAGATGCTGCCAATTTTGTTGCCGCTATTGAAAAGCGCCAAGGCCTTAAAGTGTGCTGCCCCGAAGAAGTTGCTTACAGAATGGGGTATATTGACGCCGAGCAGTTAGCCAAGCTTGCCGCACCGCTTAAAAAGAGTGGTTATGGCGATTACTTGTTAAAAGTGATCAGCGACAGAGTAAAAGCGTAGCGTAAACACCAAGTCTTAAGTGGAAAACAGATGCAAGTAATCAGTACAGACATACCCGACGTAAAAATTATCGAACCAAAAGTATTTGGCGACGAACGCGGCTTCTTTTTAGAAACTTTTCGTACCGATTGGTTTAAGAAAGAATGCGCAGATGTAGATTTTGTTCAGGATAATCACTCTAAATCTAGGCAAGGTATTCTTCGCGGTCTTCATTATCAAATGGAGCAAACTCAGGGTAAGTTAGTACGTGTAGTTAGCGGCGAAGTGTACGACGTAGCTGTAGATATGCGCAAAGACTCACCCACTTACGGGAAGTGGGTTGGGGTGACGTTATCAGCTGAGAATAAGCGCCAGTTATGGGTACCAGCCGGCTTTGCTCACGGCTTTTATGTCACTAGTGAATCTGCAGAGTTTGTGTATAAGTGCACAGACTATTATCACCCAGAGTCTGAGGTGTCGGTTAAGTATGACGACGCTACATTAAATATCGCTTGGCCGTTGGTAAATGGTGAGAAACCTTCACTGTCTGGTAAAGACGAAGCGGGTTTAGCATTTGTAAACGCACCAACGTTTTAATCGTTACCGGATAGAAGTGATTAATGAACATTGTAATTATAGGAAAGTCTGGTCAACTAGCATTTGAACTTTCTCGTGAACTAGAAAATAGCGATCACCAAGTAACGTTTTTAGGGCGTGATGATATTGATATTACGAACGCCTCTGATATTGATGAAAAATTAGTACCTTTATCAGCCGATGTTTTAATAAATGCGTCTGCCTATACAGCGGTTGATAAAGCAGAAGATGATACAGAAGCTTGTAATGCTATTAATGCTTTGGCGGTCGAGAATTTAGCGAAGTTTTGTAAAGCTAACGGCGTGTTCATTGTGCATGTGTCTACCGACTATGTCTTTAATGGTCATAAAGGTTCCCCCTATCTAATTGACGACCCTATCGAGCCACAAGGTGCATATGGCAAATCAAAAGGTGATGGCGAAAAAGCCTTACTTGAGATACTGCCTGATGCAAGCTGTTTGATTAGAACTGCTTGGGTATATTCATCGCATGGCAATAACTTTGTGAAAACTATGCTGCGTTTAATGGCTGAAAAGCCTCAGTTGGGCGTAATAGACGACCAAATAGGTACACCAACGTGGGCAAAAGGGTTGGCTGAAGCTTGTGTGTCAGCTGCTGAAAACCACACAGTTGGTGTTTACCATTGGACCGACGAAGGCGTAGCAAGTTGGTACGATTTTGCTGTAGCTATACAAGAATTAGGCATTGAGAAAGGGCTGCTAGACAAATCAATCCCAGTATTGCCAATTCCTTCTAGCCAGTACCCGACGCCAGCGAAGCGCCCTCATTACAGCGTGCTAGATAAACAATCTGCTCGGGAAGCGTTGGCAACATGCAAGCCTACGCACTGGCGTAAGCAATTGTCCGCTATGCTTGATGAATTAAAAGCCTAACCAGTAAGAACAGAATGATATTTTGGTAAAAAGAAAATGAGTAAAACAATTTTAGTTACAGGTGGCGCGGGTTTTATTGGCTCAGCCGTGGTTCGCCACCTTATAAACGATACCGACCACACTGTGGTCAATTTAGATAAGCTAACTTACGCGGGTAACCTAGAATCTTTAACGTCAGTCTCAGACAGTGATCGCTACAGCTTTGAACAAGTTGACATTTGTGATGCTGAAGAAGTGAAGCGCGTATTCAATACGCACAAGCCCGATATTATTATGCACTTAGCGGCAGAATCTCATGTGGATCGTTCTATCGATGGCCCCGGTGAGTTTATTCAAACCAACGTAGTTGGCACGTATACCTTGCTTGAACAAGCAAGAGCATATTGGCCTGAACTTGAAGGCGATAAAAAAGTCGGGTTTAAGTTCCACCACATTTCTACTGACGAAGTATACGGCGACCTTCCTCACCCTGATGAAGTAGAACCTGGAACTGAGCTTCCACTTTTTACGGAAGCTACGCCATATGCGCCAAGCTCGCCTTATTCAGCAAGTAAAGCAAGCTCAGATCAGCTAGTGCGTTCGTGGCTTCGTACGTATAAGCTGCCAACGCTAGTTACTAATTGCTCAAACAACTATGGTCCGTACCACTTCCCAGAGAAGCTGATTCCGTTAGTCATCTTGAATGCGTTAGCTGGAAAGCCGTTGCCTGTATATGGCAAAGGTAACCAAATTCGTGATTGGTTGTATGTTGAAGATCACGCGCGAGCGTTGGTCGTTGTAGCGATTAACGGCGAGATTGGTGAAACCTATAACATTGGTGGGCATAACGAAAAGCAGAATATTGAAGTGGTGCAAACCATTTGCTCAATTTTGGATGAAGTTAAGCCGAAGGATAGCAAATACGCCGAGCAAATCACTTACGTACAAGACCGACCTGGCCACGACATGCGCTATGCCATTGACGCAAGCAAAATTGAGCGAGAGCTAGGATGGAAACCACAAGAAACTTTTGAAAGCGGTATTCGTAAAACCGTTGAATGGTATTTAGCTAATGAAGGCTGGTGGAAAGCGGTATTAGATGGAAGCTACCAAGGTGAACGTTTAGGCACTGGAAGCTAATACTCGTCACTGTAAAACGTGATATTATATGAAAGCCGCATAAAACTGCGGCTTTTTAATTGGTGTCAGACAATGCTGTTAGGGATTAAATTAGCTGTATGAAGAAGTTCGCGATGATGGCTGTTAAAGGTGCTGTTGGTTTAGTGCCTAAAGCGGTGAGAAACAAGCTCAAAGGTAATCATAAACTTACCGAGTTTTATAGCCGTTCTTTACAGCGTTCGGGGTTGTTTTATGGCTTTCCGTCTGAAAAAAAGCGTATGGCACTATACAAAGATTACCTGCAGTATCAGAGTAAAATATTAGGTAGTAAAGCTGTCGGCAATGAAGCCAATTTAGCCTTTATTTATATTATATTTGGCCATAAAGATTTAGCGATTTCTCTAAAAAGTTTGAGAGAAGTTAGCAATGGTAAAATGGATATCAGAGTTGTTACAGAGAAGACGTTAGGGATGAAAGCGTCTCGATTTCCAAGTCTAGCAGAGGCTGTACGCGACTTGGATGATAACACGCTTCTTTTTTTCCTAAATAGTGGTGACACCATTACTCATGACACCGTTAAAGTGTTCACAAACAATAACGATGAAGCAGACTTAACTTACTGTGATACGGACAGGATTGACGTCAAAAAACGAAGAGTATCACCACATTTTCTACCAGATTGGAACCCAGATCTGCAATATTCCACGGGGTATGTTTTTACAGGTGTTAAATGTAAAGCCAAATTGCTGAAGCAAAATTCCGTAAAGTCACAAACTATAGCTGGACTGGTGTCGGAGCTATGGCTTAAGCAGCCTGAATTACTAATTAAGCACCTGCCGTTTACTCTTGTACATAAAACAACAAACAAAGCTGCAGTCGATGAACGCCTTAAAGATATAAGGGAGAGATTGTCTGATTGCACAACAGCTGTAGCGTCATTCAACGCTGAACTTGGCGTAAACCATATACAGTGGCCAATAGCTTCGGAGCCTTTAGTTACACTAATTATCCCTACAAAGAACGCTAAAAAGCTTGTTCAAGCTTGTATTGATTCTATTTTGGAAAAAACCACTTATCAAAATTATGAAATATTGTTGATTGATAATGGTTCGGACGAAAAAGAAAGTATTAATTACTTTAGTGAGCTAAACAAACATCCCAAGATCAAAGTATTGAGCTACCCAGGTGAGTTTAATTATTCAGCAATCAATAATTTTGGCGTGGAACATGCTTCAGATAGATGCGCGATCATAGGGCTTATAAACAATGATATAGAAGTAATCGCCCCTAACTGGCTTTCGTCAATGGTAGGGCATGCCAGTCGTGAGGACATAGGCTGTGTAGGCGCTAAGTTGTTGTATTCAGATGGTAGAATTCAACACGCAGGCGTTGTAATGGGGTACGGTGGTGGTGCAGGTCATGCACATAAATATTTCCCTCGTTATCATCCAGGATATATAAAGCGATTAATCGCTACGCAAAATTACTCAGCCGTAACTGCAGCCTGTTTGCTCGTAAAGAAGTCTTTATTTCTTGAGGTGGGCGGGCTAAATGAAAAGGATTTGACAGTAGCGTTTAACGATGTAGATTTTTGTCTCAAAGTTAAAGAAACTGGCGCTAGAAATATTTACTGTGCGGAAGCCGAATTATACCATCATGAGTCAGTAAGCAGAGGTACAGACCACGCGCCAGAAAAAGCAGCAAGATTTAACCGAGAATTACACTATTTAAAAACAAGATGGGGCAACTATATTGACCATGACCCTGCATACAGCCCTAATCTAACACTTATGCGAGAGAACTTTTCAATTAAAACGAAGGGGGAGTTTTCTCAATAAAATCAAACATAAGTTAGTTTCAAAATTGGACATTATATTAAAATGGAATCGTCAATGAGCAATTATAAAATAGCAGTCGCAGGTACGGGTTACGTAGGCTTATCAAACGCCGTGCTACTTGCACAACACAATGAAGTGAAAGCGGTCGACTTAGTGGCTGAAAAAGTCGAGATGCTAAACAGTAAAAAGTCTCCAATTGAAGACAAGGAGATCTCAGAGTATATAACGACTAAAGAGCTTAATCTTGAAGCTACTTTAGATGCTCAGGTCGCTTACAAAGATGCTGATTATGTCATTATCGCTACTCCCACGGATTACGACCCGCAAACTAACTACTTCAACACAGGTAGTGTAGAAGCGGTGATCAAAACGGTAATGGAAATTAATCCTGATGCCGTGATGGTTGTTAAATCGACCGTGCCAGTAGGGTTCACTAAAGACGCAAAAGCCCGTTTTGGTACTGAAAACCTAATCTTCTCTCCAGAGTTCTTACGTGAAGGTAAAGCACTTTACGATAACCTTCACCCTAGCCGTATAATAGTTGGTGAGCGTAGTGAGCGTGCAGAAGTGTTCGCTAAGTTACTTCAGCAAGGCGCTATTAAAGAAGATATTGATGTGTTGTTTACCGACAGTACTGAAGCAGAGGCCATTAAGCTTTTTGCTAATACATACTTAGCTATGCGTGTGGCTTATTTTAATGAGTTGGATAGCTATGCAGAACGAAACGGTTTAGACACCAAACAGATTATTGAAGGTGTAGGTTTAGACCCACGCATTGGTAAGCATTACAACAATCCAAGCTTTGGCTACGGTGGTTACTGCTTACCAAAAGATACTAAGCAGTTACTTGCTAACTACAGTGAAGTGCCGAACAACATGATTCAGGCCATTGTAGATGCTAACCGCACCCGTAAAGATTTTATCGCCGATTCAATTGTAAGCCGTGGCCCCAAGATTGTTGGCATATACCGTCTTATTATGAAGACCGGTTCAGACAATTTCCGCGCCAGTGCTATTCAGGGCATCATGAAGCGTATTAAGGCGAAAGGTATTGAGGTTGTGGTATACGAGCCAGTACTTAAAGAAGATGACTTCTTTAACTCGCGCGTCGTAAACGACCTAGAAGAGTTTAAGAAAATCTCTGATGTGATCGTTGCTAACCGCGTAACCGGTGATATCGAAGACGTACTTGATAAGGTTTACAGCCGCGACTTGTTCAACGCCGACTAAATCAAATTGTGGGGTCAGAGTAAATACTCTGACCCCACAATTTATATAAAGTTAAAACACCAGTTCAGCCATCACTTTAAAGCGTTAATCAATCTAACCCCGTAAGCGGGAAAGTGTTCGTCCTTCGTTAAAATCTGCAGCCCTTCAGCTTGAGCTTGGGCAATCAGCATTCGGTCAAATGGATCATGGTGGTGCGTTGGCAGTCTTCCTGCTTGCTGACCGTGAAACAAACTAATGGGCAATGCGCTGAAACCAAGCTCTTCAACAAGCGACTCTATATCATCTGGTACCGACAGTTTTCCGAGTTGTTGTTTTATCGACATTTCCCAAACAGAAGCAGAGCTAACATAAATGGAGTTTTCAGTATTAGAAATGTGCTTTTGAGCGTTCAGACCTAATTGTTCATCACCGCTCATCCACCAAATTAAAACGTGGGTATCCAGCAAGATCCTTTTCATTACAAACCAAACATATTTGCTATATCTTCGTTAACCTCTTTCGAGTCGAAGTCCTTCGTTGCATAAACTTGTCCTCTGAATTGCCCAAAAATGCGCTTTTTATCTGTTTTACAAGGCACAAGCTTTACTGCTGGCTTTCCCGACTTGGCGATAACAACTTCTTCACCGGCCTCTGCCCGTTCGACAAGTTGGGATAACTTACTTTTTGCTTCATGCATATTAGCTTGCATTCAAAACTCCTTGTGGACTTAGCTAGACTTAGCTAATATGGTAGTTTAAAAAAACAGCAGTTGCAACGGTGGCTTTAACTCATATGCATTTTAACGCTTGCGGCATAGAAATTTGATACTGAGTTAAACTAAATACCTATCGCTTCGATAATACTGATTTTTTTATCATTAAAAACCACTCACAAAAAACTTCCCAAAACCCAAAATTCAAAATAAAATCCGCGCCAATTCAACCCCTGCCATCAAGCCTCAAGCTTACTCACACCCGGCGGGGAAGAAGCATGCTTTAAATTATGGGGTCAGAGTACTTTTCTGCCTCCAATGCTATCTGTTCACTGGTTACCGAAACCAGTAAACAAAGTGTTGAGTTCATGCTACCTACCATATTGCCCAGCGTGAACTTCGTTCCGTTTTAGTTTGCTTTTATTAGCGGAGTCGTTATGAATAGGCTGCGTGAGCTTTCCAGCCAAGTGATGGATGTTTACCAATCACTCTCTCAAGAATTTAGTGCGTTTCAATCTAGTCAGTCTTTAAACTGTGTAGAAAAATGCGGCGCATGCTGTAATAAACCCGATATTGAAGTATCGCCTTTAGAAATGCTGCCATATGCCTTGCATCTGTATGACATAGGGCAAGCCGAACAAGTACTCGATGAGTTTCAGAGTGATAGCGGTTTTGTATGCAAGCAATATCAGCGTTTAAGTCTAGATGGTTCAGAAGGTTACTGCGGTATTTATGAGTACCGCCCAGGTCTTTGCCGTATGTTTGGTGCTGCGGGTTATAAAACAAAGTCGGGAGAAGCCACGCTTTCGGTTTGCAAAACTATTAAGCAAGCTGTGCCTGATAAGTATGCTGCTGCACTAATTGCTATACAACCGCAGCGCGCAGACGCATCGAAGCAGCCATTGCTAGAGGATGTCGCTGCGAATAGCGCTATTCAATCTATCTCGGTAAAGCCGCCTATGATCGCAGAGGGAAGACAAAGGATTGCACAGATAGACTATGAGCTAGGCGAAAAGTTAATGCCCATAAACGGCGCGCTTCGCTTTATGTTGGAAAAGATACTTAGGCTAAGTTTCTATGCGCAAGATATTAATGATGGCGTTGCAGCCTAATCAACCGAAAGGGCAGAGTGGTTAATCTGTCCTTCTTGTCAAAGCGTGTTCTGTATACCCCCAATGTTATTCCTCACGATACAAAATGCGATGAAGAGATACCCAAGTTTAAAGGCAGATAAACAGCGAATGTCATATTATCTACAAGATATTGGGGAATAGGATGTCTTCGAAATGGTTAGAAAGGTTGTTGATCGTGAGTGCTTCGAGATGGTCGAGACGCTTGCTGAAAATGCATACATTGGTCGTGGACGTTTCGACTGGTCGAAAGTTAAAGTGGAAGCGCATCGATTGCTCGATGAGCGCTTCGGCGAATCACAAGTCGAACTTTGCGTGGAAAAATGTAAAGGCTAAACTACTTGCTAAAGAGCTCTTGTGCTGAGCTAATAATATGTTCACTCAGCGTGTACTCTGCGCGGCTTTTACCTGTGATTGCATAGTATCGTTCACTTAAAGTCTCTGCTTTGCCAATACAATGTACGTTGTATTGTTTTTCCACATGCTCGGTTATCGCCGAGGGGGCGCAAAATACACCAAAGTTCTCGCTACCAAATAATTTTAATAGGGCACTATCGTCGAATTCTGCCACAATTTTGGGGTACAGTTGCTCCGTTGCTAGCCAGCTTGATAGGGCGTGTCTTATACCCGAGGTGTTACCCTGCATTAAAAGGGGCATGTGGTTTAAGCATTCAGGAAAACGTTGACTGGCAGAGAGCGGTTGTTTGGCAAAAAAGCTTAGTGAACTTTCACCAAGGAAGTAGCTGTTAGCATTTACTTGTGTGCCCGGAGCAATACCTCTGTCTGCTACAATGAAATCGATAGCGTTAATGGCCAGTTCTTTTAGTAAGCCATCAAAACTATCTTCTTTTACAACATACTTGACCTGCGAGAACTCGCGCATAGTGTCGTGCACAAAGTCATAAAAAAGCACTTTTGGTATTCCATTTGTAATACCTATTACGAATTCCTTCGTATTTACTTCGTCGCTATTGTTAAGTATTTCAGCCAGTTGGTTACCCTTGTGAAATATTTCGGTGGCATACTGATAGCTAACTTTACCCCGTGCGTTGAGGTACAGCCGCTTGTTTATTCTGTCGAATAGTGAATAACCCAGCTGACTTTCAAAAGTGCTGAGTTGCCCGCTTACCGTTTGCGGGGTAACGTGGAGTAATTTAGCGGCTTTGGCAATGCTGCCTTCGCGGGCCACAAGATAAAAATAATAGAGGTGATGGTAGTTTAGGTGATGCATACTTAATTAAGACGCTAAATACTATTAAATAATAGAGCGGTGAGAAAAAGTACTCTGACCCCATTATTCATAATAACAATTATTTTCGATGAACTATTAAGAATATAACAGATTTATTCTAACTAACCATTGCAATACACTATAAGTGTTGTTTCATAGACTCGGTAAACAACGCATAACTGATTTTTTAAGCTAGCGGTATATTGAAGACATAACTATGGCTAAACCAATAGATTTACGTAAAACGCGAAAAACACTTTTTTCGTTACTAAGACCTGAGGCTGGCTTTTTTGGGGTTGCTATCGCTTATGGCGTGGCAATCAGTTTGATGACACTGGCAGTACCTATTGCTGTACAAACGCTAATTAATAGTATCGCCAATATTGGCTCTACCCGAGCAGTCATCATACTGGCCGTCATTCTTTTCCTTACTCTTTTTATATCAGGTGTATTTAGCGCCCTTCGCATGCGCGTCATGGAATTTTATGAGCGTAAGGTTTACGCGCGTCTTACCGCTGACTTAGGGCTTAAAACCATCCTTGCCCCGCATAGTTTTTTTGAAGGTCGCCAGAACGTGAGCATTACGCAGCGTTATTTCGACATTATGACGTTTCAAAAGAATATGCCTTCTCTCATGATCGACGGTTTCGCATTGGTATTACAAATGCTGGTGGGTTTCACATTGGTTTCTTTTTACCATCCAGCCCTTTTCGCATTTAACGTAGTGCTTCTTCTAACCATGTACGCCGTATGGAAAATTTGGGGCCGCGGCGCTAAGCGTACCGCCATTGAACTTTCTCACGCTAAATATGATTCAGCAAAATGGCTACACGATATCGCGACCGCTCATGAGTTTTTCAAATCTGCCGATCACGTCGAATACGCCGGCCGCAGTACCGAAGGCTACATAAGCAACTACGTTAAGAAACACAAGAGCCACTTCCACTACACCTTTTCGCAGGTGGTTATGTTCCTACTGATGTATGCCGTAGCAAGTGCGTCATTATTAGGTATAGGTGGTGTGCTTGTCGTACAAGGCGAGCTGTCTATTGGTCAGCTCGTTGCAGCTGAGCTTGTTATGTCAGCCGTATTCTTCGGTTTGTCGCGTTTCACTCAGTACCTTAAACTATATTATGAACTGTATGGTGCCGCCGAAAAGCTGGGTGGTGCTTTGGCTATGCCTCAAGAAGAGCTAAATGCTTCAGAGCATATACCAGCATCGTCTAAACTCGTTTTTAACGATGTAGAGTTAAAACATGGTAATGATTCCTGCAACCTTAATGTGGTGTTTGAACCAGGCACGAAATACTTTGTTACCACTGACAAAAGCTGGGTTCAAAAACAATTACTCGGTTTATTAAAGCAATACGACCGCGTTAAATCGGGCGATATATTGTTGGGGGAGCTTAGCCTAAACGACTACGACACCCATGAACTAAGGCAAGCCGTCACTATATTAGACCGCTCTTTAATTATTGAAGTATCTATAGAGCGCTATCTAAAACTAGCTCATCCACAGGCAACTATTGCCGATATACGTGCTGCGCTTGAAGAAGTAGAAATGACGAAGGTTATCGATAGCTTGCCTGAAGGTTTGCAAACTAAAGTGTCGGTATTGGGCGCGCCTTTGCAACCGCTTGAGTTCTTGCTGCTTAAACTGGCCGCCGCCATTATTGGGAAACCCAAACTTCTTATATTAAACCAGCACTTTGATGCTATACCCATAGAGCTGCGGACACGATTGCTTAGACGCCTAAGCAAGTACGACTTTACTGTAATGTATTTTACAAATATGCCAATACCAGATTGCTTCGAGGGTGTATTGCACTTACACGACAATGCCACCGCCATGTTAAACGAATATACAAATGGTGAATCGCCGGTTGCCAGCGTGAAAGAAAGTACTAGTGCTATGAATGCCCAGACCAATAGCGCACAAAAAGCTGATGTTCAAAAGAACGATGTGAAAAATAACAAGGAGGACAAGTAAGTGAATAACGCAGAACGTCGCTTTCTAGATAACATTACTTCTTTGCCTGCTTTGAAAGTACCTAAGCTACATCGCGTTATTACTGGAGTAATAATCTTCTTGGTGCTGGCCGCTGGTTTGATACTGTACTTCACCCCTTGGATCCAAACCGCCTATGGCACGGGTGTGGTCGACTCGCTCGACCCGAAAGACAGAACTCAGCCTATCAATGCCCTTGTCGATGGGCAGGTAAAAAAGTGGCATGTGAGAGAAGGTCAGCAGGTAAAAGCGGGGGAGCCAATCGTCACGCTAATTGATATCGATGCCCAGCGTCTTGAGAAGCTGCAGTCTCAGCTTTCGGCAGCGAACCTGAAAAATCAAGCTAATGAAACGGCGGTAAGAAATGCCGAAAACAACTTGGCGCGGCAAAAGTCATTGCAGGAGCAGGGCTTGGTATCACGCAAAGAAGTAGAACAAGCTGAAATCAAAGTACAGGAACTAAGGGCAAAAGCTGCAGCGTCGGTATCTGAAATAAACGAAGTAAGTATGACGTTGTCTCGCCAATCTACCCAGACTAAGTTTGCGCCGGTAGACGGCACAGTGGTGCGTTTGCTGTCGGGGGGCGTGTCTACCTTCGTTAAATCAGGGGATATTCTAGGTCAGTTCATTCCTGCCGATGCCAAGCGTAGTGTACGGGTAACGGTTAGAGGTCTAGACGCACCGCTAGTAAAACCTGGCGCGAAGGCACGTCTGCAGTTTGATGGTTGGCCGGTTTTCCAGTTTAGCGGGTGGCCAGGAAGCGCAATAGGAACTTTTGGCGGTGAAGTGGTATATGTAGAGCCGGTAGCCAACGCAACGGGCGATTTTAATGTTTGGATAAAGCCTGATGAGTCAGATATTCCATGGCCAGCTGAAAGCTCTGCTCGCCTAGGTAGCCGGGTAAAAGCATGGGTACTATTAGAAGAAGTTCGTTTAGGTTATGAAATGTGGCGACAGTTAAATAACTTCCCACCGTTACCCACACAGCAGCCATCTTCAGGAGGAGCGAAGGGCTCAGGAGCGTCAATATGGTAATGCGCAGATTGTTTTTTACTGCAATTGCTCTAGCTACCTATATAGATGGGAGTGCATCTGGCGCATATTCGCAGACGCAAAATAGTCACCAAGTGCAAACTCAAAGCGCTAGACAGGCGCCAACCATTGAAGCGTTGATTAATAGCATGGTGAATTATCACCCGTACGTGCTGGCAATTAACGAAGGAAACTATCAAGCGGCAGCTGAGCTTGAGATAGCAAGAAGCAGTTTCGACCCCTTCATTGAACAGAAAACGAAAAGCCGGGTATCGGGTTACTACGATGGGACAAACCTCACACAACGTTTTACAAACCCTATTGAAGATTTTAACGGGGCAGTATTTGGTGAGTACCGGATAGCAGGTGGAGACTTTCCAAGTTATGAGGGGGATTACGATACGCTATCGGGCGGCGAAGCTAGCGTGGGTATTGCTATGTCGCTGTTACAAAATCGAGAGATAGATAAGCGTAGGACTGAATTGCGTAATGCAGGGTTGGCTACGTCCCAGTGGCAGGCATTAGCCACAAGCCTGATTAACGGCTTTGTCTACAAAGGCGTAAGTGAATATATTGCATGGTACGAAAGTGCATCACAAATTCAAGCGGTTACCGAGTTACTTGATACGGCGTCTGAACGTGAAAAAGCGTTGGTTACTCGAGTGGAGAAGGGCGACTTAGCCAGTATTGTGCTTACCGAGTTTAAAGCCAATTTGCTTCAACAGCGTTTAACATTGGCCGAACTTAAACAAAAGCGCGACATGCACGCGCAAATGCTATCTTTTTACTGGCGTTCACCCAGTGGCGATATGTTAGCAATTAATAGTGAGCAGCCGCCTAGTGAAATAAGCTGGCCCTACTGGGTTGGCAACAGTCAGCTGGTTACGCTTCGCAATGCACTGCGTAACCACCCTGAATTAGACGTAATGAAGTTGGAACAGCAGGTGGTACAAAATAAGGTAGCGCTTGCTGACAATGCATTACTACCAAAGCTTGATCTTACCGCGTCTATTGCTAGAGATGTGGGGGCGGGCTCGGAAACACTGGAGGGCACAGAAACGAAAGTAGGTTTGTCGTTCTCTTATCCGCTAGGCAATAGAAAGGCAAAAGCAGAGCGAGCTCAACTTCAGTCAAAGCAAAGGGAGCTTGCACACAAGCTAACATCCACACAGCAAGCTATTGAACAACGGTTCGAACAAGCCCTAGTGTACTGGTCGCAAGCAAAAGACATTGTGGCATTGCAAAGCGAAAATGCGGCATTAGCAAAAACCTTGTCTAAAGTAGAAAGAACACGCTTTGACGCAGGTGATAGTGATATGTTTGTATTGAATGCGCGAGCTCAGAACGAAATTAAGGCGAAGATCAAAGAGATTAAAGCTAAGGTCGACTTACTAAAAGCAGAGCTGATGCTTTATAAAGAGGCCGCCATGCTATATTCATTCGAAAGTTAAAGGTTCTTATTAACACAGATTTTTGATGAAAAGAGCAGGGCAAACTCCGCTTGCCATTAGCGACTATAAATCTTACGGGCATAAAAGAGATGATAGTCGCTTAATAGGTAGTAGCCTTTACAAATAGCATAGCCACGATAGTAACCAACAAAGCAGCGACTAATAGAGTGATATAAAAAAACGGCGTACTGAGCTAATCAATACGCCGTTTTTTATAAACTTAGTTTTTAGGGCTTAATTACCTAATGCACTATTAACGTCGTCCTCGCTCAGTCCGGCAGACATAGCGTACTCTTTTAACTTATCTTGAGAGACGCCTGCGTGTTGTGCAGTATTTAATATACGCATTACTTGTTCACGCTGCTGGGCCGACTCTCTTACAGCTGTTTCAACTACCGTTTCCGCTTCGTTTGGAAATATGGCTAAAAGTGCGTCTACTACATATTCGCCAACAAAGGGCACTGCATTTAGCGCACTAGTCATAATGTCGACGATTTTGTTTGGATGCTCTTTAGATAATGTTTGTACAATACTATCTGCCGCATCGGGTTGAGTTAATACAGCCACGCGCACAATCTCATCTAATTCTTCAGGTGTGGACACGGCCGCTGCTTGTACCACAAAGTCGACATAAGTAGGTTCTGCTTTAATGGCTAACTGAACAATGTTAGGGCAGCTACTCACTTCTTTCTCGATAGCCAGCTGAACAATTTCTTCAGTTGAGGATGGCTGCGCCGAAATGGCTGCAAAGATTATTTCTCGATATTTATCAGGATAAGTATCTAGTGCAATATCTACGATAGACACTATTTCCTGCGGGTAGTGACCAGTAATAGAGCTAATTGCACGTCCTACAGACATGGTCTGATCAACTTGACGTTTTAGAAAGGCTGTTTGAAAGCGATTCGACTCTTCAACGGATTTTTCTACGCTCGCTGAAGTGGATGGCTGAATAACTTCATCAGAAGAAGTGTCTTGCGCCATTGCCACGTGACTAACTTGAGAAGCTAGTAGTGCTGCTGATAGCAATGTAAGAGTTCGTAACATAAACCCACCTTTATAATTATTGCGTAGTCAATTTCTGACACCACCAGTATTAATACATTTATAAAGAACACAAAGCATAGGTC
>VAPB011182303.1_pt1 | contig 16295 bp, 12 predicted proteins | sample 3395101 | NCBI WGS metagenome assembly VAPB01 (sample SAMN08290433, study PRJNA428436) | hydrothermal vent metagenome | isolation source: Deep-sea hydrothermal vent chimney | place: Indian Ocean: Southwest Indian Ridge | reverse complement strand
CTGCCCTGTACCCTGCCTGTCCCGTAGGGTATAAGCCCTTTACGGGATGGTACATGGGCCTGCCCTGTCCCCTGCCTGTCCCGTAGGGTATAAGCCCTTTACGGGATGGTACATGGGCTCAACCGTCCTGCACATCAACACAGAATGAACAGGGAGGCCCGCCACACTACCAGGCGGATAAACTGATGATAAATCTCCGTGCGACTCCTTTGAAAGAAAACCTAGGGGAATTAAGTGGAAACATCCAGCTTTATTGATTAAACAGAATCTAATCAATTGTCGATTGCGGAGATAAAGAAGCAGTCTCGCTGTTCTTATGCCTGATAGACAACCCTCTTGATATCGCGGGCTAAAAACCTTCAACCTTTTCTACAACAAAAACTCAACCCGGTTCCTTCCATTCTTCTTTGCCTTATATAAAGCAGTATCAACCCTCTTCAAAATACTATCAATAGTGTCGTCTTCTTTTAAAACCGTAACTCCAATGCTTACAGTTACCTTCCCTGCTACCTTTTCGAACTGATGGCCTCCAATTACGGTTCTTATTTTTTCAGCAATCGATTGTGCTCCTTCAATATCCGTTTCGGACAATAAAATCAGAAATTCTTCACCTCCGTATCGGGCCACCATGTCCGCCTTTCTTACGGTCCCTTTAACCATATCTGCTATAGTACGCAGAACAGAGTCTCCCGCGGCATGACCATATGTGTCATTTACTTTTTTAAAATAATCAATATCAAACATTAACAGTGAGAGTCTTTCGTCATATCTTTTTACCCTGTTCAATTCAGTCTCCAGAAGACTGAATATCATCCTTCTGTTATATACTTTTGTTAATGCATCTATTTCCGCCAGTTCCTTTAGAACCTGTTCTGCGTACTTTCGTGCGCTTATGTCCCTGATTATTGCCGTAAAATAGTTTTCTTTTCCCAATCTCCACATAGAAACCGTAAACTCCACAGGAAACTCGGCTCCATTCTTTTTCACACCTGTAATTTCATGTGTTTTTCCGGTCGAACTCAATTCTTCAGCCTGATTTGCCTGTCTAAACCCTTCCAGGTGGGCTTTATGATAGCGCTCCGGCATGATAATCATTACTGATTTATTCATAACTTCTTTTGCGGAATACCCAAAAATATTCTCTGCCGCCGAGTTCCAGTATATTATTCCTCCTGAACTGTTAATAGATATTATGGCATCGCCGGCAGTTTCAGCCAGCGCCCGGAAACGTTTTTCATTGTCACGCAGTGCGTTCTCAGCTTTTATTCGACGTGCCATATCCTCTCTTGCAGCTTTGTAAAGAACCATGGCAATAATAATTACAAAACTGCACAGTATGACAATTATAGGGAGCACGCCTCTTATTAATGAACTGGAGATGTATTCTGATATAATTATATGATCATAAAGGGAAACCACGTTCCATCCCGGGTAAGTATTTAAGCCTGCACTATAGATATGGTATTCATTGCCGGACTGGTCAAAAGCACGGGCATCATCTATTTTTTCAAGTCCGGTCCATTCCCACGGCCCTTTGCCAAACTGCTTTGTATTTTCTATCTCAGATAGAACTTGATCAGTTGTCTTCCACAATGTATGGTATAGCCAGTCTTTACGGCTTGAGACAAAAACTACACCATGCGGATCTGTTAGTAATATTATCCCGTTAAACTTCCGCCTGAACTTTTTTTCTATATCATCTATGAACGCCTTGATCACCACAACGCCCACAGGCCTGTCACTGCCATCCCCATAAACAGGATAACCATAGTAAATACCCCTCTTGCGGGATGTTACTCCAAGCGCCATATACACTCTCGGCTCGCCCTCCAAAGCATCACTGAAATACGGCCTGAAGGCATAATTCATTCCGACAAAACTGTCCGGATTATTGCGGTTGGAAGACGCTATTGTGTTGCCTTCTCTGTCTATCAGGTAGCAGACACTGACCTTCAGTGATGATCTGAATTGATCGAGGATAGAGTTTGCTTTTTTCAGGTTGACTTCATTACTGTCTGTCAGTGACAGTTGTATTTGAGGGATGCCCGAAAGACTTTCTACCGACCTTCCAAGGTTATTCAGTTCAGCTTCAATTTGATCCGCAATATTATAGACTATTCCTTCGACCTCGGCAATGGATTCTTCAAACGCCGCCTTCTGGACTGAAGAATAGTAGAAATATCCACCGGTCAACGTCGAAAGAATCGCAAGCAGGGCGAGTATAAATAATATAATCCGAAGCTTCATATTCCGGGATCAACCTGTGTGTTAATATCAGCACGCCATCCTGTACTTAGAAGTATATCACACAAAACAAAACGCTCCATTTCATTAAAGTATACTTAATGCAGGCGTGTTAATTTGCAGACAATCAGGTTTTTTTTCAGATAAAACTTCCTTTTCTTCTCATCAAACCTCTCAATCGCGTATCTAAGCATTGTTCCGGGCATTTGCCTGTAATGTTTTTTCAGGAACCTTTCCTCTGTTTTCAGGTCTCTCTTGCCTATCTCTCTCAGCATCCACCCTACCGCCTTATGTATCAGGTCGTGTAAGGGCGAAGGGGAAACTATTAAAATACTCTCAAAAAAACTTCACGATTCAAAATCCAGACTCGACTCTCTTTTTACAAAGCTGGACCTTCTGTATTATGGAGATCGGAGGCAGGACAAAAGAATTAGAGGAAGAGCTGGAAGATTCACTGTCCGTTTGATATTAAGGCCGCACCCAAATGCGCCAGGCACACAGACTGCTTCCTTCTGACCGATCTAAAGACAACACTAAAACTTATGATTAACAATTGAAAGTATGGCATATGACTTAAAAAAAAGCAGGCGGGCAATTTAACCCGCCTGCTTTAAAAAATGGTTTAAATTTCCTGTAAAATTAGATTCTAACCCTTCTCCTTGCCACTAATACTGCCGCTCCTGTCATAAGCAGCACAAAACCTAATACAAACGGGTATTTTATGCTGTAAACCATAGGGGTTAGCATTGTTCTCGTTGCTGTCTTAAGCAACTCATGCTTTGAAATATAATCAGCAACAGGCGGTGAATATTTATAATACAGTCTCACAAACTCCCTGCCCAATGCATTTGTCAGAAGATATTTATCCCTGAACTCCCTTAAGACCATTACTTCATCTTCCATGTAACTGCCGTAGGCTGCGGTTGCAATAAAACAGCCGTCACCATCGTCGTCAACTGCTGCTGTAATTATCGCCTTCTGAAGGGCTGACAGAAACCTTAATACCACAACATCATAGTCTGTGGTATTGTCACTCAAACCGGCAACAACGATCTTTCCGTCAGCCTGAATGGCGACTGCATAGCCAATATCATCATTTCCACTGTCATATATAGCCGCTCCATTTGTATCAAACGCAGAATCAAGCGTTCCGTCACTGTTATACCTTAATACCACAGCATCCAAGTCTGTGCCATTGTTATTCGCACCGGCAACAACGATCTTTCCGTCAGCCTGAATGGCGACTGCATTGCCACTATCATCATTTCCACTGTCATATATAGCCGCTCCATTTGTATCAAAGGTAGTATCAGGCGTTCCGTCACTGTTATACCTTAATACCACAGCATCCAAGTCTGTGCCATTGCTACTCGCACAGGCAACAACGATCTTTCCGTCAGCCTGAATGGCGACTGCATAGCCAATATCATCATTTCCATTGTTATATATAGCCACTCCATTTGTATCAAAGGTAGTATCAAGCGTTCCGTCACTGTTATACCTTAATACCACAGCATCCCAGTATGTGCCATTGTAACTATAGCCGGCAACAACGATCTTTCCGTCAGCCTGAATGGCGACTGCATTGCTCCGATCACCACTTCCACTGTTATATATAGCCACTCCATTTGTATCAAAGGTAGTATCAAGCGTTCCGTCACTGTTATACCTTAATACCACAACGTTATAGTATGTGCCGTTGTAACTCTGACCGGCAACAACGATCTTTCCGTCAGCCTGAATGGCGACTGCATAGCCCAGATCAAAATTTCCACTATCATATATAGCCGCTCCATTTGTATCAAAGGTAGTATCAGGCGTTCCGTCACTGTTATACCTTAATACCACAATATCATAGCCTGTGCCAATCCAACTATAGCCGGCAACAACGATCTTTCCGTCAGCCTGAATGACGACTGCATTGCCCTCATCATTCAAATTTCCAGCACCAGCATATATAGCCGCTCCATTTGTATCAAAGGTAGTATCAGGCGTTCCGTCACTGTTATACCTTAATACCACAATATCCCAGTTTGTGCCATTGTGACGATAGCCGGCAACAACGATCTTTCCGTCAGCCTGAATGGCGACTGCATTGCCCTCATCAAAATTTCCACCATCATATACAGCCGCTCCATCTGTATCAAATGTGGTATCAAGCTCTCCGTCTGCTGCAAATGAAAAAACAGGCAGAGCAAGGATCATTAGCGCCGCCATAAAAAACATCAATCCCTTTTTCATAGTACTATTCCCCCCCCTTTTTTATAATTTTCGCCTATTAAATCAGGATTCATATAAAGCTTTTTGATATCATGGTAATCCTTACTATATAAAGCAAGGTGTTGAAATCGGCTATTATAATAATTAATGATGAATGATGAATGAGAATGGTGTCAGGTCTTGACATGTGAAATAAGCGAATTAACCAGTTTTAATAATTTTTTGTCTTCATTTAACTTTTCTTTTAATCTTGCCGATGCCTTGCTAACAGCACTATAGTGTATACCTCCAAATATCCTTCCTGTTTCATTATTACTTGCTCCCGAATATCTCTGCATTATATATATCGCTACCGTCCTTGCAATATTATCCCTTCTCCCTCTGCCCTTTAATTCCTCCACTTTTACTTCAAACTTTTCCGCAACGATCCTTATTACATCATCAGGCGTCAGCCTCTTCTCAAATCTTTCCCGCTCCACTATATCCTGACTTATCTGTTTCCCTTTAAGTAATTCCATTATATTTTCTCTAAAATCCTCTCCTCCCAACACTACTTGCCCCAAAAGATTATTTAAAGGACTCTTCAGTTTTACTCTCAAGCCTTCTTCTACGTATTTTTTGTATTTCTGCTGTGACTTTTTCTTATTATTCCCAAACTTTGATAATACCCAAGAGTACTCAATCCATTTATTTTCTTTTTTCTTCCCAATATAGCTTTGATAACTGCTCCATTTATATTGTTCAGGTGTTTCAACCATTTTCGCTCTAAAAGGATTTAGGTGTATATATCTGCTTAAAGGTAAAAGATAATTATCCTTTTCAACTATTATGGCCTTATACCTGCCCTGAAACAAATGCCCTACCCTTTTGTGCCTCCGATTGAAATATAGTGTATATCTGCAGTTAATCCCGTGCATTACCTTTAGTAGATTCCCTTTGGGTGTCTCCAGAATTAAATGGTAATGGTTATCCATCAACACATAGCTATGGATTAGAATTCCGAATCGGTTATGATAATCTTTGAGGCTTTCAAGAAATGTCAGTCTATCTGCATTGTCACGAAATATCGCCCTTCTTTCATTCCCTCGGCTTGTTATGTGATATAAAGCTCCAGGATACTCAATCCTTAACGGCCTTCCCATAAAAAAAACTTATCATTTAATTTCTTGCTATGTCAAGTATCAAGACCTGACACCTTTGTTACTCAGTGTTATTCTCAGTATTCTCAGCAGTATTCTCAGTATTCTCAGCAGTATTCTCAGTATTCTCAGCAGTATTCTCAGTATTCTCAGTGCCTGCCAGTTTGTTTGGCATGGTGGAGGGGCCGCTATTCAGGAGAATCAGGTTTAATAATATTAAATAAAATCATCCGTGTCAATTATACAGGAAAAGAACTGTTTCATATAAGTAATAAAATCTTTATAATATCTTATACAGGCATGATGTCTGCTATATTCGTCATGCCTGTAAGGAGAATAATATGAACGGTAATACGGATATCTGTGCTGTTTGCGCGTGGAGGGCGGACTGCCAGAAGAAATTCTCGGTCAGCGGCAGAGGGATCAGATGTGCTGATTTTGTCAAAGATGAATCACTGAAAAGTAAGGGATCAGCCCCGAAAAATAAGGAAAACAGCACTTAAAGTCATTTGTTAGCTCCATCACCATAACTGCTTTATTATTAAATGATATTGCAGTGCTTTAAATCCTGTTCAACCTGACTTAATGTCAAACTGGCTGATACATTTCAATTCTCTATGAAAGACATGCTGGGAAGAGAAGAAGTTCTGTCCGCGAAGGAAGCAAGAGAAAAGATTCTTTCACATTCTCTGCCGGCTGTATCGCGTGAATATGAAACTGACATAGATATTTCTATCGGCAGGATACTTTCCAGAGATATTGTATCGCCTGAAGACCTGCCTGCTTTTTCACGCTCAACCATGGACGGCTTTGCAGTGAATTCCCCGGATTCATTCGGTGCAAAAGATGGAATGCCGTCGTACCTTACAGTAGCCGGTGAAGTCTTCATGGGTGAGCGTCCTGACTTCTCCATAAAAAAAGGAGAGGCCGCAAAGATCCCTACCGGAGGAATGCTTCCTGAAGGATCTGACGCCGTAGTCATGTTTGAGCATACAAGCAATATAGCTGACACTATGATCGAAGTGTTAAAACCCACAGCACCCGGAGAAAACACAATACAGGCAGGGGAAGACTGCAGAAAGGATCAGACCCTGCTAAAAAAAGGACACCGAATAAGGCCGCAGGACATTGGAGCTCTTGCGGGTTTAGGTATTACCAGGATATGGGTATACGATAAACCCAGAGTAGCTGTAATTGCTACCGGAGATGAAATAGTCCCGGCAGAAAGCCCTCTCAAGCCGGGCCAGGTAAGAGACATAAACTCTCATAGCCTGTACGGTCTTATAGAAGCCAATGGAGGAACAGCTATACAAAAAGGGATATTAAAAGATACTTACGAAGTTCTGATAAAAGCTGTAAAAGAATCTGTTCTTAACGATGATATGATCATAATCACCGGCGGAAGTTCCGTAGGCGAAAAAGACCTTACTGCAAAGATAATAAACGACTCCGGAGAACCTGGAGTCATTTTTCACGGGGTCTCGGTCAAACCGGGCAAGCCTACTATTGGAGGAATAGTAAATAACAAGCCGGCCTTCGGCCTTCCCGGACATCCGGCGGCAATTATGGTCTGTTTCGATCTATTTATAAAACCTGTACTGAAACTTCTTGCCGGCGAAACAGAAAAACTAAGTGCCGGCATTAAAAGATCCGTTAAAGCCGTGCTTGCAAAAAACATATCGTCAAGTGCCGGAAGAGAAGACCATGTAAGGGTCTCTCTTGAAAAGAAAGACGATGTACTCTGGGCAAACCCTGTACTTGGCAAATCAGGTCTGATAACGACTCTTGTTAAAGCAGACGGCACGGTCATCATACCATTAAGAAAAACCGGACTCGAACAAGGAACAGAGGTTGAGGTGGAGCTTTTTTAAATCAGCTTTATTAATAAAGCTGACTTAATTACTAATTTTGCAATTGTCTATTAATCCGGAGGATTTATTATTGAACAGAATCTATCTCGATAACACTCCGCTTGCGGAAGCTCTGGAGAAGTGGAAAAACACTCTCATCGACAAAGGTATATATCAACCTCTTGACGGAGAGATCGTTAAGGTCATCGAGTCCCTTGGAAGAATTACCGCCGAGGCAGTGACCGCAAAGGTCTCATCACCATTTTATCACTCTTCGGCGATGGACGGTTACGCAGTCAGGTTTACCGACACTTTCGGTGCTTCCGAAGGCGCGCCAAAACACTTGGTAATACCTCAACAGGCGGTCTATATCTCAACAGGCGACTCACTGCCTGTCAATTTCAACGCGGTTGTGATGATAGAAGACGTGAATGTAATCAGACAACAGAACCCAGACAACAGAGCCCAGACAACAATAAATGATAAAGAAGAATTTATTGAAATAATTAAGCCGGTCACTCCATGGCAGCACGTAAGAACAGTGGGTGAAGATATTGTAAATACTGAATTAATCCTTCCGGAAAACCATCGTGTCACACCCGTAGATATTGGAGCGATACTGGCCGGGGGAATAACAGAGATAAGAGTCAGAAGAAAACCGAAGGTCGTTATCATACCCACCGGCAATGAAATAGTCGAGCCGGGAAGCGAACTTACAAAGGGGAATATCATTGAGTCGAATTCCAGAATCCTGTCCGGTCTCGTTACTGAATGGGGTGGTGAACCCGTAAGAAGGAATATTGTCCCTGATAATATTCCTGATCTTAAAAAAGCTGTTAAAGATGCCTGTAACGCTGGAGATCTCGTTGTTATAAATGCCGGGGCTTCCGCCGGGAAGAAAGATTATACCGCAAGGGTAATCAAAGAACTTGGCAAGGTGATACTGCACGGTATCAACATCAAGCCCGGAAAACCGGCTATACTGGGATGGGTTAATAACAAACCGGTCCTCGGGATTCCCGGTTATCCTGTTTCGGCATATATAACATTCGAGCTGTTTGCAAAACCGTTAATACATACTTATCTTGGTATCGAATCACAGGAGCCCCTGACTATGAAAGCTCAAGTGAGCAGGCAGATAGCATCGACTCTTGGGATTGAGGAATTTATCAGGGTTAAGGTTGGAACAGTTGGTGATAATACAATTGCCAGTCCTGTGAGCAGAGGTGCAGGCATGCTCATGAGCCTTGTAAGAGCTGACGGATTTATCAGGATACCTGCCATGAGCGAAGGATTGGCCGCCGGATCTGAAGTTAAAGTAACTCTGATAAAACCCCCGGGCAGTTTGCAAAATACGATCGTATGTATCGGCAGTCATGATAATATTCTGGACTTGCTTGCCAACTTCCTCAAACGCCGTTATTCGAAATATTCACTGTCATCGGCGCATGTCGGGTCAATGGGAGGCCTGATAGCTCTGAAACGCGGTGAGGCACATATAGCCGGCACTCATCTTCTTGATGAGCAGACGGGGGAATATAACGTCCCGTTTCTCAGTCGCCTGCTTCCTGATGAAAAGACAATCCTTATAAATCTGGCTTACAGACAGCAGGGCCTGTTTGTACTGAGGGGGAATCCGAAGAAAATAAATGGTTTTATAGACCTGAAAAGGGAGGATGTTACGTTCATTAACCGCCAACCGGGTTCAGGAACAAGGCTTCTGACCGACAAATACCTCAAAGACCTCGACATCGATTCTAAACAGATAACGGGCTATGACAGTGAAGAATATACTCACATGACCGTTGCCTCGGCCGTACTGAACGGCATAGCTGACACAGGCCTGGGAATCCTTGCCGCATCCAGGGCACTCGGGCTTGACTTTATACCGGTTGTAAAAGAGCGTTATGACATCGCTATTCCTGACAGGTTTATCAAGTTGGAAATGATACAGAAGATGATCGATATAATCAGAAATGACGTGGAATTCAGGAATGCGGTTACAGAACTTGGAGGCTATGACCTGTCAGATTCCGGTAAAATAGTTTATTCTGCAGGTTGAGGTTCTGAGTGCCGTTCAGCATCATCTGCTTGCCCTGTATCAGATGGTTCAGCCGATGGTCCCTGTGAATTGATCAGCTCCGAATCTTCGGGGAGGCTATGCCCTTCAGTTTCACCGTTCTGCCTGTCGGAGCTGTGCGGAGATCCCGACACTTCGGGGCCCGCCGGTTTGTTCTTGTCTGCCAGTTTGTTTGGCACGGTGGAGGGTGTTCTGCCTGCCCCGTGTCCTAATCCATTAGGATTTACGGGGGGTTCTGTAAACGGCAGTGTCCCGATATCATCTATTTCCTGAAATTCCTTTAATGTCGGGAGCTCTGCAAGATCCTTGAGTCCGAAATACTGGAGAAATTCTTTTGTCGTACTGTACATCAAAGGCCTTCCAGGAGCTTCTTTCCTGCCCAGGATCTTTATCAGTCTTCTCTCAAGAAGGGTCTTTAAAACACCGTCTGATCCTACACCGCGAATCGACTCGACCTCAGCTTTGATTATGGGCTGTTTATAGGCAACAATAGCCAGCGTTTCCAACGATTGACGGGAAAGCCTTGTAGGAACTGAAGTGGCAAGCATTTTCTTGACCCACGGAGCTGAGACAGGATTAGTTACCATCTGAACACCTTCAGCTACTTCAGCAACTATAATCCCGGAATCTTTCAACTGGTATTCTGACACAAGGTCCTTTACTATTCTTTCCACATCCCCCTTCTCAAGTTCGAGGATTTTTCCGATAGACTCGATCTTGAGGGGTTCGCCTGAAATAAATAGGATAGACTCAAGTATGATTTTTGCTTCTTTGTCAGTCATGGTAAATTGAGTTACAGGGTATCAAAATTTCCTCAAAATTGCAATTCCTCTTTTCAGCTGATATTTTCCGCGTACAGACAACCATATTAAGGGGGAACATGCTGAAAAAAATATGTGTTCTAAGAAGCTTCCCTGAGGGCCTTAATGGTCAGGCCGTTATATCTTCTGGCAGGACTTTTTTTCAATACCTCGGACTTTTTACCGTTATTAAGCAGTTCTATCATCCTGTTTAAAGATTCCTGCTGAAACTTGAATATATCCACAACAGGAATCTTATACGGGAACCGGTTGTCAATAAAGTTTGATACGGGAGCGCAGTTGGACAGTCTTGACAGAACAAGCATGCTTTTGAATATCTTCCTGTTTGTTCTAAATGAAAAAAAGGCGCTTTCAAGATAATCCTCAAGGAAAACATCGTGCCTTTTCTGCATTACTCTATCAAGTTCTTTCAGCATCTTTCTGTATTTCTTGTCTATGATACTTTCAGACTTTACCTCTAAAAAAGAATGCCTGAACGGAAGTCCGGTTTTTTCGAGATTATGGACAACCGTATCAGCGGAAAGATGAGACATGTATCCGTACGCAAAAGCCTGCTGTCTCTTTGTCTTCGCGGCCATTAACAACTGCCAGGCCATTTTCCAGCTGTGGGAATTCCCCTCTTTACACTGAAAGCTCTTGCCGATTATTATATCCGCGCTCAGATTGCCGCAGAGAAAATCTTTTCTGTATCTCTTTATTATTGAATAGATTCCGGCCGGTACCGCAGCCATACCGAGATTAAGGATCTGGTTCCCCAGATAAACATGTGTGAGAGGCCCCCACGCCTCTGCAACAGAGGGAATCAGCAGAACCGATAAAAAACAGATTATAAACATAACTCCTTATAGTTTATAACATTTCCAATCTAAAAATCCAGAGAGGTTCATCCTGAAAAGAAACAGGGGGAACTGCAGCAGCTCCCCCTGTCAGGACCGGAACGTTCTGCCAGCTGATTATTTGTATCTGTCTTTAAATTCTTTGGCGCGTTTCTGCCGTGCGGCTTTGGCTTTCGGGTCCTCCTTGCCGATAGACCATTTATGATTCTCATCACTCAATGTCTCAGTCAGCATCTTCTCCAGTTCACCGGCAAGTTTAACAGCTTCCGGATTACTGTTATGTTTACCTTCTTCAATAACCTCTCTCAATTCGGGGACATAAGCGCCATACCAGTTCTTGGCCAGATCATAATTGCCATGCCACTGCACATAATCCGGAGCCTGCATGGAAGCGGCATGACGGACACGCCTGCCTTCATGGTGCCAGAGCTCAAACCATGTATAGTCGATCATCTGGGCAAACTTGGCATATTCACTGCCCTTAACCGCCTTTAGCACTTCTGTTGCTTTTTTATAAAGCTTTGAACCGGGTTTGGCCCACTTGTCATTGTAAAGATGGAGCTGCGCTTCATACTGCATGTAAAAAGCTTCCACAAAATTCTCATTATGACAGGCCACGCAAACGTTTACCATGTTCTTCTTGCGCATATCTCCGGTGACAGCGGCGGATGCAAGTCCCCATTTCTTGTCTGTTTTATGCGCGAGTTTGATAAGAGGCGGCCTGTTATTCCATTTTATTCGAAGGCCTACGTTATGCGTGACAGGCATATCCACAGTTGCTGACATGTGGCAGGTTGCGCATGTAGGCGCTGCAAAGTAGTCTTCACCAACAACCCATTTTGGAGAATCCAGATTCATCCTGTCTTTGTTCGCATAGTAATTAATGCCGTGCTTTGATTCCTTAAATATCTCTATTTGAGGATGGTCAGGCCCCATATGGCATTTCCCGCAGTTCTCAGGCTGTCTCGCCTGTGCTACTGAAAATTCATGGCGCTGATGGCATGCCGTACAGCTTCCTTCAGATCCATCCGGGTTTATTCTTCCCATTCCGGTATTCGGCCATGTCGCGGGATCAAGAGAACCGTCCTTATTAACACGCACAACAGATCCGTGACACTGCCAGCATCCGTTTACAGCGGCCGCGGAGATACCATCCGGGAACGCTTCTGTTTTCATGCCCCTGTTGCCTTCAACCACTTCAGCAAGAACATTATCAAGAGAACCCATGATACGGCCGGCTTTGGCATGATGCGAATTCACAAACTCATCAACTTCTTTTTCATGGCATTTCATGCAATCTTTTGGCGATACAATAATTGAAATATACTTGCCTTCATGCTCAAAGGCGTCTTTCTCCCCTTTTTTTGCTTCATGACACTCATAACACCCTATATTTGCGCCAAAATGCTTGCTGTAACCCCACTGCTGATAAATATTGACATTCATCTCCCTGTGACACTCAACACATTCTTTACTTGCATCAGACAGGTTCTTTGGAATACTTACCTTTGCCGCTCCAAAAGTACTTGAAGCTAATATAAGCAGGATGACTGCAGTCATTTGTACAGCTTTCAGCATATTACACCTCCTTTTTTTTAATTTACAAGCTTTATCAGAATAAAACCGGTCATATAAAAAAACCACCAAAACAACATACACAGGGGCTTATAGTTACTATATATCACATGTTTGGCGGGAGAGTATGATTTTCGTCATAAAAAGGTGATTCAAAATTTTAATAGAGGAATTAAAATTTGAAATAATTGATTTAGTTACAAGAAGATAGAGTTGATAACACAAAAAAAGGCTGGAGCCAATTTTAGGATTTATTAACCGATTTGTTAAACCCATTCTGGGCCCGGATGAGCCCTTCGGAGAGTATCGTTTCTACAGCTCTGACCGCATTTTCAATAGCTTCTTTTATTAAAGGCCTTTCTGCTTTATGAAAACGTTTCAATACATAATCTTCAGTTGAGTTTCTATCCGGCTTTCCAATGCCAATCTTCACTCTTGGGAAATTCCCGGTGCCTAACATATCAATTATGGATTCAACGCCCTTATTGCCACCGGCTGAACCGTTCTTTTTTATCTTGAGGACCCCGGCATTCAGGTCAAGGTCATCATGAATAATAATCATAGAATCCGCGTCCCTGTATTTTCTGAGAGCTTCCCGGACCGCAACGCCGCTTCTGTTCATAAACGTAAGCGGCTTTGCCAGTACCACTTCTGTTCCCTTAATGGCGCCTGTCCCGAAAGTGATATTCTTTGTTTTGCTTTTAAGCGGAATGGAATATTTTGAGGCAATGGCGTCAATCACCATAAAGCCAAGGTTGTGTCTTGTTCCGGCATAAACCCTGCCCGGATTACCTAAACCGACAATAAGCCGCATAATTATAAAATGATCTCGGAGTTCGGAATTCGGAGCCTTGCCTGCCGGCAGGCAGGTTTGGATTTATCCTTAATTCCGAAATCTGCAATCCCAAATCCGCAATAAGAAGAGTTTATTTCTCTTTTTTCTCCTCTTTCTCCTCTTTCTCCTCTTTCGGCGCTTCAGCAGAAGCTTCCGCTTCTCCTTCCTTGCCCTTGGACTTCTTAACGAGTTCCGGTTCCGCACCTTCCTCTTCAACAGGTGCTTCAACAGCTACCTCTTCCATTACCGGGGCGCTGACCGTAAGAATAACTTCATTAGGGTCATTCAACACCTTTACCCCTTCCGCTGGTATTAAGTCGCTGACATGAAGCGAATGGCCTATATCGACTGGCGATGCATCGACTTCCAGCCCTGCGGGTATATGTGTAGGAAGACATTCGATCTCGACCTCCCTCAGCTGCTGCTGCAGAATTCCGCCGTTTTTCACACCTACAGGGTCCTTTGTTATAACAATCGCGGTAGTCGTTTTCATTTTCTCTTTAAGTGATATCTCGATAAAATCAACATGCAGCAATTCGCTTCTCACAGGGTCCAGCTGATATTCCTTTACTACCGCCCAGTGACTACTCTTTTTACCCTTACCGCCCATAATCTCGATATTAACCAGTGCATGCTCCCTGCCACCGGTCATCATAAACTTGATCAGATCCTTTTTCTGAAGTTTCATAGGGATAGAACTGCCCTTACCGTAAAGGACAGCCGGCAATATGTCACTCCTTCTGAGAGCCCTGGAGGCGCCCTTGCCGGTCTCAGTCCTTTTCTCAGCTTTTAATGATACCTTTTGCATCGCACTAACCTCCGTTAATTTATTACTCTCTGAAACCGCCTATAAAACCCGGCCGCTTACTCAAAAAGAGAACTGACTGATGTTTCTTCATGTATCCTCTTTATCGCTTCCCCCAATAAAGATGCAACAGACAGAACAGTCAGCTTATCACACCGGGACAGTTTATCGCCCAGGGGTATGGTATTTGAAACTACAACTTCTTCCAGCTCTGATGAATTAATTCTTTCAATAGCAGGGCCGGAAAGTACCGCGTGAGTACATGCCGCGATTATTTTTTTCGCTCCCTTTTTCTTAATAGCCGATACAGCCTGTGTAATTGTTCCGGCCGTATCTATCATATCGTCAAAAAGGATCGCGTTCTTATTCTCAACATCTCCGATTACGTTCATGACCTGTGACACATTCGCGCCTTCTCTTCGTTTGTCTATTATTGCCAGAGACGCCCTCAACCTCTTTGCAAAAGCCCGTGCCCTTTCAACGCCTCCGGCGTCCGGAGAAACCACTACCGTGTCATTCATAAACTTTTTCTTCATATAGTCCGCAAGAACAGGCGAGGCATAAAGATGATCAACCGGTATATCAAAAAAGCCTTGGATCTGCCCGACGTGCAGGTCTATTGTCAGCACTCTGTTAGCCCCTGCCGCAGTGATCAGGTCAGCAACCAGTCTGGCTGAAATCGGCACCCTCGGCTGTACTTTTCTGTCCTGGCGCGCATAACCATAATACGGTATAACAGCAGTAATCCTGCCTGCAGACGCCCTTTTCAGGGCATCTGTCATCAACAGCAGTTCCATAATATTATTATTCACCGGAAAGCACGTTGACTGCATAAGGAAAACGTCTGTCCCCCTGACGTTTTCATTAATCTGGACCTGAATCTCTCCATCATTAAACTTAGTGACTGACGCGTCACCAGTAGAAATTCCCATACAGGAAGAGATCTCGTCCGCAAGCGCCTTATTGGCAGTGCCTGTAAATAATTTTATTCCTTCCGGCATGTTACCTTCAGAACCTCCAGTTTCAGTTTAACGTCCCATAATTTGCAACACGTCATCGATCACGGCCGTTATATGATTATAGTTAACAGTTTGAGCTGTTTGACCGGATTGATCGGTTTGAACACAACCCATCATCATTCATTAAATGCGCGTCATTATACATTTATTTACACCTATAATGCAAGCATATGGAGTTCATGGTTCGACAGGCTCACCATCGAGAACAGCTCATAGTTCACGGTTCGACAGGGCTCACCATCGAGACTAGCTCATAGACAAAAAAACCGTGAATTGTAAATCGTAACTCAATAACTCGACGTCTCAACAACTTAACCTCTTATTTTCCTAAGCCCTCACGATTCATTCGCCACTGTACAAAGACGGAAAAGGCTGGCGAACAATTTCCATCCGACACCGTATGAAAAAACTCAATAGAATCAAGTACTTCCCTGCAAATTATAAAGCTAAAACAAAAATCCAATTAATTGTCGATTATGGAAATTTAGAGACAGTTTTTTTGGAAATGTGGGCTTCGTAATAGATGAGCTTAAAAGGGCGGCGGGGTTTTGTACTTTGGACCTTACCCCTATTATGCTCTTTAAGCCTTCGTTTTAAATTGGAAGTGAAACCAAGATAGAGTTTTCCGTCTTTTTCGCTGAGAAGGACGTATACATAGTGCATAATTGAATTCAAAAACGGTGAATATTTATGGTTAAAGGGCTGCCATGTACTACGTCGAGTACATGGCGGTAAACCCTACAATATTTAATAGTAACCACAAACCACATCGGGTTTATGGCACCCTGAACCCTGAGAGGTTAAATGATAAAGGACAATGCCCCGCACTACGTTGAGTGCAGGGCAGTAAACCCCACGTGGTTTACTGGCT
>VAPB010385253.1_pt1 | contig 16296 bp, 13 predicted proteins | sample 3395101 | NCBI WGS metagenome assembly VAPB01 (sample SAMN08290433, study PRJNA428436) | hydrothermal vent metagenome | isolation source: Deep-sea hydrothermal vent chimney | place: Indian Ocean: Southwest Indian Ridge | reverse complement strand
GCATGATTTCGGCAAGTTTCGGATTCTCGTTGAGGAGCCGGTCGAGGAACTTGTGGGAGTGAACATTTATCGCGATCGGGTCCAGTTCGTGTTCTGGAAGCATGGTCATTTCCCGTGTCTATGCGAGCTTCAGGCCTTCTTTTATCTGCGGCCGGTCCAGCCGGGCCCGCGCACCACACGGCCCGGGAGGGAAGAGCCGGAACATCATGAATCAGATATCTCGATTCAACGCCTGACAGCCTTCATTGCGACCTTTGCGATGTTCCTGGGTGTCAGCTTGCCTCTGACCTTTGCCAGGTGGATCAGAGATTTCATCTGGGTCTGTGGTACCGGTTTCTGCTCCTCCCCGGGTTTCCTCACCAGTTCCAGACTTCCTGTCGGACATGTCGTCACACAGAGCCCGCAGCCTATGCAGCGGTCAGCATCGAGTGAAACCAGTTCATTCATATGGCTGAGAGCATCCATGTGACAGCGCGATATGCATTCCCCGCATCCGATGCATGTTGAACTGTCTGCGGCGAGTATGAATGGGGAGGATACGATATTCGCAGGCTGTGGATGTCTATTGAGCATCGACAGAACCTGGCAGCAGCAGCCGCAGCAGCAGCAGATGTTAGTGACGTTCTGTGAATTGCTTGGCTGCAGGACCAGACCGCTCTGTTCGGCCCTCCTCAGGATCTCCAGCGCCTCCTCTGTGTCAATAGCGCGCCCGATACCGTTTTCAATGTAGTATTCAGCGCCCCTGCCGAATACCAGGCACATCTCCTCCGGATGATCGCATCCATGGCCGGCCATCGTGTGTTCCCTGCGGCAGATACAGGGGGCGACGGCGATCCTGGGACGGTTCCTGACCAGTTCTTCAACCTGTTCGTGGGGAAGGATCTCGTGCGCTACGGGGATATCCTGGTTGATCGGTATGGTCCTCAGCTGCGGAGCTTTATCCCATACCTTTGCGTCGATCAGGTCGGGCAGGTACTCGTTCATGTCGCTGATCAGTTCTGGATCAAGATCGTTGACATGGAATTCCCAGATGCCGATCACGAACTGCAGGGCCATGTAGCGGGGTTCATCCTCTTTGTATATCCGGTATATCAGACCCTTCAGCGCCATTTCTTTCAGGCGGCTCGCGGCCTCCTCCCCGGAGATGCCGGCACGCTTTGCGATCGTTCCTGCAGGTTCAGCCAGAACGGTCAGGTGCATGGCCAGTTCTGCTTCATCTTCCGTGAAGAGGCGTTTCAGTATCCGGAGTTCAACTCCGCTCTCGGTGGACGGGAATCCGCCGGGCAGGTCATCCAGGTGTCGGGCGAGGCGCTCGTAAATCTCTTCAGGCATTCAAACTCTCCGGCAGGAAGGAGTCCAGATTGTATCGTTCAACCAATAATTATTCCAGCAACAGTTCAGCGTCCGCTTGACAGTCCCAGTACAGCTGCTTAAATGGGCAGTTACCGAAGGGAGCTGCCTGATGAGGCCGACTGTCAAATTTCTCGAAGATGAACTGATCCAGCAGATCGTCGATGAAGCGACCGGAATACTCTGCACACTGGGTGTGGACCTGAACAATGATGTTGTGCTCTCGATGCTCGCAGATCACGGTGCCGGCATCGATATGGAGAAGAAGCATGCTGTATTTACTGAGCAGATCATCGAGAAAGCAGTGGAAACCGCTCCATCATCATTCGAGCTGTTCGATGTGAACGGAGGGCGGACTCATGATTTTTCGGAGCAGAACGTTCACTTCACACCGGGTTCGGCAGCCCTCAACATCCTCGATTCATCGTCCGGGCAGATACGGAAACCGACCACCGCCGATTACGTGGATTATGCAAGGATCGTGAGCCAGCTGGGCCACATCGCGTCGCAGAGCACGGCGATGATACCGGCTGATGTCGAGGATATGATCTCAGACAGCTACAGGCTCTTCCTCAGCCTGCTCTACTGCGAGAAGCCGGTCGTGACCGGTACATTCACGATCGAAGCTTTCGAAGTGATGAAGGATTTCCAGCTGGCTGTTCGGGGTTCCAGGAAAGCGCTCCAGGAGAAGCCTCTCACCGTTTTTTCCTGCTGTCCCACGTCGCCCCTGAAGTGGAGCGACGTTACATCCCAGAACGTGGTAGACTGTGCCGAGTACTCGATTCCGGTCGAATTCATCTCGATGCCGCTGGCCGGTTTCATGTCTCCTGTGACACTGACGGGGACTCTGATACAGCACACGGCCGAAACACTCAGTGGAGTTGTGATCAGCCAGCTCACCAATCCCGGTGCACCGGTCCTCTACGGCGGTTCGCCGGCCATTTTCGACGTCAGGTATGAAACGACTCCGATGGGTGCGGTGGAGACGATGATGATAGACTGCGCCTACAACGAGATAGGCAGGTACCTGGGGATGCCCACTCAGGCGTATATTTCCCTGAGCGATGCAAAACAGCTCGATTCGCAGGCAGGTCTGGAGAGCAGCATGGGTGCCACACTGGCCGCCCTGGCCGGCATCAACAACATCTCCGGACCCGGGATGCTCGATTTCGAGAGCTGCCAGAGCCTGGAGAAGCTGGTCCTCGATAATGAGATCTGCGGGATGGTCTTCAGGCTCATTGAGGGGATCGAGCCGAAGGAGGACTTCCCATCCCTGCCCAGGTTCGAGGAACTTCTGCGCGATCAGCATCTTTTGATCTCCGACCATTCGATGAGATACCTGAGGGAGGAGCACTATTTCCCCGGACCGGTTATAGATCGCGCCAACAGGCCGCGATGGGAAGCTGAGGGCAGATTGACTCTGGCCGAGCGTGCCCGTTCAGAAGTGGAAAAGCTGCTCGCCGCCTATGAACCTTCAGGGCTGGACGATGACAGGAAGAAGGAACTGGTCTCACTGATGGAAGCTGAAGCGAAACGCTGCGGTCAGGATTCCCTGCCTGAAAGACCGGAATGAACACGATCCTTGAATTCGAACTGAAGGATATCCTGCCATCACGGGAGGCTGTTCTCCTGAACCAGGGTATGCCCCCGGAGGCGGAAGTGTCAGTGAGGATTGATTCGCTTCTGGGTGAGGCGATGAGGAAGTTCGAGGAATCGGTCGCTCCGGTCGGTGTAATCCAGGAACTGACGTTTGAGGAATTCGATCCGATCTTTGAAGGCGAAGGGGAAAACGCCGAAGATGTCCTGCTTGCACAGGTCTATCCAGGTGCAGACAACCTCGCTCTATTTGCACTGACGATGGGTGAAGAGGTCAGCACTGCTATCGAGAGGCTCTTCGATGAGAGGCAGTTCGCGGCCGGTTCGATGCTCGATGCGACAGCTTCCATTGCCGCCGACACTGCATCGGAAGTCTTCGAAACACTCTTTCTGGAGGATCTATCATCCAGGGGAGCGGTAACCACCGACCATATCGTTCTCGGTTACAGTCCCGGCTACTGCGGCTGGCATATTACAGCACAGAGAAAGCTCTTTGATTTTCTCGATCCGGGTCGGATAAACATCACGTTGAATGACAGCTGCCTGATGACGCCTCTGAAATCGATCACGGGTCTGCTGATCTCAGGCACGGGTGATATCCACCTTTTTGAACCGAGGTTCGGGTATTGCAGATCGTGCATGCACCGTTCCTGTCAGGAGCGGCTCCGAAAAATCTCATCCACAAAACCATCAACGGTTTGAAAGAAGGATCCGATGAGTCTGCTGGAAGAAATCTCTGTAACACTTCAGAAGGGTGATGAAACGCTGGTCGCGGAACTGACGGGAAGGGCGATTGCGGAATCGATCGAACCGAAAGAGATACTCGATGACGGACTGGTCGCCGGGATGAATGTCATCGGAGAGAAGTTCAGGAACCACGAGATCTTCCTCCCCGAAGTACTGCTGGCAGCCAGGGCCATGTATGCCGGCATGGATCTGTTGAAACCCCTCTTTCTTAAGGATGGAATACCCAATATCGGAAAGGTGGTAATTGGAACGGTCCAGGGTGATCTGCACGACATAGGGAAGAACCTGGTCGGGATCATGCTGAAGGGGGCCGGATTCGAGATAATAGACCTGGGCAAGGATGTCCCTCCGGAAGATTTCGTCGATACTGCCGAAAGGGAGGGTGCCGATGTAATCGGTATGTCTACTCTGCTGACCACGACAACTCCGATGATGTCCAGGGTGATAGAACTTCTGAAGGAGAGGGGGCTTGAGGAGAAAATCAGCACCATCGTGGGTGGAGCCCCCATTTCGCTCGATCTGGCACAGGAGATGGGTGCCGGCTCCTACGGGTACGACGCGGCAAATGCCGTGGAAAAGGTGAAAGAGCTGACCGGCTGACAACCTGACTGAATCAAATCATGAAAGATGTCATGGAACCGTTTCTCGACAGAACAGGCAGAGGTGAGATCCTGATCTCCGATGGAGCTCTGGGCACGATGCTCTTTGACGCCGGGCTGGTGCCTGGTCAGTGCCCCGAACAGGTCGTTCTTGAGAAGCCGGAACTGCTGCAGGATATTGCCCGGCGGTATATCGAGGCCGGCTCGGATATCGTGCATACCGATACCTTCGGCGCTACACCCCTTAAGCTCTCCGATTATGCCCTTCATGAAAGGACCGGGGAAATAAACCGGCAGGCGGTTGCTCTGCTGAAGGAAGTCGCCGGCGACCGGGCATATGTATCCGGCTCCTGCGGACCCACCGGCAGGATCCTCAAGCCTTTCGGGGATGTGGATCCGGCCGAAGTGCTCGATGGCTACAGAGCCCAGATGGATACCCTGATCTCTGCAGGTGCAGATCTGCTCTGCATCGAAACGATGATTGACCTGCGGGAGGCAGTGCTGGCAGTTGAAGCGGCCCGTTCGATTTCATCAGAGATTCCGGTCATGACTACAATGACCTTCGATAAAATTCCAAAGGGATTCTTTACCATCTGGGGTGCCGGCATCGAGGAATCCGTGAAGGCTCTTCAGGATGCGGGCGCCGATGTCGTCGGGTCAAACTGCGGCAACGGGATAGAGATCATGGTGGAGATAGCCCGTGCGTTCCGGGAAGCCACGCAGTTTCCGTTGCTGATCCAGTCGAATGCCGGTCAGCCTGAGAGCAGGGGAGGTGAAATCCACTACTCTGAGACTCCGGAACTCTTTGCTGAAAAGGCGATCGAGCTGAAGGGTCTGAGTGTATCTGTTATAGGTGGATGTTGCGGCACGACTCCCGATCATATAAGGGCGATGAAGGACGCTGTCGGTTAGCTGTCGTTTTCCAGCTCTTCTCTCTGATGAAAAGGGATTGATAACTGCCAGCTCCTGCAGGCTAATTATTCATAACCGGTGTGGTCAGGAGGTGCTCGGGACCGCTGCCTGTCACAGGGGGTTCTTCCTTTTGTTATATGAGTCTCGAGCATCTGTCAGAGGGCAGCTGGGAATATCTCGAAGAGACCTTCACGGCGAAACTGCTTGACCGTCCTGCTGCTTCTCTGTTTGAGGAGCGATGGGTCGTGGCTCCGCACCGCAACCTGATCGGTCATCTGCAGAAACTGACCGCCCGTAAAGCCGGTGCCTGTTCGGGACTGCGGTTCATGGATCTCAGGCAGCTGGCCCGCCGGATCCTCATCCTGAGCGGTTCAACGGTTGCTCCCGAACTCGACCGGATTGCCAGGGACCTGGTCATCCGTCAGGTAGTCAGGCAGCAGCTGTCAGATATCGAGAAAGCCTTCGGTGCCCGCGTGGCACTTACACCTGCCTTCATGGGTGCGGTTACCAAGACTCTCAGCGACCTTCGTGAAGCGGGAATCACTGTGGAGCAGGTTGCGGATCTGGCCGGGAAGAAGCAGGGCCTGAGCAGTGTCCGCCTGAAGGTTGTCGCCGACCTTTTTGCTTCCTATCAGGATCGTCTCGACAGCATCGACGCACCGGATGACGAGGGCATGTTCGCCATGAGCGTCGGTTTGCTGAAGAACGGGGCCGTCGCTTTACCCGGGCGGATCTACGTGTACGGCATTTACGATCTTACCGCCGGACAGAATTCACTCCTCGATACTCTCATGGATAAGACCGAAGTGGAACAGTTCGTACCTGTCTACCCGGAAACCGAAGTCTACAGCGGTCAGCTGCTGAAGAAGTGGCGCAGCCTGGCAGGCATGGTTGAATCTGAAATCGAAACATCAAACTCATCCTCTTTGACCGGTATACCTCTGGATGAACTGTGGGCGACTCTCTCCTCTGAAGGAAGGGAAAGGGACTGCAGGGAAAAGGGCTCCACGGTCACGGTGGTCTCGGCCCCAGGCAAAAGTGGAGAGATCGACAGCGCCCTCAGACTGGTGGCTGCCGCATGGCAGGGGGGAATAAACAGGGATGAGACGCGGCTTGCATCGGTGTCACCCGATTCCTGCCAGGTCCTTTTCTCACAGAAACTCGAATCGAACGGTTTCAGACGTCACAGCACGGTCGAACCAGCTGAGGAAGAAGATCCTGCAGATCAGGGAATAGATCGAAAGAGTGCAGCTCTTCAGCTGGTCAGGGCGATCACCGATATCATCAGTGAAGAGGGAATCGAGATCTTTTCCTACGAAACAGGTGAATCACTCGATCCACTGATCTCCGATCTGCCCGATACTGCCCTATGGACCGAATGGGCCGACATCTTCGATCCGATTCTGACCAGCATGTTCGATCCTGCGATGCTCGATCGGATTCTCGATATGCTCGAAAGGCTCCGGCGGCTTTCAGTGACCGGTGAGCCTGCCGACAGAGCTGCTTTGAGATGGGCGCTGGGCAGGATAGTGCAGGATATCAGGGCGGACGATGCGATCCCTCTCGAAGGGATTATGGAGCTTCGCGGGACCCGTTCCGAACTGGTGGCAGTAATGGGAATGGCGGAGGGATCGTGGCCATCAAGACCGCTTCCCGATCCACTCCTGATGGACGACGAACGGGATATCCTCAACGTTGGCGATGACTGGAAACTTGCTGCGACGGTTCGCAGGAAAGATGAAGAGAGACTCCTCTTCAGGCTACTGATCGAAAGTGGCAGGCACATCGTTTTCCTCTATCCCCGCATCAACGAGCAGGGTGGTGTGCGCCGGGCGAGCCCTCATGTCCTGGAGCTGATGCAGCAGGTTGTCGGTAAAGAGCTGCCGCAGGAGCAGTTGGAAATGATGGCCCGCAGGAACACCAGGGCCGTCGGGGCGATCAGACCGCCTGCCGGCGAACCACGGCTGGGCGAACTCGACCGCGACCTCACCTCCATAGCAGAAGCGATCGATGACGGGAATCGAAGCGACCTGTATGCGCTGTGGGAATGCCCGCAGTTCAGGGCCGGCTTCCGGATGGAGCAGGAGAGGTGGAGAGGCAAACCGGGACCCTACGCCGGTTTCCTTATTAGCAGAGATGCGGTCGATAAGGCTCTGAAGATGCTCAAGCTGACCGGAGAGGGCCATGTTTCGGTTTCCCTTCTGGAGGAATATGCCCGCTGCCCCTGGCGGGTTCTGACGACCCGGGTACTGGGGTTGAAGGAGGAGGGAGAACCGGATGGACTGCTCTCCGGGGCCGAGATGGGCCAGGTTCTGCACGACGTTCTGCGCGATTACGTCAAACGGGCTTCAGAGGATGGACGTTGGCCGCCGGCTGCAGGTCAGGCAGAGACCGACAGCACTCTGGTCGCAGAGATGGTCCGGAGGCGGGTCGCAGATGAATACGCGGGCAGGGGCACCAGGTTCCCGCCCCTGGAGCGGGTCGACAGCAGGCGTGCCACAGCCCGCCTGCTGGGCTGGCTCCTGTGGGAGGCATCTGATAACGGAAGATTGGAAGGAGAGAGTGAGGGGCAGGAAGAAGAGGGCAATGATCGGATCAGGGAGATCGCTCTGGAGACCGGAGCTGCCGGCGGCTGGCTCTCTCACTCGGTTGAACAGTCCTTTGAAACTGAACTGGAGATCGCGGGTCGTTCTCTGAAATTGAGAGGCCGCTGGGACCGCATCGACCGGGACGCTTCAGATCGTTTCCGCATACTCGATTACAAGACAGGATACGGCAAATCCGGCCCATCGGCTGATCTCGAAGGGGGCCTGAATCTGCAGATGCCCCTCTACCTGATGGCAGCCGAAAAGGAACTGGATCTATCCGGTTCAGCCGGACCAGCCGGACCGGCACGTTCAACCAGTGCGATAGCCGGCGGAATCCTGCTCCGGCTCCCTCTCTCTGCATCGGGACATGGACCCCATATCACCTCGTGGCCGCAACAGGTCATGGACGCGGGCAGGAAAGAAGTAGAGAGACTGGTCAATCAGCTGCTCACTTCCATCGAATCGGGTGTTTTTACCCGATTGCCGCACGACAGGGCGACAGACAGCAGAACCGATCTGTGCAAAGGATGTCCTACTCCTTCCATCTGCCGTGCCTGGCGGATTCAGGAATCGCAACGGCACCTGAAGTCGGATGAGCTTCTGCCGCTCAACGTCGCCAGAAAGATCGGCGTGACAGGGGGGCAGAGTGACGGGTAAAAAGACCGGAGTGCCCGCAGACCACGAGGTGAGAACCAGACTCGTCACCGATCTGGAGACGAGCTTTGCGGTGGGAGCCGGTGCCGGTTCGGGCAAGACACGGGTGCTGGTGGACAGGATCATCCAGCTTGTGGACAGCGGCCGGGAACTCGATCGGATCGTTGCCATCACCTTCACGGAGAAAGCCGCCGCCGAGCTGAGGGAGAGGGTCAGAAAGGTGCTGGCCGATCCATCTGCGGATGAGCCTCCGGAGATCGCGGAGCGCAGGAGAAGGGCACTCGGCAAGGTCGATCTGTCGCAGTTGACGACAATTCACGGTTTCTGCCGTTCCATTCTGGCAAGACACCCTCTCGAGGCAGGGATCACGCCCGGCTTCACCATCCTGGACGCGCTGCAGTCGGATATCCTGCTCGATGAAGCCGGATCTGAGGTCATCAGAGCCATGCGTGACGGAGCGGATGAAGACCTCGAGGGTGCATTGATGGCAGGCGGTTCGCTTGCCGGTCTCCGGGATCTGGTAAAAGCGATTCGACGATACCCCGATCTGAAACCGGAGATTCCGGAGTTCACCGCTGAGAGTGCCGACCGGATTCTCAGCGATCTCTTCAAGACTGCAGAGGAGATCGTCAATTTCGCTGAAAGCGTACCCGCGGCCGACACCATGCTCGGTCAGGCCCGGAATGTTCTCAGATCAGAACCTCTTGTCTCTGCCGGAGTGTTCGACGCCCACGATCTGGCGGCTCTCCTCGAAGGAGCAGTGATACATAAGAACGCCGGCAACAAGGGCAACTGGACGGCCGGCCCGGAAACCGGGGCCGCCTTTGCACGCCTCAAGCCGGAATGGAAAGCATTGAGCGTTCGAAGGGATGAAATGACAGCGCGATACCGGGGGCGGCATCTAGGCTACTTCATCTCGAAAGCGGAACTGATCAACAAGGAATACGAACGTCGCAAATCGGAACTCGGAGCACTCGATTTCGATGACCTGCTCATGAAAACGGCTGACCTGCTCGAATCACAACCATCGGTGGCCGGAGAGATCAAGAGGGGATACGCAGCCATTCTGGTTGACGAATTCCAGGACACCGATCCGATCCAGGCCAGGATCGTTCTGCAACTGGCAGAAGCGGCAGAAACACATGCAGAGGAGCCCGCGGCGGTCGTGCCCGGGAAGGGGAGGCTCTTTCTGGTGGGAGACGCCAACCAGAGCATCTACAGGTTCCGCAGGGCAGACAGATCTGTTTTCAAACAAGCCTGTTCTCAACTGCTCGAAAACGGAGTGGAAGAGCGTCTCGAAGTGAATTTCAGGAGCACACCCGGCCTGGTCACTGTTGCCAACAGAATATTCGGCGACCTGCTGGAGCCCGGGGAGTACCACGATCTCCTTCCGTTCAGGGAAGAGCCCGGTCGCGGACCTGTTGTGACGCTTCTTGACCTCGATCCTCTGCTGGCGGAAAACGAGGGTGAGCCCCTGGCTCCTGAGATGAGGAGGGCGGAGGCAGCTGCACTGGCCGGGTGGATCCGCGGTCGGATCGACGCAGGAATGGTTATCAGGGACAGGGTGACTGGTGAATTCAGGACGATCGAATACGGGGATGTGGCAGTGCTCGTCCGTACATATACGGGTGTTGATCTCTTCGAGGATGAATTCGACCGCTACGGCATCCCATACCGGGTATCGGGCGGCAGGGCCTTTTTCCACCGTCTCGAGATTCTCCAGACCCTTCCGGTACTGCAGGCGGTGGCCGATCCCGGCGATCAGACAGCTGTTGTCGCGGCATACAGGTCACCCTGTTTTGGTGTATCGGATGAGAGCCTGGTACGGTGGGCTGCCACCGGTTATCCCTTCTCATACCTTGAATTGGAGGATCAGCCGGTAGACGACACATTCATCGAAGAGAACCTCGACAGAGAAGCAGATGCACCGCTGATCGAAGCGCGCCGGATCCTCGCTCAACTGAACAGGGACACACGGATCGTTCCTCCATCCGGCATCCTCTGGCGGCTCTTCGAGGTCACCAGAGTACTTCCCCTTCACGCACTGAAGCCGGATGGTGACAGGAGGATCGCCAACCTGCTGAAGCTTCTCGACCTGGCTTTCGCCTATGAGGAGGCTGCCGCCGGTCTGCTCGAAGGAGGATCGGAGGAGCAGGTATCCCTGGATGGACTCGTTCGTTACCTGGAGGAGCAGCGAAGAGCGGCTGTGGAAGAAGAGTCGGCCCTGGTGGATGCAGACGGGGGGTTGGTAACGATTATGACCATCCACTCAGCCAAGGGACTCGAGTTCCCGGTCGTCGCTCTTCTTGACCGTGCGTACAGTTCGTCATTCCGTGATGAGGCTATCCCCGACCGCTCCAGACGTACATCGACAGTCAGAGGTGCGGGATTCAAACCACCCGATTGGGATGAGAAGAAAGATGCGGAGATCGCGCAGCAGGAGGAAGAGGCGAAGCGCCTGCTGTATGTAGCCTTCACAAGAGCCGGGGACCACGTGGTGACATGCGGCAGGCGTTCCGAAGACACGGATGTCCTGAGAAGTGGCAGGCAATTCCTCGCACCGCTCGAAGCAGCCCTCAGGGATCTCGTCGACAGTGGAGATGGGCACGACGGTAAAGCCGGCCTGGTTGAATGGGCGGTGCCGGCCCCTCCCTCCGAAAAGGAGGACCTGCTCCACAGGCTTCCTCCTGATCTGGAAGAGCCCCCTGACAGTGTGGTGGCAGAAGCGGTAGGAAGAAGACGGGAAGCCGGACAGAGCTGGCACAATATCGTAAACCGCGCCCTGCGGTCTCCGGTCGCCCGGGCATCCGACCTGACGCGCAGGAAGGATCTACTGAAATCGGAAGAGGCATCCCTGCCGGACGGGGAGACGCAGTGGTTCGCTCGACTGCGCGGGATAAGGGTGCATGCCGCCATGGAATTGATCTCCCTGCGTGGTATCGAGCCTGCGGACGCCTGTCGCTGTGTATCGGAACCGGGTGATCCCCCCGGTCTGCAGGAACACATCTGCCGGTATCTCGAGAGCGGGGCAGCCATGCTCAGGAATGTGGAATCGGAGGGATGGAAAGTTGCTGCAGCGGAATGGCCCCTTCTGCTTGGTGGCGCATGTGAGGAACTGTCGGAAGCAGTACCCGGCTGGATCGAGATATTGACCGGTACAGCCGACCTGATACTGCAGAACCGGGAAGAGAGCCTGCTGGTGGTGGATTACAAGACCGGTGCTTCCGGGCCGGAGGAACTCCTTCAGATTTACGGAAATCAGCTCACTGCATACAGGTGCATGCTCGAAAAGAGCACCGGAAAACCTGTATCCGCTGAATTATGGAGCCTTTCGACCGCAGAACGCCTGCAACTACCCTGAAGTTCTGGCTGATCGATCTGAAGAACGAAGTTGAAATGTCTTCCAACGGCAACTCGCACTGAGGAACAGCGTTTACTCAGTATCCGTTCAACAATCACTTCATTAACACTTAATTATTTCACGCTATTGTATTGTTGTGTGTTTATCGGCTAGTTTTCTCTGGTTGAAGAGAATTCGATCCGGAGTGAAAGAATGCTTAGAAAAACCCTCCTGACAGTTTCCTTTGTTCTGCTATTTGCTGCCGTCACAGGCTGTACCTCAGGAGGCGGTGAGAACTGGTACAAGGGCAACGTTCATACCCAGTCGATCTGGAGCGACGGCGATGCCGCTCCCGAACATGTTGCGGACTGGTATAAATCGAATGATTACCAGTTCCTGGTAATAACCGAACACGATCTGATTGCCGAAGGTGAAAGCTGGTTCGAAATCTCGAACGATCGACGCAGCCGGCTTAACGATGAGAGAATTGAGGAGCTGAAGAGACGTTTCGGTGACGACTGGGTAAACATCAGAGATAACGATGGGCAGCGGGAAATGCGGTTGAAAACACTCGAGGAACTTCGCAACCGATTTGAGGTGCCCGGCAAATTTATCCTGGTTACAGGAGAGGAGATCAGCGACAGCTTCGAGAGGAGACCGCTTCATATCAACGTACTGAATCTGGATGAAGTCTTAGAAAGACAGGGCGGGGAAAGCCGATCCGGTACGATGCGTAATAATGTGGGAGCTGTTGTCGAACAGGAGAGACGGCTGGCCAGACCCATCGTAGTGACTGTCAATCATCCGAATTGGAGATGGGCACTTACTCCTGAAGAGCTGGCAGCGATTGAAGGAACTCCGTTCTTCGATATCTACAACGGTAGTGCAGGGTGTAATAATTATGGAGATGAAAGCCATCCCGGGATGGATGAGGTATGGGATCTCGTTCTCACCATGAGACTTTCGAGCCTCGGGCTTGGTCTGACATTCGGTATAGCTACCGATGACACACACGATTACTTCACTTTCGGGTCCACCTATTCCAACCCCGGCAGGGGCTGGATTGTGGTCAGAGCAGGGGAATTGACACCCAATGCTCTTATGGAAGCTATGAAAGAGGGGGACTTCTATTCTTCAATTGGTGTTGTGCTGAGAGATTTCAGGATCAGCAGATCCCGGTACTTCGTCGATATCGAGGAAGAAGAGGGAGTCACCTACAGAACCCAGTTCATAGGCACCCGCATGAGCGATGGGAGAACGGGAGAGATTGGGGAAGTTCTGCTTGAGACAACGCAGAACCCGGCAACCTACAGATTCAGCGGCGACGAACTGTATGTACGGGTGAAGATCATCTCCTCGAAGGCTCATGAAAACCATGCCGAAGGAGAAGAAGGCCCCGAAGTCGCCTGGCTGCAGCCGACTGTGCCGGATATGAGATAGATCACCGATTGGGTAGTCCGAAGTACTTACCTGGATAAAATCCCTGAGATATAAGTGTGAGAGATCACACTGTATTATGTAGCACAAATATGCTATATTATATTATAGATTATTTCACAAGGAGGCATGCTGTGGTAAAGCAGATCAAACTTCGTCAAGCGGGTGGCTCAGTCAGTGCCACTCTGCCCAAAGAGATGGTAGACCGTCTGCACCTTCATTCGGGAGACCAGGTCTATATTGTCGAAACTGAGGCCGGATTGCTGCTAACACCATACGATCCCGTCTTTGAACAGGCTCTTGCCGTCTACGAGCGCGGCAGCAAGAAATACCGGAATGCACTTCGTGAACTGGCCGGCAGAGAGGGAGAGGAATGAAAGAGCCGGTCTGGCTCACAAGACAAATAGTCGAGTTCATCCACTTCGAACTGATCCTGGAATATGGTGGAAGTCATGGCATTAAGTCGGAGTACATCCTGGAATCCTCTTTAGCGCGACCTCAAAGCAAATATTCGTATGGTGAAGAACCGGATATGGGATTAATGGCTGCAGCATATGGCTATGGTTTAGTTAGAGGACATCCCTTTATTGATGGCAACAAACGGCTTGGCTTTATGGCTATGTATACCTTTCTGGGACTCAATGGATATGATCTGGTAACTTCTGAGGCAGAAATGGTTGAAGTAATGCTGGATCTGGCTCAAGGGGCTATCAGTGAAGAAGAACTCGCCGACTGGCTGCGAGCCAGAATTGTATCTGAGAGTGGGCAGAGATAGTATTGGATTATCGCAGGATCGATTGATTTATCAAGCTTCAGACAATCATTGACCGGCATACAGGGTTTATGACCGGGATTGCACCTTCTTAGATAAAGCTGCTTAATCCGGCTATCGTCTCTGACAGGAGACGGGGGTTTTCAATACAGGTGACTATTATTACGTTGTATTAAGTACCATATAATGGTACATTATGTTTATGAAAATCGATATGAAACGGCTTAAAAGTATCTGTGCAGGGCAGGATCTGACTTTATCAGAACTGCTCCAATCCGCAGGTGTAAGCAGGAATGCATTTTACACGCTTGCCAGACAGGATTCAATTCTGCCCAGGTCGATCCAGGTGATCGCAAATCACCTGCAGATACCACCATCCTCCTTCCTCGCAGATGAAGGTTCAGATACGCAGAAGGGAATGAACCTTATCAGGAGAGTCCGGAATATCGTAAATCATCATGAACTGGCGGATCCGGATAATATCCGGCATACACTCATCCTGCTTGAAGAGAAACCAGTTGAACGATTGAGGAGGGCATTACTGCGTGCCAGAAGATTCAATATTCAGCGATAAAGAAATCGCCTTTCTCAGGGAGTTGAAAAGAGAGAAGGTCGAATTCATGATTGTGGGACTATCGGCTGCTGCCCTTCAGGGCGCACCGGTTGTGACACAGGATGTGGATCTCTGGTTCAACGATCTGACAGATATTGGAATCAGGAAGGCACTGCAGAGGGTGGGGGGAACTTACATTTTTCCAGCAGGTCAAAATCCTCCGATGTTTGTGGGCGAGGCCGTGAAACTCTTCGATATCGTAACCCATATGCATGGACTGGAGGATTTTGCTGAGGAAAAGCAGTACGCAATAAAAATTCCGGTCAGCCGATTCAAAGTTCCGGTCCTATCCCTTGAGAGAATTATCCTCAGTAAAGAAGCGACAGGAAGAGAGAAAGACAAACTGGCTCTTCCTGTATTGCGGGATGCCATGATCGCTATCGGGGAATCCGGAAACAGGATCAGATAGCGAATCTGCAGGTGGTAGACCTGTGAAGCATGTCGGTTATGAATCGACTTGAATCAGTCTATCGTGCAGGACATGTCCTGACCGCGGCATTTCCAGCAGGACCTGCAAACGCATGGTCAGCCTGTACGGTTCTCCTGGTTCGTCACCAACTGTCTCGACGATATAGAGTGTTCCTCGCACAGTCGCACCTGATTCGGCTGCGCCTGGCATGCGCTCGGATATTGCCTGCTGTACCGCTTTCATCAGAGCGTCCGCCCGGGCGTTTCGCATGATCTTGAGTGGATTATCTTCATCCGTTCCTGGCGCGACTCCCGTTACTTCGTATGTTTTAAGTCCTCGCCTGACCGCTCTCTGTTCTTCAGGAAGAGGTAATCTCATAGACGCGACAACGAGGCCACTCTCGAGCTGTCGAAATGTGGCAGCTCCTATGTCTACATCACCCTCTGTTCTCAAAGTCATTTTCGGTGCGAAAGACCCCTGGGAGTACTCGAACTGAATGCCGTGGACATATTCCGCAACGTTTCGGATTGCATCCATTCTGGCTGTACGCCGGGCGATGGATATTCTGGCTTCTTCCAGTGTCGCTGCAGGATTCTGCTGTCGCAGCGATGTCAGTGTCTGCCGTGCCACCGCATCAGATACACTCGCAATGGACGCAAATCCTTCAGCCATAACATCCTGCTGTGCAGACACAGGTTGGACATGCACCAGCATACCGATAAAACAGCCGAGAGTGATAAATATGCGCTTCATGGCGTGACCTCTGATCTGAATGAGTGGTTAAATTTCCTGCTCATGGACAGTGTAGCATAGAACGAGTGGTAGTTGTAGGAATTCATCTCGTTCACGATGTTCACGAAGTATGCCAGCTTCACAAAGAGAGTCCGGACCTCAGCCCTTCGAAAGTCGCAATGCCCACAGATATTGAACGATGGTGTCAGTGTCGCTGCAGCTGACACGCAGGACGTTGAGTTGCTTTTGCAGGCTATCCACAAGCGCGTAAGCAGTCGTTTTTAGATTGGTGCACACTATCGAGGATTGGATATGCCCTTTTTGTTCAAAGCAATCTCTTTTGGGGTGATAACACTGATGTTGGTGTACGTTTCGCGCGGGTCATTACGGAGCTTTCGCTTCCACGGCTATTATCGTTTTTTTGCCTGGGAGATGATTTCGGCTCTGGTGATCTTGAATCTGGATGCTTGGTTTGTTGCGCCCTTGTCCTGGCATCAACTGATCTCGTGGGTTTTACTGGTGCTTTCGCTGTTTTTAGTGATTGAGG
>VAPB010598607.1_pt1 | contig 16315 bp, 17 predicted proteins | sample 3395101 | NCBI WGS metagenome assembly VAPB01 (sample SAMN08290433, study PRJNA428436) | hydrothermal vent metagenome | isolation source: Deep-sea hydrothermal vent chimney | place: Indian Ocean: Southwest Indian Ridge | reverse complement strand
GGGGTCTCTTCACTTGTTAAGGACAGTATAACAGGGTTTCTTGTTAGATCCGGAGATGTCAGGTCTCTGGCAGAGGCGCTGTTATGGATGGTAAGGGAGCCGGAAAAGAGACAGAAAATGGGAGCTGAAGGACGTCGCAGAATATATCCGGCCCACGATATATCGCAACTTATTGAAAGGATTGCCTTTTTATATTCCGGTTTATTGAAAAATAAAGACTGAACAGTATTGATAAAAGCAATAAAAACAACTCCCCTTATTCGCTCACCTGCAGCATTGCCTCCAAAATATAGTAAATAAATTAATATACATCTCCTGGTAATTGACAAATAAAATTGCATTCTGATTTAATAGTTGTCATGCGGTTAATTGCGGTCTGTTTATTATTTATGATAACGCCTTGTTTATTTATTATACCTGTCTTTTGCGATCCGCAAGAGATGACAATCTCCGAGGAAGAGGATTTTTGCATCCTTTTGTATTTTGTGGCAACCAGCGATGCTTTACTGCTTGCTGAAACAATTTCAGATCTTACTATTGCTGAGAATTCCTCGGCATTTGGTGAAACTCACGAACTCATCAATACCCCGGTTATTGTGTATTCTTTGGATAAACCCCCGTCTGTTTGATCCTCCTGTTTTTAAGTCTCTATATTTCTAATATTTACTAAATACACGTGAGATGTGCTGCGAGCTTCGTCTGTTTTGTCATGACGGAATGTTACGTGCGCGTCAGAAAGGAAATTATAATGAAAAAGATCAGCATATTAATACTGTCAGTGATGTTACTTTTGTTTTTCACACAAATTGCAGGTGCAAAGAGCACCCTTGATAAAGTTAAAAAGGCAGGAGTAGTTAATATAGGTTCAGGAACTACTGTTCCGCCTGTCAATTACATTGATAAGGACGGTATCTGGACGGGTTTTGATATAGACCTTGGTGACGAGATCGGCAAGAGACTCGGTGTGAAAGTCAATAGAGTCAATGTTAACAATAAGACAAGGATAGCGTTCCTTGCGTCGGGGAGGATCGACCTTACAATATCAAGTATGAGTCATACCAGAAGCCGAGATGAGCAGATCGACTATGCAGAGCCGCCCTATCTGTGGTCAGGCAAAATTTTCTACGGGAAAAAAGGGAAATTCAAAAACCCTATAGACCTTTGCGGAAAAAGGATAGCTGTTGTTCAGGGATCCAACGCTTACATAGCCGGTCAGGAATATCTCAAGGAACTTGGCTGTAAAAAGGATCTGGTCATCCTTTCATTCCAGACAAATTCCGAGTGTTTTTTGGGCTTAAAGCAGGGCAAAGTGGATGCCTATGTACAGGATACCCCGATTATAGCTGGAGTAGCCGGTAGTGAAGGTGGTGATTATGAAGCAATAGGGCCTATTTTCAGCCCGGGCCTTTATGGCATCGGTGTCACGCCGGATGACAGCAAATGGAGGGATAAGATCAGTTTTATACTTCAGGATATACTCAAGGACGGAACTTATGAGAAGATCTACCTGAAATGGTTTGGTCCGAAAGGCAAGTTCCCGTTACCTATAAATGCCAGGCCGAGATTGCCTGAGGACATTTTCGGCAAGGACAAGCCGTGGGTATGGCCTAATTAGTTTTCAGATCAGATCGTTTTTTCAAAAGGGATGCCTGTTCAGGGCATCCCTTTTTTTGTTTACTGCGGAAAAAGTTTATAATAAAACAGGTTTTTGCTTTAAAGGATAAATATGGCGAAAAAGCAGAGAACATACGGCATGTTAATTGACCTTGACCGGTGCGTTGGCTGTTATGCGTGTCAGGTAACATGCAAGGCGGAATACGGCATCCCGTTCGGCATATCAAGATGCCGGGTGGAGACTCATGAGGCAGGCAGCTATCCGGATGTCAGTAAATTTTTTATACCGCGCCTGTGTAATCACTGTGACAACGCCCCCTGTATTGAATCATGCGAAGAAAAAGCCCTTTTAAAGAACGGGGATGGCGTAGTAGTCATGCACAGCGGGCGCTGTACCGGCTGTGGGAAGTGCTATGAAATGTGCCCTTATGGCGCTATTCAGGAAAGTTCATTTACCGGACAGGCGGAAAAATGTGATTTCTGCTACAGCAGGGTGATAAGCGGTCAGTTGCCCGTATGCGTGCAGAGTTGTATGGGCAAGGCTTTAATTTTCGGAGACATAAGCGATAAGAAAAGCAGAATATACGCTTGTATGAAAAAAGCGTCTCTTAAAGTTCTCAAACCGGAGTTAGGAACCAACCCGTCTGTATATTACACATTTGAGGGTGATACAGGCAGCTATCCGTTAAAGGATTATATGAAAACAGTAAGCCCGTCGACTAAAAGGGTAAACATTGAACAGATATCGTCAGCCTCATCTGAACCGGCAAAACTGATATATACATCAGATGCAATGTGCCCTTCCGAGTGCGGCATTTCAGTGCTTGTGGAAGGCGGGGTCGCGAAGAAAATATACGGAAATCCCCACACTCTGATCAATAACGGTGCTTTTTGCGCCAAAGGCGCGTCAGGACTCCAATTGACCTATTCGCCTCACAGGATAAAGACGCCTCTGATCAGGACAGGGCAGAGGGGTGAAGATAAATGGAAACCCATTACCTGGGAAGAGGCGACTAATTATATAGCGGAAAAGCTGATAAAGATAAAACAGAACTTCGGGCCTGAAACGGTTTTCCTTGACTGCGGTGACGTAACAGACAGAGAAGCATATTACAGGCTGTTTCACGCCTTCGGTTCTCCAAATACATATGATCACGGAAGCATCTGCGACTTAAACCGCAGATGGGGACAAAAAATCATGATAGGGGATGAAAGGCCCCTTCCTGACGTTCAAAGGCCTTTTCTGACAAGGGATGAACGAAATGATACATATCTGAAGACAGGCCATGACACAAAGCTGATCCTGAATATTGGTGTTAATCCCTTTATTGCAACAAGATTTAACTATATGTCTTATGGTATTCCCGCGGCAAAGGCAGAGAATGAATGTAAGTATATTGTTATAGATCCCTCTTATACAAATTCAGCCGCGCATGCGGACAAATGGCTTTCGATAAGACCGGGTACAGATGCGGCACTGCTCGCGTCACTACTTTACTACATTATCAGGAATGATACGCCTGATAATGCGTCAAAGAGGTATATGGACCATAAGTTTATAAAAAGATACACAACAGGATGGGAAGAGTTTAGAGATGCTTTCATGTCATACATTGAAAAATCAGATCCGTCAAACAATCTGCACTACTTTACATCTGAATGGGCGGAAGAAAAAACAGGCATATCAAAAGACGATATAGAAGAGACGGCGCATTTGTTCGGAATAACAAAACCTGCCTCGATCGAAATAGGGATGCACGGTACTGCCCATCATACAAACGGAGACGTAACCTCGATACTCATGACGGCCCTATGCCTTGTAACAGGCAATATTGATAATCCAGGGGGTCTGGTATTCGTGGAATCTCAAAAGATGAAAAAGGGCGTTGCAACTGTGGGCAGGGGATTTCAGGAGAAGACCGTAAGCCGGGAAATTAACGGCAATACTGTATCCGGCAAACTTGCGGAGCTTAACAAAGACTTATTTGGCGGCTATCCTTCTGCGTGGCGTGGTGTACTGGCAGACCTGCCTCAAAAGATAAGACAGGGGGTAATGTTAAAGCACGGGCCTTTTAAAGGGTATAAATATCCTGTTAAGGCATTTATAACAAGGGCTGGAAATCCTGTTATAACGGCTGGCAGCACTTCCGAATGGAAAGATTCAATGACCTTAAAAGATGGAAATGAAGAGTATCTGCTTGAACTAATGGTTTTTATCGACACCCACATTACTGAGACAGGAAAATATGCTGATATAGTGCTTCCTGAAGCCGGCTTTCTTGAGAGAATGGGACTGAGTGATGTTTACACAATGAGCCCTGAAGTAGCATTAAGGGACAAAGTTATAAAACCTCTTTATGAGTCAAAGACACCGTATGAGATTATGATCGCATTATCTCAGTCATTAATAAAACATGGAGATGCTGATATAAAAAATGAGGATTTTAGAGATAAATATAAAGATGAAGAGGGATTTATCAATGGGATACTGTCTGATATGTCCGGATTTTATAACATTGGCGAGCCTCTTCCTTATCCAGACCTGCCTGAAGGCTGTCTGATCAATGGAACACCGGATAATCCGTCAGCTATATGGGGTAAGAAGGCTATTAAACAGGGAGCACCTCTTACAGTTGACTGGCTTAGAAAGCATAATGGTGTGGCAGTCTGGCCCGCAGGCTATTACAGGTATAAAAGATCTGATGGTTCGCCTTCAGGCATATATCCAAAAACCGGTTCAAAGAAGTTTGAATTCAGTTTCTCTTATCTGGAAGATGTAAACAGAAAATTCGGAACAAGCTATCCAACAACCTTTTATTGGTCTGAGAGTAAATGGAACCCAAAGAACAGGGACTTCAGTGATATGAGCAGAGAGTACCCGTTTCAGCTGATCACAGGCAGGGCGCATTACTCAATGACAATGACAGGGGTTTGTTCTTTTCTTGCCGAGACAGAGACAGAATGCATGAAGCCGTTAAATGATAAGTTTGAATATGAAACACCTGAAGGGAAAACTGTCAATATTGAAGCCGGTAAAGCATCAATTCCTGTATTAGCGTTTAATGTATCTGACGGAAAAAATATCGGCATAAAAACCGGTGATACTGTCGCGCTTGAAAATCCCCTTAAAAAGACTGTTCGCGGCAAGGTATTTTTGACAGAAGAGATAATGCCCGGAGTTATCAAGACGGCTTTCGGCCCGGGGGGCCAGAAGGCTTCTGGTTCAGGCTTTACCGGTAATGTTTCAGATTATACTCCGAACATTAACGAACTCTTTGACCCGTCAAATATATCTGGATTTACCGGGATGCCCGGTTTTGGGGATGTTATGGTTAAAGTTATTAAAGGGAGTAAGAAGTGATAGTTTGATATAGACAGAAAAGTCTACCTCGCAAATTCTATAATTGACGATCATTTAGATTTTGTCTTAGCTATGTAATTTCAAAGCAGTGCTTAACTCTATTAAGTTTCTTTTATAAGGTGTCACATAGAATTTACTCGCCAGCCTTTTCTGTCTTCATGCTATGGCTATAAGGCTCTTTGGAACTATCAGCTATGAGCTATTAACCATGAGCTACTGAAGTTGACTTCTCAGACTGTGTTCAAGTAAGTTATATATCTCGCGGGGTGGAGCAGTCCGGTAGCTCGTCGGGCTCATAACCCGAAGGTCAGAGGTTCAAATCCTCTCCCCGCTACCAGTAAATGCAGCCCGTTGTTCCATATTTCTGGAATCAGCGGGTTTTTATTAATGATTTAATATCCTTACATTAGAAACTTCTTCAGAAGTTTATCAAACCACGTGGGGTTTACTGCCGTGAACTCAACGTAGTTCATGGCAAACTCTTAACAGGACTCGTTCCGATTCTTCGGAACGGGCTTTTTTATTATAATTAAATATCCTTACATTAGAAACTTCTATATTTTTCTTGCCTGTGATATTATTAACTATCAGGAGGAAATAAGTGATGAAATACAGAATTTTGATTGAACAGGATGAAGACGGCTTTTTTGTCGCAGAATGTCCGGCTTTACCCGGTTGTGTTTCTCAAGGCAAGACCCGTGTTGAAGCGATAAAAAATGTTCAGGATGCGATTAAGGGATATTTGGAAAGCTTAAAGAAGCACGATGAACCAATTCCTCCGGCAATTGAAGAGGAAATTGTCGAGGTTACTGGTTTAGCAAGCTGCCAGTTGTTTCTGGCAAACAAGCCTGCAAAATATTAGAAAAAATCGGCTATTACACTGATCATCAGACAGGAAGCCACATAATCCTCAGAAATGAGTATCCTCCGCACCGCAGATTAACAATTCCGAACCATAAAGAGATAGCAAAAGGCACACTGCGCTCCATTATACGCCAGGCCGGCATTACAGTAGAAGAATTCATAAAGCTAATGTGATAGCAATCACAGCATAATAGGTACCACCTTTCTTCTGGATACTTCCTCTCATTCTTTCTCACCTCCTCTCTTTTTCGTCTTCTTTCCCTTTGTTTTTAATTCCAAACACTCAAGAGCTAAGTGCAGGAATGATGGAATTTCCCTAACACCTCTTTCCCATCTGCTCACCGTTAACGGAATAACGCCTAATGCCTTTGCAAGCTGACTCTGGCTGTATTTATTTCTTTTCCTCCATGCTTTGAGTGCACTTCCAGTCATAAGGAAACTATAATCCAATGGATAAGTCCTGTCAAGCATAATTTTTTGTCTAATGAGTGGTAAAATTATATTGAACAGGCGTATAAAACATGATAGTATTTGGATTGAGTAGCTTGAAAAATTTCTAAAAAAATAAGGAAGGAAGCTATGCCACCGAAACCTGCAATTATTTTTGTTCACAGAGAAATTCGAAAGCATGCAAAAAAATTTGGTGTGTCTATTAGTGATAATGCAATTATTATTGTTGATGGTCATATTAAAAGACTTGTCAAAGAAGCTGCAAGAAGAGCTAAGGGCAATAAACGTAAGACAATATTGCCGTGTGATTGTTAACAGCGCTCTGTGATGACCGTCGGGTATAGCACCTGTTTGTAATTCCCGACCAAAGGTATTTGGTATAAAGTTTGTTTATTTAACCATGGTATTATTGTCGACATGGTAATTTAGTGTTAAACTAAAAAAAAGGACTGTTTTAGGGCAAGGTTATAATTTTATATGGGTAAAATAAACTGCTGGGAATTTAAAAAATGCGGCAGGGAAGCAGGCGGCGGCACTGCCGAGGATTTCAGCATATGCCCCGCATCCATAGAGACAAGACTGGATGGGGTGCATGGAGGGAAAAATGCCGGTAGGGCTTGCTGGGTAGTTGCAGGCACTATGTGCAAAGGCGAGCCTTCCGGAACCTTTGCTCAAAAATGTAAGGACTGCGGGTCATGCGATTTTTATAGTATGGTGAAGGAAGAAGAAGAAAAAGATAAGAATTTTCTGCCCTCTGTAGAGCTTCTCTCAAAAGTAGAATAATACTTCATGTTATTCAGTTTTATGCCCTCAGTTTTCTATTAATTTGTAGAAAACGCCTGTTTGAGTCCGGCCAAATAAATAGTAATAAAAAAACCTATTGAAATAAAGCAGTTATATATGATAGGGTATTGTTATCCGCAGATTTGAGGAAAATTTTATTTTCTGTTGCGGAAAAACACACGCTCATCTAATCTTCTCTTTATGAGGTGTTCCGAAACCGCGCCTGAAGCGGGCAGGCATCGGAATCTAAAGAGAAAGGGCGGAGGAAAAACCAGGGAGGATTTATGGTAGCAACAATGAAAGAACTTTTGGAGGCCGGTGTTCATTTTGGACATCAGATGAAACGCTGGAATCCAAAGATGAAGAAGTATATCTTTGGAGATCGAAACGGCATCTATATTATTGACCTTCAAAAAACCACAAAAATGTTTGACACCGCGTATGAATTTATCAAAAATGTTGCGGCAAAGGGTGATTCCGTCCTTTTTGTTGGAACAAAGAAACAGGCACAGGATGTAATTATTGAGGAGAGTCAGAGGGCGCAGTCTTTTTATGTGAACCAGCGCTGGCTGGGAGGTATTCTCACCAACTTCAAAACAATAAAGCTCAGCATAGAAAAACTGAAAAAGATCGAAAATATGAAAGAAGACGGCACTTACAATCTGTTAACCAAGAAGGAAGTAGCCAAGCTCGAGACAGCAAGGTTGAAGCTGGAAAAGAACCTCAGCGGGGTCAAGGAAATGAACAAACTTCCAGGCGCGCTGTTTATAGTTGATCCCAAAAAGGAAGACATAGCTGTAGCCGAGGCCAGAAAGCTTCGAATCCCCGTTGTTGCCATTGTCGATACAAATTGCGACCCTGATGTCATAGACTATGTGATACCGGGCAATGATGATGCAATAAGAGCGATCAGGCTCATGAGTTCAAAAATGGCGGATGCCATTCTTGAGGGTAAGAGTATTCTGGATAAAGAACTACAGGAGATAGCGGAAAAAGAAGCTGCGGAGAAAAAGGCTGCTGAAGATGAGGCAGCTGAGAAAGCAGCGATTGAAGAGAAGAAAGCAGAAGAGGATAAATCAGCTGCAGAAGCAACAGCAGCTGAAAAAGCTGAAGTAGAGCAGGAGATCAAGGAGGAAGCAGCTCAATGAATATTAGTGCAGGTGATGTAAAAGACTTACGTGAACAGACAGGCGTAGGCCTGATGGATTGTAAAAGGGCATTAACAGAAGCGGAAGGCAGTATTGAGAAGGCAAGAGACATATTGAGACAGAAAGGCCTTGCAATGGCTGAGAAAAAATCAGGCAGAGAAGCGGCAGACGGCCTGATCGGTTCATATATTCACATGGGCAAACTTGGAGTGATGGTTGAGGCGAACTGTGAAACCGACTTTGTGGCAAAGACGGATGATTTTCAGGAGTTTGTTAAAGATATTGCCATGCATATCGCTGCGGCTAATCCAACTTATGTGAAAAGGGAAGATATCCCTTCCGAAGTTATAGATAAGGAGAAGGAAATATATGCTTCCCAGGTAACGAACAAACCGCCGCAGGTAGTTGAGAAGATAATCGCGGGAAAGCTTGAAAAATTTTACACTGACAACTGCCTTTTGGACCAGTTTTTTGTTAAGGACCCTGAGCAGAAGACCCGGATCAGTGACCTGGTTGTGGAAAAGATAGCAAAACTTGGAGAGAATATTATGCTTAAGCGTTTTGTCCGGTTTCAACTCGGTGAGAAGACCGACTGATAAGCTTAAATGAGAATAAAGAACCCCAAATATAAAAGAATTCTTCTTAAGTTAAGCGGTGAAGCGCTTATGGGGGACAAAAGCTATGGGATCGACCAGAAAGTTGTAAATTTCATAGCGAATGAGCTTAAGGATATTTACGGTTCCGGTATTCAGATATCAATAGTTATCGGCGGCGGGAACATATTCCGTGGACTTGAGGCAAGTGCTGAAGGCATGGAGAGGACATCTGCCGATTATATGGGAATGCTGGCCACGGTCCTCAATTCTCTCGCACTGCAAAATGCGCTTGAGAGCAAGAATGTGCCGACCAGGGTACAGTCGGCCATTGAAATGCGTGAACTTGCCGAGCCGTATATTAGAAGAAAAGCCGTCAGGCATCTTGAGAAGAAAAGAGTTGTTATTTTTGCGGGCGGTACGGGTAATCCATTTTTTACTACAGATACAGCCGCGGCCCTTAGGGCAATGGAAATCGGCGCTCAGGTCATACTTAAGGCAACAAAGGTGGACGGTGTTTACAGCAGCGACCCTATGAAAGACCGACGTGCGAAGAAATTTGCGGAAATTTCGTATATTGATGTCCTGAGAAAAGGACTTCAGGTTATGGATTCTACCGCTGTATCACTATGTATGGACAACCGTCTTCCTATAATAGTCTTCAGCCTTGCGGGTAAGGGTAATATCAGAAAAATTCTACAGGGTAAAAAAGTTGGAACTCTGGTGAAGGGAGGTTCTTATGCAGGCAGAGATAAAAAAAAGGCTAAAAGATAACATGGGGCGGGCTCTTGAGGCCCTGAAGAAAGATCTCTCCGCTATAAGGACAGGGAGGGCTTCACTTTCTATCTTTGACGGATTGACGGTTGACTCCTATGGTACCCAGACTCCCATCAATCAGGTAGCTACATTAAGCGTGCCGGAAAGCCGGCTTATTACAATACAGCCCTGGGATCCAAAGATGATCGTGGAAATAGAGAAAGCAATTCAGAAATCTGATCTTGATCTAAACCCCAGCAATGATGGGAAGCTTATAAGAATAGCCATACCTCAACTGACTGAAGAACGCAGAAAGCAGATAGTCAAGAATGTTCATAAAAGAGTTGAAGAAGCCAAGGTATCAATAAGGAATATACGCCGTGAAGGCAAAGATGAAATTAAAAATCTGGAGAAAGAAGATCATATAAGTGAAGATGATACCAAGCGGTCACTGGATGAGATACAGAAACTTACGGACTCTTTTATCAAGAGAGCCGATGAGATAATGTCTCATAAAGAGACTGAATTAATGGAAGTATGAAAGAAGCAGTGCAAAATGTCCTCCACGGCGGATCTGCCCGAGGCTGGATAAAATTTAGCATTTGCCAATTTGCATTGATAATTGTTAACTGATAATTATAAATTTATCTTTAGAGGGGGGATAGAATGGCAATACGCGTAGGCATTAACGGATTTGGACGGATTGGAAGGAATTTTCTAAGAGTCAGTCTGGAGTCGGAAGGAATTGACATTGTCGGTATAAATGACCTGGCCGATGCAAAAACTCTGGCGCATCTTTTAAAGTACGATTCAGTTCACGGTATATTTAAGGCTGATATAGAGGCGAAAGACAACAGCATAAGCGTAAACGGAAAAGAGATAAAGGTCACCGCGATTAAGGATCCGGCAGGGCTTCCCTGGAAGGAACTTAAAGTCGATATAGCTCTGGAATCAACAGGACATTTTGCAGACAGAAAAGGTGCATCAAAGCATCTGGAAGCCGGAGCTGAGTGGGTGATCATATCTGCGCCTGCCAAAGACCCCGATGCGATGATCTGCATGGGCGTAAATGATGAAGTCCTGGATATTAAGAAACACAAGATCATATCAAATGCTTCGTGTACAACAAACTGCCTTGCTCCAGTCGCAAAGGTACTTGATCAGAAGTTCACGATCAGGCGCGGACTGATGACCACCATTCATTCGTATACTAATGATCAGCGTATACTTGATCTGCCGCACAAAGATCTTCGGAGAGCCCGGTCAGCGGCTGTTTCAATGATTCCTACGACAACCGGGGCTGCCAAAGCAGTAGGGCTTGTTCTGCCGCATTTAAAGGGCAAGCTTGATGGAATGGCAATAAGGGTTCCAACTCCCAATGTTTCAGTTGTTGATCTTGTTGCTGAGGTTGAAAAATCTACGACAAAAGAAGAAGTCAATGCCGCTCTTAAAGCAGCAGCAGCAGGCCCTATGCTGGGAATACTGGAGTACTCGGAAGAGCCGCTTGTATCGATCGACCTTAACGGGAACCCGCATTCGTCTATTGTGGATTCGGCGGTTACTAATGTTATGGATGGAACTATGGTGAAAGTGCTTGCCTGGTATGACAATGAATGGGGATACAGCAGCAGGACCAGAGACCTGGCACTTCTGATAGCATCCAGGAGATAATATTTAAAAAATGGGAAATAATCTGTCAGTCCCCATCATAGGGGCGATAAACAAACTCTCTTTGAGGGATCTGGATATCAGAGGTAAGAGGCTTTTTATCAGGACTGACTTCAATGTCCCGCTGGATGAGGACCTTAATGTGACTGATGACAGAAGGCTGCGGTCGACCCTGCCGACTATTAATTATGCGGTTGACGAGGGCGCGAAGGTGATCCTCGCCTCTCATCTTGGAAGTCCCAAGGGCGTCAAGGATAGTTGTTGCAGTCTTGTTTCTGTTGCAAAACGTCTCCAGCGCCTGTTGAAAAAAGAGGTGACTTTTTTGCGGGACTGTATTGGCCCGGAAGTTGAAGACCATATCAGCAAAATGTCAAACGGAGATATAGTACTTCTTGAGAATTTGAGATTTCATCCTGGCGAGGAAGAAAATGATGAGGAGTTCAGCAGGTCGCTCGCTAAGCTTGCTGATTATTTCATAAACGATGCTTTTGGGGCTGCTCACAGAGCCCATGCTTCAATAACCGGAATCTCAAAATTATTGCCATCCGCAGCAGGCTTTCTGCTGCTGAAGGAAATAGAATACCTTAAGGGTATTGTTGATAACCCGGTCAGGCCTTTTGTTGCGATTCTGGGAGGAGCAAAGGTTTCAGGCAAGATCGGGGTTCTTGAGAATCTGGAGAATAAGGTCGACAAGGTAATAGTTGGCGGCGGCATGGCGTATACATTTATGAAGGCAATGGGCCATGAGGTAGGAGATTCTCTTGTTGAGAATGACATGCTTGATTTTGCAAAAAGTGTCAGAAAAAAACTTATTTCAAAAGGCCTTAAGTTTTATCTCCCTGTTGATTGTGTTATTGCGCAGAGTGTTGAGCAGGGGGCAGAGACAAAGATAGTCCCTATTCAGGAGATACCTGAGGGATGGAGGGCGCTTGATATTGGGCCTGCTTCTGTTAAGCTTTTCACTGAAGTACTGGCTAATTCCAAGACAATATTGTGGAACGGCCCGATGGGCGTATTTGAGATTGACGCGTTTTCCAGGGGAACATATGCTGTCGCGCATGCTGTTGCTGACGCGTATGCCCTTACAATTATCGGTGGAGGTGACACAGACCTTGCGGTGGTAAGGTCGGGTGTTTCTGAAAGTATATCTTTTATTTCAACCGGCGGCGGCGCGGCCCTTCAGCTCCTTGAAGGAAAAGACCTGCCGGGACTTGTGGCTCTAACTGATAAATAACGCAGATTAGCACTGATTGTTTGCAGATGACCACAGATGTTTAATTGCAGTGGTCAGTATTTGTCTTTACAGCAGTTGTAAACGCAAATCCTTACTTCTGTTTTTTTATGGTTTCTGTCTAATGCACAGGACAGTATTGCGAATTAATTACTCCTGAAAGGAGCAGCTCCTTTGCTCAACCGTCCTGCATATCATATATTTCCGCGTGACTAGCTGACTAATTCGGAGAACAGGCCTTCTGGTGACTGATCCCTGTGCGACACATTATAAAAGAGACCCTGAGGATTTCCAGTAATTCCTCTGAACTGAAAAGCTCAAACAGAATTTAATATCAGTCGATTGCAGGGATCAGGAGGCAGTGGGCCTGCCTACCGGTCTAAGACTCGTTGAGTCAACGACTCATAGAGCAGGTGTGTTTTTATTCAGCGATCATCTGCGTTTAAGAAGGTGTCTCTCTATCTCTCTATTTGCTTCTTTTTCCTTTAACACCTCTCTTTTTTCATATTTTCTTTTGCCTTTGGCAATGCCGATTGCTACTTTTGCTTTTCCTCTTTTAAAGTATATTTTTAGAGGGACGAGCGTATTGCCTTTCTGACTGATTTTAACCCATATTTTGTCAATTTCTTTCCTGTGGAGGAGCAGTTTTCTGGTTCTCAAAGGATCATGATTTTGAAGATTACCGTGACTGTACTGGCTTATGTGGCAGTTAAAAAGAAAGATTTCGCTTCCTTTAATTATGGCGTAACTTTCTTTCAGATTAACCCGGCCTTCTCTTAACGATTTCACTTCTGTACCGAGCAGAGAGATGCCGGCTTCATAAGTGTCTTCTATAAAATAATCATGATATGCCTTTTTATTGGAAGCAACTGGCTTGTCCATAATAGAAGAGGATAACTTCATAGTATTACGCAAGTCAATACTGGACCGGCAGGGAGAAAGTAAATAAAACAGGCCCTGACTCCCTTGCAGGTGTACAGGGCCTGTAATTATGAAGTCTGTATCCTGATCTTATTTTTTCAAAGACCTGATATAGGCAACTATATCTTTCATGTCCTGTCCGTTCGGGTCAATTTCTTTTCCCTGGAGTGGCATCACAATACAGATATTAATAGCTTCTTCCAGACTGTTCTGTTCCATGTCCATAATGTTGAACTTACTTTTGCTGCCGGACATTTCAAGTCCCTTGCCGCCGGGATGGCATGTATTGCAGGATTTGGCATTTTTACTGCTCCCTAATGTCGGGTCATTAAAAAGGGGGTTGCCTTTTTCAATATTATCGGCCATCCTGCCATAACCTGGTATTTCAGCCTCTCCGTAGGCCGGAGCCTTTGCCTCTCCGTAAGCTGGAGCTTTTGTCTCTCCATAAGCAGGCGTTTTTGCTTCCTCATAGGCCGGAGTTGTAGTCTCTTCAGTGCCATAGGCCGGGGAGCTTTTTTTGACTGATCCGGTTTCAGTTTTTTTGCATGCAAAAAGAAGAATAGCTACTATTAAAGATATTAGTACAAGTCTGAAAATATGCACTGGTTTTCACCTCCTTTATACTTCTATTTGTATCATAAAATGCCGGATTGTCAATACGTGGCATATCATTTTCATGGAGAATTAACCAAGCAAATAATAGAATTATTTCTGCTAATAATCCGATATGTTTGGAGTTAAGAGTTGTTGACATAAGTTAATTAATTATGTATCCTTTTAACCGTTAAACCAATGGTAATAATGAAATGGTAGTAGGCAAATTCTTTCCACAAAAAACTGATTTTTTCGTATTGTTCGATACTGCGGCCCAGAATCTTAACAGGTCCGCCCAATTGCTTGTTGAAATGATGGAGAATTTCTCTGAGGCCCCTGTCAAGGCAAAGCAGATATATGAAGCTGAGCAGGAAGGGGATATGCTTACTCATGAAGTGATGCGGGCTCTGAATAAAACTTTTTTAACTCCTATCGACAGAGAGGACATACACGCTCTTATATCAAGCACTGATGATATCCTTGACATGATATGGGCTGCTGTGGACAGAGTTATACTATTCAAGCTTGAATCCTCTACTCCTGAGGCAATTGAACTTTCCAAAACCCTCTTTGAAACGACTGAATATATTGCAAAATCAGTAACAGCCCTTAAAAAGAAAAAGTACTCATATGTTCAGGAGCTATGCATAGAGATAAACCGCCTTGAGAACAGGGGTGACCGGATTTTCAGAGCTGCTCTGGCAAAACTGTTTGATGAGGTACAAGACCCGATCCTTGTTATTAAATGGAAAGAGGTTTACGAACATCTTGAGGAAGGGCTTGATAAGTGTGAAGATGTCGCTGATATTCTGGAAAGTATAATACTTAAGCATGCTTGAAACAACAATAATTGTTGTTATTTTCATAACCCTTCTGTTTGAGATCAGTAATGGCTGGAATGATTCTGCAAATGCCATTGCCACCGTAGTATCAACCAGAGTCCTGACCCCCCTTCAGGCTGTGTTCCTTGCCGCGGGAATGAACGTTTTGGGAGCCTTTCTTACAACAGCGGTTGCAAAGACCATTGGTAAAGGCATCGTAAATCCTGCGGATATAACACTGACCGTTATAGCAGCCGCAATGTCAGCAGGTTTTTTGTGGAATGCCCTGATGACGTTCTTTGGTTTACCGGTTAGTGCTTCGCATGCTTTGATTGGCGGTATAATGGGCGCCGCGATGGCTCATATTGGAGTGCATAACAATATTAATGTTGCTGAAGCCTTTCTTATGCTAAACCTGTCAGGTCTGATCAAAATTTTTGTGGCTTTATTCTCATCCCCGATTATTGGCATATTTTTCGGATATATTTTTATGAAGTTTCTCATAAGATATTTTTGTAATGTTTCGCCTGGGATTCTCAATAAATATTTTGGCAGGTTACAGATACTGTCAGCAGGGATCATGGCATTAAGCCACGGTTCTAATGATGCTCAAAAAGGTATGGGAGTAATAACTCTTGCGCTTTTAAGCGGTGGATATATTTCCAGCCTTGAGGTTCCTTTCTGGGTCATACTTATATGTGCTCTTGCTATGGGTTTGGGCACAGCGTTCGGGGGCTGGCGTGTCATTAAGACCTTGGGGCACAAAATGCTTAAGCTCCAGCCTGTTCACGGGTTTGCTGCTGAGACCGTTGCGGCAGCAGTTATTCTGGGCGCCAGTTCATTAGGGATGCCTGTGAGTACCACTCATGTTATCACTACAAGCATTATGGGTGTTGGTGCTACGAAGAGGCTTTCCGCGGTGAGATGGGGAGTTGCGGGTAAAATTCTTATGGCGTGGATAATAACTCTGCCTACGTGTATAGGATTGGCATGGGTTGTCTATAAAATCCTGTTTATGTTAAAGGGTGGTGTCTAGTGAAACTCTCCCTTCTCTCAGCACTTTTAACGAAACAGCATCTATTATTGTAGAAAGTTTACCTCCCGGGTTCTTACCCCCGTCAACTATCATGTCAATTTTTTCATTAAAATATTTCATTATCTGTTCAGCCTCCTGAGCCGGAGGCTTACCGGATATATTTGCGCTTGTAGCTGTTACAGGAAAATCTGCTGCCTTTGCCAGGTCAAGCGCGAAGCTCTCGCCGGGGATCCTGACCGCGATTTTTCCTCTGTCATCGGTCAGTATTTCGGGCAAGTTGTTTTTAGAATCAAATATGATGGTCAGAGGGCCGGGCCAGTATTTTGTCATTAATGCTTCTGAACCTGGGGGTATGTGTTTTACAATGGTTTTAAGGATATCCAGACTGCCGACAATTACCGGCATGGCCTTTTCTGACGGTCTCTTCTTTAGTAAGAATAACTTATTTACAGCATTCTTATCACCAGCCATAACT
>VAPB010771150.1_pt1 | contig 16347 bp, 12 predicted proteins | sample 3395101 | NCBI WGS metagenome assembly VAPB01 (sample SAMN08290433, study PRJNA428436) | hydrothermal vent metagenome | isolation source: Deep-sea hydrothermal vent chimney | place: Indian Ocean: Southwest Indian Ridge | reverse complement strand
TTTGAAGAATATCCTCCTGTGCCGTTCTGTCAAATCACCGGTAAATCTTCCTGTCGGGCAACCTGAGAGGTATGATTTGCGTATTTAGTTACATATAGTGCGTTGGGAGGATTCTTGTGGGGGCATCCATCTTTGACGCGTTGGAGATGCCATCGAACCTTACAAGGATCGTGTAATGACTTCTATTCTGCAGGACCTGCATCACTCTCTCCGGATGCTGATAAAGAATCCAGGGCTCACCGCGACGTGTGTGCTCACCCTCTCTCTCGGCATCGGTCTCACTACAATGATGTTCAGTCTCATCAATGGAAGTCTGTACGAGCCGATGCCATTCGAGGACTCGCGAGATCTTTACTTCTTCAACAGGAACAACCTGGCTGAAGGAGTTGAAAGAATGAGTGTCTCGATCCACGACTTCGAAGACTGGCGGAAACAGCAGACCTCATTTGAGGATCTGGCAGGTTTTTACACGGGTACCGTCAATCTGAATAACGAGGGTGAAAGACCGGTTCGTTATGATGGCGCATTCATTACTCCGAGTGCATTCGATCTGATCCGGGTCCAACCGATTCTGGGACGGATATTCACAGAGGATGAACGGAAGCTCGAATACCCGCCTGTGATCCTGATTGGATATGATGTCTGGCAGGCAAGGTTTGCCGGTGCCCCGGGAATTGTAGGGACCACCTCACGCGTCAACGGTGAGACCATGACGATCGTGGGTGTAATGCCTGAAGGATTTGTGTTCCCCAGTGATCAGGATGTCTGGCTGCCGCTGAGGATGGATCCTCTCCAGTTGGATCGAAACGATGGCATCTGGCTGGAAGTATTGGGACGCATCAAAGAGGGAATCTCGATCAAGCAGGCCAGGGCGGAATTCGCCACCATCGCCGTCAATCTCGCTCAGCAATACCCTGATACGAATGAGGGTGTTGGTGTCGATATACGGACTATAACCGGCATGATCATGGACAGTCAGAGCCGGCTCGTCATGCATCTGATGCTTATAGCGACAATCGCGGTTCTGCTGATCGCATGCTTCAATGTTGCCAATATTCTGCTTGCACGCGCTTCTGTCAGAACGAAAGAGATGGCGATTCGCAACTCTCTGGGTGCCAGCCGCTCGAGATTGATCAGTCAGCTTCTGATGGAAGCCTTTGGATTTGCACTTATTGGTTCGATCACAGGTCTCTTCCTGAGTCAGATGGGAGTCAATCTGTTTGATCGGTGGGTGGCTTCAACCGATCCGCCCTGGTGGTTCGACTTCGGGATCGACCTGAATGTAATATTGTATTTAGTTGTTATAGTGGTCATCACAACAATCTTCTCAGGTATTTTTCCTGCCCTCCAGGCCTCCAGAGCAAGCATTACCGAAGTGCTGAAAGACGAGTCGCGCGGGGCGTCCAGTTTCCGCATGTCGAGGTTGAGCAAGACACTGGTAGTCGCTGAGATCGCATTTTCATTCGGACTGCTCTTTTCAGCGGGTCTGATTACGAAAAGTGTCATCAACCTGAACCGATTCGATTTCGGTGTGAAGTCGGAAAACGTTCTTACGGCAAGGGTAGGACTGTTTGAAACAGAATATCCCACAGTTGAGAGCCGGCTTCTCCTCTGGAGGAAGCTGCATACCAGGCTGAACGAAATCCCGGGTGTGATCTCTGCTGCTCTGACTCCGAACCTGCCTCTTCGCGGTTCAGATAGCGGCAGATTTGTATTTGAAGGAGTGGAGTATCCCCCTGATGCCGACCTGCCGACCACCAAGCTGAAGCTGGTCGGACCTCGCTACTTCGAAACCTTCGGAATAGATCTGTTACAGGGCCGCGACTTCACCGACGCCGATGTAGCTGGTGGACTGGTCGTTGCAGTTGTGAACAGGAGCTTCGCCGACCGCTGGGCGCCGGTTGAAAGCCCCATCGGAATGAAGGCCAGGGGTGCCGAAGATGGTCCCGACGATCCATGGTATACCATTATCGGAGTAGTGGGAAATGAATGGACGGATAACGAGAATGTTTCTTCCGAAATGGCTTATGCCTGCCTCTTTCAGGCCGATGCCAGATTCATCAGCCTGGCGTTGAAAAGCCGGGGGGATCCGATGTCGATTGTACCGGCCGTTCGCGATGCGGTCATGTCGGTCGACCAGGATCTGCCCATCTACTGGGTAATGCCCATGAGCAATGTGATCTTCGAGAGTACATGGTTCTACGGGGTGTTCGGATCGATAATCATGATCTCAGGTCTTTTCGCCCTCTTCCTGGCCACCATAGGTCTCTACGCCGTGATGGCCTTCTCCGTGAACAGAAGAATTCAGGAGATCGGTGTACGTATGGCACTCGGAGCACAACCTTTGGCTCTCGTCAGGATGATTGTAAGACAGGGGATAGTACATCTGGTCATAGGCCTTCTGATAGGGCTCCTGCTCTCCCTTGGACTCGCCCAGGGAATTCGAATGATCCTTTTCGGTGTCTCTCCGGCCGATCCGGTTATCCTGGCGCTGATAGTGATCGTTATCATCGGGACGGGTCTCATCGCCAGTCTGATTCCGGCAATGAGAGCAACCAGAGTCAATCCAGTTGCGGCTCTGAAGCAGGAGTAGGATCAGGTACCGGTCTCCTTGTTCTGCTTCAGGTACCGTACTTTCAAACACAGCAGGACAATCCCGCAAGCAAACACCTTGACGTGAGACCTCTAATTGGGGTAGCGATAGGCACTGCAGCCTGTACTGAGTGCCGGAAAGCGGTGAAGATATCCTTCTCTTTACTGCTAATCATGTATGAGATGTTGACCAGTCGCTGACCAGGAGGAGCCAACAATGAAATCGCTGCCATTAAACAGAACGGGCCATTTCTCATTTACCGTTTTGACACTGATCACGGCTGTGTTCTGCCTGACCTTCACAGCTGGTGCAATCGATGCACAGGATAATCGGGTTACAACCGCCAACTACGAACTGGCCTCGCGGTTCACCAGCGCGAAGCTGTCCAAGATGGTCTACAGCACCTCGGTCAGGCCAAACTGGCTGGAATTCAGCGACCGGTTCTGGTACATCTGGGATACTCCTGACAGCAGAACCTTTTATATAGTGAACCCGGCCCGTAAAACGAAGACACCACTGTTTGACAATATCTGGATGGCGGCTGAACTGAGCCGGCAGACCGGCGATCCATACGATGCGCAGCACCTGCCCTTCACGACGATCCGGTTCATAAAAAATGACAGTGCGATTGAATTCTCGGTCAAAACAACCAAGCCGGCAGAACCTGATACTGCTCAGGCTGAGGAAGAGACAACCGAGGAGGGAGAGAGGCAGGAAAAAGCCTCCAAAGGAAGGGTAATCCGTCCGACACAGGAAACGGTCTGGTTCGAATACGAATTTGCCACCAGGACCCTGAGGAGGATAGAGGACCACGAGGATCCGGATAATCCGCCCGGCTGGGCGGGTGTTGCTCCCGATTCCTCTGTCGTTGTCTTTGCACGCGACCACAACCTCTACATGATGGACAAGGAGGAGTTCATCCGTGTCGTCGAGGAGGAGAAGAGACAGGAAGAGGAGCGCAAAGGCAGAAAGGGAAAAGGCAGGACGGGAGGTGAAGAGGAGGAAGAAGAACAGGAGGAAGAAGTTGAAGCGGAGGAGATACAGCTGACAACTGATGGCGAGGAGCATTACAGCTTCGGATCGGCTGTCCGGAGTTCAATGACAGAAGAACAGAAAGAGAAAAACAAGAACAGGCGTGCAAGAGCGAGGGTGACATGGTCTCCCGATTCGAAGAAATTCGTAATGACACGCACCGACCAGAGACTGGTCAAGGATCTCTGGGTCATCAATTCTCTCGCCGACCCGCGTCCCACTCTCCAGACATATCGTTATGCTATGCCCGGTGAGGAACACATGCCGCAGATAGAAGTTTTTGTTTTCGATGTGGCATCCAGGGAGCGAACTCCTGTCCAGGTCGAGGAATACAAGGATCAGACCGTTTCGATCCATTCCAGGCGTATAACCTACCCGCCAAGTTATGAAGGACCACGGCCAGGCATCTGGCTCTCCCCCGATCCCAACGAGATCTACTTCACCCGTACAAGCAGGGACATGCACAAAGTGGATGTCTGTGTAGCAGACGCCACTACCGGTGAGGTAAGGGTGGTCATCGAGGAGAGGCTGAATACATATATCGAGACCCAGCGTCTTGAATACCTGGACAGCAATGAGCTGATCTGGTGGTCGGAACGTGACGGCTGGGGTCACTACTATCTGTATGGTACTGATGGTACATTAAAGAGGCAGATCACCTCCGGTCCCTTCTCCTGTCGCCGTATTCTGGAGATCGACCAGAAGAACGATGTGATCTTCTTCCAGGCCAACGCCCGTGAACCGGGTGAAGATCCCTACTATGAGCATTTCTATCGGGTAAACCTCAACGGCAGCGGCCTGCAGCTTCTCAATCCGGGTAACTTCAGTCACTCGGCGAACGTTAACGAGGACATGAAGTACTTCGTCGATACCTTCTCCCGTGTAAATACCGCACCCAAATCGGTTCTCTACGATACGCGGGGTCAGCTGCTGATGGAGCTCGAAGAGGCAGACCTCTCCCGCCTCTTCGAGGCGGGTTACCAGTTCCCCGAACCCTTCAAAGTCAAGGCCGATGACGACATTACCGATCTGTACGGTGTGATATACAAGCCGTTCGACTTCGACGAGACGAAGCAGTACCCGATAATAGCCTACGTCTATCCCGGTCCTCAGACCGAGAGTGTTTCAAAAAGGTTTTCTACGAATTCGACCACAACATCTCTGGCACAGTTTGGCTTCATCGTCATAACGGTGGGCAACAGGGGAGGGCATCCCAACCGTTCGAAGTGGTACCACAACTACAGCTATGGTGACCTGAGAGATTACGGACTGGCCGACAAGAAGACAGCGATCGAACAGCTGGCCCTCAGATATCCCTTCATAGACAGCGACAGGGTAGGGATATTCGGCCATTCGGGTGGAGGTTTCATGTCTACCGCCGCGATGCTTGTATATCCCGATTTCTTCAAGGTTGCTGTCTCATCCAGCGGCAACCATGAGAACAACATCTACAACAAGTGGTGGAGCGAGAAACATCATGGTATCACCGAGATAATAAATGCCGAAGGTGAGGTCGACTTCGAGTACGACATAGACAAGAATTCGGAACTGGCGGCCAACCTGAAAGGAAGACTGCTGCTCGTTACCGGTGATATCGACAACAACGTGCACCCGGCGAACACTCTCAGGATGGCGAGGGCGCTGATAGATGCCAGCAAGAGATTCGATCTCTTCATCTTCCCCGGTGCCCGACATGGTTACGGGGATATGAACAACTATTTCTTCTGGTTGAGGGCGGATTACTTCTGTAAGCACCTGCTCGGTGATTATTCGATGAATGTGAACATGATCGAGTTGAGCAGTGAGCAGGATCAGAGTCCAGATGGTGGAAAAAGGGGAAGGGGAAGGGGAGGTACCCGCCGGTAAGGCAGCAGGTGCCCGGGGAGGTCCCCGGGCACAGGCATCTCTCTGCCGGAATCAGTGTATCCGGAAGTCAGGTGTTTTGATGTAGTCCTCCATCAGGTACCACATTTCCTCCACGTCCAGAGTCATGATAATCAGGTCTCTGCGAACTCCATTGATGTCGGTCACATGTTTGTGGAGGGTGGCTTCCTCACGGAAACCCATGTGCTCCGCGGCTATTCGGGCAGATTCCTGGGTGTCCATGAACTCGAGCTGTATTTTATAGAGCTGTTGGCTCAGAGCATGGAAGAAGAGTTCCCGTATCAGGATCCTTGCCAGACCTCTGCGCTGGTAGGCAGATGTGATCACGACACGGATCTCTCCGAGATTTCGCATCCAGCCGAATTCCGCACGAAACAATGTCGCGATTCCCACGATCTCCCCTTCGAAGAGTACAAAGATCGGAAACATATTATCGTAGTTGAGATTCCCGAAGCGTCGCCGTACGTTCTCAGGATTCTTTGTATCAGACCGCAGATATAGCCTGTCCTCCTCCGGAAGGGATTGGAAGAATGCTATCACTGCTTCAAGATCATCGTCTGTCATGATCCTCAGGGTGACTTTTGATCCATCCTTCAGTTCCATTGATTTCGGATACTTATCCATGCTGTAGCTCCTGATGTGCAATGCAACCCTTATTATTGTACACTTCTGTGCACTTCACCTGCTGCCGGTCTGCACTCTCCTTCAACAGGCTCATCTAACACCTAATTCAGAGGTTTTTCAACCAGCTCAATAGCCTTAAGCTGTTCAGCAGATGACTTCTCAGTGTAGTTTTTCCGAAACGGTTAATCGGCAGCAGGCGGGAAGAGAGGTGAGAGATGAATTCGTTCAATAGCTGGATCGGGCGCTCGTTCAACACTCCTGAAGAGGTCCTTGTTGAGTTCAAAAACCGATTGGTCGCAACAGAACAAGCTGAGGTAGATCCCGCAATATCATTTCTCCCGGAAAGTGTATCGATCCGTGATGTGCCGGTTGACGATTCTGATTGGGCCGGCCTTCCTCTGGCCGGTGTGCCATTTCTTGTGAAGGATCTCTACGATGTGGCTGGGTGGCCGACAACGGCCTCATCTCTCTTCCTGGCCGATGAATATGGAATTCCTGCCGCTACCTCACCCCTGGTCCGCAAATTCATGGAGCTGGGAGCCACTCCGGTTGGCAAGACACATCTGAACGAATTTGCCTACGGATTGTCGGGCAGGAATCTGCATTACGGCAGCTGTCGCCATCCGCATCATCCCGATCGCCTGCCGGGCGGCTCGAGCAGTGGCTCGGCCTGGGCTGTCGGGAAGGGACTTGTACCTCTCGCACTGGGTACCGATACGGGCGGATCGGTCCGGGTGCCGGCAGCCTTCTGCGGACTTTTCGGCATCCGATTGATCCCGAATGAATGGTCTCAGCAGGGTTGCTTCCCTCTATCCCCAACATTCGATACCGCCGGATGGTTCACCGCTGACAGGGAAGATATGGCCACAACTCTGAAGCTGATGCTCGATCTTGCCGATTCGAAAGACACCCCTAGGGGAGTTCTCCTCAAGGTGGAGGATTTCCCCTCCGACCCTGAGCTGAAAAGTGAGTACACTTCACGCTACGATGCATTCAACCTGCAATCGGATCCTTCAATTCAGGATGGTTTTCAGGCAGTTGCAGGAAATCTGACCACGAACTACAGCGTGCTTCAGAGTCTTGAATCGTATGCCGTACATGAGCAATGGATCGATTCCCATCGCGACAGGTACAATCCGGTTGTATGGCAGCGGATCGACCGGGGACGCCATTGGAGCAGTGAGGAAGTAGAGGCGGCTGAAAGAGGAAGAGGGGAGTTGCGCGATTTCTTCGGCCAACTCTTCAAGCGCTTCGATTATGCGGTATTGCCCGCCACCATGATTCCGGCACCCCGCGAGAATCAGCTGGATGAAGCGTTCCGGAGCCAGATCATAACACTGACAGCGCCTGCCAGCCTGGCCGCACTGCCGGTGCTTACTGTTCCGGTCCCCCTGGAGCACAAGTTGAGTGGCGGTCTGCAGATCATATATTCTGATCCCGGATCAGATATTCCTCTCCAGTTCCTGGATAACTGGGAAGGTGCCTGATTCTTCCAGCAGCCGCATCCCTGCCTCTGGCACTCCCTGGATGGGTCTGGATTGCTGTTGAGTACAATTGTTTGGCGATTGACGTGGTATTACATTGATGAATTCATAATTTGAAATTGTATCTGCAGGTATCTGTCGGAATCCCGCCAGTCCGGCTGATAAAAAGATCTTCAGGAAGGTTTCTGTCCAAAAAGGAATCAACATGAGTCTCAGTGAAATCGGAAAAAATGTCTGCGCATCGCCAACTCTAGCGCTGAACGAGATGGCGGCCATCCTCCGTGAAAAAGGGGATCCCATCATCCACCTCGGTGGAGGGGAGCCGAAAAGCCGTGTTCCGATGGATGCGATCCTGGCAACCGCTGCACACCTGAATACCGGTGAGATCAGGTACACACCGGCCGATGGAATCCCGTCGCTCAAGCAGGCGATCATCCGGTACACGGAGGAGCACTATAACCGGAAGGTGGAGCCTGAGAACGTCATGGCATCAGGCGGGGCAAAGCAGGCGGTGATGGTGGCTCTGCAGACAGTGCTGAACCCGCAGGAAGAGGTCATTTATCCTTCGCCCTTCTGGGTAAGCTATCCCGAAATGGCCAAGCTTTGCGGTGCGATCGGCGTTCCTGCTCCGCCCGAAGATGGCTCCTTCTATCCCAGGATCCAGGACATCGAGCAGAGGATAGGTTCGTATACAAAGGCAGTTATCATCAACAGTCCCAACAATCCCTCAGGCGCCATGTACTCCGAGGAGTTCATTGCCGACGTAGTGGATTTATGTGAGAAGCGTGATCTATACCTTATTATGGATGATATCTACCATAGACTGATTTTTGATGGCAGGAAGCAGATTAATTGCTACGATTACGCCAAAGATATGTCAGAAAACTCAAAATTAATTGTCGTAAATGGTGTATCGAAGCAATATGCCATGACTGGATTTAGAATAGGTTGGGTAGTGGCCAGTAAGAAGTTGATAGAAGTAATGAGCAATATTCAGGGTCACCAGACTTCAGGGCCTTCCGTCCTGTTGCAGAAAGCAGCTATTGGGGCTCTTAGCGGTATACAATCGAGTGTAGAGAGTCTGCGTGTGACGCTGGAGAACAACCGAAACATAATGATCGACTATCTGAATTCATTTGAAGGAGTCAAGGCCACAAAACCTGACGGAACCTTCTACTGCTTTGCCGATTTCAGTGCTCACGAAAAGGATTCCCACAAACTGTCGAAGCTCCTGATAGAGAAGGTCCAGGTTTTGACGGTACCGGGAGTCGATTTCGGAATGGAAGGACATCTCAGGTTGAGCTACTGCGGGACTGTCAAGGATATCACGGAGGGGATCGAAAGAATGAAGTGGGTGATCGATCCGAATTCTCCAAATGAACTTTACATTGGTGATCGCAAACTGGTGAGGGACTGGTCATGAGCAAGTATCTTGAATTCGACACACCGGCGTCTAAAGAGGCCATGGTCCTTGCGTCCGATTACAGGCTTAAGAACCACGGCCTGGTTCATCTGGAGCGGGTTTTCTGGAATCTGTCCGATTCGGCGCTCTACGAGGAAATCATATTCCGTAATGAGGGTACAATTGCAGATCAGGGCCCTGTGCTGGTCAATACCGGACAACACACGGCTAGAGCGGCCACCGACAAGTTCGTTGTGAGGGAGGAATCCACAGAAGAGAAGATCTGGTGGGGCGAGTACAACCGTCCGTTCAGCCTGGAAAAATTCAATGCTCTTCTAGGCAGGGTCCAGGCCTACTGCCAGGATGAGGAACTGTTCGTACAGGACTGTTATGCCTGTGCGGCGCCCGAATACCGGATGCCGGTCAGGATCATCACGGAGAAGGCATGGCACAGCCTCTTCGCCAGGAACATGTTCCTGACTGCCGCCAACCCGGATGAGTTAAAGAAGTTCATTCCCGACTTCACCATCATCGGTCTGCCCGGATTCAAGGTGGATCCAATAATTGATGCAACCAGATCAGAAACCGCCATAATCCTCAATTTTGCAGACCGGATGGCGATCATCGCCAATTCCCTTTACGGCGGTGAGATCAAGAAGTCGGTATTCACGGTGTTGAATTTCCTTCTGCCATTTCAGGATGTCCTGCCGATGCACTGCTCGGCGAACGTGGGAGATGACGGCTATGTCGCCCTCTTCTTCGGTCTCAGCGGCACCGGTAAAACCACCCTCTCTGCCGATCCGGGCAGAAGGTTGATCGGCGACGATGAGCACGGCTGGAGCTCTGAAGGGATATTCAACTTCGAGGGTGGGTGTTACGCCAAGGTTATAAGGCTCTCGGCAGAGCATGAACCGCAGATCTATGAAACCACCAGGCGCTTCAGAACCATTCTGGAGAATGTGGTCTTCGATCGTGTAACGAGGAAGATAGATCTCGATGATGACATGATTACCGAGAATACAAGAGCCTCCTACCCGATCGATTTCATCCCGAACCTTGTAACCGAGGGATATGTGAACACACACCCGAAGAACATCATCTTCCTTACGTGTGATGCATCGGGTGTAATGCCCCCGATCGCCCGGCTGAGTCCTGAAGAGGCCCAGTACCATTTCATCAGCGGTTATACTTCGAAGATCGCAGGCACCGAGATAGGTCTGGGAATCGAACCGCAGATTACCTTCAGTGCCTGTTTTGGTGCACCATTCATGGTCAAACATCCCTTCGAGTATGCAGAGATGCTGAAGAGCAGGATGCTGAAGCACGATGCCCGGTGCTGGCTGGTCAATACCGGCTGGGTTGGTGGACGATTCGGAGTAGGCAAGAGGATCAGCATCCGCCATACGCGGAACCTGCTGAATGCCGCACTCGACGGTAAACTGGACAAGGTCAAGTACCGGAAAGACAAGCTGTTCGGTTTCGAAGTCCCCCTGAGCTGTCCCGATGTTTCTGAAGATGTTCTGGAACCGGCCAACTCGTGGGGTGACAAGGATGAGTACTGGAAGAAGTACGATGCTCTCGCAGCTCGTTTTATCGAGAATTTCAAGCTCTTCCAGGAAGGTTGTCCTCAAGACGTGATAGACGCCGGGCCATCAAGGTAGCAAACGTTCAGGGAGCAGCTGAGATAATCCCGGTCACAGAACCGGGTGAATAATTGAGCTTTTCGCTCGATCTACGGGTCGCGGCGAGGAGTTCTTTTTATGGCAGAAATATGGCTCACAGAATTGAACTCTGCAGCAGGCACTGATATTCTGCCGGCTCCGATCCCCGTAATAATCGGAATCATTACCTCCGAAGGAAAAGCTTCGTGAAATGTAATAAAGAGAGCGGCGGAATGGGCGATAGAGAAATTGAAGAAGAACCAGAGAACTGTGAGGAGATAAACAGATGATCAGAGCAACAGCCGGCTGCCGGCGGATGGCAACCCTGCTACTGCCCCTTCTCTTCAACGCTATCCCGAGCGGAATGCTTGGCGCTCAATCGATACCGGAAGGGCTTCTAGACAACATCAGATACAGAGAGATTGGTCCGACCGCTCAGAGCGGCAGATTCGTAGATTTCGCTGTTCCATTGCAGCAGCCGAACACCTTCTACGCCGCAACCGCTTCCGGCGGGCTCTGGAAGACCGAAAACGCCGGTCTCACCTACACATCTCTGCTCGATTCAACAGACATTATCTCTCTGGGTGATGTAACGGTGGCACCATCAGATCCCGATATCGTCTGGATTGGAACTGGAGAAGCCAATAACTCCCGCAGTGTCTATTTCGGGGATGGTGTCTACAAGTCTGCCGACGGAGGGGTCACCTGGACGAACATGGGTCTGCCTGAATCGCATCATGTTGGTCGAATCGTTATTCATCCCAGGAACCCGGACATCGTTTACGTAGCCGCACTCGGCCATCTCTACTCAGAGAATCCGGAGCGGGGGCTCTACAAGACTACTGACGGTGGGAGAACGTGGACGAAGAGTCTGGATGTTGTAGTTGAAGGTCGCAATATCGGGGTTGTGGATATTGTCATGCATCCCACCAGACCGAACACACTATATGCAGCTGCCTACGACAAGATCCGGAAACCGTGGACCTTCAACGAGGGAGGCCCCGGCAGCGGCATATACAAGACCACGAATGCCGGCAGATCGTGGACCAGGCTGGAGGATGGTCTCCCCGGAGGTATGCTCGGCCGTATCGGGCTGACCATTTCTCCCCAGGACCCGAACACTCTCTACGCCGTTATCGAGAATGCCAATTCAGAAGGTGTCCCCGATGAGGTAAGGCGCCAGGAATTGCTGGAAGGTCGACCCCCCGGCGTACGTCCCATCGGCAACGAGGTCTACATGACCTCTAACGGCGGAAGATCATGGCAGCTCGTGAACACGGGGGACCGCAACCTGGGTGGCAATCCCCCATACTACTACGGTCAGATCATTGTCGATCCGAACGATAAGGAACACCTCTACAACCTTGGGGTGAGTGTCTCGGAGTCGAAGGACGGAGGAAAGACGTGGGCAAGGGCTTTCCGTTTCGGAGGTGACAATCACGCGTTGTGGATCAATCCCGATAACAGCAGGCATATGCTGCTGGGATACGACCACGGCATGGGAGTGACCTATGATGGTGGTGAGAACTGGTACCATCCCGACAATCTCCCCCTGGCACAGTTCTATGCAGTCGGTGCGGATAATGACTATCCATACAATGTCTACGGAGGGACACAGGATAACGGGTCGTGGAAGGGTCCGAGTACCAGCAGGAGCGGGAACATAGAATTTGAAGAGTGGACCCGTATTGGCGGCGGTGACGGCATGTACAATGTGCCGGATCCCAACAACCCGAATATCCTCTATAACGAGAGTCAGTTCGGCCCGATCCGGCGTCTCGATCAGGCAACGGGTGCTGCCAGGTCAATTCGACACAGAGATGAGAGTCTGCGCTTCAACTGGTGCGCCCCGATCGTGATATCACCCCACAACAGCGATGTAGTTTTCCACGGCGCCAATGTTCTGCTCAGATCAAGCTATCGCGGGGAGCAGTGGGAAGAGATCAGTCCCGATCTCACAACCGCCGACAGCACCAAGATTGTGGGTACGGGGAATATCCGGTACTGCACCATCACAACGATCGATGAGTCACCGATAGTACCGGGAATCATCTGGGTAGGAACCGATGACGGCAATGTCCAGCTTACATCGGATGGAGGGGAGAACTGGACACTGCTGAATGACAGGATACCCGATAATCCGCAATACTGGGTCAGTAGAGTGATCGCATCATTCCACGATACCGCGACTGCCTATGTTACCTTCACAGGATTCCGCAGAGACGACTTCCGGCCATTCGTGTACAAAACAATCGATAAAGGAGAGACATGGTCTTCGATCGCCGCGAACCTTCCCGATGAACCCGTTAACGTTATCAGGGAGGACCGCGTCAATCCCGATCTCCTCTTCGTCGGGACTGACAAAGCTGTCTATGTTTCACTCGATGGCGGTGAGAGCTGGTCAAGCCTGCGGAACAATATGCCTGCTGTTGCTGTTCATGACCTGCTGATCCATCCAAGGGAGAAAGACCTGGTCGTGGCAACCCATGGACGAGGATTCTACATTGCAGACATCTCGCCTCTGCAGGAATTGAACGATGATGTTCTGGCGTCCAGCATATACCTCTTTGAGATTGAACCGAAGATCAGGTGGGTGGTACTGCCGGGCAATGCCTCAAGTCGGCAGAACTTTGCAGGAGAGAGCGAACCAGATGGTGTCGTCATCAATTACTTTCTCAAGAACGATGCAGAAGATGTCAAGATCCGTGTATATCAGGGAACGCGTCTGATCAATGAAGTGGACGCCGATACTACAGCAGGACTTAACATCGCAGTCTGGAATATGCAGGGCAAACGACCGAGAACTCCGCAGGAGAAGGAAGCTCTGCAGCGCAGAAGCAGTCGTGGCGGCGGAGGTGGATTCCAGATGCGGGGTCAGCAGCAGAAGCAGGATCCTGATTTTGTGTTTGTGAGAGTACAGCCGGGCACCTACAAAATCGTTCTCGAAGTTGATGGACGTGAGATGACCGGAACTTCAGTGATTATGAGGGATCACTGGTACGACAGGTAATTCAGCCAACCTGGTGGCGACATCGCCACGGCGACTCCGCCACGATTCACTCGAGAATATCTGAGGGGCGGTTTCGATCAGGCGCGGAAGCATATAGAAGACGGAGATCTGGGACCAGGCCGTGCCCTGTCTGGTCTTCATTCCCTGGTTGTTCAGTGATTCGGCAACCTCTGATAGCGATCTGTCCTCAACGATCATCTCGAGCATGATCGTCATTGCTTCTTTTTCGTCTGGATCTTCTTCAAGGTGTTTGCAGTCTCCCGATACCCGGAGGCCGTAGGGGATCTCTTCCTTCAGCCGACCGGCGTCGGTCGCCTCGATCTCTATAGGCCTTTCCCATTCAACGGCTGCAAAGGACCAGCCGTCTGCGGCCTTCAGCCTCACATATTCCTCATTCGGAGGGGCGGCCATCGGTTCGCGAACGCGTTCTTTAATCATCAGATTGCCTCTTTATTGGGCTTAGTGCACAGCTCTGTGATTATGGTGATGTATCGGTGCCTGAATACCAGCGTAATTGCGGAACGGTGTACTGAGTAAGGTCCGGACTCCATACATGGAACTACGTAATCCGGGGGCGATAGGTTTTATGGAAATAGGGAGTTCACAATAGTTCAGGGGGTCGGCTTTGTGATGCCGGAGGCGATACCGCCTGTTTTCTGTGCGCTCCATCCACCTGTGAAGGGATTGGCTGGTGACATTGGGTTTCCACCATAGTACGATCCCATAAGGATGCCTGTATCGGCGAATCTCGCCTTGAGGGCCAGGACCGTGCTGATATCCTGCCAGTTCACCTCAGGAGGAATACCCGTATCAATCTCCAGGACAATGGAGGCTTCTATGGTTACTTCCCTTCCGCTCCTGACACCTGTGAATGTCGAGTGGGGAGCATCACCCCTGCCGCGGAACCGGCTGGTTTCCTCTGCATTAATAGTGCCCGTAACAGTCGATCCGCTGACCTCCAGATTGATGGTGCCTTTTGGTACGCCCTGAAGGGTGCCGGCATATGAACCGTTATAATCGAGTCCCTTGCCGGGACCCGAACTGCAGGTTGACAATCCCGTTATCAACAGGATTAAAGGAAGGCACTTGAATATCTGCCGCACGGTTTGTTCACCTCTCTTCTAATCCATGAGACAATCAGGAGAGTCCTTCATCCGAAGCTGAATGCCACGTTAAGTGAAGTATATGGGCTTCACAAGCTTTAATGAACAGGGGATGTTGATTCCCGGATCTGCCTCGCGTTAAACTTGAATGCGAGCAAACGATTGCAGAGGAGGGAATCGATGCCGATCTACGTTCTGATGACAAAGCTGAGTCCTGACGCTCTGCGCGATCCCCGCGGCAGGAGAGCTGTCGGGAGGTCGTGGATGTCAAAGGTGAAGACCGCCTGTCCCGATGTCCGCTGGATTTCACATTACGCCATCCTGGGACCCTACGATTTCATGGACATATACGAAGCGCCCGACGAGGAAACCGCACACCGGGTTTCACTGATCTCAAGAAGCGAGGGAGCGACAACGGCTGAAAGCTGGGGTGCTCTGCCCTATGAAGAGTACATACCCATTGTGGAAGAGGTTGAAAAACTGGACGGCTGAAAAAACAGGGCCTCCGAATCAACATGTTATTATTGTGATTACCGGTAATATTATTCGACTGGAGGATCAAATTGAGTGATGAAATGAAGGCAACATTGATGCTTGGCCAGCCTGTTCCCGACTTCAGGTTCACAACATACGACCCGGTGGAGGGTGATTTCGGGGAATTCTCACTGAGTTCTCAGATTGAAAAGAAGAGATGGACCATTCTCTTCTTCTATCCCGCAGACTTTACATTCGTCTGAGCGACTGAATTTGCTGCTCTGGCAGAGCAGAACGAGAGGTTCGTAAAGATGGGATGTGACATCATTACGGTAAGCACCGACACCGAGTTCGTCCACCTCGCATGGCGGAGACATGAGGGGGAGCTGGCCGGTGTGGAATATCCGATGGGTGCGGATCCAACAGGGAAGCTGGCTCGCATGTTCGGTGTCTACGATGATGAAACCGGCCTCGCCCTGCGCGGAACATTCATGATCAATCCGGAGGGAGTGCTGCTGAACAGCGAGGTCAATTTCTACAACATGGGGCGTAACATTGACGAGTTGATAAGGAAGTTCAAGGCCAACATCTACCTGTCGAAGAAAACCACAGAAGCCTGTCCTTCCAAATGGAAGGATGAGGGAGACAAAACCCTGACTCCTTCAGCCGATCTCGTCGGTAAAGTTCATGATGCTTTGAAGGATTGAGCCGGAAGAATACAGGTAAACTAACCAGCAGGGCTCATCTGGAAGGAATACGGGATGAAGCTGTGAACGGATCGATCGCTCTTCTCTCGCATTTGGGGCCGGTTGAGAGTCAGAACGGTTTCTGGTTCCGGAAAAGGGTGCTGCCGGAAGTGTTACTGTGATAATCCCCGAATAGGATTACCGATCGCCTTTATCTTCTGTCGCTCTTCACTTTCTGATAATCTAGAACCAGATTGCACATCACACGTATCCCGACTGCAACTGCCGAATCGTCGGCGCGCATGGTCGGGTTGTGCAGCGTTCCGCTGACCGTTCCCTCCCTGCGTACTCCCAGCCAGTACATGAATCCGGGAACCTCCAGGGCGTAATAGGC
>VAPB010703203.1_pt1 | contig 16475 bp, 10 predicted proteins | sample 3395101 | NCBI WGS metagenome assembly VAPB01 (sample SAMN08290433, study PRJNA428436) | hydrothermal vent metagenome | isolation source: Deep-sea hydrothermal vent chimney | place: Indian Ocean: Southwest Indian Ridge | reverse complement strand
GTGGGATACGGCCTCAAAGACAATATCCAGGTTTACGGCTCCTTCGCCGCCTTCCTGGTTGGAACAGGTGACAGCCCGATCGCTTTCGGAGGTTCCTCGCTCGGGTGGGCGACCGGTCCGATAGGCGTAACCTTCAGGTGGCCCGGACCCGCAGAGAGGGCCTTCCAGCTGGCAGCCGGTGCTTCCGTGACACCCGGAGTGCACAGCAACGTTCTCTCGGGCCACAATCATCCCTATGCAAGAGACAGTTTCGACATCGCTCTCTCCGTCAACCAGAGCCTGCGGGTCGGGGCAATCGATTTGCGGGCCGTAGAGGGAATGGTCATCACCGACGCAGCCACCGGAACAAACATTCCTACACACGCCATGCTGGGAGCGGGCGTCAGCTGGTGGGTAATACCGACTCTGGGACTCGAATTCGAAATGCTGAGCAGGCTGGAGACCGAAGCCCCTATCGAGCCCTTCAGCGACTACCTGGCAGCAAGCGGCGGGGCGGTGGTCAACCTCGGTAGAAGGTGGAACATACGTGGCGGATTCATGATCGGTCTTTCCGATCCCCGTACCGATGGCATAGGGACCCGCGCCGAGGACTGGATGGCCTACGGAAGCGTTGAGATCATTCTCGGCAACCTGTTAGAACGTCCTGAAAGGGAAGAGAGGGTCAGGAAGGAGAGACCTGTCAGAGCCGGTATTACAGACAGCGATGGTGATGGCGTGCCCGATTCTGAAGACCAGGAACCACTGACACCCGAGGGTGCCGTTGTTGACGAAACCGGCAGGGCAATCGACACAGACGGTGACGGAGTACCCGACGGCCTGGATATGGAACCAGACACATTGTCTGGAGCCACCGTTGACGCGATGGGCCGTTCAAACGACAGCGACGGTGACGGAGTACCCGACGGCATCGACATGGAAACCGGAACGCCCCGCGGAGCGCTTGTCGACTCTGCAGGCCGCGCTCTCGACAGCGACGGTGACGGTGTCCCCGATGGCATTGATGTCGAGCCGAATACTCCGCAGGGCATTCCGGTCGATCCGATGGGCAGGGGTCTTTACGGGATGGAGGCCGAACTGATCACCAGGGGCCTGCTCACCCTCAACGCGGTCTATTTCGAATACAATTCAGCCGATATCAAACCGGAGTCGTTCCAGACATTACGCGAAGTAGGGATGATCCTTGCCAGGTACACAGAGTTGAAAATCGAGGTGGGTGGACACTCGGACAATGTAGGAAGCGAAGCTTACAATCAGGAATTGAGCCGGGCACGTGCCCAGTCAGTACTCAACTGGATACTGGTCAACACACCGGAACTTTCACTCAATCATTTCACCGTACGCGGTTACGGCGAGTCGCAGCCGGTCGCCGGCAACGATACCGCAGAGGGACGCACCCTTAACCGCAGGGTTGAGTTCAAGGTCCTCAACCCCGCGGAACTGGATAAGTACCGCAGACCTCCGGATTAGTGCCCACCACTATTATAAGGTTGAGAACAGGCCGTAACTATCGGCCTCTGCGTCCCCTTCCCCCAAAAGCCGGACCCAGCACTATCGCATTGAGAACCAGCTGGTGCTGTCCCTCAATGAACATTCTAAAGAGCGGGTTATCTGCAAAGAGAACCACATTGCCTCCACTCACGTTCTCGACTATCAGCCAGGCTTTCCTGGAGAGCTCCTCGGGCACGTCGGGGGGCGCGTAACCGCTGAGGAGGGGCTGGCGGGAGAAGACACCGACATTAATCCCTTTTTCGGTGATGTTGAATGCCCGGGTTCCACGCCTGACGACCCCTACCTGTTCCGGCATCCCGAATGCCAGCCAGTGGTCCAGATCGAGAACTCCTCCGTATACGCCACCGGGGGTGCGATTCACTTTGGATTCAGCCTCCCGCTCCGCCATTGTTCTTCTGGCCTCAACGGCGGGTGCATCTTCATCTGTATCTGTCGATTCCCTCGACCCCGCTTCCCCTCCACCGCTGCTCGTGGTTACACTCGTCAGCTGTGAAACCTCCTGGGTTGCGAAGAGTGCGCCGCCCTCCAAACCGATCAGGACTCCTCCACCCCCGAGCCAGCTCCTCAGCCGGACCAGACCCTCCTCGCCGAAAATGCTTTGATAACTGCGTCCGCTTCTGTCGCTGGGAAGCAGGAGTACGTCATAATCGCTCAGATCCATTCGACCCAGTCTGGAAGCGTCGATATTCGTGTAATCGAAGAAGGGGTACTTCTGATCGAAGAAATGCCAGGCCTCTCCAAAGGAACCGCCCACCTCGGAACCTGCTGCCACCGCGATCCGGGGCTTCTTCATGGGACGGTAATCCCCGCCTCCCAGATCTGTCCCCTCTTCAACAAGACCGGTATTGATCGGATACGCCATAACACCATGGCTTGCCGCAACCTCCTCAACTATCTGATGGGTGTTTTCCGGATTTCGCCGCAGGGGGATGACAAAGGTGCCCCGAGGGTATGTGCGACCGTGGATCGTGAAAACATCGGCGGCTGTGTGAACGCGCAGGCCCCTGTTCAAAAGGTCGACCGCGGCAAAAAGGGCTGAGGTGCCGTTGTAGGGGATTGCATAGCTGTTCCGTGCCCGTTCGCCGACCACACCTCCGGCCCGCTCGGGAGTTGTGACGACCGGCACTTTCGCTACCCGTGGTAATTCTGAAAGTGTGTAGGCCTCGACGTTGTAGACATAGGGCAGCGACCAGCCGGAAAGATCGTAGAAACTCGTATCTTCCAGCGTTGGGGATCTTTCGAGGAGCATCTGGACAGCCACACCCTTCGGCTGCCCTGTCTCCACAAGATAGGTCCCGGCCGGAAATTCCTTCGAACCGGTAGCGCCGCCGGTCCAGTATGCACCTTCTATCCTGCCCCGGAAGGATTCCTGAGCAGAGGATACTTCGATCCCCTGCTTTGTCAGCAGACCCACCAGTTGGTCGGCATTGTAGGGATCAACCGCCGGTACCAGTGCATAGGCCTTGACATTTCCCCTGCCCAGATTGACTGCGTGGCGGAAGAAGCCCAGGAAGTCCTCAAGCCTCTCCTGACGCCTGTCGGCAGTAGTCTGAAGGGTGGCCATAGAGGTCGTGAAATGACCGTGAACTCTCTGTCTCAGCGTATGAACCGTTCCATCGCTTCTTCTGACCGCCAGACCGACACCTCCACCACCTCCCTGCTCGTAGGTCATGCCTGTTGCACCCATCATGCTGGGCCACGAATCGCCGTAACTGGGATAGTACATATCGAAGCCGCGCCTTGTGTAGTAGGGCCATCCGAATTGATCGAAGGCCGCTGCGTTGCCCTCCCCGTAATACTTCTGCCACTTCATTATCTGCTCGGGGAAGGCATCGTGGACCGGCTTGGCCGCCGGGAAGAAAAAATATGACTCTCCACCCATTTCGTGGAAATCAACGTGTACCACCGGATTCCACTTCAGGTATTCTGCAACCCGCTGCTGCGTCTCCACCTGGGTGAGCCAGGCCCAGTCGCGGTTCAGGTCGAAGAGATAGTGATTCGTTCTCCCGCCGGGCCAGTCTGATCCATGCTCCCAGGCACCAGGATCGTCATCGAATACCATACCTTTTCTCTTCTTGAAGTCGTGAACATACCTGTCGCGACCATCGGGGTTGGACAGTGGATCGATCACAACAACAAGCTCGTCAAGGATCCTGCTTGTAACGGGATCTGTTCCCGCTGCCAGCTGGTATACGGTGAGGATTGCAGCTTCCGTTCCGGCAGATTCGTTTCCATGAACATTATAGGAAAGCCATGCAACCGCGGGGGTGCCCTCGACTATGTTGTCGAGCCGCTCCTGAGAAACCTGCCTGGGGTCGGCCAGCATGGCCATATTCTGCTTTATTTCATCAAGGCGGGCATGATTGCCGGGACTTGTAATGATCAGCAGCAGCAGTTCGCGACCCTCATTGGTCATACCGTATGAGCTGAGTTCCACCCGGTCGCTCGACCTGGCAACCGCCTCCATGTAGGTCTTAAGCATATAGTGATAGGTGTATTCACTTCCTATCTCGTACCCGAGGATAGATTCAGGTGTCGGTATGGAGGAGTTATAGGTTCCACCGGGGTACCATTCGGCTGTATCGACAGGCTGGGCGGTAATCCCGCCCTGAATGGTTATAAACAGGGCAACAGCAGCAATAGTGAGTCGCATGTGAGATTCCTCTACAGGTCGTTTATCCGATGTCATCCGATGAATCAGTGTCAGTCACTTAATGCACCGCTCCGCATTTACGGTGATGTATCGAGAGCGCCGCGGCGTCCGTCCAGCAAGGCACGAGGAGGAGGGACAGCAGTGTCTATCGCGACGACGAGCAACGTGGCTGGCCGGAATGCATCGGCGCTTGAATACCAGTGTAAATGCGGAACGGTGTATTTAATGTGTATCACTATTACAGCGCAAAGTGTAAATGAATTCACGCGGAGTTCGTGAATTGTGTCGGAATCAGGGGATAATTTCATAAGGACACCAAAACTGGGGGCCGGCCGGGCTTCGAAGGAGGCCTGTGTTCGGCCCTTGGCTTAAGAGCCATCCTGATTTCACAAGGATGGAAACAGACCCGTGCCGTCATCCGGTGGCTATCCGGTAACTCCGGATGGTCACTGGTGCGGTTCCCGTCGTAAGCTGTTCGGGTCTGCTATGTGAGGTGATTATAGAGACATGAAAGCCACTTCTATCGACTTTCGGTCGATCGGGCAGTGGATTATTCTTCTCGCAGCGGCTGCTTCGGCCACATTACTGATAGCCCAGCAACAGAAAATCGACCGGCTTGACGCAATAATCGAGTCCCAGTCTCTGGTGATTCGGAACCAGCGGCAGTGGGCGACGCAGGCGACTTCCCATCTGGAGATCCTGCACAAATATGAGATCCCCTACCGTTATCTGGAGGTCCTGTCCGACGCCAGTGCGGACCATGACCTGGACCTTGAATTCATGGTCGGGCTGATGCAGGTGGAAAGCGCCTTCAATCCAAATGCAGTAAGCGACAAGGACGCATATGGATTGATGCAGGTCCGTTTTCCCACCGCAAGGGAGATAGATCCCTCTCTCGAGACCTTCTGGCAGCTCTTCGATCCTGAGCGGAATATCCACCTTGGAGTTGTCTACTTCCGGAACCTTCTCGACCGGTATGATGGGAATTACCGGATTGCTTCAGAAGCATACAACAGGGGACCAACAAGGCTCGACGGGGACCTGCAGGAAAACATGGATATCTCCGACCACTACTACAGGAGGATACGCGCCGCAGGTATTGTGGATAACTGATATTCCTGTTTATATGAGCCTGTCTGAGAAACCGACGACAGCGAGGGTTACGCTGGCGCCGGATCAATAGAGGCCGCTTTCCCGGTACCAGTCGGCCGTTTCCCTGATCCTTTCTTCCAGGGAGCGTTTCGGCCGCCACCCCAGATCATCCATCGTTCTGGTTATATCCATAGTCCAGTACCGGTGCATTGCATCCTCAAGCCTTTCACGTGTAAGCACCTCTACACCGATACCTGCCTTCAGCAGGGCCTGGTTGATGGTCGTCAGAATTGAGAGAAGACGCTGATTCACGGGTATGAGCAGTATCCTGGTATCCAGAACCGAATTTATCACGCTGACGACCCTCTTCATCCAGTACGATTCGGGATCGGCCGCGTTGTAAATCCTGTTCTTTGCAATATCGAGCCTGCCCGCACGTTCTGTCAGGTCGGCCAGGTCTTCGGCATGGATCAGACTGAAACAGATATTGGGCAGTATTGCCGGATTGATCCTCCTCCTGTTCGTCATGAACAGTGAAAGGCCTTCGGGCTCTCTCGGTCCATACACGATACACGGTCTTACGATGGTCACTGGTATCCTGTTCGCCGAAACCTGCCGGCAGGCGATCTCACCACCCCTCTTGCTGCGGCCGTATGCGGTGACCGGACCGGGTGGATCATCCTCTTTTCGCGGTGCCGTTTTGCTGGAAGGGCCGCCGGCGGCCTGGCTGGATATGTAGACGAAGCGCTTCACCTCCGGTACGTCGAGACATGTGCGCATCAGATTTCCGGAGCCTTCGGCATTAACAATATCGAATTGACTGATATCTTTCGACCTGGTGATCCCGGCTACATGGAAGACGATATCGACACCTTCAACAGCACCCGGCATGCTTTCAGGGTCTGTCATGTCGCCGTATGCGTATTCAACATCGAGATCTTCGAGCGCCGACAGGTCTGAAGTCCGGCGAACCATTACCCGTACCTGATATCCCTTTTCCAGCAGGCGTTCAGTGATATATGATCCAACGAAGCCGTTTGCGCCGGTTACAAGCGCCCTGTGTCCCTGTGAATCCACTCGCCCTCCCGGGTAAGTAAGTTGACCGACAGATGCCGCCGGGAATGGGTGAGGAGTTGACCAGACCGGTGGCCTTAATTATCGTGCAGGACTCCTGAGTCGGCTTTTTTGAGTTCAGAGAGTTCAGCCACCGAAAATAGTAGCGGAGAACCAGACAACCCACAACCTACCCACACGATATTTAAGGGATAGTATTCGAATGGATCTTTTCAAGAAATGCTACAAATGGAAGGACTGGAAGCTTGCACAGCAGTTCGGTTACTACCCTTACTTTACACAGATCGAGAGTGAGGCCGACGCCGAAGTTTATATAAATGGCGAGCGCAAGATCATGCTCGGCTCGAACAACTACATGGGCCTGACCAACCATCCTGAAGTCAAGGAAGCTGCTGCTGCTGCGATCCAGAAATACGGCTCCGGATGCACCGGCTCCCGCTTTCTGAACGGCACCCTCGATATCCACGTCGAGTTCGAAGAGGCGATCGCCGAATGGCTCGGCAAGGAAATTGCCCTCGTATTCACAACCGGTTTCATGGTCAACCAGGGGACCATTTCGGCGCTGATTGAGAAGGACGATTACATCATCTCCGACAAGCTCAACCACGCCAGTATTGTCGAGGGGTGTCGTCTGGCGACCGGAGAAACGGTCAGGTTCAAGCACAACGACATGAATGACCTGGAGAGGACTCTCCAGAATATTCCGAAGAAATCCGGCAAGCTGATCATCACCGACGGCGTATTCTCGGCTGAAGGGTCGATCGCCAATGTTGCAGGTATCACGGAGGTGGCAAAACAGTACGACGCCCGGGTAATGGTAGATGAGGCGCATTCGATGGGTGTCTACGGATCAGAAGGCAGAGGGATCTCCGATGAACAGGGCCAGCTGGATCAGGTGGATCTGATCATGGCCACTTTCAGTAAATCGTTTGGCGGGGTTGGAGGTTTCATAGCGGGTCCGCTCGAAGTGGTGATGTGGATCAAGCACAAGGCGCGTCCGATGATCTTCACAGCCAGCCTGCCGCCTGCTTCTGTGGCAGGTGCCCACAAGGCACTCGAAATCCTGTGCAAGGCCGATGACAGGCGCGAAGCGGTGCTGAGGAATTCGGCAAAGATGATGAGGGGACTCACCGAGATCGGATTCAACACCGGTGACTCCACCAGTCAGATTATTCCGCTCATCGTGGGTGAGGATATGAAGTGTCTCAAATTCTGGCGCGCCCTCTTCGACGCCGGTATTTTCACCAATGCCTTCATTACACCGGGCGTTCCGCCTGGAGGTGCATTGATCAGAACGTCTTACATGCCTACCCACACCGATGCCATGCTCGATGAAGCTCTTGAGATCATGGAGAGAGTGGGCAGGAAGATGAAGATTATTTAGTACGCGCAGAATCGTTCCTTTTGCCCGATCTCAGCGTCAGCCTGCCGGTTTGCCTGTGCTCGGCATATTCACTCCGCGCCGTCCTCCAGGGTACGGAGCTTGACGTCGAGCCCTGCCAGCCGTTTGTCTCCTCTCTCGAAGGCTCCCCTGGCGTTGATTAGATGTGTTCCCAGCTTGGCGTATTCATCTGAGAATTTGTCGAGGTCGCCCTGAAGACGTCGCAGATGAGAAAGGATCTCATCGCCGCGCCGCTCCAGCTCCATCCCCTTCAATCCGAAGAGGATCACCTGAAGGTAGGCATAGAATGAATTGGGACTGACCGGGATCACTTTTTTTGAAACCGCGTAATCGAGTATGCCCTTCATCTCGCCGGCCTCGCCCGGGGGGTCATCCCGCAGGATGGTCTCGTAATAGATGTTCTCTGCCGGAATATACATCAGAGCGAAGTCGTAGGTGCCTTCGTCCGGCAGGATATATTTGCTGGCGATCTCGTCCACCTTGTTCTTCACGTTCTTCAGGAACTGCTTGCGGGCTGCGGGCCGATTCTCCTCGTCTGCCTTCAGAACCCGCCGGAAATCCTCTATCGGGAATTTGGAATCGACGGGAACCATCCGGTCTCCGATTTTAATGACTGCATCGACTACGACCCCATCTGAGAAAGAGTGCTGGATCCTGAAGAGGGATCGGGGGAATATATCGGCCAGCAGTTTCTCGAGGAATATCTCTCCCACACCGCCGCGCAGTTTCGGAGAACTGAGGATATCCTCCAGGCTGGCTATATCCTTGCCCAGCTCAAAAAGCTGACCTGTAGCTTCGGAAAGAGAACCGAGTTCCCTTTTAAGATCGGCGACGGTCTTGCCTGAATCAGTGAGTTGCTGCGATAGAAGCTTCTGCTGGCTCTCCAGCCTCTCATTCAGGGTGTTCTGAAGCCCCTGCAGGCGTTCTTCCATCCTTTGCATCTGAACCTGGGCCTGTTTCAGGGCTTCTATCTGGCCGGATTTCAGTCCCTCGGTCAGATCGTGCCCGGACTCTTTCATCGACCGCCCCATATCCAGGATGCGGAAGATGGCTATCAGAACCAGGACGAACACGCCTAATATCAGCAGGCTCACAATTATCAGCAGCGGCCAGAATATGGGAGGAAGATCCATACCGCCAATCTACAACCTGGGTGGGGCGGGGGGCAACTGCGGCCCCCCTCTTCACCTCAGTTCGTTCAGATTCTTCTAGTGTCATGTCACGCAGCAGATGTCGGCACCGAGAGTGACGCCGTGCTTGACCGGCAAGGCGTAGCGAGGAGACGCAGCGCAGCCGGTGGCTTACTCCGACAGGCTCCTGGATTACTTCAGGAGCATGATCTTGCGGGTAAGACGCCTGTTATTGACTTCCAGCAAAACCAGGTATATGCCCGCCGCGGCGTTTCTTCCGGAAGAGTCACGGCCATCCCACCGGACCATGTAGCTTCCCGGAGCCTGCTGTGAATCGACCAGTATCTTTACCAGCCTTCCCCGTACATCCCTGATCTCCATGCGCACAGATCCAACCTCCCCCGGCGGAATGGAATATCTGAGCAGGGTTTCCGGGTTGAAGGGGTTGGGTACTGCGGGCAGGAGCAGAAGCTCCTCCTCCGCTTCCGACACCGGGAGAGCTGCCGGTCCCAGCCAGCATATCACTCCACCGGCCGTTTCGACACTGATCGCCACGGCACCTGGATAGAGCTGTCCCTGGGGTCCGGGTGTTATATGAATCCGCTTCGACAGAACCGGCGGTTCACCGGGCTGCCAGGATGCCTGTTCACCCACCGGCACCCACTGCCCCGGATCGCCCGGCGGTCCACCACCACCCCTTACCGTTTCGTACCCCAGATATGTCTGAAATGTAAGGGGTTCCTCGCCCTCCAGGACCTGCCAGTGCACGATCAGGGAGAGTGGTCCCTCTTTATCAACATCGACACCGCTGAGAGCCAGTGGAGCTCCATCGATGCGGAATGCAATCCGGGTGCCATTTCCGGCTTCCACGGAAAGGGGCCACCGCCTCCAGCCACCATCTGAACCCAGTTCCACCAGTACCGGTTGCCCGGCGATACCAGCGGCGCCCGCCGCCTGTTCATCAACCGGTGCGTACCACACTCCTTCAGATCCGACATTCAGGTGTATCCAATGCTTTCCATATTCGAGCAGCAGGGGACCCCGGTTATCGGGTGCGGCACCCCACAGCCATACGGGCAGGGAGGGAGTGGCTGCTTTTCTGACTTCAACGGTTTTGGCCAGCCTTTTCTCGCCTTCAGGCCCGGGAAGGTTCAGCAGAATGCTGTATTCTCCGGGTGTGAGCCCCGTAACTCTCTCCAGTATCCACTCTCCCGGTCTCATGTTTGTGGTCTGCCATATCCGGTTTCCTTCATTTGATTCAAGTTTGAGGAACGCTCCGGCCGGTGCCCTCCAGTAGATATCGACACAGCCTCGATCGGCAGAAGAGGCCAGAAGGGAGAGTGAACGATTCTCATATCTGCTGGATGCCGTGGTGCGCGATCGGGCGGATTGCATCGGGGTGATGGTGATTGAGGATCGGAAGCTTCCCGACGGCTGCCACGTCGTGGCGGAATCTAAATCGACGGCGACCGCATCACCCCACTCCACCAGAAAGTCATCGCCGACCGGATTTCCACTCGGCAGCCTGAATCGCCCCGACCACGACTGGGAATGAAGATCCCATCTGCTCACCGCCCGGATGGAAGGATCTGACAGTACTTCGTCTGCACTCCTCACCATGGTTGAGTCGCTGACCCCAAAGAGAGCCAGTCCTATGCCGGCCTGCAGAGCCGGCGGAGAGTATCTGCGCGGCCCGCTGATCTGAAGGGAACCGGCCTGAACACTCACCAGCGCGTATCCCTCTCCCGTTTTCAACAGGAAATCACCCCCCGAAATTGTTCCATCGCTCTGTCTGCTTGCAGATATCCACTGTGCCGTTGGCAGATCCCACCTGGAGAGTTCCCCGCTGGAAGGCAATCTCCCGAGCCAATCGTAGGCCGAACTCAAACCGGAATCGTCGAGGGTGGGTGTGAACATCGTCACACCCGCCGGTATCGGAAAGGGATCGACGGTCGAGTGGGATATCCTGAGAGGCTCCGCCTCCTCGACCCAGAAGGGTGGATTCAATCCATCTTCCACCAGAGCGGATATCCACCAGAGAGTTCCCTCGGCCAGGGAGGATACCGTGAGGATTACCGACCCGGTGGTCGCCTCGGGAAGGAGACCGGGATCGGTATCCGCCGGTATCTTTTCCGATTGACCATCCAGGCGGAGATAGATCCGGGCCCACGAATCGCCGGCGTCAGAGAGTGAATAACCGAGCGCAATAGAGGTGTCGGCAGCGCTCCGGGGGGGCAATCCCTCCCAGGCGAAGAGAGGAGGCGAGTCGGGTTCAACGCCGGCCGAAACGATCTGCTGGGGAGAGAGGCCATCGACGAGAACCTCTTCAGAAGCCACTCCCTGTGAACCGCCATCGATCTCCACCCTGAGCGTGTCCCCTGCCGACCAGGGATGCGATCCTCCCGACGTGCTTCTGAGATTTCCCAGGTTGAGATTCCACATGCCCAGCGTGTCGGTCACCGCGGCAAGCCACCCCGAAGGGCCCGCCGCACTCTGCGCGCGCAGGAACACATGTGCGCCCGCCACTCGATCTCCTGAAGATCCCGCTGCGACACTCCCGTAGACCGTGTATGGGACCGATATCACAACGCTGCCCGTCGCCAGGGATTCAAAGCTGTCGGTTGGTGCCACCGTCCCGCTGCTGACCGCACGCCATCCGGTCGGTGTCAGGGGATCCATTCCGTACTTTCCGGCCAGATGCAGCAGGCCGGCCGGTGCAGAATCGAACCGGTGCCTGATCGATCCCCCTCTTTCAATCTCCACTCTTGCATCGGCCGGCATCGACGTTCTCCATGCCACCTGATATCCGGCGCTTGTAAGATTCACAACTCTGATCCTGTATACGGTCGGCATGCTCTGGTCCGGTCCGCCGCCGGAGCGGGCTGGAGAGGCCGGACTGAATCTTCTGCCATCTATCAGAAGGTGCTCGGTGAATTCGCCCCATCCCTCAGGTACGCGTGCAAATGCACCGTCGGTATCCCAGCCCGTGTACGAGATATCCTGCAGGGTGTCGGGGCCTGCCGGATCTATCAGCAGCAGCCTGCCGGATGTGTTTGTCAAACCTGAACCGAGGCGCCCTCCTGCCGTAAAGACGGGTCCTGGCAGATTAGCGGGATTACCTCCTCCGAAGACGGCCACATACTGCCCCGGGGCAAGTATGGTGCCCGCATCGAACACGAACATCTCCGCACCTGCGGCGCCCAGCTGGAACCCTGATATATCCACAGGATCGGGTCCCCTGTTCACCAGTTCTATGAATTCATCTTCGTATGTGTCCCGTATGCCATCCCCGTTTGCATCCCCATCCAGCCCGCTGGCGGGATCGACCTGAACCTCATTTATCACCACTGCAGGCTCCTGCTGCAGCGCCGCGGGCACGGCCGATACGCCTCGGGGCAGCAGTACAATTCCTCCCACAACAACCACCATTAATGCTATGTTCCGGTACTCCATTCCGACCTCCGATTACTGAACTGCCGGGGGGAGGCCAATAGAGGAGGGCTGGGGGTAGGGAGTCGGTGCGGAGCGGGAGTGTTTGAGACCGCACCTTTGTACTATTATATCTGATGGCTGGATTCCCTGCAATGACGGGTTATTCAGCTGAATTGATTGTGCGTTCTGTACCTGCAGGAGTCTTGGACAGGATCCGATGACAGTTGACTTCGACACCAATGAATTGATCGACCAGGCGAGGGCCGGCAATCAGGCGGCGTACACCGAACTCGTCAAACGCTATCAACCACAGATTCAGGCCGTTTGCCTGAAGATGGTTCACAACAGGGAAACCGCCCGCGACCTTACCCAGGAGACCTTCGTAAAGGCCTTCGGCGCACTTGGTACATTCGACCGGACCTATACCTTTTCAACCTGGCTTTACAAGATCGCTCGAAATACCTGCATCGATCATTTCAGACGGTCCAAACTCGAGACTTTCAGCCTCGATGCACCCATCAGAACTCGAGAGGGTGAAATGCAGAGGGACTTTCCCTCTCCGGAACACACCCCGGAGAGGTACCTTCTCCTGAAAGAGAAGGGACGGCTGATCACCGAAGCGATAGAAAGTCTTCCCGACAAATACCGCGAGGTCATCAAAATGCGTCACAAGCAGGAGCTGCCCTACGAGGAGATCGCCAAAAAACTGGGAGTTCCCCTGGGTACTGTCAAAGCGAGGCTGTTCAGGGCCAGAGAGCTGCTCAAGAAACGGCTTAAGACGATCTGATCGCGATCGAATTGACCTTTTGAAACTCTGGAGGTAATGATTTCGTATTGTATCAATGCCCTGAAAGGAGCTCTGAAAATGGCATTTATGGATAATTCCAGGAAGCGCATTGGTGCAAATACGCTCTTTCGAACCTTATCTGTATCTCTGTTTCTGGTTTCCTTTATCGTGGCTCTATCATCTGCTCGTTCCGTTCCGGCATTCTCCGCCGACTACAGCGACACACCATCAATGGTGGATCAGCAGGATCCACGTCGGCTCGAGAGCATCACAAGGGACCTGGAGGACCTTAAACTGAAGCTCGAAACTGCAGTCGAGCAGATAGAATCGGGTCAGAATGAGCTAGAAGAGATCTCTCGGAAACTGAAGGTGATAGAGGGGCGGCTGGACAGGTTGTCAGATGTTCCGGGTTACAGGGCGGTGGAAAACCAGCTGAGGAACCTGAGGCGTACTCTCATGGAGAGCTCTCTCAGGCGCGCCCTTGCATTTGTGCCCAGCGGCCGTGAAAGTTTTGATCCCGATATCATTCGCGAGATGTTCCCCGATATTGAGGAGATGACACGGACATCGACCCGCCGGGATATATTCCGGATTGGTAAGGATGTCGAAATCGGCACTTTCGAGAAGGTTCGGGGGGATGTGATCGTCATCGGTGGAGAGATAACCGTTCGCGGTTCGGTCACCGGAAATGTTGTCGCAATCGGTGACGACATACATATTACCTCCACCGGAAAAATCAATGGAGATGCCGTTACGGTCGGCGGCCAGATAATCCAGGACGCCGGTGGAACGGTACAGGGGAGCTTCATCGACACGTACGGATTCTGGCCCACCCGCCTCTTCTGGAGAGGCGACAGGGTGGCCTGGTTCTTCTTCTCTCTGGCCGGAGTGGTTTTCCTGCTGACGGTTGCGGTGCTTGTCGGCGTCGTCGTTCCCAAGAACATCGACCGCATCGAGCATCACGCCCGCACGCGATTCGGCATGTCCTTTCTCATCGGCCTGCTGACCCAGATACTTCTGCCCGTTATCTGCATCCTGCTGATGATCACCGTTATCGGGATCCCTGTCGCTCTGGTCCTGATACCGCTGGCCGTAATCACCCTGCTGTTCCTGGGATTTACAGGTGTTGCCAAGGCCGTCGGACAGGGTATTGAGGAGAGAGGCCTGAGCCTGGGCAATTCTTCCCTGGCACTCATAGCCGTCGGGGTGCTCGCGGTGGAGCTGGTATCTATACTCGGCAGAGCCATAGGTATCGTCGGCGATCTGTTTACGCCGCTCGCCTTTGCGATCAGACTGGCAGGCGGCCTGATCATCTATGTCGCCTGGACTACCGGGCTGGGAGCAGCTCTCATGACACGTTTCGGTACCCGTAATCCGGGGGAGGCGGTCGACACCGCTCCGAAGCCTGCGCCGACACCCACAGGAGCGGAGATCTCGACCGGAATGCCTCATTCAGACCGAATTGACCCGTAAATAAAGTTATTTCAGGATTGGTATCTTCAGCTGCAGACGGAGGCCCGCTCCGTCTGCAGAAACTCCGGGCGGATCAACCTCAAACTCGAACTTCGGTTCGACTTCGTCGAAATTGAACAGGTGGGCGTCAACGTATGCGTCCGCCATTGAATACAGCCAGAGCCCGAATGCCCTGAGAATCCAGGTTCGCCTCTCCGTTCTCCAGTTTTCGATTTCATCTGCCAGTGGCAGTGGAAAGGAATAGAGCGACCGCCGGGCGGCCAGATCCTTCACCTTGTTGTCGGCGTTGATCGCGATACCTATAAAAGCGGTCTGCAGTATAATCATCAATCCGCCCTTGATGGGATGCTCCGTGTAAATCTGTCCCCATCCCGGATAGACTGCCGACCTGAGCAGGGCTGCACCCGGTTTAATCGAATCGCTCGTGTCCGATTCGGCTGGGAGACGTTCCTGGCGGGTACCCCGGCCCGGATCCTGCCGGGCATCGACCTTTTGGGCCGGAACTGCTGCCAGAAGCAGATATCCAGCTACAATCAGAGGAGAATACCTGTGGATTCTCATTGTGGTTGCGAGATCACCTTCAGGGCCTGCTTCAGACAATCCAGTTCCAGCTCCAGGCCGGTTTCATAAATCTCTCCATCGGCGTGGAGGACGATCGGTTCCTCGGTCCTGATTTTCAGTGATGGAACCTTCAGCATTTCTACAACGGGCAGGTCGGTATGTTCCCCTTTTGTGGCCTTCGGCAGGACCCGCAGCCTGGCCGGAATCGATATGTCATCCACAAAGCAGAGATCGAACAGACCGTCATCGAGCACGGCATCGGGAGTCATGGGAAAGCCCCCGCCCTCCCGCGTGCCTATACCCACAACCAGCATGAAAGTCAGTTTCTCGCGGCTGTAACCGGGAGCTTCCAGCGCAATCGGAATCGACCTGTACCCGAAAAGGGACTGCATGACAGTGACCATGTAGAGGGGGAGTCCCCTGAGGTATTTGTGCCTGCGGGCGTTTATGGTCACCGTCGGACCGAATCCGACACCGAGGGTATTGAAAAACACCCATTTCCCGAACCGACCCACGTCGGAGAAGCGCACCACACCCTCTCCGATAAGCCTTACCGCACCCTCCACATCCATAGGGATCCCCTGGCTTCCCGCGAAATCGTTCCCCGAACCAAGGGGTATAACACCCAGAGCCGCATCGGAATCCCACATGCCGGCAGCGACCTCGTGAATGGTACCGTCTCCTCCACCTGCAATGATCAGCTTCGCACCATCGGCCACTGCCCGGCGTGCAAGTTCGGTTGCATGTCCATGTTCTTCCGAGTGTTGCAGGGTGAACTCCATGCCGGTATTCCTGAGAGCATCGAGCGTCTCCGGCTCCTTGCTTTTCAGCAACCCTCTTCCCGCTGCCGGATTCATGATCAGCACTGCCGGCTGGCCGGCTGTGCTTTCGGGAAGATTCGACTTTGTGTCGTCTGCAGGAGAGGATTCGCTGTTCATATGCGGCAGGCGTCTCCGTCAAATTGGTAAAATGGCGGGGAAGGGTAGGAATCGAACCCACCCCGGACGCTACGAACGCCCGGCAAAAGGCTTTGAAGGCCTCGGGGGCCACCAGACCCCATCAATCCCCGTAAATCTGTCCGAGCTGTCAGCTCTTTCTTGACGGCAGATCGTACAGCACCACCCGCGCTGCTTCCTACCTTAAAAAGCAGATCGGGAATTCAGTGCACTAGTGCCCTGTCACGCGACAACCGTCGCATTTGAGCGGCGCTGAATCCCGACCGGCTGCGGTCTGCGCCGGCAACCGGCCGACGGCGTTGGCTTTCGCCGGTTACTCCGACAGGCTCACTAGCGATCGCAAATTGCTATCAACTCCATCTCCAGCCGAGAGTATCCGGGAAGATCCTTTACGGCGGCGGCAGAG
>VAPB010017529.1_pt1 | contig 16476 bp, 19 predicted proteins | sample 3395101 | NCBI WGS metagenome assembly VAPB01 (sample SAMN08290433, study PRJNA428436) | hydrothermal vent metagenome | isolation source: Deep-sea hydrothermal vent chimney | place: Indian Ocean: Southwest Indian Ridge | reverse complement strand
GATTTTCGTTCCATTTCCATATACTTCTCCACATGTTCCAAAAATTCGAGTTTCTCTCTGCCTAGCCTTGGTGAAGGCTGTCATTGTGAATGAAGCAGTTTCTCCACCCTCAAATTCCATATTGACTACCTGATGGTCTACAACATCATTGTCGCAATCATAGACGCAACGCCCATAGGGGCCATTTCTAATGGCTCGAATGATGCCGCCCTTTGTAAGCTCGGTCGTAATCACATTGACTGGCCAACCTGTTTTTCCACGTTCTAAGAGCTTGAGATAGATTCTCTTTGCGGAATATGGACACTGGTCTTCATATTCACACTCCATACAATTGCTACCTGCATTTTCAGGTTTGTTCTCACTTTGGAAATGCGTAAGAGACCCAAATGACGAAACTGTCGTACATTTCTTGCCGATAATGTACCGAATCCAATCCAAGTCATGACATGATTTAGTAAGTAGCATGAACGCTGATTCTTTTTCTTTTCTCCAGTTTCCTCTGACGAATGAATGTGCTTGATGCCAGTATCCAACGGGCTCCAGGCGTTGAACACTTACAACATCTCCAATGAATCCTGACTCAATGATGGACTTCAGTTTCTGAGTGTACCTTGTATATCGCAAGACATGACCCACTGCAAAGATGATTTTCGAAGACAGAGCCGCTTTCGCGATTTCTTTACAACTTTTCTCATCGGGAGCCATCGGTTTCTCCAGAAGGATATGATATTTCTTCTTTGCAAATGCCAATGTAGGGTCCTTGTGCATATGGTCTCGTGTAGCAATTATGACAGCATCTGCGAATTTGTCTTTTTTTGCAAGGGTCTTCCAGTCAGTGAAAACATTATCTTCTGGGATGTTGTGTTCCTTTACCATCCTCTCCCTATAGAAATCGCGGGGTTCTGCTACTCCGATAATCTTGGCTTTTTTCGGATGTGCCTTTGCATAAGACGCATAGACGCTTCCCCGATCTCCAGCACCTGCAATTATTAGTTCAACTGGTTTCATTTGGAATCACTAGCTCAAACATTGCATTGCAGAACTGTTGACGCATTTCAATGTATACCCCCCAAAGATAAAATGCTGAAGAGTGATTAATCAAGAGATATGAGTTAGTTTTGGTGGTGTGAGTGGGGATCGAATCAAGATTTCTATTCTTCCCTAAAATATTAAACAGGCTAGATAAAGATAGTTCACGGTGACCCATTATGACAATCGTAATGTTATATCATACTAAGGTAAAACAAGACTCTGTAGAGAAAATGGATGAACTTCGGAACGGATTCCGTAAGCTGTATGAACAACATGGCATTGACGTAATCGGCCGGTGGAAAAGTATAGAGAATCCCCACGAGAGCTACTACATGGTCAATTATGTTAGTGATGATGATTATCAGCATAAAACCAGAACTCTGCATGACGATGAAAACTACCTGAAACTAACATCTCAGCTCAATGAGATCAGGACGGACTTCAATGCGATTAGATTAGTTCCACAATAGCAAATAACGTAGAACACAGAGTTCATAATCTCCTGCTTAGCAATAAAGTTGAGAGGATTAGATGGGAGACGTCGTGAAAGAGGCTGAATTGGCACACATTGGTGAAACTGATTCAAAAAGAGCATCGATCATCGCAATCCTGATGGCACTAATTGCATTTCTTGCACCAGCTGCTGTGGCGGGGTACGATTTTGGGTATGACTCATCTCTCTCTATTACATCAATACTATGGGTAATTTACATGGATGGATATAACGTTAGGTTTGAATTTATTAATCCATTTTATTTGATGGGTATGATTCCATTCTTGATGTTTCGAGTTGCTTTTGTGTACCAGATAACTCGATATTATCGAGGAAAGACGACAAGAGGACGGACAGCTGCGGGTGCCGTCATTAGTGAGGCACCTTTTTTTGCTATGTATGCTCTATGGATTATTACCGTGGGGATTTATGGTGCATTTGGTTATAATTTTCCATTACCAATAATGATGATTGTGGGTCTTCTATTATTGTGGAGATTTCCTGTGTCTGAGGTGACAGTTCCTTGGAAGGGTGCCAATGAACAAAGGGCATGGTGGGAGGAGAACACAGAAGACAAGACAGAGCCTGCAACAGATAATCAACCTTTGTAGACTTTACATGCACAAACCAGATAGACATCATGAGGCCTTCTACTATGTGAACTATTGGTCGTTGTTTAATACTCCAATAACAATAGTGACTAACGCAGAATTCCAACTCTATGATAGACGTTCTATTGCATTTTCATTTGCTTCAGCAAGTAACTCGAAGGAATAAGCAACTTCGATCAAGAAATCAAGCTTAGCAGCAGCATGAGTGTAGAACTCTTGGAGTGTCTTCTCTATACTAACTGCTAACTCTTGAAGGTCCTTTTCTTCTGCACTAGATGACCTCTCTGTTGATAGTTTATAGTTCTCAGAATCTAACCCGGTAATGGGTTCAAGAATCATCTCGGTCACGTTCTCTCTTCGAATCCGTTCCAAAGTCTTGATTCGTTTCTGCCCACGTTTTTGAAGATCTTGGAATTGATCCAATAACTTCTGATCCTTCACTTCACCGTTTGCTGACCCGTAGAAAGTGATAACTTCTTGTTCGATATCCATTGCAAACTTCAGGATTGCACCAAAGGTTCCAAGCTCCAATTATATCACCTTCAGACCAGCTAGAACCATCGAGTGACGACAACTTTGTTCTCAGTGAAAAAGTCAACAGCATCCTGACCTTGTCCGTGAAGGTCTCCTAAGAATGAGTCTTTCATTCCTGAAAATGGAAATGTTGCCATGGGTGCTACAACTCCAATATTGATGCCGATGTTTCCGGCCTTCACTCTATACTGATAATCTCGGGCAGTCTTTCCACTTGAAGTGAAAACAGATGATGCGTTTCCATATGGATTAGCATCAACAATGTCTATAGCTTCATCAAGATCCTTTACACGAACTATCGGAATGACTGGTCCGAAAATCTCCTCTTGAGCAATCGCCATATCTGGTGTAACTTTATCGAATATTGTTGGTCCAACGAAATATCCCCCTGGATATCCTGGAACCTCAACTCCACGCCCGTCTAGCAGCAATTCTGCACCTTCCTTGAGTCCTTTCTCAATATATCCAAGGACACTTTCCATTCCCTTCTTAGAAGCCAATGGACCCATTTGGACTCCTTCTTCAAGTCCACTACCAACACTATATTTCTTGGCTGCTTCAACAATTGCCTTCTTCAGAGGTTCGTAAATGTCACCAACAGCCAAAAGCACACCACCTGCTAGACAGCGTTGACCTGCACAACCATAAAACGAGGTGATGAGTGCAGGAACAGTTCGTTCCAAATCTGCATCAGGCATCACAGTGAGGAAGTTCTTCGCACCGCCCTGAACTTGAGCACGTTTTCCTTGTTCTCCAGCTTTCTTGTATAAGAGCTTACCAATTGGAGAAGAACCGACAAAAGACATACCTATAGTATCCGGGCTCTCTAGAAGTGCGTTTACAGCTTCTGGTCCGCCATGGACCATGTTTAACACGCCTCTTGGCAACCCGATTTCATGAATGATCTCAAATTGCTTGACTTGACTCAATGGTACTTGTTCTGAGGGTTTCACGATGTAGGTGTTTCCAACTCCAATCGCAAACGGCCAAAACCAAGTGGGAACCATTCCTGGGAAGTTGAATGGAGCGACACAGAAGAATACGCCCATAGGTTGCTTAATGACCATCTCATCTATTCCCGCTGATATATCCTCAGTGTTGTAGCCCATCTGGAGTGATGGAACACTAGTAGCACACTCTAGATTTTCTATAGTACGACGGTATTCTCCACGCGACTCATCAATTGCTTTACCCTGTTCCATTGTAAGAATCTTTGAGAGTTCCTCAAAATTCTCCTCAAAAGCATCTCTGATTCTGTTTAGATGACGAACTCTTGTGAAAACTGGTGTTGCTCGCCACCGATCAAATGCCGCCTTTCCAGCTGCTATAGCCTCATGGGTTTCTTCCTTTGTGCTCATGGGAGTCTTGGCTATCACCTCACCAGTGGCTGGATTGAACACATCTCGTGTTTCCTTAGCCTTAGATTCTACCCATTTTCCATTGATGTAGTTCTTTACAACTTCTACTGTCAAGATGGTCACTTCCAGTTCGGAATTCAATAGTCGCTTCGATGTCTATTTGATTCTTGTGTACTGTCAATTTGTATGAATGAACTCAATCGCATCATCTTCACATACTACAGCACATAGTCCACAACCATCACATTTCTCGTTGTTGATGACTGCTACCTTCTCCCTCATCTGAATGGCTAGAAATCCTCCATCAGCACAGGCAATAACGCATTTCTTACACGCAGTGCATTTTTCGTCAATTACACCCGCCACAAGTGGAGGTAGTTTGCTGAGGGCTGTCCATGTGGTGATTTTGGGTAGTGCTTTGCCAACAACTGAATCAAGAGTCTTGTAACCCTTTCTTTCTAAGAACTTAGTAAGCCCCTCATTTAGACCCTTGATAATTGAGAAACCATGCCACATGGCAGCTGTACAGATCTGAAGGGTACTGGCTCCTACCATAAGATATTCTGTAGCGCTGGTCCAGTCTTCAATACCACCAATTCCTGAAATTGGGATGTCAGGAAGTGCTTTAGCTATCTGTGATACAAAACGTAGACCGAGTGGTTTCACCGCAGGTCCACAGAACCCACCGTATGTGCTGAGCTGCTCTTTCTTGTCTACTCCGTATGCAATGGGAAGTGGAGTAGCTGTTTCGATGTCAATTCCGATCAATGACTCTACTGTATTAATTGCTGATAGGGCATCAGCTCCGCCCCTCACTGCAGCCTCAGCGATAGGCACCATATCGGTCACATTAGGAGTCAATTTCACTAATACTGGGAGGTCGGTCCCTTTCTTGGCTGCCTTAGTCACTTGTTCAACTAGTGTTGGGTCTTGACCAATGAATGCACCCATGTGTTTCTCAGGCGACCCATGAGGACAAGAAACATTTAGCTCGATAGCATCTGCTCCTGTCTGGGACATGCTTTCTGCAAGTGCTGTCCATCCTTCTGGTTCGGGACTACTCATTATGCTAGCAATGAAAATGAAATCCTCTGGAGCCTCTTTCTTTATCTTAGGGATCCAGTCCTCAGTCCAAGTCTTCAAAGGTTTACGGGACAAAAGCTCAATGTTATTCATCCCAATTGCTTTCCCGTTCTTACGGAGAACTCCAAGTCTAGTTCGGGGGTCAACAGTGGGTTCCTCTGTGACAGTTTTCATCACAACCCCTCCCCATCCAAGCCGCGCAGCTCGAAGGATATGACGAGGGTCCATAGTGGGTGGTGCAGAAGATAACATGAACGGATTTTTGAACGTGATTCCTGCGAACTCGATTTCCAAATGGTTTGAAGACATGATTCGATTTTCCTCCAGCTTTTTGATGGTAATACTACGTCCCTAAAAGGACTTATGGAGGATAATCTTAGCAGTGTTCCCTGAAAATGAAGTGGTGACAATGGTGGATGAAAAACTGGTCCCAAAGGACCTTACAAGAAAATACTCTCAGAAAGAGATCTTAGAGATTGAGAAAAAACACCTCGCCCCGGCAGTATCTCACTATTATGAAGATCCTGTCCTCTTTGTTGATGGTGAGGGTGCAGTCTTGAAGGACTCTGCAGGGAAAGAGTATATCGACCTGTTTGCAGGAATCTGCACCACAATCACAGGATACAATCATCCAAAGTACGTATCCACAATACAGTGGCAAGCTGAACGTCTGGTGTACACTAGTTCTCTCTACTCTACAATTCCATATGCTGTGCTAGTAAAACAGCTAGCTGAGATTGCACCAAGTGGACTGACAAGTTCATTTATTGTTAACAGTGGCTCGGAAGCGAACGAAGCTGCAATTGCTATGCTTCGTAAATTCACTGGAAATCCATACATTGTCGCTTGTCAGAGGGGTTATCACGGTCGAACAACACTAGCCAGGGAGCTCTCAACTGCAGGATGGCGTACATTTGCTGAGGCTCATCCCCCGGGGATTCGATTCACCCCGTATGGTTATTGTTACCGATGTCCATTTGGTAAAGAACATCCAGGATGTGACATGGAGTGTGCTCACTATCTCAGGGAAGTGATTCGTACTCAGACGAACAACAAGATTGCTGCATTCATCGCTGAACCCATCCAAGGAGTTGGTGGAATAGTCCAACCTCCTGCAGAATACTTCCAGATTGTGAGTGAGATTGTGAAGGAGTATGGTGGCTATTATATCTCTGACGAGGTCCAGACTGGTTTTGGTCGGACTGGAGGTAAATGGTGGGGAATTCAACAAACAGGTGTTGAACCGGATGTCATCACCATGGCAAAGGGATTTGGGAGTGGGATTCCAATTGCTGGTTTCATCACTCGTCCTGAGATAGCGGAGGACTTTCTTGTGACCGATGCATTCGCAACATTTGGTGGAAACCCACTGTCGTGTGCTGCAGCTGTTGCCGTGATTGAGATTATTCAGGAAGAGAAGTATCTTGAAAAGGCGGCTACCCTTGGAGCTCATTTCAAGAAGAAGCTGGAGGAACTCCAGCAAGATCACAAGATAGTTGGTGAAATTCGCGGTCAAGGGTTGATGCTGGGTGTTGAACTTGTTCGTGACCAAGAAACAAAGGAACCCGCAACCCAAGAGATCCTAACTATCATGGAAGTCAGTCGCGAGAAGGGACTACTCATAGGTAAGGGTGGGCTCGACAACAACGTTATTCGACTTCAACCACCCCTGGTACTCACTGCAGAACAAATCGATGAGTCCTGCTCTATTCTTGATGAGGCCTTTTCTACAGCTGAGAAATATCTGTAACTTGAGATCTACAACTTGGTGAGGTCGCCGTAACTGTCTGGTCTCCGGTCTCTATAGAACTGCCAAACGTTCCTAACCTCACGAATCATGTCGAGATCAATGTCGGCTACAACAAGTTCCTCCTTGTCATTAGACCCTTTGATTACTATCTGACCACGTGGGTCTGCAACGTATGAACTACCATAGAACGTTCCAGTCTTCCAAGGTTCTTCTCCAACTCGATTGATGGCTGCAATGAAGTAACCATTTGCAACTGCATGAGCTGGTTGCTCTATGCTCCATAAATGCTCTGAAAGACCTGCAACGGTAGCTGAGGGGTTGAAGACTATCTCTGCACCATTCAGTCCTAGAGCACGTGCACCTTCTGGAAAATGACGGTCATAACAAATATAGACGCCAATCTTGCCAACTGCGGTTTCAAAAACAGGGTATCCTAGATTCCCAGGTCGGAAGTAAAACTTCTCCCAAAATCCAGGGTCCAAGTGAGGGATGTGCATTTTTCTCATTTTACCCAGTAGACTACCATCAGAATCAATAACAATCGCAGTGTTGTAGTAGACCCCAGCTAACTCCTCCTCATACATAGGAACTATCAAGACGAGATTGTTCTTTTTAGCAAGCTTTTGCATTCGTTTAGTGAGGGGCCCTGGAATAGGCTCTGCGTACTTGTACCATCTTCGGTCTTGCTCTGCACAGAAGTACGGTCCATAAAATAATTCTTGGAAACAGAGAATCTGCACATCTTGCTGTTTCGCAATAGTGGCAAATCCTTCATGTTTGCGAATCATTCTCTCGATGTTTTCTTCTATGACTGATTCGTCGGACACATCGCCTTCCCATGTTGCCTGAACTAGACCTATTCGCACGTTTCTCAATGTTCTCACTCCGGGGACCTGAGAGTTAGAACAACAGTTCCTTAGTCTAATAGGCATTTCCCAAAGCGATTTATGTTGAGTTCTCCACAAGATTACGGAGGACCTTCAATGACCGAGCCGGATCTCATTGTCAAGAATGGTAATATTGTGACTGCTTCTGACACTTACCAAGCTGATGTCGGAATCAAAGACGGAAAGATAACAACTATTGCAGCAGATTTGAGTTCAAGTTCTGATACCAAAGTTGTGGATGCAAAAGGAAAGTATGTCTTTCCAGGTGGTATAGATGTTCATGTGCATCTCCAACTCCCGTTTTCAGGTACAATCTCAGCTGATGATTTCGAGAATGGTACGAAGGCTGCTGCATGTGGCGGTGTAACCACAGTTCTAGATTTCGCAATTCAGACAAAGGGTCATTCAATCATGGAAGCAGTTGAAGCACGTAGGGCCGAAGCGGACCCAAATGTCTGTGTTGACTATGGCTTACATGCCGCAATTACAGACTGGAATCCTCAAACACAAGCTGAAATCAAGAAAGTCATTGACTACGGTATTCCCACTTTCAAGATGTTCATGATCTACAAGAATGAAGGATGGATGGCTGATGATGGCATGCTTTTCAACGCTCTAGAAGAGACAGCTAAGCATGGTGGACATATCGGAGTACATGCAGAGAGTGTAGATGTTTTGGATATGTTAATTGAAAGGTATGGAAAAGAGAAGGAGAAATGGGGAGCTTATGGTCATGCTCTCTCTAGACCCTGTTATACCGAGGAAGAGGCAATCATTCGGGCAATCCAATGGGCGGAGGCCACTGGAGGACAATTGTACATTGTACATATGTCAACAGGTGAGGGTACAGATGCTGTAGCTGCTGCTAGAAACCGCGGTGTGAACGTGTATGCAGAAACCTGTCCTCAATATTTACTTCTCGATGATGACGTCTTCAAGGGTGAAAATGGACACCTCTATGCCACATGTCCTCAGATCAAGAAACCACACGACAGCGAACGTCTGTGGAAGGGTCTAGCAAATGGCGAAGTACAGATTGTCGCGACAGATACTTGCACCTTTGACACCAAACAGAAAGCAGCTTGGAATGGGGATTTCAGGAAGATCCCATTTGGAATGCCTGGTGTTGAGACCATGGTGCCTCTGATGTATACTGAAGGTGTTGGTAAACGTGGTTTCACGGTGAATCAACTAGTTTCTCTAGTCAGTACTAATCCCGCGAAACTATTTGGTATGTATCCAGAGAAAGGAACTATTGCTATTGGCAGCGATGCAGACCTAGTTGTCTTTGACCCCGAGAAAAAGGTAACAATCAAAGCTGAAAATCTTCAGACTAATTGTGACTGGAGTCCGTTCGAGGGTTGGAAGCTCACTGGGTATCCTGCTGTCACTGTATCGAAAGGAAAAGTTGTTGCTGAAGATGGTAAGTTTGTGGGAGAGGTTGGCCACGGAAAGTTCCTGAAACGAAAACCCTTTGGAAAACTGTAACCTCATAAGTCATAACAGCAGGTAAGTCCCATGAGATTTCCTGCCAGTCGAGCCTATCACGTGATATATAATGATTCACTCGAGGATGCAATAAGATATGCTGCTGCTAATGATTGGACTGGCCGCGATTGGACTTGTGGTCCAGTGGACTATTGCTATCTTCATGGTCAGGTCAGGAATAAAGTATCTCTCTAAGCCTGATGCGTAGAGAGAGTGGTAAAGGTGGAGTACCTTTGGTGTAGTGGCTCCACCTTGCCGTAATTTTTCAGGTTTAGTAATAGTTTGTAGAAGACAAAAAGCATAATCTCATCTCAATGAGCTGATGACTACGTTTCGGTCATCGCTCCCAACAAAGGGGGATTCAGAATAGTCTGAATAGAAACTTGTTTCTTGAAAGCCAGCCTGTACAAGATAACGTTTCAACAGGTCTGAGTTGAGGTTTAGCACCTTCTGTGTCGAAACCAGTGAGGTCCATTTACTTTTTACCTTCATCTGAGCTGACATCACCAGAGTTGATGAGTGTGGAGGATCTGTGTGTTCAAAGAATCTCGAAAATACAATATCTTCTCCCGTATCCATTTTTCCGCCCTTTTGTGGGAAGAATCTGAAACCAGTTCTATGAATTTCCTCAAAATTAAGTGCTTGAGCTACGAAAACGCCACCCTCGTTTAGTGAATTGTAGACTGAAGAAAGAACAATCTCTAAGTTATTGAGATTATCGAGAAGTGCTAGAGAATTACCCAGACAGATTATCAAATCATACTGATCAGCAGTAATTGAATGGATCTCAGTCATCTCCCCTAGAATGAACTTTGGTGAAACATCATTTGTTGCTGCATGTTGTTTAGCTCTTGTTATCATGACCTCACTGTTATCAATCCCTGTAACTTCTGCTTCTTCTAGAGCAAGAGCAACAGAATGTCTACCAGTTCCACATGCTAGATCCAAGACTCGTTTCCCTTTAGGGTTCCCAAGTCGTGAGATTAAGAATGGCATCTCTCTAGCAAGTCTTGCTTCCCAATCAATTGCATCATCATATGCCAAGGCAACTTTATCGAATGAACTCATTTGAAACTTCACCTCGTTGTCCTACACCAACTTCAATGTTTGGAAAGAAAACAATCTGTGTGCAAAGGTCTATGTGCATTCAAGAGAATATACAACTGGTAGGTCGATATCAAATGATTGGGATTGTTGTTCTCTTCGTCTGTGTTGTACTTCCATTGATTCTACTAATCTTCGTGAAAGGGCGTGACTCAGAAGGTCCTCGAACACCCGATAAACTGACAATGCTTTACGCTCCTGGTTCAGCTGATATAGCCGCTGAGGCATACCATTCGCCACGTAAGGATTCGACCATGCCTTTTCCTCTGGGTAAGAGAAAGGAACGTAAGAAGACTGAAACCTTCCGGAGATCTGCGGATCGGAGATTAGACTAATCAATCTCATCCTGAGTGAAAAGAACTCTCCCTTCCATTCCACCTGCTACCGTTATTGTCTGTCCACTAACGTGACCTGCAAGTGTGTCTGAGGCTAGATATAGAATTGCACCTGCGATATCCTCTGGTACCGCTGTCTTTCGCATGGGGATTGTCTGGAGTATCCGTTTCACATTATCCTTCTCGGTGAGCGCTTTTTCTGCCATAGGGGTCATAGTCCATCCCGGATTCACAAGATTCACTCGACCCTTGGGAGCCACATGAACTATCTCGTTCTTTAGACTCATCATCATTCCATGCAAAGCAGCTTTTGACGTGGAATAGTCTACATACCATGCTTCACCAAAAACCCCAGCTGTTGAACCCACTAGAATGAGAGAAGCAGATTCTCCGGAGAACTTCTCGAGGTTAGCAAAGAAGTACTTCGCACAAAGAAATGACCCAGTTAGATTCACCCTGAGTGTCTTCTCCCAACGCTCGATGGTCATTTCCTGAACGGGTTGTCCCTCAGGGTCAGAAATGGCTGCATTCGCAACAAGTACATCAACCCGACCAAATGTTTGATTGGCCTTGCCAAACAGCTTACCGACGTCCGTTTCAGAGGACTGATCCATTTTGACAACATGAAGCGAATCTGGCCAATCTGCCTTAATATTCTCAAGTGGTTCTACCAAACGGTTGAAAGTACCAGTTACTTTTGCTCCTTCAGTTAAGAACATCAGTGTAGATTCAAGCCCAATTCCTCCTGATGCTCCAGTGATTAGAATGTGTTTTCCTTTAAGACCTGAATCCACAGCGAATACCTCCTCCTACTCCGTGGTTTCACTCTTCCACAGAATCTTATGATATCTCTCAATAAGGACTTCAGGCCAACTACCTACAGATCTGAGAAGAAGATCCGCAGTCAAAGCGACTTCTTGATCAAGCTTGAGTTCTTTGAGATTGGAACAATGAAAGAGTGGAGAGAGATCAACTCGCTTCAGCTGATTTTCTGATAGCGAAACTTCTTCAAGGTTCGGACACGAACTCAGAGGTTCAAGACCTATCTTTTGAAGTCGATTATGACCTAATCTGATTGCTCTCAAATTCTTTCCTGCATTCTCTAAAGGTGAGAGGTCAATCTCTGTTAGACTGTTGCTACGAAGACTGATTGATTCAAGGTTCTCGCACCAAATAATGGGTAAAAGGTCAATTTCTGAGATGTCTCGAAGGTCAAGATTGATTTTCGTTTCATCAGTGTCAAAACATGCAATCTTCTCCAATCCACTTGTTGTCACATATCTGATGAAGATCTCGGATGTCACTTTCACTGACCTCTCATGTTACTCGCGTTAGAATTGCTAGTATGTCTCCCTAAAAAGAATGGGCTTCTGCGAATCAGACTGTCTAAATAGCTGAGAATCAATTTAGCGATGGAAGTTGAGAAATGTCACTAGTGAGTCATCCTTTTACATTTTCGATTGTTACTTGAGACCCTTCGAATGTAAATCATCAGTCAGTCCCATCAAGTTTAGCACGATTCTTCTTCCATACACGTTCTATCTTCTTCTCACGGTTATAATGTCCCATCTCTCCTCTTGTTGGAGACGGGTTCCCACTTAGAACAGCAATCCCTTCATAGAGTCCAAGAATAACAGCTACAATGGCAGCGGTATAGTCCCCCGCTAGAAGCATTCCAACAATCCACACCCATAGTGAAGTGATTACGGTCCAAAAACCTGAGAAGAAGAAGAACCATTTCCTTTTCGAAGCTGGGGCCTTGAGAAAGGTAACATAATCTATCCTCACTGTGGGTTGATAATACTCATCTCTGCATATTCCTTCAAGTTTGATTCCAGCCCACTTTCCAGCAATGACTCGACCGAGTGGATAGAAGCATGCGATGACTAAAAACACAATGAGAAGTCGAAGACCAAAATTCAGCCAGTTTGAGAAACTCCAAGCAAAAATTCCGGTCCAATCTAAGGGTGTTCCCAATACCCAGATGTAACCCAAAAGTAATAGTAATCCCAGAACCGTTTCCAGAACCAATACAGGACCGAGTGCGAAAGTTCGTCCCCGATTTGCATCAAATAGGATGTTTCTTATCTCAGAGGCCTTGAGGACCTCTCGTTCGTCTGGTTTCGGATTCCTCTTGATTTGACGTACAATCTTCCAGAATCGTTTGCGCGTTTCACTAGGAACTTCATTCGAATTCTCGATAACGATAGAATGAATCTCATTAAGCTCTATCATACGATCAGTCATCTAAAAACATCCCTAGTTGTAGAGATTCAAATCTACATATAATCAATTCGCGAGAGAGAGATATGAAGGATACATAAGTCTCATCTAGAAATACTGACCAATGACCTCTGATGAGATAGAAAGGAGCATCAATGCCCTTTCGAAGTATGATTTGGTGGTGAAACACTTCAGCACAGGTCTTATTGAAGGTCATAAACGCCCTCAAGTTGAATTCAATCGCACTAGTTATCCCGGTGTCGAAGCTCATCTGTTCACAATCGCTGACGCAGCATCATGGCATCCTGAACTCACTTCAACAACTGACGTGATTTTGTTTGGACCAACGAATGAATCTGACAGATACGAGTCTTGGTCTAGGCTTCTGTCTACTATTCATGATATAATGGACGCACTTGAACCATACAGACAGGGATTAACACACGGTACTATCCCAACTTCTCACTGGATATATCATGAATTTAGGTGGTATCGAAAGAACTGGGAAGGTCCTCCACATGAGATGAAAACTGCTGATTCATTCCTTTATTCTGTCGACGAGTCAATTCGGCACCACATCAAGGAATTGAATAAACTCGGACTATCGACCACCCAAAGTTGTTCGGGATTAGCAAAAGACCACGCAGATAGAGAACCATACCTGCCCTATCTTATGTTTGATGAGAGGATCTATCCTCGATTAAGCGCTCACTTGTTCACCCTAGCTGATATCACCGGTTGGATTCCAAGTTATGGACCTCATAATTTCGATATTGAATTCAGGTTGAATTCTGCTAAGGGAGCAAAAAGGTTCTGGGACAACCTAGTAGTGTCTGCAAAAAGGATGGTATCTCTACTTCATGACTATCGGAAACGCCATGCATAGTTTCCGTATTCTCTAAAAGGAACCTTGTAAGTTATGTGTCTGTGCCAATCGACAGAACCTTCCGTGATACGTGGAGAGTAGTAAGTCATCACGAAGGACACCCTGTATGGCAAACAGACAGTGGTGACTCAACAAAGATACATGGACGCATAGTTGGAATCGATATGTCACTATGTTTTGGTTGTGAAAAGTGCATCACGGCGTGCCCAACAAATGTCATCTCATATTGGACAGAAGATAGTGGGCGCGCTGTTGTGGATCCAATACGAGAAATCGATTGTATTCTCTGTTTGGTTTGCGAGATTGTGTGCCCAGTTGAGGCCATAAGCATCGAGAGAGAAGGGGGCTCAGAAGACACCCTCAAGTCTTTATTACAGGGTTCTCAGTAGTTCTACTGTGAGGTCAGAAACATGTTTGATGTATTGCTTAATGAAGATGAAAAAGGGATTAGAAACGAAGTCCGCGAGTTTGTCCGAGACAAAGTTGACAGAGATCTAATTCTGGCTATGGATGGCAAGACTAAGGAATATCCTTACGAATTCATCAAGGCTGCGGCCAAGGAGAATCTTCTAGGTTTACGTTTTCCCACAGAGTATGGTGGAAGAAACCTGGGTTGGGTTTCTGAAATGGTCGCTATTGAGGAGATTGGGGTTTTAGGAATCGCTCTTGGTTGTGCCTATTCATTACCAAGCATAATCGGAGAGGGCATCGAGAAGTTTGGAACTCCTGCTCAGAAGAAAGAGTATCTTCTTCCCACGCTTCAGGGTAAGAAGATAGGTGGTGAGGGTCTCACTGAGCCCAGAGGTGGTTCTGACTTCTTTGGAACTAACACAACAGCTGTAAAACAGGGAGATTCCTTCATAATCAATGGTGAGAAGAGATTTGTCGCTGGTGGGATTGGTGCTGACTATTTCCTAGTGTATGCAAAAACTGATTTCAAAGCAAAACCCCATGAATCGCTGAGTGCTTTCCTTGTGGATCGTGACATGGGTGTTAAGGTTGAGGAAGAATACGATCTCATGGGTTGCCGTGGAATGGGCGCAGCTCGAATTGTGATGAAGAATGTTGAGATTCCCGAATCAAACCTTGTTGGTGATCTGAATGACGGAAATGCAGTGTTCAATGCCATGATGGTTCCTGAAAGATTGACCTCCGCAGCAGGTCCAATTGGTATGGGAAGAGCAAGCATGGAGATTGCAGTAAGGTATGCTGACAAGAGAGAAGCGTTTGGTCGTGCAATCAAACGATTTGAAGGTATCAGTTTCAAAGTAGCAGATTGTACAACAGAACTTGATGCAGCAAGGGGTCTCGTCTATCGGGCTGCAAAAAAAGCCGACACAGGTGAGTGGGTTCGAAAGGAGGTTTCTCAAGCAAAGGTCTTCGCCACAGAAGCGGGTTTTCAAGCAGTTCACGAGGCTATGCAGATTCTTGGTGGCATAGGCTATACTGATGTCTATCCAATTGAGCGATTATATCGTGATGCTCGTTTAGCTACAATCTGGACAGGAAGTAATGAAGTTCAGAGACTCATCATTCAGAATGAGGTATTCAGGGAAATTCTTTCTGAAGATAAATCAGCTAAGCGAGATGTGGAACTAGACACACCTGGAGCCCATAAGACAGTCGAGAAAGTATACTCGGAAGAGCCAGACAAATACTATCCAAAATGATCTGATCTTTCTATGAAGATAGTATTGGAAATATTATCAAGGATTACAAAGTCTGCAAAGTTCCCCTGACCTCTTTCCAATCCTTCTTTGTACACCTCTTCTATCCTCTCACGGAATTTCTTCAGGAGTGGTTGAACATCAGGAGTTTCATGTGTGACAAGAGCTGTGAACGCAGCTACCTTTCCCAATTCATGAATCATTTTGATCTCGCCATTCCTAATCTTCTGAGGAACCAACGTACGGTTCTTTTCCAATTCCTTGTCAAAGAATTTCGAATACAATGGTTGACCGGTATCCAATTCCAGAATCAGACAAGCAAGAATGTTCGATGTCATTATAGACTCATGGAACTCAATTTCACCGCAGGATAAAGTTCTTGCCATGTTCGAATGTGGAAATATCAATAACGTTAAATATAGTTAATGCAAAAATGACTTCAACTCGAGCAGGGACTCGAGAGGTGAACAATTATGGGACAACTAGTATGTGAAAAGTGTGGAGCTGAAGTTTCTGTACCACTGCATTGTGGAAAAGAAATGCACATGGAAGGCGACCAACTAGTCTGCTGGATGGGGCCTACTTGTGGTCAACAAGACGTTCCAGAGCACTGCGGTGCTTCAATGGCACTTAGAGAATAAACTCGAAAGAACTGTTGCGAGGATTTTTCCATGATTTTAGAAGAGATTATGAAACGTCGTAGCGGACGTGCTTTTTCAGATAAACCAGTTTCAGATGAGATGCTCGAATCAATTCTTGAAGCTGGTAGATGGGCACCATCCTGTGGGAATACTCAAGCATGGAACTTCGTGGTCCTTCGTGAGCCTGATATCCTTACTCAAGCACATGAAGCCCTGAGTAGAGGAAATGCATATGCAAAGGCTGCACCAATCATGATTCTCGTAGCTGCAAAAGAAGATGGAGGTTGTCCGGCACATGGCCTTCCGTACTTTGCTATGGATGTGGGTCTTGCAGTTGAGAATATGTTGCTCCAAACAGTCCATCTTGGATTGCTAGGGCATCCG
>VAPB010087633.1_pt1 | contig 16478 bp, 14 predicted proteins | sample 3395101 | NCBI WGS metagenome assembly VAPB01 (sample SAMN08290433, study PRJNA428436) | hydrothermal vent metagenome | isolation source: Deep-sea hydrothermal vent chimney | place: Indian Ocean: Southwest Indian Ridge | reverse complement strand
ATGAAACGTAAGCCTGCAGTAGCCGGACATTTCTATTCAGCTTCCTCTTCTGCCCTCTCAAAACAGGTTGCCCATTATGTTAAATCCGACGAGGCAAAAGAAAATGTTATCGGGGCTGTTTCTCCACATGCAGGTCTTATTTATTCAGGAGCTGTTGCAGGAGCTGTTTATTCAAAAATTAAATTTCCGCAAACCTTTATATTAATTGGACCTAACCACACAGGAATAGGCAAGCCTGTGTCGATAATGACTTTCGGCGAGTGGGAAATACCCACAGGAAGCTTAAAAATAGATGAGGGCCTTGCCAGGAAAATATTAGGACACTCTAAAGCAATTGAAGAAGACAGTCTCGCTCATTCAATGGAGCACTCGCTTGAAGTCCAGCTCCCATTTATTCTTCATTTTTCCTCAGAGGTTAAAATTGTGCCGATTACGCTGATGACCGATTCTTTGGATTCCTGCAGATTGGTTGGAGAAGCAATGGCAGATGCTATTAAAAACACAGAGTATCCGGTCACAATTATTGCAAGTTCTGACATGAGCCATTATGAAGCAGACTCTACAGCAAGGATAAAAGATAAAAAAGCTATTGATAGGGTCCTGGCTCTTGACCCTGAAGGCCTGTATGAGACTGTTGTGAGAGAGTCTATAAGTATGTGTGGTTTTGTGCCTGTAACTGCAATGCTTTACGCATCTAAAAAATTGGGAGCCAAAGAAGCACTGATTGTGAAATACATGACCTCCGGCGATGTAAGCGGTGATTATGACCATGTGGTCGGCTATGCAGGTATAATAGTGAAGTAAGCTTTAAAGCCAATCCCCTCGAAATAGTTGAAAATTCAACTTAATTTACCTTCCATTTGAGGCGCCTGTTAAGAGAGACTCCAAACGATAATTGTAAGATGATCATTGTTACTTGAATTCTTTGTAGCTATTTTGGATTTATAGTCTTTGATATTGTTATAATTAAAAGTTAGTATAATGAACGTTGTACAGGGAGAAAGTATATGTCTAAAATGGATGCAGTAGTACCTACTAAACTTAGGCTGGATAAAGAATTTAAGTTCAGGTGTCATAAAGGTATTAAGTGTTTTACTAAATGCTGCAGCGATATAGACATACTTTTGACCCCTTACGATATCCTTAGGTTAAAGGACAGATTGGGTTTGTCGTCAGGAGAGTTCCTGTCAAAATATACGTATGTGAAGATAGACGAAAAGTCTTCCCATCCCTTTGCAATGCTTAAGATGCTGGATGACACAGAGAGAAAATGTCCATTTGTCACTCCTGAAGGCTGCACCATATACACTGACAGGCCTGCTAACTGCCGCTATTATCCCGTAGGGCAGGGGACTTTAAAAAAGGATGGTAAAAAGGGACGAGAAGAAGAGGAATTTTATTTTTTCATTAAAGAGCCACACTGTTTTGGTTATCAGGAAGACAAGGTGTGGACAATAGAATCGTGGCGGAGTGACCAGGGAGTTGATGTTTATGACAAAATGAACAGGGAATGGAAGGCATTACAGCTGAGAAGAAATATGATGGGCCAGCCTGAACTTGATGAAAAGAAACAGAAACAATTCTATATGGCAAGCTATGATATTGACAGTTTCAGGAGATTTGTATTTGAAAGCAGTTTTTTAAATGTTTTTGATCTTGATGATAAAACAATTGAGAAAATAAGAACAGATGAAGTAGAGCTGATGAAATTCGGATTTAAATACATTAAATACATTATGATGCTCGAGCAAACCTTAAAGGTCAAAGAAGAAGTACTTGACGCAAGAATAAATGAAAAGAAAACCTAATAAATAGAAGAGGGACGGCATTAAGGGGTGTTTAAAGAAAAAATCATGGAGCCCTTATGTAGCAGGAGCGCTAATAGGACTCCTGGCAATGTTTACCTTTTATACTGCGGACAGACCTTTCGGTGTTTCAAAAGCTTATTCACAAAGCGCAGCCATGATACAGGAGGTTTTTGCTTCTGATTATGTAATAAATAATGAATATGTTCAGGAGACAATGCCCCGGGTAATAGAAGGCATTGGTGTTGACTGGCTCTGGATGTTTGCTTTAGGAATATTCATAGGAGCTTTTATTTCTTCTGCAATGTCAGGTGAGTTTAAAAAAGAGGCGTTAGAATAATCTCCTGTGCATTTAAGAACTCCCTTTTGTCATTGAAATGAATATATCAGCGAGAATAACTTTAAAAATAATTTTCATCTTGCTAATCTTCTTTGTTTATTTACCGTCCTTCTCCTATTCTCAAAAGGATTTCCTTGATTCTTTTAGGGGTTTTTTTGGTTTTCAAGAGGACCAGGTCGAAATACTTATCCGGAATCTAAAAGATGAGGATTTAGATGTCCGTAGAAGGGCAGCATGGGCTCTGGGAATGGTTAAAGACCCCAGAGCAATAGAACCTTTGATTGAAATCTTGATGGACGAAAACAGGTCTATCCAGGTAAACGCAATTGCTGCCCTGGGGAAAATAGGTGCTCCGGCGCTGGAGCCTTTGTTCTTAGCACTGGAACATGAGAACCGGCTTATGCGTGTGAACGCATCAAAAGCTATAAAGAAAATCAAGGACCCTGAGGCTATAGAACTTTTAATTGAAGCATTAAAGAATGAGAAACTGTATGTACGGCTGAATGCGGCATGGGCATTAGGAAATATGAAAGACCCCCGAGTGTTAGAACCATTGGTTGAAGCACTGAAAGACGAAAGTCCATATGTACGGAAAAATGCAGCATGGTCTTTGGGAATGATTAAAGATCTGACGGCAATAGAGCCTTTGATGGCAGCTTTAAATGACGGGAGCGCAATTGTCCGGGAGAGCGTAGTGCTGGCATTCAGGATGATAAATGATACTAAAGTAATAGAACCATTAATTATTGCTTTAAGTGATGAGAACCAAAAAGTCGTGAACAGCGCAAAAGAAGCACTGAAAGAAGTAACAGGTGAAAATTTTGCTCAGGATGCTTTAGAGTGGCAAAAATGGTGGGAAGAGAATAAACCGCCAGCAGCTGATAACTGATGTTTTATTTAATATGAGATAGAAGAACTTTACGCATTACGTCAACAGGTGGTTTTACGCCTGTCCATAATTCAAAGGCAAGAACTCCCTGCCATAAAAGCATGCCTGAGCCGTCAAGGGTTTTTGCTCCTCTTTTTTCTGCTTCCTGAAGAAAGTTTGTGTTCTTATAAACAAGATCGTAAACAACCATTTCAGACTTAATGTGCTCAGGGTTCAATGGTAAGGGATCATCGACATGAAGTCCAAGAGGGGTGGCATTGATAATAATATCCGGCTTCCCGATGTTTTTAATGTCGCTTATGAAAGATACATTTTTCCTGATTTTGCCGAGATCATTTACCAGTTTTTCCGCCTTCGGCCTGTCAATGTCATATAACAGAAGCTTTGAGTCCTTAACCTGGCTCAAATAGTAACTTATTGCCCTTGAGGCACCACCGGCGCCAACTATTAATATTGTTTTCCCGGCGGTTGATATTTTAGCCTCAGCCAGGGAGCTCATAAATCCCAATCCGTCAGTGTTATGACCTGTTAATTTCCCATTTTTATTAACCACTGTATTTACTGCACCTATAAACTTGGCCTCTGTATTAATTTCATCAAGTTGGGGCATTACATTCACTTTGTGGGGTACTGTTATATTCACACCAAGCATGTTTAATGCTTTGATCGCTTTTACAGCGTCAGGCAAATCTGCAGGCAAAACCTCAAAGGCAAGATAATACATGTCGAGTCCGCGGTCAGCAAAAGCAGCGTTATGCATTAAAGGCGAAAGTGTATGCTCTATCGGATGGCCAAAAATACCTGTTATTTTAGTCTTCCCACTTACACCCATCAGTTATTCCTTTCAAAAATCCGTCAGGTGTTGGCTCAATAACCTTGACCTGTATACTCAAACTTTCCTCTATATCTTTTAATGTAACATTATCCAGGAACGTAGTATGTCCGTCCCTGAGAACTACGTTTGGCACCAGTAGACAATCAGCTTTTGTCTTGCCGACAATTGTCTTTAAAATATCTTTTCCGGTAAGCAGCCCTGTTACTGTTACAGTTGGCCCAAAGAATTTGTTCTCGATTTTAAAAACATCTAATGTCAGTCCTTCTATAGTGTTCAGTTTCTGGATAAATTCATCAAGATATGGCATGAATGATGTACCGGTTAAAATAGCTACTTTTCTGGGCTCTATTTTTTTCGGAACTTTTATTTTTTTTGCGTAATTTAAAAACAGCGGTACCAGTCCAACGCCGTTTTCTATCTGGGGGAAATCCCCGTATTCTTTGGTTGCGGGAAAGGGGGTATCAGCCTTAATGTAAAGTTCATCTGCCGCATGTACTATAGGGTCTCCATGACGTCTCTTAAATCTTTTTCTAAACTGTTTGATGATCTCGATAATTTTTGCAGCGTCAGATTTTTCAACGGTCTTAAAGTGAGTTTTTTTGTATTTTGTTACTCCTACAGGAACAACTGCTATTGATGCCACATAGGGATAAAATCTCTGCAGGTCTTTAATGGTTTTTGAAAGTTCCTCTCCGTCATTTAAACCCGGACATACAACTATCTGAGTATGCATTCTTATTTTATGCGAAGTGAGTTCTTGTATTTCTTTAAGTATGTCCGGTGCCTTGGGATTACCCAGCATTTTCCTCCGGAGTTCATTATTGGTTGTATGTACTGAGATGTACAGGGGGCTAAGTTTCTGTGTTCGGATGCGTTTTTTATCTGATGCAGAAAGATTTGTAAGAGTTACATAGTTACCGTAAAGAAAAGACATACGGTAGTCTTCGTCTTTAAAATAAAGAGGCTTCCTCAAGCCCTTAGGAAGCTGGTCAATAAAACAAAAAATACATTTATTTCTGCAGGCTCTTACCTTGAATGGTTTTAACTCAAAACCAATATCGACCTTATTTTTTTTCTTTATTTTAAACGTGAGTGTTTTATTCTCTCTCTGAACTTTCAGGTTAAGGTCTGCCTCTATGGGAGAATAGTACATATAATCTATGATATCTCTAACAGGTTTTGAGTTAACATCTAAAATGACATCTCCCTTTTCAAGACCTGTCTCATGTGCGATACTGTCTTCAGTAATTTTGTAAATAGTAGCACCCATCTGAATTCCTAATATTGTTCAATATAGTTTAAGACAATTCAACTTTCAAAGTTCAACACAGTTCAAAATTGAACGAGTTTGAACTATTTTAAACTACATAATAGTTAAGCAACATTAAACAATTTTTAACAATCTTTATGCACTTTCTGTATTAGCGAGCTTTAGTCCTTTATATATGTATTGGAGACCTGATACAGCAGATATAACTGCGACTGTAATAAGGAATGGCAGCGGAATACAATACCCGCTTTCTATATTACAAGATATACCTTTTATATTAATAGATAAAAGCGCAATCCCGATTAAGATAAACTGGAGGGCATTTGCGGCCTTTCCCAGAATACTGGGATCGACCTTTGGAATATGTGTAACAAAATAAAGAATCACCCAGCCTGTTACAACTATTAAATCCCTGCTTATTACAATAATAGTCAGCCATTTCGGAATCCATTCACTTGCATTAATACTCATGAGAATAAAGGCTGTCATTAGAAGAAACTTATCAGCTACAGGATCAAGGATACTGCCAAGATCAGTCATTTGTTTTTTTATCCTTGCGACAAATCCATCAAGGACATCTGTAACAGACGCGGCAATAAAGAGTATAAGGGCGTATTGGTAGTTTCCGTAGATGAGCATAGCGGCAAAAAAGGGCAAAAGCAATATCCTTGTTATTGTTAAAATATTGGGGAGGTTACCGACTATCAAGAAAATCACTCCTTTAGGACATAAGATAATAGTCTATATCTAACATCCTTTATATAAAACGCACAAAATGCTTTTAATTTAATACGTTGACCGTTAATTCTTAACAAAACACTTTAAGTGAATAAGCAGCCCTTAATCCAAGGGGCTGCTTATGATTGTTTTGCCTGTTTAAAACACACCTTTAACCTTGCCTGTATTAACATCCACATCAACACGACGATAAGCAGGGTCAGAACTTGTGCCGGGCATAAGTTTAATTGCTCCTGCAACAGGAACAACAAATCCTGCACCTTTATATGCAAGTATGTTACTTATAAGAAGTTTCCATCCTGTGGGTACACCTTTAAGATTGGGATTATCCGAGAGGCTGAGATGTGTTTTAACCATACAGATGCCGAGTTTGGATATCTCTGCGTCGGATTCCATTCTCTTGGCTTTTGCAAGAGCTTCCGGTGAGTATTCAACACCGTCTGCACCATAGACCTGCTCAGCTATCAGCTCAATGCGGCTTCTCAAAGGCATATCAAGTTCATAAAGAAGTTTGAAGTTATTGGGTTCTTCACAGGCGTCAACTACTGCGTCAGCAAGCTCAAGCGCACCTTCACCGCCATACTGCCAGTGCCTGGAAACAGCGACTCTTGCTCCTTCTTCTTCAGCAAGTTTGCGGACAGCTTTTATTTCGTTTTCTGTATCAGTATAGAAAGCATTGATACAAACAACAGGGTTGATTCCTGCTTTTTTAACTGTATTGATATGGTGCATGAGGTTTTTGCAGCCTTTTTCAACCCAGCCAACATTCTCTGTAAGATACTCTTCTGGCATCGGTCTTCCGGGCACAGGAATAGGCGCTCCGCCGTGACATTTAAGGGCCCTGATTGTTGCAACGAGCACTGCTGCATTCGGCTTAAGGCCTGAGAACCTGCACTTGAGATTCCAGAATTTCTCAAACCCGATATCAGCACCAAAGCCTGATTCTGTTAAGTGATAGTCTCCAAGTTTCAGTCCTACGCGGTCTGCAATAATAGAAGACTGACCAATCGCGATATTTGCGAATGGTCCTGCATGAACAAGCACAGGCTGTCCCTCAATAGTCTGCATGAGGTTTGGATTCAGGGCCTCAACCATCCAGGCAGTCATGGCTCCGGCAACTTCAAGATCTTCTGTTGTTACCGGATTACCCTGCTTGTCATATGCAACAACTATTTTACCCATGCGTTCACGCATGTCTTTCAGGTCTTTTGCCACGGACAGTATTGCCATAACTTCTGACGAAACAGCAATGGCAAATCCCGATTTCATCATAAAGCCGTCCATCTTGCTGCCCTGTCCGATGGTTATATCCCTCATGGCCTGGGCACAGAAGTCCATTATCCACTTCATTTCTACATTGCGGGGATCAATATTAAGACGTTTTTGCTTGCGTTTTGCCCACTGCTCATCATTATAATTGAACTCATGCTGAATTCTTGATGTTAGTGCTACCATTGCCAGGTTATGGGCATTCATGATTGCATTAATATCTCCTGTAAGACCCAGTGAAAAAGGTGTCAGGGGAATACACTGAGACAGTCCTCCGCCTGCGGCAGAACCTTTAATGTTCATGGTTGGCCCGCCTGACGGCTGTCTGATTGCAGCTATGACATTTTTCTTCCTCTTGCCAAGTCCCTGCGTAAGACCCATTGTGGTTGTAGACTTGCCCTCGCCAAGAGGTGTAGGTGTTATTGCAGTTACGTCAACATATTTACAGTCAGGCCTGTCTTTAAGACGGTTAAGGATTTTTGTGAAATCCAGCTTTGCTATATAGTGGCCGTGAGGCAGGAGTTCCTCTTTTTCAAGCCCTAATTCCTCTCCTAATTGATATATAGTCTTCATGCTGGCTTCTGCAGCTTCAGCAATTTCCCAGTCTGCATGCTTCGTTGGATCAAGTGGCATATTGTAAATCCTCCTTTTGCTTAGTTTCGTTATTTGTAAATTAGCTTTTTCGATTAACGATTCACTATTAACGGTTTTAATAGCTGATTAAAGAGCTTATAAATTTTTCGTTCATACGCCTCAAATTCTGGCTAAGTATTAAAACAAGTTTTTTCATTATTTTTGAAGTCAAGGCAGTGTCCTGATTTTCCATTTTTTCAAAATCTTTTTTTGAAATTAAAAACAGTTCGGTATTTTCTAATGCCATGGCATTTGCCTCGTGGACCCTTTTCTCGATTATAGAAAGTTCTCCTAAATAGTGCCCGTTGCGTAGAACCGCGAGTGTCTGTTTCCAGCCGTCAGGGGTTACTTTTGAAATTTCTATTTTACCTGAATGAATAAGATAAAGCCCCTTTGTGTTTTCTTTTTCCTTAAAAAGAAAGGCCCCTTTTTTAAAAGATAGACTTTTAACAAACTTTGCTATCTTTTTTAAGTCTGTTTCACCTAAGTCCTCAAGAAGAACCTGTTTTTTTAATACATTTGTTTTAACCATAATACCCCCTGTCTTTAGTAAAGGTTTTGTTTAAAGGTTACGTTGTTTGGCTTTTAAAACCGTTGCCATTATACGTAACCGATACGGGCTTCTTAACCTTAACCCTTTTACAACTTCTCTATCTTTACTGCGCATACTTTAAGTTCAGGTATCTTACTGATTGGATCAAGGGCCGGATTTGTCAGCATGTTTACTGCGGCTTCTTTATAATGGAATGGGATAAAGATTCTTCCCTCTCCAACCCTTTCAGAAACCTGCGCTTTTACTTCTATTGAACCCCTTCTTGAGGAGACCTTTACATTTTGACCGTTACTTACACCTAATCTACTGGCATCTTCAGTGTTCAGCTCAACATAGGCTTCAGAGACAATATTATTTAGCGGGTCACCTTTTCTAATCATCGTACCTGTATGGTAATGGAACAGATGTCTGCCGGTCGAAAGCATAAAGGGATATTCTTTATCAGGTAACTCCTTAGATGGTCTGTATTTTACCACACTGAATGCAGCTTTTCCTCTTGGAAAACCGCCTTTGAAGAGGTACGGTGTGCCGGGATGTTCAAGGGTAGGGCAGGGCCAATGCATTCCCCGCTTCTCTATCCTGCTGTAAGTTATTCCTGCTACTGCTGGCCAGAGACTCCCTATTTCCTGAAAAACTTCTTCTATAAAATTATATCTCATGGGATGACCCATTCTTTCACTTAATTCCCGGATTATCCATGCATCTTCTTTTGCCTGTCCAGAAGGGATTATTGCTTTTCTGACACGCTGAACTCTTCTTTCAGTGTTTGTAAATGTGCCGTCCTTTTCAGCAAAAGATGCTGCCGGTAAAACAACATCTGCGAGCTCGGCGGTTTCATTCAGGAATATATCCTGTACAATGAGAAGATCCAGTTTCTTGAGAGCTTTTACAGTATGGTTTATGTCAGGATCACTGAGTACAGGGTTTTCTCCCATTATGTACATGGCCTTTAGCCTGCCTTTAATGACAGCCTCTGGCATCTCTGTTGCTGTCAATCCTTTCTTATTTGAAAGTTTTACTCCCCATGCCTTCTCAAACTTGCGCCTTACTTCAGGTAAATCAACCCTTTGGTAACCAGGATAGACATTCGGCAAACATCCTGCATCACAAGCGCCCTGAACATTGTTCTGTCCTCTGAGAGGATTAACGCCTGTGCTTTCCATTCCAAGGTTGCCGGTCATAAGTGCAAGGTTTGCTATGGCATAAACATTTTCTGTGCCGTGAGTGTGCTGGGTAATACCCATGGTGTAGTAAATACCCGGTTTTTTGGCATTACCGTACAGTAATGCTGCTTTGATTATGTCCTCTTTCGAAACACCTGTAATCTTTTCAGCATATTCAGGAGTGTATTTTTCAAGACTCTTGTTGAAAGATTCAAATCCTTCGGTTCTTGCAAGTATAAAGACTCTGTCGATCAGATTATTTTTAAGCAGCACATGCATTATTGAATTCAGCAGTGCCACGTCTGTGCCGGGTTTTTGCTGAAGCCATATATCTGAGAACTTAACCAGATTGATTTTTCTCGGGTCGGCAACGATGAGTTTAGCTCCTTTTCTGACAGCCTTTTTCATCCTGAGCCCGATAATCGGATGCGTTTCTGTTGTATTAGAGCCTATGACGAAAAGAACATCGTTATTTTCAATCTCGGCGATTGAATTCGTCATTGCACCTGAACCGAATACTGCGGCCAGACCGGCCACGGTTGCACTGTGTCAAAGACGTGCGCAGTGGTCTATGTTATTCGTTCCTATAACTGCCCTCATGAATTTCTGGAAAAGGTAGTTCTCTTCATTTGTGCATCTTGCAGAAGATAGTCCGGCTATAGAATCAGGACCATGTTTTTTTCTTATCTGAGAAAGTTTTTTTGTTATAAAGCCCAGTGCTTCATCCCATGTTGCTTTTTTGAACTTCCCTTTCTGTTTTATAAGAGGTGTTGTTAATCTTTCAGGGTTATTGACAAAATGATAACCAAACGTCCCTTTAGAACATAACCATCCTTCATTTAATGACTCTTCTTTTGAAGTAACTTTTATTATCTGGTTTTTCCTTATGTTTAGTGTGAGGCTGCAGCCGCATCCGCAGTAAGGACAAATTGTATCAACTTCTTCTATGTCTTTCTGCCTGCCCTTGAGGGCCCAATTCTTGCCGGTCAGGGCACCGGTTGGACACACTCTTATACATTGGCCGCAGAACTCGCAGTCAAGGTCGCGCTCATATGGCGGACACACTTTGGATTTAAACCCCCTGTACGCAATATCAATTGCAGTAACTCCCTGGATTTCGCTACAGACTCTTACGCACTTATTGCAAAGTATGCATTTTTCCATATCTCGCTCAATTAAGGGGTTTGCATCTCTTTTTTCATAGATTCGTCTTTCGCCCTGAAACCTGTTTTCCCTTAATCCGTAAAAATACGCCAGTTCCTGCAGAGTGCAGTCTCCGGCTGTTTCACAGACCATACAATCGTTTGGATGGTCTGATAAAATAAGCTCAAGGATTGTCCTTCTTAACCTCTCTAAATTCAGGCTTGTCGTTGTAACTTCCATATCTTTGCCTGCCGGTGTTGTACAGGCTGTTACAGGTCTGTTTATTCCTTTAATCTCGACAATACACAGCCTGCATCCGCCGTATGGAGTAAGCTTGGGATGGTGGCAGAGCGTAGGTATGTCAATCCCATTCTGCTTTGCAGCATCAAGTACTGATGTGCCGTCAGGAACTTTAATCTTTATGCTGTCTATAGTCAGGTTTACCATTTTTAATACCCCAAGTGATAGTTAAAAGTTCAACCTGTTTAAACCGTTCAAGCTGTTCAAACCGTACCATTTCGAACGATTCGAACATTTAAACAACTCGAACAATTATCTCGTCCTCAAACCCTATGTCATTAATTTTTTATCAAATTACTCTTTCTCTACTGCGCTAAATTTGCACACATCAAAACAGGCACCACATTTAATGCATATATCAGCAGAGAGGCTGTGCGGCTTCTTTTTCTCGCCTGTGATGGCATTCGAAGGACACACCCTGACACATAAACCACACCCTTTACAGAGTTCTTTGTTGATGCTGAATTCAATAAGCTCCCTGCATCCAGCAGCAGGGCATTTCAAATCTTTAATATGGGCTTCGTATTCGTGCCTGAAGTACTTAATCGTGCTGAGTACAGGATTAGGTGCTGTCTGTCCCAGCCCGCAGAGGGAAGATGCCTTTATATCGTTTCCAAGGTTAAGAAGGAGTTCAATATCACTTTCTCTGCCTTTTCCCTTTGTTATTCTATCGAGTATCTCAAGGAGTCTTTTTGTTCCAACCCTGCAGGGAACACACTTACCGCAGGATTCTGCCTGTGTAAATTCCAGAAAAAATTTTGCAATGCTGACCATACAGTCAGTATTATCAAGCACAACCAAGCCGCCTGAACCCACAATAGAGCCAACCTTGGCAAGAGACTCATAATCCATTTTTACATCTATGAGTTCGGCAGGTATGCAACCGCCTGACGGTCCACCGGTTTGAACAGCCTTAAATTCCTTTTCTTTTGCTATTCCACCGCCAATATCATAAATTATCTCTTTAAGCGAAATACCCATGGGAACTTCAATAAGACCTGTATTTTTTGCCTTTCCAGTGAGGGCAAAGACCTTTGTACCTTTACTCTTTTCAGTTCCGAATGATGCAAACCACTTTGCCCCTTTTCTTATGATGTAAGGTATATTTGCAAGAGTCTCAACATTATTTATTACTGTGGGCTTTCCCCATAATCCGCTGTGTGCAGGAAATGGCGGCTTTGCGCGCGGCAGGCCGCGCTGGCCTTCTATTGAGGCTATAAGTGCGGTTTCTTCTCCGCAGACAAAAGCTCCTGCTCCCAGCTTTACTTTTATATCAAAGTTTAGATTGGTTTTTAGAATATTTTTACCAAGCAGATTCCTTTTTCTTGCCTGCTTTAGAGCCTTTCTGAGCCTTTCTACAGCCAGAGGATATTCAGCCCTGATATAAACATAGCCTGTTGTAGCATCAATGGCATAGGCTCCGATAATCATTCCCTCAATTACTGAGTGCGGATTGCCCTCTATTATCGATCTGTCCATGAAAGCACCGGGGTCGCCTTCATCTGCATTGCAGATAATGTACTTCTGCCTGGAATTCGTTTTCCTGCAGATTTCCCATTTTGTACCGGTTGGGAATCCTGCGCCTCCACGGCCTCTTAAGCCTGAATTTTTTATAATCTCTATGGTCTTTTCAGGCGTGGATGATGTAATGACCTTTTTTACTGCTTTGTAGCCATCCACTGCCATATAGGCGTCTATCTCCTCAGGGTCAATATTACCGCAGTCAGAAAGTACAACCTTAGTCTGTTTTTCATGGAAATTGTAATAATCTTCACCTACTACACAGTCAGTAACCGGCTTACCTTTGATCACGTGTTCATTAACAATCCCTGGAACTATATCGGGTTTAACATACTGGTAGGTTGTCTTTTTTCCATTAATAATTACATCAACAAGAACATCTTTTGCGCAAAGACCGCGGCAGCCTACTTTATGCACAGAGCAAAACTTCTCTACAGAGGCTTCTATGCCGGCTGTGTCAAGTTCCTTATTAAACGCTTTAAGGACGTCAGCCCCACCTGCTGCAATGCCTCCTGTCCCCATGCAGATTTTAACCCTGATATCTCTCTTCACTTTATGCCTTTCAGCGCTCTTAACAGTTTATTTATGGTCATTTCTCCGTGAATTTTTTTATTTATGATAATTACAGGTGCAATGCCGCAAGCTCCTACACATGCCACTCTTTCAAGGGTAACTTTTCCATTTTCTGTTGTGTCTTCTCCTTCTGGAAGGTTGAAGTCCTGTCTCAGTCTGTCTATCATGCGGTCTGAACCTTTTACATGACAGGCTGTTCCACAGCAGGCAGTAATCAAATTCTCACCCCTCGGCTTTAAATGGAACTGTGAATAAAAAGTGATGACTCCGAAGAAGCGGCTTTCGGGAATATCAAGTTTTTTGGAAAACCAGCCTACAGCCTTCTCCGGCAGATAACCAAATACGTCCTGTGTGTCCTGAAGAAGAGAAATTATATTTCCTTCATCAACATTATATTTGTTAAGGATTTTATTTAATGTTTTTTCAACTTCCAGAGATACTTCCAGCATTAAACCCCCATACATTTTTTGTAAGATGTTAGATTTTCAGGACATTAGAGAATTTTTGCCTTAATGCACAGTAAAATATACAATATTTAAACTACAGAGGGCATATAGGAGTTTAAAATTTAGCATAGACTCGACTTTAGTGTCAAACAATAATTATTTATAAACAGATTAATAATCATTTTTAAAAACCATATTTTGGGGTACAATCATTTATAGACTAAGACAATTACTGATACTGATGCTGATGCTGACAAATTAGGCAGGATGCTGATATAATTCTAAAACTCTATTTTATGAGTACATCTTTTACCTTAAAGGAGGAATCAACAATGCCAATGAAACCAAGTGAAAGTGAAGAAGAGCATATCGCAAGGATGGAGTATGAAAGACTTAAAAAACTGGAGGTGGAAAAACATAAGAGGCTTGCCGAGGAGGAGAAAAAAGGGCTTAAAGAACTGCATTATATGAGATGTCCAAAATGCGGAATGGAGCTTATAGCAATTGACTATAAAGGGATTGAGGTGGACAAGTGCTCGGAATGTGAGGGGATATGGTTTGATGCCGGAGAGCTTGATGCTGTAACAAAGCTTGAGAAATCCGGGTTTGATAAACTATTCAGCGTTTTCAAAAAATGATAAAACCCGAAAGTAGGCTATATAGAATCCTTTATATCTCTTTTTGCATCTGGTGGTGAATGTTTAGATGATTTTGAGAGATTGCGTGCAGACACATCGGACTTACTGAATTAGTAAAAAACTATGGTCTTGACAATAACTCCCTGTTTAAAAAATTATAATTGAACTTTTCCCGATTGTTTCCACAGGTCACAGGGAAACGTTTTTTTCAGACCTGCCTGACGGCAGTCAGGTCATGTCCACAGAAGTTGCTTGGGTCAAAAGGGGACGGGGCCAGGGATTCAAGTGGATTAAATGGATAGCGAGCGTATTCCCCGTGGTTTTGCCACGGGGTCAAGCGAGCGAATATAATAAAAAAATTTTCCTCACATTAGTGTTCCCTCTGGTAACACAACGCAGGGAAAACATCTATTTATTAATATTCGTTCACTAACCCCGTTACAAGTCTGTGACTTGTAGACCTTGGGGTGTACGTTCACTAAACGTTCAGGATTCCCTGTGGTCTTGCCGCAGGGAAGATCAATTTTAGTTAGAATAATGCTTAAGGAGTTGATGAAGAGACGAAGCCGGTTAACTCGTATTGTGATACGGTATATCCTGCTTCAGTTACCAGGGCTTATTCTGCTTGTCCTGGTTCTGATCTTTGTTCAAAGGTGGATGGTGATTCCCACGAGGTTTTTCTGGGGGTTTATTGCTCTCTGGGTGGTCAAGGATGCGATCCTGTTTCGCTATACATGGCGTGCCTATGACTGGGATCCAAAAAATCCGTTAATCGGGGCACGTGGTATTGCAAGGGATCGCCTTGCTCCTATCGGTTATGTTAAAGTGGGAAGCGAACTGTGGCGAGCCGAGGTGGCTGGAGATAGCCCTCCAATCGAAAGCGGAATGAATGTTCGGGTTAAAGCAGTTCGAGGATTTACATTGCTCGTGGAGCTTGACAGGGAAAGAAATGAAGCCGGCGGTTAACTGATAGGTATTCATATATACATATTGCTTAAACATGCACAATACAATTGCATCAAAACAACAGTGTAATGAACGTGGAAGGTTTGACATATTATTCATGTTTCAGTTATAAATATGCTGGTAAAGGGGAGTAGCTGAATCAGCGGCTGTCGTCAACACGTCTATCTGGACGAAACAGATAGGCCGGCACCACGGGTTAGGTAAATCTAACAAGCGAGACCTTTGCTGCGATATGTAATGTCGTGGCAAAGGTCTTTTTTCTTATTAACACTGGACAGGAAATGTAAGATAAACAGGGCTGCTGAATTTCTCAGGGCAAGGAGCCTGCTGAAAAAAGAAAAACTAATTTCACAAAAAAATAAAGGAAAAACTACATGAACAACTGGTATCAGAAAGACATTAAAGAAATTTTTAAAATATTGGAATCTTCAGCAAGCGGACTTTCTCCCCAAGAGGCCGACAGAAGACTGCACAAATATGGCCCTAATGAATTAAAGGAAACTAAAAAGAGAACTCTTTTCATGATGTTCCTTGACCAGTTCAAGGATTTTATGATTATGGTGTTGATTGCTGCGGCCATAGTATCGGGCATTATTGGTGAACTGGTTGATACTATAGCAATTATTGTAATCGTAATTCTGAATGCAGTAATAGGTTTTGTACAGGAGTATCGTGCTGAAAAGGCAATGAAAGCTTTGAAAAAAATGGCTGCTCTCACTGCCATAGCATTACGGGACACAAGCCCCTTGAGTATTCCTGCCTCTGAACTTGTTCCGGGAGATGTTGTCTTGCTTGAAGCCGGAAGAATTGTCCCTGCTGATATAAGGCTCATTGAGACAGCGCAATTAAAGGCTGATGAGGCAGCACTCACCGGAGAATCCGTGCCAGTTGAGAAAACCATCAAAACCCTGCAGGGCGAATCAATCTCTATTGGTGACAGAAAGAATATGGCTTATAAAGGAACTACAGTTTCATACGGCAGGGGCACTGGCATTGTAGTTTCAACAGGCATGAACACTGAACTTGGCAGGATTGCTACACTGCTTCAGGAAGAGGAAGAGGTGAAAACTCCACTTCAAAAAAGACTTGCAAAGTTCGGACAGCGGCTTGCTATCGCAGTACTTGCAATATGTGCCGTTATTTTTATAACAGGACTCTTAAGAGAAGAGACACCTCTCTTAATGTTCCTGACTGCTATAAGCCTTGCAGTTGCAGCCATACCTGAGGCACTGCCTGCTGTTGTAACGATATCTCTTGCACTTGGAGCAAAAAAAATGGTCAGGCAAAACGCCCTTATCAGAAAACTGCCGGCTGTGGAAACCCTTGGTTCTGTTACATATATATGCTCTGATAAAACAGGCACTCTTACTCTGAACAAAATGACAGTGGAGGAGAT
>VAPB011267560.1_pt1 | contig 16518 bp, 21 predicted proteins | sample 3395101 | NCBI WGS metagenome assembly VAPB01 (sample SAMN08290433, study PRJNA428436) | hydrothermal vent metagenome | isolation source: Deep-sea hydrothermal vent chimney | place: Indian Ocean: Southwest Indian Ridge | reverse complement strand
ATTGATGTTCCATGGTCAATCTGATAGGATGGTTTCTCCGGCAGATATCGAAACAATGTCGAAGCTAATAGGGAGTAACGAGATTGAAACAGTGTCTATTGAAGGAGAGGGTCATTTCTATCAGAGTTCATTAGAGAGAGTGATGGATAAAGTAAGTACATTTCTTGTGAAATTCACTTCATGAGTGCGTCTTCCACTCAAGGTTATGCTTAAGTGCGGCAACTATTTGCTCACATTTAGGTGTCGTCACAGTGCTAAAGGCAATCGTGTTTGATATGGATGGTACAATCACTGTCCTCAAACTTCCTCTGGAAGCTATGAGAAGGGACACCAAAGAGTACTACATTTCGAAAGGGTTTCCGCCCACCCAGTTCGAAACTAGCGACGGAATTTCAAGTTCCACAGGAAAAGCCCGCATGTATTTCTTGTCCAACGGTTACAGTGAAGCTGATTGGGAAAAAATGGAATCTGAAATGGATGCGATCTTAAGCCAGCATGAAGGGTCCGCTGCCGTTAATGCATCACCAATTGAGGGCGCGTTGGACATTATTATGAAAGTCCGTGATGCTGGCCTCAAAACTGCTATTCTAACAAACAATGGGCGTCCAGCACTGAACAAGATTATGGAGCAGATACCTCTTGAGGAGCACTTTGATCTAATCCATACGCGTCATGAGTCTCCAAGACCAAAGCCCCATCCTGATGGACTTCTGAAGGTGTCTTCAGAACTAGGAGTTGAAGGGAATCAGGTTGTCTTTGTTGGTGATGCCCTAATAGATGGGACTGCTGCAAATAGGGCTGGCATAGAATTCTGGGGTGTTTCCACTGGAGAGACCTCTTCAGAAAAACTCTACGAAGCTGGAGCTTCCAAAGTTTTCGCATCACTCTCAGGAGTTCTAGAAGCCGCACTTGACGCTTGTCGAGAAGACTTGTGATGAACAAACCTGTGACCATTTGTTAAGTTGTTGTCTATTGTCATGGCACATTGAAAAATATCTTTCTGGTAGGTTTCTTCGCCTTACTCATTGAATTAACGTTACTCCGAATTGGGGTGTTAAAAAGGCCTGTAACTCCCTTTGAATGAGCTTCCAGAGAGTCATTCCAAGCAAAGGTGTTCAACTGAAGGTTATATACAACTTCGCGCCTATTGCATTCGTGACAGGCACTATTCATACACAATCACTCGAATCAAGCGCTCTCGAGGTGAATGAAGAAATGACAATAGATGAGGCCACTTACTTAATACTTCGCTCTGCATCGGGTGCATTTTCATGTAAATATCCGCCTGTCCCAAGAAACTGGAATCCTGTTGATCGCCCTCATGTCGCAATGCTTGTGCCTGACATTGCTGGCATATTCTCAGTCTTTCTCTCGAATCCTGAAGTTGGTGACTCTAAGAGTCGTCAATCTCTTGAAGTGTCTGATCTCAATCGACTCCCCGCAAAGACTGTGATAGAGATTCGCCATAGCAATTCTCAGTACGCTTACTACCGACGCGACAATGGATCTTGGACCAAAGTTGCCGAGGCTAGTGACCCATTCGTGGTTGAGGTGTTCTCCCACGGTTATGCTCCCATCATCATGAACATGATTCCTCAGATCTAGTTCGATTATCTAATCCTGTTTTTCATGAACTATTATTGCGCGGAAAACTAGTCATCATATCGAAGATATGAGAGGCGCTAAAAAAGGAGGGGTTCGTATTTTGCTTGAGGAGGAGGAGATGAAGATGTTTCAGGAGAGAGTTAGCGCCTCTCACACTTCACTTATAGTATACATTTTATTCTTATAATAATTGTGGTAAATATAATAGAATTGGGGAGGATATCGACATAGTGGATGGTTTTACTAGTATCCTAGCTTTCCTTAAATATATTCTATTCAATCATAGGACAAGGGCCAGGGGGTCCTCTCTCTCAAACTATACTCTCTCCTCCCATGTTCTCTACGGACCCCCTTTCTCTCTCCAGTTTTTTTCACGATTTTCTTCCGTACAAGAATAGCATAAATCTCAATGAGCAATGGATGCACATTCAATTCGGAGCTGAAGATATTGAGTATGAATGATTCGCTTGTCGAAGGTACAGATATTGAGCCAACAATTTCCTGGCGGCTCTTTTCATTAATCCAATTGCTTGTCATTGCGATAATCTCGGTGACTGTAGTGTTCACCTACATGGGGGCATTCCCATTTGGTAGCGATGGTATCTACCGTATTCTTCCAGGTGACATTCTTCTGGATTTCATCTGGCTTTACATATTTGCCGTAATTGTAGGGACTGTAGTTTACTTTGCTTCCCCAAGAATGTCTATTTTCTTCTGGAAACTACACAAGCTAATTACTGGAAAAAACTACAATTACTATATTCAAAAAATAGATGATCAGACATCTCCATCTAATCCACTACGTCGTATGTTCTTACCTGCGCTTGTTGCACTCGGTATCTCATATTCCATATCCAATGTTCCTCGTGCAGTTAACATGATAATTGTGACAGAGAGTTTTGGTACACTTGCACCTGAAGCACAAACAATTGTTGTCAGCATCGCTCTTCTCTTTATTCTTCTACTGTTAGCAAGCTTCATTGCGTTGTTGTTTACTCCAATGTGGCTCATGCAAGATAAGGGACTAGTCTGTGAGCGAAAGGCGACTTCGAGAACAACAGCTGATATAGATGGTGTTGGAAACTGGTATCTGAAGATGATGAAAGGGTTTGCTGGAATCTCAACAGTAGTTGCTTATGCTTTTACTATCATTCAGACTATAGAGTGGTACCAATTTGTTCTACTATCCCCACCAGAGGGTGGTTTCTCACTGGTGATATTTCTAATTCCCGTGATAGCTGTTGTGGTGTCTCCCCTGCTTGCATTGGGTCCGATTTCACTAGTGTATGTTCTCTATGAAAAATCATTGAAAAGAAACTTGACAATCATGGGAGCGCGCATAGATCAGGATGGTTTGAGTACAGTCGTCGTAGATTTGACAGAAACAACATGAATCCATATTGATAATAGCAATGCTTATATTATATTAATACATAATATATTCTTGTGGGGGTCCGCCACGACCATTATGAATCTGTCACTCCCTCCTCTCCCCCGACCCGATTTTTCCGGGCCCCCTCCCCCTCCTCACTTTTCTCGTACATCTGTTTTCTAGCCAGAAGGTTTTAATGGAGTTCACATTGTGCCATGGCAAGGCGAGCGAACTTGTCCGTGGCAAAGAAGGCTGTTGACAGCACACTAAGACGAATCTTGAATTATACAACAGAGATTATCATCTCAATCATTCTTTTGGTGATCATCTCCATTCCGCTATTATTTGTAATCCCAATGTGGTTCCAATTTGTTGTATTGGGAGCGCCAAGGACTGGGCTTGCCCTAGATCCACTTGTTTGGTTTGGACTTGACGGTGCTTTTTGGCTCACGCTTCTACTTGGATTTATCAGCTTCGTTGTGGCATATGTCTACATCCTTAAAATGAAACCAGGAGTCGCAGCAGTCGCAGTAGAGGAACCCGAAGAAGAAGATGAACCTGAGCCCTCGGAAGCAGAGGATGATGAAGTAGAAGAGGAAGAAGAAGAGGAAGAAGAAGAGGAAGTAGAAGCAAAAGAAGAAGAAGAAGAGATTGAAGAAGAAGAGGAAGTAGTGGAGAACTAGAACTAGCCCCTCTGTAATTGTTTCAGATGTCTACTACTTTTGGAATCTGGCTAGGATTTGTCTAGCAAGAGTTTCATTGGATGCGGCAACAAAATTCATCATGTCTTCAGGTTTGAGAGAACTATTGAATCGATTTCCATTCTTATCGAGGACATATCCACCTGCTTCAAAGACCATATGAGTACCACAAAGGTGAATGATAGGGAGCATGTTTCTGAGATCAACCATGCCATCGAGAAAACCGGCTGCTGTCCAACAGAGGTCAAGCAGATTGCTAGCACTTCTTCGTGTATCGTGAACAGCTTGGATTGTTCTTAGAGAACTTTTGACAAACTCTTCATCCCAGGTCCTCTTGGTATCGTATGATATGATGGCTTTATCAAGTTCAATAGGCGCTCGTGTTCTTACCCTCGTTCCATTTCTAGATACTCCCTTCCCGGTTACTGCGATATAAGTTTCGTTTGTGAACACCGATTCAATTACACTGATTTCTGCATCATCAGACATCATCTTGTCTTGGTAGGGTACGATTGAGATACCGATCGAAACAAGTGGTATTCCTCTCTCAAGGTTTGCTGACCCATCAATTGGATCTACAAGTGCCAAATACTCAGCTTTCTTGACACTCTTGATAAATCCTTTTTCTTCAGTGAGAATTGCAAACTCGATTCCCGAGCTTTGAAGAACTGATATTATCTCATCTTCGGCCTTAACATCCAAGAGTAAAGTCCTGTCACCATATGGATTGACAGTGCCAGTGTGTTCTGATGCGCTGTCGAGGTTTTCTAAGATGCATTGTTTAGCTGCAATAATAGCCTCTTGGATCGTCTTTAGAGCTGTCATGATGTTGCACAGCCTGATGAGTTTTCATTCTCTATTTCACTTGTCCGGTTGCACTACACATTGTTTTCATCAGAGAAGACAACTTCGACAGTATCAAGTATCGATTCAAGGGTTTTTGTTGACACATCGTTTCTAAGTGTGTCGACAACTTGCCACTTTGAAGACGCTTCTTTAGATTCAAACGGCCAGTTATCAAGTAGTACATCCTTCAGCAATTTATCTGGTGCTCCCCGAATGAAATGTTCTTCTCGTGTTCCAGCTCGTTTTACAGTTCGAACGCATTCACCACTATAGCCCGTTGACCATCTGGAGTATTGTGGGAATCTCCTAGTTAGATTAGCAATTGATAAAATGAAGAATACTACTGATAACCAGAAGAACCAGGAGTACTGAATGAGAGTTACGTAAACGATGCCAGATGGTGAAATAATACCCAAATGCACGACTAGGAGAAAAATACCAGAACACAGAAAGAGAATGATAGCTGATATTGAAGGTTTTCTACTGGTCATAAGTTACACTTCTACAAGCATCTGACTCATAAATCAACTCAGATTTGTGTGCACTATGCCTGAAATGTTATATTCTTTTGGAGATACTAATCTTCTAACCGCATTTAGCGGGTTAGACAATACCTTAAATGCTTCAGTTCACGAGTTAGAACCGTAAGGTCAAATCTGGTGTGAAAAATGGGATTCCTGAGCGGCAAAAAGAAAGTAAACACAGAACGCGGAATCCTTGAGATGAAGGGTACGATGAATGCCCTGACCCTGAGGATGCGAAGACTTGAAACTAGAATGACTGAGGAACAAAAGTCAGCAAAGGAAGCTATGTCTCAAGGAAATCGATCAAGCGCGAGGTCTCATCTCACTATTGTTGTCGATCTAGAAAATCGTAGGTCTCGTTATCAGCAGCAATTCCTGACCCTTGAAACAGCATTACTAAATCTGGAGGAAGCCAAGACTCAAGCAGAGGTTCTTCGAGCATTTACGATTGCCAACGACGCTTTGACAGAAGCTCGATCGATGCTACGACCTGAAGAAATCCAGACCCAGCTAGATAAACTATCTGAATCATTCGAGTCAATTTCTATTGCAGGGGAACTGTTATCCGAAGATCTCTCCGGAGCTGATTCAACAATCGAAAGCGAAGAACGAATAGATCGCCAACTAGAATCTATGGAGGCAGAGGTCCTCCTAGAGAAGGAAGGTGTTCTTCCACCCATTGGGGTTGAAAGCGGCGAAAGACCCAAGGAGGGTCAAGCTGATTCCTCGGAAGAGAAACGAATAGATGAACTTCTAGAAGATTTGGAAAGAGAGGCTCGAGAAGAGAGAGAACGAGAAGCTGAAAAGTAAGTCATCCTCACTATACCAACTGTTTGTCAGGGGTATTCTATATTGACAATTAAGCTAGTAGTCTTTGACGTTGACGGGACGCTCACAAAACACAGTAGTATCTGGTGGCGGATTCATGAATTGTTTGGGACCACAGAGAAAGGTAAGCTATACTACGACCAGTACTTTGCTGGAGAGATAACCTATGATCAATGGGCTGACTTGGATGCAGGTCTTTGGAAAGGGAAGCAGGTATCAAGAATAATGGAAGATGTGCGTGCTGCAAAGCTTGTTCCTGGTGCAATTGAAACTGTTCAGGCTTTGAAGGATTATGGTATTGTTACAGCCATCCTTTCTGGAGGTTTAGATATTATGGCTGATGATATTGCTAGTAGGGTTGGTATTGGCTATGTTCTAACTAACAAGCTACATCATAGTGATGGAATATTGACTGGGACTGTAGACAACCTTGTGGCTTGGGGTGGGAAAGCTAAGGAGATTGGAAAGATAAACGAGCATTATGGTGTACCACTAGAAAAAACCGCCTTCATTGGGGATGGTCGTAATGATGTGAGTGTGTTCTCCATTGTTGGTCTTTCCATTGCGTACAATCCAGAACATCCAGATGTTGCTGACGCAGCTGATGTTGTGATTCTAGAGGAAGACCTACGAGCAATTCTACCTCATATCAAATCGGAGTCCCAGTTATGAGAAGCACGAACACGTACGCCTGCAGTAGAATAATCATCGCACCTTCAAAGAAGTCTAACTTGTGGTCGTCTGTTATCGCTCTCTTGAGGAACCATAGACTTCCTGCAATTACCATTATTTGAAACAGAACATATCTGTCCAATGGGATTGGTACAAACATACCTATCCCTCCCATAATGAGTAAAACAATCTGCAAGACTCCGCCGATGAGATTGCCGACTGCGAGTTCAACCTTACCCTTTACTGCAGCAATTACTGCGATGCCATGTTCAGGAAGAGAACCAGCTGCACCGAGAATCAATGCGGCGATAGTTACTTGGTTGCCAATAAGACCAATGACGTCGTGATAATCTGTAAGGAGCATCTCAACCGAATGTGTAAGAATTTCACCCGCGAAGAATATTCCAATGAATCCAATTATTATTAGAATCGCTGTTGTCCTTCTGGAATGGCTTGATTTTGCTTTTTCTGCATTATCAACAACATCTCCAGTTGTGAGCGCACCAGCATAGATCACATAAGACAGGAATAACACGAAAGATGCTGCTATTCCACTGATAACCGCCTCTGGCAAGTTGCTTGCGAGACTGGAGAGCATACCCGCAACATATACAGTATAGCCAAGATGTCCTGCTGCACTCTCCATACCTCCTATAGCCCATTCAGAGGGTCTGAAAGCTAACCAAATACCCCCGATGAGTCCAAGAACAATTACAATGGTAGGTTCTATTCCTGCGAATCTCAGGTAGAAGTAAAGTATCAATAGTCCAAAGAAGAATGCAAATTCTTTTTTGCCAGCAACCAATGAGTCTCGTACTCCATGATACTGCTCATTATTATCCGTTGACTGTTCGATTTGAATTTCCCCCATTGGGTTATCTTGACCGTTTTACGTAGAACTCTTCCTGACTATTAATAATGGTGGTTTTCTAAGCACCAATCACCGAACGTTGGTGTATCTTGAGCCGCTTCCAGTGTTCAACATTACAACATCTTCGTCATAGTCAATCTTGTTTGAATCCACAAGGTTACTCAGACCACATATCCCTACAGCCGCCTCAGGGCCGATATCGAGACCCTCGAGTTTTGAAGCCATTCTCCTTGTTGGTTCAATGTCTTGTTCAGCTACTGCAACAGCATCTCCACCAGATTTTCTGATGGCTTGGAGGATTAGTCTACCTGCAAATGGGTTTGCCACCCTGAGTCCTAAAGCTTCAGTTTCTCCATTCAACCAAGGTTCGATATTATCAGTACCTTTCTCTATCGCTCGAACAATAGGTGCACATCCTCCACTCTGTGCAGCGAACATCTTAGGACGTTCACTCCCAATCAGACCGATTCCCTCTAACTCTTCAAAGGCCTTCCAAATTCCGATGATTGCTGTGCCGCCTCCTGTTGGACATACAATGGCGTCAGGCACAGACCATCCCATTTGTTCGGATATCTCAAACCCAAGGGTCTTTTTACCTTCAACTCGATACGGTTCTTTTGTTGTTGACAAATCTGTCCAATCACCGTTCTGTTTCCTCATTTCAGCTCCAGCATCTGAAATTGTCCCCTCTACACGCGTTGTTACCGCACCGAATAGCTCACATTGTGAAAAGAAACCAAACGGTGTGTCATGAGGCATAAAGATATGCGATTTGAGACCTGCTGCAGCTGCATAAGCACTTGCTGAGACAGCTGCATTTCCAGCTGAGGGCAAGGCAAAGGCTTTGGAACCCAGCTCGTAGTGTTTAGAAACCGCTACACATAGACCTCGATCTTTGAAACTTGTTGTCGGATTTTGAGCCTCGTCCTTTATTCGAAGCATGCGAAGACCTAGATGTTTTCCAAGGCGTCTTGAGAGAATCAGGGGAGTCCAACCTTCACCAAGACTAATTATACATGAGGGAGATTTCACCGGTAAAAGCTGCGCGTATCTCCATTGGCTATTCACTCCTGTGGGAAATTCATTCTTTTCTATGTCCTCTCTAACACCTGCGAGGTCATAAGTTGCAAAAAGAGGTGATCCACACACGCAATAAGTTGCTGGTCCGTCGGCTGTATGCTTTCTTCTACACTGCGGACATTCCAGGTGTGAGATATGAGATATCAAAAAGACTACCGCCATTACATGAACATATTTCGTTCGTTGTTAGTTAGACATACTTCGACATAAGTCAAGCTATCCAACACCACAGGAAAGGTGATTGCATTATACATTCTTTGGATAATGTCCATTGGGATTGCTTGGCTGACGTTCCTCTACTATTATACACGCTGAGAATTGTGATGTCAGTATAGAACTTTGCTGAAAAATAGAATTCTAGTAAATATTTTTCCTAAGAGAATAAGATGCCTGAATTTGTATCAATTTCGAGAGAGTGTCACACTGGTAGGACTAGCGGGATATGCTGCGTTCCTAGACGGATGTGTGATTTCTCAATGATCGGTATCGGCATATCGAGACCTGACCTTGACGAATGTGAGATGTCCAGAATGTGAGGGCTTTGACAACTTGCAACTGTTCGCAATTCCTGATTTAGGCAGACCACTTCGACCACTCCACGAATACCCAAGTTTCACCCTCAAGGTGGGCTTAACTAAACAAGGCAACTTGTATCAAAGTTACTACACCTTTCCTGACTGGGAATGGTGGAATTTGGATAGTCTGACGAAGATCAAGAGATCATTGTGGGTGCTTGCTTGGAAGACAAAAGGCCCCGATTTGGCCAGATGGTATGAGGACGAGTTAGCGTTGGAGGGGATGCTAATTGACGAGGACAAACCAATCGTTTGGAGGACCAAATTAAGGTCGAATCGCAGGTTGTATGTGCCAGCAGAGTACTTTGAGTCTGGTGAGATCATCCGAGTTTCATTGGTATTCTGACTTTCGAGATTAAGAGTGTCGTGATTATTGTTATGGGTTCATTAATTATGAAGAAAAGATAGATGTTCGTGACGATCTCGCAACTGGATACGTCATGTCTTTTCCCTATCAACAATGATTTACTTGTTGATGAGAATCGAAGAAAAGCAACGTACATTCAGCGAAGAAGTTGGAACGAGGAAGATATGCACATACTAGTACTTCCCATGCTCAAGAGAATGATGTTTAAATGAGCCAGTCCCATTTGGGTTCACGGGAGAGTTCGTGACAACTATGAGAACCATCAAGACAGAGGGACTTCATGCCCTCTTGATGTTCTTGGCAACCATACCATTCTATCTGTATGGCGGGAACGTTCTATATGGTCATCGCCTTCTTGAAGACATCACGGAGGTCACCCTATTCATCATAAGGGCAGGGATAACAGTGGTGACAGTCGAGGTGATACTCAACTGGCTTCCTCATCATGGCTTCCAGCTTACTATGTGGCGTGAAAGATACTCACCTGTTCTCTTGTCTGGAGCCTTGTTTGGTCTACTCTCCTACATCGTGCTACCTCCTCCATATTTTGAGGGCGAGGCTGTGATTGGAATGGCTGCTGTGTGGATGGTGGTTGGAGTGTTACTCAACAAGCTCTTCAAGAGGAAGCAATTGTACGACTGAGGAAACTTCTGCTACTAGTACTTTGGGAGAAGTGAATTCACCCAATTTGCTCACGACTATCAAGTGGAGCGGGATTCATCTTTCGCATTCTATAGACAACAAATAGTATGCTGCAGATTAATAAAATAGACCCAGCGGATATGCTGAGGATTGGTAGAAAGACATTGTCAAATGGACTCCCTAAGTCGTTTCCATTCGTGGTTTTTATTATTGCACCACCACCACCCGCTGCCCACCCGTGTGTCTGATTCAGGAAATCCACCGCCAATAAACGTCGATTGATGCTTTCCGGAACACTCTGTTCATACCACGTCAATCCATTGTCTACAGTGTGCATGACGGGAGTTTCTTCACCAACAATCCACCCCTCATCATCTATGAAGAGTATGTCCCCAAGATAGGGTGCTCTAGACCGAAAGAGTGGTGCTGGTCCAGGCACAGTCAGATCATCCCACATAATACCATCCGATGAATGCATTAGATTACTATCAGCAACTGCCCATCCTTCGCCATCGTCTTGTATAGAAAGTGACCAGCCACCCGAATTATGAACTTGAGTCCATGTTTCTGCACTATCCTCACTATGATAGATTCCGAAAAAGCCGATGCCCCAAACTTCTGTTTCTGTAACAAACTGCATATCTCTTAGAGAATCATCGAATGTCCATCCAGAAACAGTGCTCCACGTTTCTCCCCCGTCACTGGTATTGTAGAGTGTGTTCATTGTTGCTGTCCATCCATGAGTATCATTAAGAAACTCAACAGTTGACATCAGTGTATTTCCAGTCACAACAGAATATTCATCCCAAGTCTGACCATCATCAGATGTATGTAGCAGTCCTCCCCAGCTAGTTATCCACACTGATTCTGAATGGAGAATATCAATTTGTCTGTACACTTGCTCCCTACCACTTTGTATCTGAGTCGTCCATGTTTCGCCGCCATCGACAGTATGTAGAACCACACCATTTCCGGACATGCCCTCTGTCCATTGACCAACAACCCACCCATGAGTGGCATTGAGAAATGCTATGTCATTGAACACCGCATTTGAATACCCTTGACTCAAAGAGTACCAAATAGTAGTTTCTGTGAAATTTACCGCTTGAACAGAAAATGGAAGTACTGAAAAACTGATTATCAAAGTGATTACTACGATTGTGCTCAATACTGTATTTTGCGGATTGGGACAACTATTCATGATTCCAACTACCAACTAATGTGATAATTATCAAATCAAGAATAATCTTTCTGACTACTCACCTTGACTTGACATTGGTGACCTCGAACCGAAACTCACCATGATCAATTACATGTCTCCCTGAAGAGATTCCCGTCTCCACCAATAGTGGGAAACGCGTCTCCAAATCTTGTATGAGATGATAAGAAAAACCTCTAATATCTTCTAAAGAATAGGGGACGATAATAGTTTCGTAAGCACACTAAGGTTAATCTATCTTGCTTCCTCTGTTCATTCTTCAAGAATCTTGATTCTCCAAAACCATCTGCGCGCTGCTACTTGACCTATGATGACACTTACGATACTAGATATTACTAAGAGAACCACTACAACAGGATTCAACGGCATTTCGCTGGAGATCCAGGCTGATGGGAAGGAGTAGATCCTGATTTGAGGTAGGATGAAGAAGATACTATACAATGTTTCCTCAGGAATCCAAATAATATCGAGCTCTTTTGCAATGTAAAACGGATATGACACACCAAATACTCCAAGGGCTCCAAGAAAACCAATCATAGTGCCTATCACTATTGCAGCCAGAGAGTAGATGTACTTGTTACTAACAAACCTTGAAATGACAATCCCACAGAAGAATGACAATATCGTGCTCTTCACCTACCCCTATAGCCTAACAGAATCCTGATTGTTAAAGAATCCTGTTAATAGTAGTGACCTTTGCATTCTTCTAAGATTCTCAAGTGATTGCATAATGTTTTATCCGACGAAGGTGTATACATGATGGGAGATGGGAATTGAACGGAACTGAACCTGCAAAGTACAGTACTAGAGTGCTCGCAGGAATTCAACAATACATCAATACGAAGAGAGCTGCATTTGTGAGCCGTGTTGCAGTCATACTGCTGCTTCTCTACTTTGCTGTTTTAGTGGATGCGGGAAGTCATGTCAGTGGGGACCTCGCGCATGGGTTTCATTTTCCACATTCTGGATATCGGCTGTTTCCTTTTCCATTGTCAACTGTATACCTTAACGCCCCAGTTCAAATACCTCTTGCTCCAATCGAGGTATTCATCTATGTCGTCTTTATCGGGCAGGGAATATGGATTGCATGGATGTCTCTAGGTATCATTTACATCATGATGCCGCTTGTCCGTCGAGTATATTCCTCGTTGGTCTTACTCATTTAATACTTGGAGATTCGGAGACCAAATCTAGCGAACGATATGCTGATTCTCGCCTTCGACGACGAATGAAGAGCCCACTGACTATCACTACTACAGCTGCAAATACGCCAACAATCGATAAGAAAATGGGGGCGGTCATTCCTGTCCAGAGTCTCGTGCCTAGACTGTTTCCTTGTGTCGTGCGATAGATAGACCCACCTGATCCGACAGCCCACCCATGAGTAATATTGATGAAGTCTATAGCAGTTACTCGGTTGTCATTTGGAAATTCTTGTGAATACCAATCCAATCCACCATTAGGAGTGTAAGCTACCTTTGTTTCGTCACCAACAATCCAACCATGGTTGGAGTCCAAGAACAGGATATCGGAGAAGTATGGAGCATTCTGAAGAGGGAAGAGTGATGTTCGAGGTAAAGATTGTTCAACCCAAGTTTCACCATCGGTCATATGTGTGAGCAAGTTGTCTGCTACTGCCCATGCCTCGGTTTCGCTCACGAAAGAGAGAGACCATCCACCTTTGTCAAACACTTTTTCCCAGGAGTCACCTCCGTTTTCAGTATGATAGATTCCAAAGAAACCGATAACCCACCCCTCAAGTGGCGTGACGAAATGGATATCTCTTGCCCAGTCATCATCAAAGGTCCAAGACTCTACTATTTGCCAACTCTGACCTCCTTCAGCTGTTCTATACATATTATCATTTGATGCAGTCCAGCCATGTGTTCGGTTGATGAAGTGCACTCCATAAAAGAATTCATGAGATCCGATAATAGTAGTGTTCCAAGTCTGACCACCATCCTCTGTATAGCTTAGACCACCGCTACCAGTCACCCACAGGGTTTCATTATCGACGATAAAGATCCTTCTATACAGTTGAGATGCGCCATACTGCTGAAGCTGCCAAGAATCACCACCATCCTTTGTATGAAGAATGATACCATGGCTTGTGAATGATTCATTCTGACTAAGGACCCAACCATGTGAGGCATTGAGGAATGCAACATCCCGTGGAAAGGCATCTGAATTAATGTAATTGTGACTTAGAACTTCCCATGTGGCTTCATTTTGTGCTGAAATGAAGGATAAACCACTGGTTACACTCGCAATAATGACTACACCTGAACCTGACTGAGTAAGGATGAAGAGTAAGGAAACACTAGCTACTAAGCAGGTTGTTGACCTTCCGAATAATCTCCTCCTCATCATTTCTCACTCATTTTTCAGTTCACTCACTCAGGTAATGGACCACCACCACCACCCCTAACCAGGTTAGACTATGGCCGCAGCCGTCGAGAGTCGATTGTCAGGTGTTGCGATTTAAGAGTATTGATAAAGTTGCAGTATATTTTTCAACAAATCATTCTTAGTAATGTGAAGATAACATGAGAAAGACATGTGATCCCATTTTGCAGACTGTTTCTCGCGAACAGATTATTACGCTAGGGGGATTATAGGTATGTTTGCCCAAGGACAAATGATTGAAATTGGTTACGGTGGAGGAATCATTTTCGTTCTTGTTGTCATTGTCATATTGATAGCCTATTTGAGACGACCTGACTCATCTGCTGACCAAAACGCGGAGATCAATGACCGACTCGAGGAAAGTCTGCCTGCCATGATGCCCCTCAAGATTGTGTTGATTGAAGGATTCCATGCACTCTTGATGTTCCTATTCACTATTCCATTCTATCTATACGGGGGCAATGTTCTCTATGGCCACGTGTTGCTGGCCAATCCCGACGAAACCATGGCTTTTATCATCAGAGCTGCAATCACAGTTCTGATTGCTGAGCTCTTCTTCAATTGGATTCCCCATCTGGGCGTTCGTTTGACCTGGTGGAAAAAGAGGTGGTTGTATGTTGTCCTATCTGGTCTAGCTTTTGCAGTTCTCACTTACTTTGTTATACCACCCCCTAACCATGAGGGAGAGGCATTCATCGGGATGGGGATTGTTTGGGTACTATGCGGAGTGTTTGTGCACCACCTGTTCAGAACACTTGGATGGTACAGAAGGGAGAATAATGGAAGAACGAGGCACAAAGACCCCTGATCATCGCGGAATGGATATATCTCTTTGAGTTGCCCCACTCGGAACGAAATGCTGAGATTGTTGTCAAAATATTGAATTCTTTCAATTTGCTAATTACTGTCATCTGCGTCGTCATATGAGTACAGATTCTCATACTCTTGGAAGATATCATCATTATTCTTGACGGGTTTCAATAAAACAATAATGGCACATAGGAGTAGATGAAATGGAAGGGGGCATACAATTTGAGAGAGATAAACAGTGGGCGGCATTCCGATAATCATCAAGAATGGTGGAATTTCTCCAGCTAGCCCTGTGATGGCTAATCTGAATCTTGATACTTTCATTTCATAATAACGAATGAATTGAATAGCTACACCCAAGCGAAATGCAACAAATGGAAAGTTTCCAAATATTGTCCAGAATGCATTGATCCTAATAATTGGTGAGCCGGGAAGACTAACTCGTATCCACCAGATGAGAGTATGCATTGAAATTGTTATCTCATTTGTACCAATAGCGATAATAGAAAAGAATGGGGAGAGCAGAGAAATGATAGCAAGTGTTACGCCCACCATAATTACGAGTTTCTGTGATATCCCCATCCAATACACCTCAATATGAATTCTCACCCATGATACATGGGAGATGCCGATAAGCTATATCATTTGTCTATCGAAGGTTGAACTCTCGCACTATTCTACATGCAAGGTTTGTAATCACGTCTTTTCTCAAGTCTGTATGGAATCAGACCTTACATCTAACCAGACTAGACTATGGCCGCAGTCGTCGAGAAACGATTGTTCACTTGGAGCGTGGGCAAGAACGAGATGGATGTATGTGATATCGATGTCGAGAATGACATAGTGGGGAACCTCAAGGATCTGGACCATCATGAACAACTCTCATAGTCATCTTCTGAAGCAACATCACAAGACCACTGCCCCGACGGAGTTCAGTCACTTTAACTCGAGAATCAATCGATCCTGCATGCCGAACAAGACGGGCGTATTTTATCATGACAGGAATTGCATATCCAAGAAAATAACCCGCCATCAGAAAGATACCAATATCTGTCACGAAACTGCTAGTGAATTCGTGAAGTGACTGGATTAGAAGATTAACGGAGAAAAATGGCCACATTACAACTAAATACCAAGCAAAAAAGACGAAGTAAATTCCGCGCCCAAGGTCAACCTCTCCCTCCCTCCTCACAACATCAAATTTCTTGGTGATAAATCGAGACAGAAGCGACCCAATTATCATTCCAGAAATTGCTGAAATTAATACTACCATTCTTGTCAAGTCAGAACCAAGGAGTGCTAAAGCAGTTTGGTCAATTGGAGAGTGAGCGCCCCTAAGGTAGTTGTAAGCACCAAGGAACCATGGAATCCGACCCAAAATAATAATGCCTCCCATGAGGCTGAACACTAGGGGAACGATCACAATGAAGATGCCAGCAGGAAAGTCTCGCATCGTGTCATTCACCTCATTCTTTGTATCATCCTCACCCAACGCTCTATCACCAAATCTGTAAAGCTGCCTGAGAATATTAGTGTTGTCTGAGTAAGAATACTCACTCTTTGAATACGATCACATGTAGGGCATGTAGTCTCGCCGTTTCCCCAGTTTCTCTGCAATCAAACCGCCACCTATCAAAGGTGGGGTCATATAGACCGTACCAAAAATCACCAGTCGAAGAACTAGAGGAATTGAGGGAGTAGCTAGCCAGCTCACAAAGGGAGCAGCTAGCCATCTCAGAAGATATACCCAGGCAATTGCGAGTGGCATACTGAAGAAACATGCAAATCCTACGATCCAAAACGTTCTTCTGAACCTGAAATTATGTAGTATTCTTCGAGTGTAGTAGATGAAAACTCCAAAAATACTAGTGATGATAGCCCATGTGATAATCTGTGTGGGTTCCCATACCCCAAAGCCTACTAACACCACATACAGCACAAGCCAAGAAACAAGCGACAAAGAGACTACCAGAGTCTTCCGTCTATTCCACTCAGGGAAT
>VAPB010135662.1_pt1 | contig 16537 bp, 13 predicted proteins | sample 3395101 | NCBI WGS metagenome assembly VAPB01 (sample SAMN08290433, study PRJNA428436) | hydrothermal vent metagenome | isolation source: Deep-sea hydrothermal vent chimney | place: Indian Ocean: Southwest Indian Ridge | reverse complement strand
TTCTAACGGTTGGATCGGGCCTCACAATAGGCGCCACCACATACGATTACTAACTCATATCAAGCCATACTCATGTGTAAAAAAATAGAAGCGGTTTGCATAACCGCTTTCTTTTCAGCTGCTCTTCAGGTTCTGCGCACCTGGTCGAATCGGCCGTACCTGGCCCCCTGATTTCCCAATTGATAGCCTGTTGTAGCCAACTGTACTTGACACATGTATGGTATCAGTTATAATGATACCATGATTCCAACTGATACAATTGAAGCATTCGACACATTCCTCAACGAACATGGCATTAATTTTGAATGCGTTGTTGTTGGAGGGGCGGCCTTAGGTCTACTGGGAATAATATCGAGACACACCAAAACAATACATACACTCGGCCGGTTGGACCTTCTTCGTAGCAAGCTCTTCGCCCTGTGTGACAGGGGGATAGACATCCCTGACTGTGTCGCACTCGCACCAACCGATGACGAAATAAAGATAATCCGACCCTGGTTGGAACAAAGAGATGCACATCCTCACTGGCCCGATCACGTGAGAGCAACGCTGGAAGACCTTCAAGAGAGATTAGCAGATGGCATTTAAACGAGTTATATCAGCGGTCCGGTTACCCCAGGGGGAAAAACTCACTCAGGCAATGGTTGGCATCGGCATGAACTTCGCTGCTGATGCCGCAGGCAATCCAAACATAGAAGATACGCTTATAGCGGCCGCAATAGATGGGATGCAAAAAGATGATCTCCGCGTTCTATCCCTTCTTGTGAACTGGCTTGGAATCCACCATCCATGGGTTAATGTAAATCGTCTAATTCGGGCGATATCACAGGAAAGGTCGCCTCGCATTCAAGCCTTCTGGACCGCTATTGCGATGTGGCTTGACCGAGACAGACGCTTCTTGAGACTAAAGAAATTGTACCGAGGCCCCAAGATTGACCTCCTCAGAGTTGGCAATGAGTTCCAGATTGAGCGAAGAGGTGAAGATTCCAGGTTTAGAGGAACAAAGCTCCGTGTGCCTGCAGGGATACTTCGAGAGCGTCCAACGGACATTCTCTCACCGCAGGATGTAGCAGATCACCATCCAACATACAGGGAAAGAGTATATATGGGGCCTGGCTATCGCGCCGACATGTGGGCAGAACTGACCCTTGAACCTTCACTCTCTGCATCCGAATTGGCAAGGCGCACATATGGATCTTTTGCGACAGCCTGGCGGGTAAAAAAAGATTTCAAGGTTCTATCTGGCTGATAAATCAATAAAGGCTGATACAGCCGGTTGGGAGAGATCCCGGCCGGCGTCTGCTACCAGTCACCTTCTGTACTTGTCCCGTGACCGAATGCATCCCAGTGGGCATTGAATATGTGGGTATATATCGGGAATGGGATCCCAACATCTGCAACATCAATATATCCCCCACCATAGGTGCTGTCTGCCACATCACAACTCATTCCGCTCGTCGATCGATATTCCCATCCAACACCTGCTTCATTTGTAGCCCACACATATCCCCAGGTAAGTGATTCAATCGCTCCGGACTTTCCACCCGGGGCAATCCAGCCTTCGATGTAGTAAGAGTATGTGCGGTAGTCTATCCTGTAGACGAGGGTGTCAGAGGGTACGACCCACAGTGTCCAATATGAATCAGCCCAGGATTTTTCCCAGAATAGTGTGTCATCATGAGCCTCGGATGGTACTTCCTCTTCGATAAGAGTCTCAAAATACGAGTCGAAACTTTCTTTACGACCCCGGGCTACTGACTGACAGTATCGTAGCGTAACAAGGAACGCCGGATTGTCCTCGTTCTCGGGCGTCTCTGGAGGCAGTGGGATACTCGGAATCGAAAGGAGGCGGTAAAGAACCTCTTCTGGTGATAGCTGCCTCGTAGGCGAACTGCAGGCGCAGGATAGCGACAACGCTATTGATACCGCCAGGGTCAGCAGTGCAAAGCGATTTCTTCCAGATTCTTTCATGGGAACAGGCTCCAACTCCCTGACGCGACGGCTGGCTCAATTGTTTACCCGCAATCCTGTGGACTGTTGGAAAGGTAAACAAACGTCTCCTGCTCTTCGTTTCGGCCTTTGAGATGCTGAAACGAACTGATACAACAATCCTTCCCCTGCTTCTTATTCTCATGGTTTCCTGCTCCAGGTCACCGTCGGAACCAGAGGATGAAGTACCGGTCTATGAGGGACCGGCGAATGAACCACCGGTTGCATATTTCGAAGTGAATCCCCAGGGCGGCAGTATGAGGACATCATTCCGTTTTGACGCAAGCGGATCTCATGACCCGGATGATCCACCCGACTATCTCAGAGTAAGCTGGGATTGGGAGGGTGACGGCCGCTCTGACACCTCGCCGTCATATCAGAAGATGCGCAATCACCTCTTCGAGAGACCAGGTCTGTACAATGTTGTCCTGACAGTATTCGATCCAAGCGGTGCACGGGACACCACCTCTCACGAAGTTTATGTTGAAAGTACGATCAGGTGGATTTTCGATATCGGGCAGGTGCGGTTCTATGGCACATACTCATCGTTAGCTTTGGGCGACGACGGGACCGTATTTGCTCTGCGTGCTGACGGGCAACTCTATGCAATCGACCCGGATGGCACTCTGATCTGGCAGACCGCCACGTCGCACGACTATCTGGGAGTTCCGGTCATTGCTGATGATGGGACAATCTATATAGGTACCGAAGAATATCTGCACGCCGTTACGTACACGGGGGAACATCTATGGGAGATCGTTATAGAAGGCGGGGTCTCCACATCGCCTGCTGTTTCATCGGATGGCACGTTATACGTGGGTACCGGGAAGGGGAAGCTGTTATCAATCAGTCCCGGGGGCATCATTCAGTGGGATGTCGATCTGGGAGAACCGTTCTTTCCATACCGCAACAAATGCGCACCTGTCGTCGGGCACGGCGGAATAGTCTACGTGCGGACTGAGGACGGAGGCCTGTTATCCCTCAATCCGGACGGATCGGAGCGCTGGAAGCTGGAACCGACGGTCGGTGAGTTTTTCACTCACCCCGCGCTTGCGGATGACGGCACGGTGTATATGGGTGCCGACGGCGATATCTTCGATGATTATCTGGTCGCAATTAATGAAACGGGCGGGATTAAATGGATTTGCCCTGTTTACATGTATAGGGAGATCACCATGGGTGTGGGTGCGGCCTCTTCACCTGTGATCGGTCCGGATGGAACCGTTTATGTAGCTGCCGGCGACAAGTTCATCCATGCGATTAGCAGCAACGGCTCTGAGTTATGGAGCAGGTGGGAGGAGGGAGTGGTCGTTTCCAGCCCCGCAATAGGCTCTGACGGTACTATTTATGCAAACAGCCAGTTCGGTGGTGTTTATGCAATAAATCCCGATGGAACCCTTCAGTGGCAGTTTCAGGCGGACCATTGCTTTCATGGCTCTCCTGTGGTCGGTAGCGAGACGCTCTACTGTCTAGATTCCAATGGTTGTCTATATGCATTCGAGTGCAGTTCGCCGGCTCTGGCTTCGGGGGAGTGGCCAAGCAACAGAGGGAACGCACGGAATACCGCCCGGAAATGATCAGTGTGAAAATGTTACATGAAAGATGGACTGTTGGAACTTCCCAGAGGCAATTTACCATGCTCATTCTATCAATAGTTATCTCTTCCTGTACAACCGAACCTTCCGAGTCTTATGAAGGGAAGGTGCTCTGGATATTCCAGGCAAACCGGGGGATCAGAGGCTGTGCCGCAGTTGGAGAAGATGGGACAATCTATGTATCGTCTCTTGACGCGAATCTGTATGCCCTAGATCCGGATGGTCCGCTCAAGTGGTGGTATAGAGCTCCTATGAGCCTTCGATCACCCCCCGTCGTTTCTCCAAACGGTTCTATTCTGGTAATTGATTCGAAAAGAAACCTTCGCTTAATCACACCGGATGGTACGCTTGAATGGGACATGGTACTGGAGGGTGGATTCTACGGTATGCCGGCTGTATCGAATGATGGCAGAATAGTAATTGCTACCTGGGCGCACGAACTTCATGCGATATCTCCCGATAAATCAGTTATATGGACCAGACAACTGGGCGGTCAGCCCACAACTTCTCCATCTATCGGTCCGGATGGCTCTATCTACATAGGCACGACAGGCGGAATCAGAGCCTACGATTTGCAGGGGAACTTACTGTGGTCCTGGGCCTGCCCCGCTGAGACAAAAACTGGCATAGCTATCGCGAATGATGGATCTCTCAGCTTTGGCCTATGGGACTGGAAAGTATATACGCTCTCCAGGGAGGGGAATCTCCTCTGGCATTATCTGACTGAGGGAGACGTTTACGCCACGCCGGTTATCGGGGATGATGGAACCGTCTACTTTGGATCAACCGACCACTTCATCTATGCGATCGGTTCTGATGGAAACCTCCTCTGGAAAAGAGAATTCAAAGGGCGTGTGCTGAGTGCGGCCACAATCGGTCAATCCGGTAAAATTTACATTCACCCCAGAGGGTATGAAGTATCCGCACTTGATCCTGATGGCGCATTTGAGTGGCAATACAGGATTGAAAATGCGTTATCCGATGGTCCAATGTTGATAGCTCCCAATGGCGTATTGCTGATGAGTTCCGGTATATCCCTGTACGCAATCCAGGTCCCGCCTGATGCACCCTCGAAAAACGGCTGGCCGTCGTATCGTGGGAACATAGGCAACACAGGTTGCTGGCATCCAGCGCCTTGAATTCAATGCAGGTCACCTTATAATGGCGAACTTGTCGATCTTTCTGACCTGATTCTCCACTTTCACCATGTATCTCTCTGGATAAAGTCTTATCAGAAGTTGGATTGGGACGAAAACCGGAATGGCCTTTCACAGAGGTTTTTCAACGAAAGGGGAGCATAGACAGTACATTGATCTCGATGCCCGATGCCCTACTCCATCGAGATGCGCCTTCGGTTTCGATATCCAAGGTTCATGTGAATGATGGCTGAGAGAGATCTCATATCGATGAATCATCCTCTTCGGTCCGGTCATCAATAGCCGCGTGCTGCCAATGCATCTCTTTGCTGATGATCAAGATCATGCCGTCAGCAGCCCTCCCACCAGACTCCAATCCCTTCGCCGACTGGTCGGCTCATCTCTTCACTGTCGAGCGCCGGCAGGAATGGCTCGAGGAGATCCGGGCGGCCTACGCAGACGCCAGATCAGCGCTTCCCTTCGGCCCGGCTTGTCAACCACACATTCGGAGAGCAGGAGCTCTACCATCTGGCACCCTCTGTCGCCGTGAAATTCCGTGGCCTTCTTTCCGATGAGAACAAATTGAAGCTGGCAACAGAGGCGGCCCTGAGCAGCTACGTGGCGAACCTGGAGGTGGAACAGGAAACGCTGTCTGATCCCAGGCTGGCTTTCGCTTTCTGCTATCTCGCGAGTCACTATGGACTGGATTTGATCGGAATCGCCACGCTGGAAAACGTCATGGAATTTATAGAAAAACACAAAGAGCACATCGATGCGTTCGGTAATCGTCCGGAACGCCCCGGGGTTATATAATGAAGAAGTCAAGGGATGGTCGGACAGGGGAATGAAGGCTTTCAAGGAACTGGTACGCGAACTGGGATTACGATACGGAATGATCGACACTCCCCGGTTATAGCCGTGGTTTCAGCAGCGAAGCCAGCGAGCGGGCCAGATTGTCGAGAGCGGTTTCGTCAGGCAGCGTTACTGTCAGACGCGGCCGTCCCTGCTCGTCACGCTCGAGGCATTCGGTGAGTCGCTCCCGGAACTCCGCCGCCATTTTCGCGCTCTCCTCGCTCTCTTCTCCACCGGGCATCATCTCCCCGAGAAATGTGAACGCCGCGCTGAGCAACTGACCTCCGGCCTCCGCCACGCGCGACCGGTGCCGCAGGCGTTCGACCTCCTCCTGACGACGCCGTCTCTCAGACTCATCGAGGGGCGCGTCGGGCACGGCACCGAGCAGGACTTCAAGCCGCCGCTTCAGCTCTTCGATGCCGGAGGCAAGGGCGACCTCTTCGACGTCGGAGTTCGGGTCGAGCACGGCCTGCGCCAGCTCGTGCTTGGCGGACAGCGTGGTCAGCAGTTTCTCTTCGATCGTTTGTTCCGTGATCAGAATGAAGACCTGGACCGGACCCCTCTGTCCCATTCGATGGGCCCGCGAGATGCGCTGCTCCAGCATGGCCGGATTCCAGGGGAGGTCCACGTTCAGCACCGTATTGGCAGCCTGCAGGTTCAGTCCGGTCGCCCCTGCATTGGTTGTCAGGAACAGCGCGCACCCGTCGTCGCTCTGGAAGCGATGAACGAGCTGTTGTCGCTTCTTTTGAGGAACGGAGCCGTCCAGGCGGACATAGGAGAGGTCCAGCTGTTTGAGCTGCGGCTCGATTAGGCCGAGCATCGTCGTCCATTCCGAAAAGAGCACTATTTTGCGCCCTTCCTCTCCCGCCAGTTCCTCGAACAGCTCTCCCAGGCGCTCGAGCTTGGTCGAGTACCCGGGCGGCTGCTTGTCGACCAGGAAGGTGCTGTTGGCGTTCATGCGGGCCAGGAGCAGCGCCTTCTGCAGCCGCAGCAGGTCCATCTCGGAGATGTAGGGCTTTCTTACGATGGAGCCCACGATCTTCATCTGGGCTGAGTCGATCTCGAGCTGCTCGTCGGTGGGGGGGATGCGGACGATCTCGGTCGTGCGCGGCGGAAGGTCCCTGTTGACCAGGGCACGCGTACGGCGCAGCATTACCGGCCGCAGCGTTTCCCGCAGCACATCGAGGTCGCGGTAGCCCAGCACCCTGCCCTTTTCATCAGTGACCCGATGCCGGCTGAAGAATCGGAAGGCCGGGCCCAGCCGGCGGGCATCTATGAACTCGACGATGGAATACAGGTCGTCCAGCCGGTTCTCGACAGGCGTACCCGTCAGTACGAGCGCGAAAGGAGAACGCAGGCTCTTGATGGTCTTAGAGGTCTGCGTCTGCCAGTTCTTGATGCGCTGCCCCTCATCCAGAATGATCAGATCCCAGGCCACCCGCTCGATGGCGAGGATGTCCCTCAGCACCTGCTCGTAGTTGCAGATGGTGAAGAAGCAGCCGCTGTCGTACTGTCGGGTCCTCTCTTCAGCGCTGCCCAGAACGATCTGGCAGTCCCGATCGGAGAAACGACCGATCTCGCTGCGCCACTGAGATTTCACCGAGGCCGGGCACACCACCAGCACCTTGCGGATACCGGCTTCCCGCGCCAGCAGCTCCGCCAGCCCGATACCCTGGATGGTCTTGCCCAACCCCATATCGTCCGCCAGCACCGCCCGTCCGGTACTAGCCGCGAAAGCGATCCCGTCCAGCTGGTACGGCAGCAGCTCCGACCTCAGCAGGGTGGTGCGCATCGGATGCGCGGCCGGGTCACGCCGGATCTCGGCGGCTCGGGCCGCCATGCGACCGGCCAGGAGTCGATACCGGATGTACTCCTCGGCATCCGGATAGACCGTGACGGGTATGCCCTGGCGTTCGAGATCATGGATGCGCTTCAGCAGGCCCGGGAGGTCGGTGATCGGACGATCCCGCAGCGGCCGGACGATCGCCGCGGTCTCACGGTCGAGCCCGGGCGGCAGCCCCATCCGCAGTTCCAGCTCCCTGCCATAGGAGAGGTACACGTAGATGTCGCCCGGCTCGAAGGACTGCCGGCGCTTCGAAGCTGGGAACCTGCGGCGCACTTTATCGAGGGCATAAAGGATGTGCTTGCAGGTTCCCAGCGTGTTCGTACGGAAGTCCGGGCACGAGCAGTAGGACTGCCCGCGCTCCCAACCCCGCAGAGCGACGCGGTAAGATTTCCCCGAGGCGGCGCTCGTGACTGTGTAATCGGTCCAGATCTCGTCCGGGTTCGTCGAGGTCACCCGCATCTTCTCGGAACCGGCGCGTTCCTGTCGATCGGCCAGTGCCTGGGCGACCAGTTCTTCCTCGCTCAGCGTCTCGATGGGCATCTGTTCGGGCGGAGGAGCCGACAGTCCGAGGGACATCTTCTCCTCGAGAATCAGCGAGAAAGCCGCGCCCACGTGCTCGCAGGGGAAGCGGCACGTATCACACGCCCATTTGATCCGGTCCCGCACCGCAACATCGAGTGTGATGGTCACCGACGTGCCGTTCAAGCGGAGTCGGAAGGCATCGGTGTTGAACGTGACCTGTTCGTGGAGATCGATTTCGTAGGCGCCCCCGATCTGAATCAGTCGTTTGCCTTCGGGGCCGAGGAGCTTCGAAGCCTGCAGGAGGGTGAGGCGGGAGAGCCGGTCGAAGAGGGTCAGGTCGCTGTTCGATCTGGTAGTCATCGCCACAAGGGGGTGAAAGTGTCGATGTACGGTGGATGGGTCGAACCCACCGCGCTTGCAGCGGCAGAATAGGCCACGGGAGGGTCGGGGTCAAGCGCGCGTTCAGCTGGGGCTGGAATCTTGGCTGTAAGTCGCGATGCCTGCAGCGTTCCGCAGGGCTACCGGACCCGGGAGAATCGCGCGGAATGAGCGAACAGCAGGACACCGGAATCGAACCGTTTGGACGACTCGTCGATCAGGTCATGACTCAGCACATTGGACATTTAGGAGCCTGTCGATTAAGAACGAGCCATTTCTGCTTCAGCCCAAGTGGCAAACCGCTCGACATGTGCTACGTACTCACGGGCTTCAATGATGTTTGAGTCTTCGAAAGCGTATTGAATCTGGTTTTTCTTCTTAATTAGACGTGCGAGTCGAGTCAGTTGTTCTTTCAGGGCCCGATCACCCAATGCATCACGAAGTGCATCGACGATCTTTGCATGATCCCCTTTATTCAGAATCCCACCGAACTTGACCGTGAGAGCATCTGCATAGGCAATTGCTGCCAACAAGGCATTTGACATAATAGGATTCCCGATCTGCCCTTCTTCAGCAACTTCCAATTCCTTAAGAGCAGCCTGCAGAAATCCCCTGGCGATTTCACGCCGACCACGCCACTGGTCCCGATCCACCTGCTTCCACACTCCCCTTCTAACCATTCCCCATCTCCCCCGGGGGGCGTCCGAAAAGTGGGATGGCATCCAAACATACCCGCTCCCATGCCCGGCTGTCCTTTTCAACAAGGCGCTCGATTCCTGCTCTCGTCAACGCAACAACAGATGCCACTACTGTAGGATCCGTCATCTCGGTCTCAAGAGCCTCCCGGATCAAGGCCGCCATATTCTCAACCTCTCCACCCTCGGCAATTACCGCGAAATCCACATCACTGGAAGCTCTGTCCTCACCCCTGGCAGAACTGCCGTATAGCCATACAGCCTGAGGCTTGGGATCCATTCCTTCAGCGGTCTTCCTAACTATCTGCATGATTCTGTCAACACGTTCAGCTTCATCTCGGAATAGCTCCTGTATTTTCCCGGAAAATGGGTGTTCTCGATTAAGTGAATAAGGTACCGACCGGCCGAGACCGACCGGGCGAACTATCCCATGGGCTACCAGCTCCGCTAGAGCACTCGAGGCACCCCACCGCGACAGACCCGTTCTCTCGGCGAGCACTGACGGAGACAGCTCTCCTCCATGGATACAGAGTTCACGCATTATTCGAACACGTGCAATGGTGCCGAGCACCGAGTCTAAAGGATGGAATAAGGAGCTCGATGGTGTTGATGGGCGGCGCATGTCCTGAACCTCGGTTCCTGCCAAGAATGTGGTGAATAGGTCGATGAACAATCCTACCAGATTTCATCATCTTTGTCAACTATTATTGCCATATGTCATTAATATATGACTTATGTCATTTATATTTGCAGTCCAGAATATTAAATCTTCCAAAGATGAATCCTCGATTTCTGCAGTCGAGGTTCTTTTGCATTGGTCTCAATAACCAAGGGTCGTCGTCCAAGAGATGTGTCATCGAGATTCGGTCTCCGGTGACCTGAGAGTCACATAGACGGGGAGGATGTCAGGTGCGAGTGTACTGATGCGGGGACTCCTGAAGCGTCTGGGGGCTTGAACCAGACGGGCGGCGTCTCGCTGATCATCGCATTTAACCGCATTGCTCGCATATATAGGAAGGGCACGCATCTTCGCTAATAGCAAGAAGTTACATGTACCCTGTATCGGTTTTCAAGACCGCTGCCATTTCATCTGCTTTTCAGGGCCTGCGCACGCGGTCGAACCGGCCGAATCCCTCAACATCCACGGCATCGATGCGACCCATGCGGTCCAGGACAAATCCAAGGTAATCCCTGCCCAGGTAAGGATCGCGCCACGTTACGCGAAACGTGTCCAGGTGCCAGTGTTCGAGGTCGCCTGCGTAGAACGGACCGACACTGACTGTCAGATGGCCATCTTCCAGCCCGACTACCACTTCTCCATAGAGGTCGTTTTTATACTGGCCCACAAACTCTTCCAGGGAATGGCTGGGAGTTGTATCGGTCAGACGTTCGGTCTCTCTGCGGGCCCTGATTGAGTCTGACCGGGCGCGGGCTACCTCGGCCTTGGCAAGGTAAATGTCATTCCAGTTCTTCTCAGATGGTCCCAGGTACTGATCTATTACCTGCCACACAATAGCCTGGGGCACGCTGCTTTCGTTTACGTTCGTTATGGCAACAATGCCCAGATTCTCCTCGGGTAAAATCGCGATATGCGTCCTCATGCCATCGAGGGACCCACCGTGGCGCACAACCAGGCGTCCCCTGTAATCCTGCAGCCTCCACCCCAGCCCGTATGCTGCAAAATGGCTTTCCGGGAAGAGTTCCTCTTCACTCCGTGAACGGGGCACGATGGTCTGCGGGGTGTGCATCTCCTTTATGGCTCTCTCCGAAAGAAGGCGCTGACCATCATAAACGCCTTTGCCCAGCTGCAGTCTCATCCACTGGACCAGATCTGCAGCGCTTGAGTTGACTGCCCCGGCTCCACCCAGGTTGTCCCAGTTGCGCCACGGAATCGGCCGTACCTGGCCTCCTGATTTCCTGTGAGGTGTGGCTACGTTATCATAGTCCTCAAGGTCTTTTATCGATGTGCTTGAAGATCGCATTCCAAGCGGTGTGAAGATGCGTGCCTCCAGGAAATCCCCCCAGCTGGTATCGGTAACAGCCGGCAGGATCTCACCGGCTGCAGTGAACATGATGTTCTGATAGCCGTAGCGGGAACGGAAACTCCACGCCGGTTCCAGAAGTCTTACACGTTTCAGGACTTCATCCCTCTCAAATGGAGATCCATACCAGAGGCGATCGCCCCGGGGCAGTCCACTGCGGTGAGAGAGGAGATCCCGGACGGTCAATTCCCGGGTGACCCATGGATCGTACAGTTCAAAACCGATCAGGTGATCGGTGACCCGGTCATCCCAGTTCAGACGCCCGTCATCCACCAGCATAGCCAGAGCAGCTGCCGTGAACGCCTTCGATGTCGAGGCGATGGCGAATATTGTGTATTCATCGACAGGATCACTGCCTCCAACCTCCCGTACACCGAATCCCTTCGCGTAAACGACTTGATCATCCTTGACCACGGCAACGGCTATACCTGGAGCCTCCCAGTCGTGCAAAACGCTCAATACATAGGTATCGAGATCGCCGATGGGATTCTGCGCAATTGCAGGTGGTGCCGCAATCGGTAGCGTAACGATTACGAAAAAGATAGATACCGAAATCACGAAACGACGTTCCTTCATTTGGGAAACTCCTGATTATTATGCGAATTGACTACTCAACATCAGGCCAGTCGAATCAGTAACATTATAAAGATACTTCAGACAAACTTAATAAAACGCCCCACCCGGTTTTGACACCAGGCGGGGCGCTTCTGTCGTTAACCTGCGGTTTGGAGTCAGTGCTGATCTCTTAGTACATCCCCATTCCACCACCACCAGGCGGCATCATCGGGGCCTTCTCATCCTCAGGCTTCTCCGTAACGATCGCCTCGGTCGTCAGGAGCAGCGCAGCGATGCTGGCTGCATTCTCCAGGGCGATGCGGTTAACCTTGGTCGGGTCCAGCACACCGTTGCTTACCAGGTCATGGTACTCTTCGGTACGGGCGTTAAAACCTTCGTTCTGCTTCATTTCGAGTACCTTCTGGACGACGATTGAACCCTCGTGACCGGCGTTCTCAGCTATCAGGCGGGTCGGGTGGGTCAGTGCCTTCTTTACGATGCTGACACCAATTGCCTGATCGCCCTCCAGTTTCAGCTTGTCGAGAGCACCGATTGACCTCAGAAATGCAACTCCACCACCGGCGACTATCCCTTCCTCAACAGCAGCGCGGGTAGCGTGAAGGGCATCTTCGACACGGGCCTTCTTTTCTTTCATCTCCGTCTCGGTTGCAGCACCAACATTGATCACTGCAACACCGCCGGCCAGCTTGGCCAGACGTTCCTGGAGCTTCTCCCGGTCGTAGTCACTTGAAGTGTCTTCGACCTGCTTCTTGATCTGGCTGATGCGGCCCTTGATCTCTTCCTTCTTGCCGCCGCCCTCGACGATGGTTGTGTCCTCTTTGGTGAGGATAACCGTCTTGGCGGTTCCAAGGTCACCTGAAGTCGCGTTCTCGAGCTTGAGACCGGCATCCTCGCTGATGACGCGGGCACCTGTCAGGACAGCGATGTCCTCGAGCATGGCCTTGCGCCTGTCACCGAAACCGGGGGCCTTGACGGCTGCAACCTTCAGTGTACCGCGGATCTTGTTTACTACGAGAGTGGCCAGAGCTTCGCCCTCAATATCCTCGGCGAGAATGATCATCGGCTTGCCCATCTGAGCGACCTTCTCCAGCACCGGCAGAAGGTCCTTCATCGCGCTGATCTTCTTGTCGTGGATCAGGATCAGCGGCTCTTCCATGACAGCTTCCATGCTGTCGGGATCGGTGATGAAGTAGGGGCTGATGTATCCGCGGTCGAACTGCATTCCCTCAACTATGTCGAGGTGGGTCTCGATCGACTTTGCTTCCTCGACCGTGATGACGCCATCCTTGCCCACTTTATCCATTGCTTCGGAAATCAGTTCGCCGATCTCATGGTCGTTGTTTGCAGAAATCGAAGCGACCTGTGCGATCTCCGTTGAGGAGGTCAGGGTCTTCGAGAACTTCTTCAGCTCGCCGACCACCACGTTAACTGCTGCCTCGATGCCGCGCTTCAGATCCATCGGGTTGGAACCGGCGGTTACACTGCGCAGGCCCTCGCTGTAGATCGACTGGGCCAGAACCGTTGCTGTCGTTGTGCCATCACCGGCAATGTCACTGGTCTTGGTGGCGACTTCACGCAGCATCTGGGCGCCCATGTTCTCGAAAGGATCCTCGAGCTCGATCTCCTTGGCGACAGTTACACCATCCTTGGTGACCGTCGGGGAACCGAACTTCTTGTCCAGTACCACGTTGCGTCCCTTAGGACCCAATGTGACCTTGACCGCGTTCGCCAGCTGGTCGACACCACGCTTCAGGTTGTCCCTGGCTTTCACGTCATATTCAATAATCTTGGCCATCTTGATTCACTTTCTCCTGAATCGTTAACAGTAATTCTGTCTAATCTTCGGGTGCATGGGAGCACAACGCCTAGATAATGGCGAGGATGTCGCTCTCACGCATGATCAGGTAATCGGTATCGCCTATGCGTACCTCACTACCAGTCCATTTCCCGTAGAGGATCTTGTCCCCATCCTTGACTTCCATCGGCTTCCGTGACCCGTCATCCGCAACGGCGCCGGGCCCAACGGCCACAACTTTCCCCTGCTGGGGCTTCTCTTTTGCGGTATCCGGGATGATGATGCCTCCCCTCTCCTGTACTTCCTCATCGAGAGGCTCGACAACAACACGGTCCGCAAGCGGTTTCACCTTGAGGGCCATGTCTACTCCTCCTTGTTACCCTGTTCATGTATTTACTCAGGAATATTTCTGTTAGCACTCATTAAGGGTGAGTGCTAACAGCCTGCTTCAAATATAGAACCCGTCACGTTTTGCGCAAGTATCATTAGCAGGAAAAGAACAAATAACGATGGGAATTTCCATTTAGCGGAAGAAAAACTTCGGCGGCTATCTGATAACCGCCAACTTGCCGATTTTCTTTACCTGCCCATCCACCTTGACTACATAGATGTAGAGACCGAATACAGCCTCAGTAAATTCATATGTCCAGATATTCCATACCACCGTGCCGATCCGGTCCGAATTGTACCCCTTTGACCCGATTTCATCAAGAGCACTACCAGAGTGATCGAGTGAGGCGACGAATTCACCTGAAATCGTATAGATATCCACCGTGCATTCAGCAGGAACATTAGTGAACATGATCATCCGGCGATTCTCACGTTGATCCCATTCGGCACGTACATAGTACGGATTCGGTACAACTCTGATGTCATCGTAATCGATCAGAGTATCCACCAGTGTCGGAGCAATCGTTGAAAAGGAATAACTGCTGCCGGCATATCCTTTCAGAACCCTGAAAGGCTGCAATATCCAGACGTCACCAACTTCCCACAAGGCGTTTGAAGGATCAAGTTCAGCACCATCGTATTCGGTGAACGCCCACCGATATACCCAGTCTGAACGGCTGGCAGGATCTGAAGGTACGTAATCCCAGTAAGCCGCATCCGGATGTATCTCATCTACATCGGTAAGAGGGCCGGATGAGCCGGAAGCGTAATATGGCATGGTGGTTGTCACGCTATAGTCATCGCTGACCCACTGGCCGGTTCCATAGAATTCATAGATCATAGGCATCAGTCGCACATTGTCTTCAATATCCCACAGCTCGTACGGACAGAGCACCAATCCGGAGTAGATATCGTAAGCGCGATTCGTGTCGCCCCGAGCAGTAATGAATCCTGTAAATCTGTACTCGAGAGTATTCATGAAGCCCGTGCGGTTTGCGCGATTCGAAGATGAACCCTCCCCCTCCATATAAGCCTCGAAAAATGCAGGTGTATAAGTCGTATCGGGTGTGATATCAACTGTCTGGGTAAAGCTGAAAACACCTCCATCACCGCCATTGGGCTGACTGGTAGTAACTCTAAATCCCTCGGTGACCGGGACAAGATCATCGCCGTATGTCCTGCTGTTGGGAATTGCGGCGGCTATCAGAGTATGATTATCTGTTGTATTACGTATCCGCAGACCGCCCAGGTAATTGTAATATGTCCCTCCATACCTTCCCGAATCCACTACCGTGACCGAGTATGAGTTACCGGTTATGGCTGATTGATCGATAATGGCCACTGAAATGGAAGTCTCATAGTCTTTCGCCGGCCCTGACAGATCAATACGATTACCGGGTCCGATGCCCGTTTCGAACCTGCCATCAAGCCATCCAGCCGGTTTCACTCCCGGAATAACGGCAACGATATTATGCGAGTTCGGATCCCCACCCAAAGATGATTCATACGATGAATCGGGCGGTGCGAAATCATAGGCGGTGATCATGTACCAGTATTCGAATCCATCCAGTACGTCGAAGTCGGTCCATTCATGCACCAGACCGCTGTTCTCCCCCAGCCAGGTTCCACTCACCGGATCCTCGCCTTCTATCGAGTTGATCAGGTCGAACTGAGCGACCGGTACGTACCCTTTCCACCTGCCCCGGCTGTCGGTAATCTCCTCGCCCCACGTTAATCCGTGATCGGTGGACTTGTATATTTTGTACCCTTCAAAATCCAGGTCGCCCGTAAATCTGTCTCGGGTTGATTCTGATTCCTGCCCGTTCCATGCCAGTGCTACTCTGCCGGAATCTGAATAATGAATCCGGTAATTGTGAAGGTCCGGATTGAACTCCTTCCCGTCTGGACCTGCCTGTATTCCCTGGCATGTCAGAGGCGGTGCAGGCGGTGGCCCGGAGGCCCTGAATTTAGCCTGATAGTACTTTAATGCAATATCGGCGGTTTCCCTCAGTGCCGATTCCGAATCGCCCGCAACAACACAGACGACAAAATCGATCGACTCACCGGACCGGAACGTGAACGGGCCCGACGAGGAGTAGTAGTAATGATCTGCATTCACAGGATCGTAAACCGCCATCCAGTCTTCCTCATCCTGGATCAGGATCGGGTTGTTCATGGAAGAATCGGTTTTCCAGATGTTCATGGATCTGCCGACATCGAGATACTGGACGTCTGCGGTCAGGGCCGAGTAAAGCATTTCATCGTCATATTCCACCATATCATCCCAGTGCGTCAGTGCCAGTCGGGACCTGATCTTATCAGGATTGTCCACAAGGTAACCGAACTGATCCTTTTTAAATGAACCGGTTGGAGATTCCAGCCACATGAATCCGAACCAGCTGCAGATACCGCCTTTATCGTCCCTGTGCAGGCCACGGGATGAATCGTAGTTGGCTCCGATGTTGTAATGCATCTGTCTGGACGGATCGTAACGGGGGAACCCTGTAAAGCTGCCATATATCGGAGAACCGAGATCTCCGAAGGAACCCAGGAAGACCGGTGAGTAGTCGTAACTGCTGTTGTTGGTCAGCTCGAACTGGAAGAAGACCGCATCGAAATCTGTGAAACCGAGGATCCTTTTTCTCACTGAGATATCCAGAACCGATGAATAGGGATTTCGGTCCGCATGAGAGTCGTCGAATTCGCAGTAGGCTTCCTGAT
>VAPB010164130.1_pt1 | contig 16601 bp, 15 predicted proteins | sample 3395101 | NCBI WGS metagenome assembly VAPB01 (sample SAMN08290433, study PRJNA428436) | hydrothermal vent metagenome | isolation source: Deep-sea hydrothermal vent chimney | place: Indian Ocean: Southwest Indian Ridge | reverse complement strand
ATACGAAGACACTTATGCAGATCAATAATTTGCAAACTACACGTCTCTATGTTGGCCAAATTTTGAAGATCACAAGATGACAAGGTGAGAGTATTAGAGGGTAGGGGGACCCCACAGGAAGAAATCCCTATTTTTTCAAAGATAAACTAAAGACCTAATCTTGAAATACCTTTACTATAGTCTCGGCAATAAATTTTACCTTTTCTGGTTCAAGCTCAGGATACATTGGCAGGGAAAGGACCTCTTTTGCTGCAGCTTCGCTTTCAGGAAAGTCATTCTCCCCGTACCCCAGATATTTAAATGCCTCCTGAAGATGAAGCGGGAGAGGGTAGTAAATTACAGAAGATATAAAATTGTCTTTCAGGGCTTTTTGAATTACAGCCCTCCGGGCAGATTTAATCGTATACTGGTGATAAACATGTGTCCTGTCTGGAATCTCAGGAAGGCACTGCACTGTATCACCGGCGTTATCAATAATGGAAGTATAAACCTGCGCCAGTTCCTGCCTTTTTTGATTGTACTCATCAATGTGCTTTAATTTTATCCTGAGAACTGCAGCCTGAATTTCGTCAAGCCTGCTGTTGTAACCAATAAAACTATGTTTATAGGGCATGGCACTGCCGTGATTTCGAAGCAGTTTGACCATCTCATATACCCTAGAATCGTTGGTTATAATCATACCGCCGTCTCCAAAAGCACCTAAATTCTTGCTTGGATAAAAACTAAAACAGCCGGCGTCACCAATACTTCCTGTGTGAATGTTTTTGTATTTTGACCCAAATGCCTGTGCACAGTCTTCAATGACTCTTATATTATGGTTTTCGGCTAACTCCATGATTTTTCCCATATCTGCCGGCTGTCCAAACAGATGTACCGGAATAATCGCCCTGGTTTTTGGTGTAATCTTATCCTTTATTTTCAGAGGATCAATATTAAGGGTTTGTCTATCTATATCAGCGAAAACAGGCGTAGCTCCTACATAGACAATTGCCTCGGCAGCAGCAACAAAGGTAAATGGGGTTGTTATTACCTCATCACCTTCTTTTATGCCAAGCGCCTTCAGACTGAGATGTAAGGCATCTGTGCCAGACGCAAGGCTAACTGCATACTTGACTTTGTGATATTCAGCTATTTCTTTTTCAAGCGCTTTTACATTCCTTCCTAAAACAAAGTGACCACTTTCTAATATCTCCGTTAAGACTTTTTCTATCTCGTGTCTCAGCCCCTTATATTGAGCAGTCAGGTCAATCATGGATATCTGTGTTCTCTTTTCCGCTATTGTTTTTTTATCTGTTTTTTGTTGTATTGTCATTATTAATCATCTCCGATACTTTCAATGCTATTTGCAATGCCTCTTTACCCTTAATGCCCGAAACAATTGGCTGAGTTCTGTTCTTTACGCATTCCACAAAAGAGATTAACTGCTCCTTTAGAGGCTCTTTCTCTTCGGGTCTTTTAACCTCTCTTTTAACTTTGTCATTGAGTTTTTTATAACACGAAACCTCCTGAGTCAGATAATCTAAATTCAGAAAGGCGTTATGCTGGAATATTTTAAGCTGCCTTATTTTTTCGGTAGCTATTCTGCTTGCAACAACCTCTGCAGTGCATCCATTCTCAAATTCAAGCCACGCATAGGCAATATCTATATTTTCTGTTAATACCTTTGCGCCTGTTGCCCTCAGGTCAGAAACTTCTGATTTTACAACGCTAAGTATTATATCTATGTCGTGTATCATTAAATCAAGGGTTACGTCTACATCTATGCTTCTTCCGAGAAAAGGCGAAAGGCGCTGGGATTCAATAAACCTCGGCTTATCCACCATACTGCTAATTAATGAAACTCCGGCATTGAATCTTTCAAGATGTCCTATCTGAAGTATACGTTTCCTTTTTATAGCCTCCGAGATAAGCTTATCCGCCTCTTCTATGGTAGATGTAATCGGTTTTTCAATAAGTATATCTTTGTTGTTTTTCATGCAGTCCATTGCTATTTGAAAATGCAGCGTAGTAGGCACAGCAATGCTTGCAGCGTCAACTGAATCTATGATATCTAAATAATTTTTATACGCCTCGCAATTATATTTTGATGCAATTTTTTTTGCTTGTGTAAAATCAACTGCAACAACCCCGACAAGATTCACATCCGGAAGTTCAGCAAATATCCTCGCATGATGGGCTCCCATTGAACCAACACCTATAACAGCAACGTTAATCATTTTTTTTCATTATTCCTGTAATTCAAACTTGAGCTATTCCTACAACCACTATCCCTGCCTTATCAGCCTCTTTTATAAACTTCTCTCTGTCAACAATGATGCTTTTCTCTGCTTCTAAGGCCAAGACTTTTGCTTTTACTTTTTTCATTGTAGATAATGTATCAATTCCTACAACAGGAACATCCAGTCGCATGTCCTGCCGGGGTCTGCTTACCTTTATAACGGTAGCATCTTCGGAAAGACTACCGCCTCTCCTGATAGCCTCATCAGTACCCTCTATAGCTTCAACAGCCATGACGGCAGCATGCTTTACTACTATAGTTTGTCCTATATCAAGTCTCCCTATCTCTTTGGCAATTCTCCATCCAAATTCTATATCTTTCCACTGACTTTTTTTAGGGTGTTTTTTTGTTAGCACTCCTTCAGGTGTTAAGAGATTTTCAGTAAAGACAGTTGTCTTAAGTAATCTTACCCCGTTCTTCTCAAGTTCAGTTTTGATCGCCTGAAGAAACGTATTATCAGAATAATTTTTCAATGAAAATAAAAACTTTACGGCTTTTAAATCAGGCATGAGGCTTTTTTTATCCTGATATAAAAGACCCTTGGGTACTTTACCGGCCATTACAGCCTCACTGACAGAAAATTTTTTTAGCAGTTTTATTATAGCCCCAAAACGCCCTATAGGAATTATGTGAAAATCATCTACAAAAGGGCTAAGAGATTCGTCAGCAAGGGGCTGAAGGGCTATTGCTATGACCCTGTATCCCTTTTTTTTTGCCTCGGAGGCAACGGCTTTAGGCAGATCCCCTTTCCCTGCAATAAGCCCTAAGTTTTTTGATAAGGAGACAGAAGGATTATATGTTCCTGCAAAGGTCGATTTCGGCTTTAACGGCATATCCCCCTTTTGTTTTGCTCGAGGAATTTAATAAGGTGCCTGATTTCTTTAGATTGTTTCAACTCATGTTTTACTTTATCAATCGCCTTTTTAAGAGTGAGTTTACTGCGGAATAAAATTTTGTAGGCCTGTTTAAGATTTCTTATTGTAGAGTCGTCAAAACCCTGCCTCTTGAGTCCGATAGCATTTAACCCGTAAAGTTTAGCCCTGCTGCCTGATGCTATTGTGTAAGGAGGGATGTCCTGCCCGACACCGCTGAAACCTCCAACCATTGAATATGCTCCTATCTTTGTGAACTGGTGAATTGCAACAAGCCCACCAATAACAGCAAAGTCTTCTACTACAACGTGACCCGCAAGCGTTGCGGCGTTGGCCATAGCAATAGAACTGCCTATCTTACAATCATGGGCTATATGTACATAAGCCATCAGAAAATTATTGTTTCCTATTTCTGTTATACCATCTCCTTCTACAGAAGCACGATGGATTGTTATGTACTCCCTTATTATGTTCCTGTCGCCGATTTTTACCTTTGTTTCCTGATTCTTATACTTGATGTCCTGAGGGGGCAGACCTATTACTGTAAAGGGATAAACAATACAGTCTTTACCCATCTCTGTGTTTTCAATAATGACGTGTGACATTAATCTTGTATTTTTGCCAAGTTTTACGCCATCGCCGACTATGCAATATGGACCTATATTTACTCCATCCGAAAATTTTGCTTTTGAGGCAACAATTGCTGTGCGATGAATTTTCGGTTTACCCATTTTACGATTCCTTCCACGTAATCATTGCAGTAAATTCTGTTTCGGCAACAAGTTTGTCATCAACAAAAGCTTCCCCCGAAAATCTCCACACATTGTTACGACTTCGCAATACATTTACTACAAGTTTTAACTGGTCTCCCGGTGTTACCGGTTTCCTGAATTTTGCCTTTTCTATACTCATAAAATATACTACATCCCCTTCAACTCCGGAACGGAATGCCAGTATTCCCGCAACCTGTGCCATTGCCTCAATTATCAGAACACCAGGCATAATTGGGGTGTCAGGAAAATGACCTTGGAAAAAAGGCTCATTTACTGTTACGTTTTTTAGTCCAACAGCCTTCACATTCGGCTCAAGTTCAGTAATTCTGTCAACTAAAAGGAATGGATATCTGTGAGGGATAGTATTCCGTATTTGTTGATTATCCAACATTGGATTATTCCTCCTTTTTCACCCTGTTAGAACTTTTATTTCTAACAGGGTTTACTTTTCTCTCAAGTTCTCTTAGACGTTTAAGGATTTCCGGAAGTTTTGCGTAAATACTCTGTGCCCTTAACCACTCCTTGTGGGGAATTGCAGGACTTCCGGAAAAGGCCTGCCGATCAGGAATATCATGACCAATGCCTGATTGGGCACCTACCATTACACCGTTACCAATTTTTATATGGTCTCTCACAGCAGCTTGTCCTGCCAGGACAACACCGTCACCCATCTCAACACTGCCTGCGATGCCTGCCTGGGCGACTATGAGACAATTCTTGCCTGTTTTAACGTTATGAGCAACTTGTACAAGATTATCGATTTTTGTTCCGCTTCCTATTACAGTGTTGCCAATGGTTGCTCTATCAATTGTTACATTTGCGCCTATTTCAACATCATCTTTGATTATTACTCCTCCAACCTGAGGGATTTTATAATGTTTCTCTTTGTCCTGAACATATCCAAAACCGTCAGAGCCGATAACGGCACCGGCGTGTATTATTACCTTTTTGCCTATCTTTACATTTTCCCTTAATGTAACGTTAGAATATATTATTGAGTCATCTCCTACTGACACGTCGTCACCTATATACACAAAGGGGAAAATGGTGACCCGATTTCCTATTGACACGTTATTACTGATATAAACCAATGAATAAATTGAAACATCATCACCAAACTTTACATTATTGCCAATAACGGTTTCCTCACTGATGCCAAGGGGGCTGAAAAGTTTCTTGTGGAAAATCTCCAGAGTTTTGGCAAATGCAAGATAAGGATTATCAACAATAAGCAGGCTTGCGGTAACACCTTTTATTTCTTCTTTTGCGATTACAGCAGAGGCTTTTGTATTGGAAATATCCTGCAGGCTCTTTTTCTCTGCAAAGAAAGTTATCTCTCCCTGCTTTGCATCTTTTATACCGGATATACCTGTTATAACAAGTTCAGGATTGCCGACTATCCGGCCTCCAATAAGCTCTGCAATACCCCTGAGTTTCATTTTTTATTTTTAGCTTTAGAAGATTCATTATACTTTTTAATTATTTCATCTGTTATATTAATTTTTTCCTGTAAATAAAGTATACCGCTTTCTCCTGTTTCAAGAATAATTGCGTATCCTTCTTTCTCTGCATAATCATGAATAATGTCCTTTAAGTCTCTTACTATCCCGGCTCTGAACTCTGTTTCTTTTTTTTGAACCTCTTTTTGAAAATCGGTGAACATTATCTGGACATCTCTAATAAGTTTATTGAGATGGTCCTCTTTGTCATTTAAGGCATCAACATTAAACGAGGAGGATTTTTTTTGTCTATCTAATTCTTCCGTGAGTTTTTTTATTTCATCATCTTTTTCTAACAAGATAGCCTGTTTGATATTTATTATTTCTTCGAGGAGTTTTGTCGCTTTTTTCCCCTCGTCGGATTCAAAAACGGCTTTACCCAGATCAATACTGCCAATTTTCAGTTCTGCCCCTTGGGCACTAAAAATCCAAAAAGAGAGTATCAGTGTGAATAAAAAAACTTTTTTCATGATTCCTCCTTCTATTTTGTCAAGATAGTTATATAGGGTATTTATTACGGGTTATTATCCGTAAACTTCTAGAAAAGACCACCCATTGTAAACTCGATTTTGCTCGCACTCTCATCTGATTTTTGTGATAAGTTAAAACCCCATTCAAGCCTTATAGGCCCAAAAGGAGACAGCCATCTGAATCCAAAGCCGGTAGTTGGCCTCAGCTTCCATACAGAGACATATTCAGTTTTGTCAAAAGACCTGCCTGCATCAAAAAACAGGACCCCCTTAAAATTAATATTTTCTTCTATAGGAAATATTAATTCTGTATTAAATATTATTTCTGTTTTCCCCCCTATCTTTTCACCTTCTTCGTCCCTTGGGCCCCCCTCTCCAAAACCAAGTCCCCTGACAGTATTGATACCGCCGACATAAAATCTTTCATATAGTGGGAGTTTTTTTCCTGGAAATCCGGAGGCATACCCAACTCGGCCCCTCATGCTAAAGGTTGTATTCCAAATAGCAGGGAAATACCATATGGAATCGACCAATATTTTACCAAAATAATTATCTCCTCCTATCCCGGCATAGGTTGTATAAAGGGCGTTTCTTGATCCGCTTGTCGGGTCTAAATAATTGTCCCTTGTATCTCTCCAAATCGCTGGGCTTATACTGCTTGTGATTTTCGTGCCCGCCTGTTCTTTTATAAGTGTAGATGCGCCCTCAGTTATACCGGAAATCTTTACATTCTCAAAATTATATGTAATGTTTGCTCCGACATATTCTGATAGTTCTTTTCCAAATCCTACCGAAGCTCCAATCGCATCCTTATCATAATCTGGATATTCAAATGTTTCATTATAAATACTAACCAATGCGGAAATGGGCTTGTCCATAAACCAGGGGTCTCTAAGCGAAATATTATAGTTTTTTTTACTAGCGCTGAGATCTGCTCTGAGTTTAAGGTATAAACCTTTCCCAAAGAGGTTTGCCTGCATTACCTCTCCCATTACTATGAATTTATCTATCGAACTATATCCACCGCCAATCGTTAACATGCCTGTCATTTTTTCCTCAACTTTAACATCGATATCAATTAATTTTTCTCCTATACTGGGCTTAGTAACCAACTCGACAGATTTGAAATAATTAAGGTTTACCAGTCTCTGACGACTTCTTTTTAAGAGTTTATGGTTATAAATATCTCCCTCATCAAGTCTTATTTCTCGTCTGATTACTTTGTCTCGAGTTCTTTCATTACCCCTGATTTCTATTCTTCCAATTCTGTAAATTTCGCCCTCTGTTATTGAAAATACAACGTCAACAAGTTTCTCCCTGGCATTAATTTCAATTAATGGATCTATGTCTGCTCTCGCATAGCCTCTTTCCATATAAAGGTCAAGGATGTTGTCAATATCGTTCCTTAAGGCTGACCGGTTGAAAATTTTCCCTGGTGCAGTCTCAATATATTCATAAAGTTCGGTACTTTTAAAAATCGTGTTGCCACTTAGCGATACTTCTCCGATTTTGAACTGATCTTCTTCTGATATCGAAATTTTTATATATAATTCAGTTTTATCCTGGCTTAATGTTATTTCAGGTTCAGCAATTACAACGTATATATATCCTCTGCTGTGATAAAGTTCTCTGATTCTTTCGATATCTACTTTCATCTCGTCTTTTTTGTAAATTCCGGAGCCTGTTATAAAGGAGAAAAACCATCTCTCTTTTGTCTCCATTGCATCTTTGATATCGTCTGCAGATACATTCTTATTGCCTACTATAATAATCTCATCAATTGTTACTTCTTGACCTTCCTCAATCTGAAATGTAAGCGCCACTTTGTCTTCCGAGATATTCCTTATTACAGGGAGAACCTTCGTACGCCAGTATCCCTCAGACTGGTAAAAAGAAATAATTCTTTCTGCGTTATCTGCAATAAGCAACTGATTTGCAATTGCACCTGGAGTTATGGTTATCTTTTCTTTAAGATCATCTGTTTCTATTTCCTTATTTCCCTGGAAATCTATACTTACTATCGCAGGCTTTTCCTTAAAGAGAAAAATCAGCTTGATACCATCTTCAAATGGTTCAATCTCTACTCTGACATCATCAAAATATCCCAGACCGTATAATGTCTCGATATCACTTCGAATAAATTTCTGAGACAGGGGATCACCGACTTTGCTTTTAATTTTTGCTCGTATTGATTCCTCTTCGATTTTTTTAACGCCTTTAATTTCGAGGAGCTTAATAAGAGGCATGGCTTCTTCTGATTCGGATGCATAGACAGTGAGAGAAACTGAAATAAACAGGAATAATACTGTGAAAATGACAGAACAACATCTGATTAACTTATTTGTATTATGTTTTTTTCTCCCGGACACGATTCTCTCCTTCTTTAGAAAAATTAAGTGATATTATAGCATTAAAATATATTTAAATTCTATCTAAATAACATGGCTTTTTTTCAGGCTTCCGTTGTCGTGCTTAATTGAGGAATGAATAAATTCGACTTGCAACTTTTTATTGATAAAATAGAATGTTAATGGTATAAAAAAGCTACTGAAGAAATACAGAATTCTTCATCCAGTACATTTTTACTGGAAATCCAAACTTGAAAAAACTCCTCAATAAACCTGAGTTTTTATATTTTTTTTAAAAAATAAATACTTCATTAGAAACAACGAAAATGGTAAAATCAAAAAAATGACCTGTATTCAAAATATTAAAGGGGACAATATTGGAAGAAAAATATAATCCTCGGAGGTTAGAGAAAAAATGGCAGGAGTATTGGGAGACAAAGGGGTTTTTTAAGGTTGAAGAAAATACCAATCTCCCTAAGTTTTACTGTCTTGAAATGTTTCCTTACCCTTCAGGAAAAATCCATATGGGCCATGTGAGAAACTATGTAATTGGCGACGTCATTACAAGGTATAAAAAAATGTGCGGATTTAATGTACTGCATCCTATGGGATGGGACGCATTTGGTATGCCTGCTGAAAATGCTGCTATAAAACATGAGGTTCATCCTGCCAAGTGGACTTACGAGAATATCAGCCGTATGAGAACCCAGATAAAAAAACTGGGATTGGGCTATGACTGGCAGAGAGAAGTCACAACCTGTGATAAGGAATACTACAAATGGAACCAGTATTTTTTTCTCAAGATGTTTGAACGAGAACTTGCATACAAAAAGGCGTCATTTGTAAACTGGTGTTCCTCCTGTGAAACAGTTCTTGCTAATGAGCAGGTGGTAAATGGTTTATGCTGGCGATGTGATAATGCAGTTACCATGAAAGACCTCGAACAATGGTTTTTTAAAATAACAGCTTATGCAGATGAACTGTTGAGAGATTGCGATTCCCTGACAGGATGGCCGGAGAGGGTTGTGACAATGCAGCGTAACTGGATTGGACGTAGTGAAGGTATCGAGGTAGATTTTAAAGTTGTAGATTCAGATAAAGCGATCAAAATTTTCACTACAAGACAGGACACGCTTTATGGCGCTACATTTGTTTGTATTGCTAAAAAACACCCTCTTGTCCAGAAGCTTGCTAAAAACAAAAAAACCTTACAGCAAATAGAGAAATTGTCTGAGGATCCCGGAGGTAAAGAAGGGATTTTTACTGGCAGTTATGTAGTTAATCCTTTAACAGGTAATGAAATCCCGATCTGGGCTGCAAATTTTGTCCTCATGGAATACGGCACAGGTGCTATTATGTCAGTTCCTGCTCATGACCAGCGGGATCTTGATTTTACAGGTAAATATAATTTACCTGTAAAAGTTGTTATCGTGCCTGAAGATAAAGCTCAGAGCACAGACAAAAACCTAGAAAAGGCTTATGAAGATGAGGGTGTTCTTGTGAATTCAGGTCAATTTTCCGGGCTTCCAAGTAAAGAGGCAAGAGAAAAAATTGCCGATTTTATTGAAGCAGATGGTTTCGGTAAAAAGGTAGTTAATTATAAATTAAGGGATTGGGGTATTTCCAGGCAGAGATACTGGGGTACACCCATTCCGATTGTATATTGTAAGTCATGTGGAACTGTTCCAGTGCCCGAGGATGAACTTCCAGTTGTACTTCCTCAGGGTGTTGTTGTCACAGGCATGGGAGGAACCCCTTTAGCAGCCGCAGAAGATTTTGTAAATACAACGTGTCCTAAATGCAGTACACCCGCAAAAAGAGAAACTGATACTATGGATACGTTTGTGGATTCCTCATGGTATTTTCTGAGGTACTGTTCTCCTTTACTTAAGGATAAGGCGGTTTCTTCAACTGCTGTTCAATACTGGATGCCCGTTGACCAGTATATAGGTGGAATTGAACATGCAGTTATGCATCTGCTTTATTCAAGATTCTTCATAAAGGTCCTGAGGGATTTTGACATTATAAAATTAAACGAGCCATTTGAAAACCTGCTTACCCAGGGTATGGTTATTAAAGAAGGCGCTAAAATGTCCAAATCAAAGGGCAATGTTGTCGACCCTGATTATCTGATTGACACCTACGGGAGTGATACTGTGCGGCTTTTCTGTCTTTTTGCTGCACCTCCTGAAAAAGATCTTGATTGGTCAGACCAAGGAGTTGAAGGTGCGCACCGTTTTTTAAATCGCTTATGGGGATTCATTTATAAAAATCGTGAGGAGCTAAAAAGTAAAGAAAGCGAAAAGAAACCTTTTTCGCCCTCAGACCTTACGGCTGATGCCTTACGACTTTTAAGAAAGACTCATCAAACAATAAAGAGAGTTACCAATGATATCAATCGCAATTATCATTTCAATACTGCTATCGCAGCATTAATGGAACTTATGAATGAAACAACAGCATTTACTCCTTCGACACCTGATGATATGGATGTTCTGCGGTTTACAGTTAAACAGGAAATTTTACTTCTTGCTGCCTTTGCTCCCCATATTGCGGAAGAGCTGTGGAAGGAAATAGGGGGACAGCAAAGCATATTTAAAGAAGTCTGGCCTGTCTCTGATGAAGAGTTAGCCAGAGAAGATGAAATTGAACTTGTCATACAGATAAATGGTAAACTTAAGAGCAGGGTTATAATATCTGCTGGACTTGATGATGATGATATTAAGAAAAGAGCGCTTCAGGACCCCAAAATTTCAGGTATTATAGGTAATAAGTCCGTTATAAAGATAATAGTGGTTAAGGGCAGACCTGCCTACCGAGCAGGCAGGCTTGTTAATATAGTTACATAGTCTGCCGACGATCAGACCTGCCTCTACCTTCGGCAGACAGGTACTGAGCAGGCAGGCAAAGAGGTGATAAAAAATGAGCACCAAAAAACATGGACTTGAAAACAGGAGACGTAAAGCAATACTTGAGACATTGCCCATAACTATTTGTTTTTATGCTTTTTTTTGTCTTTTGTTGTTAATTTCCTGTACGTTGATTTTTTCCTGTGGTTACCAAATGGTAGGTTCAAAACCCTTACCTTTTGACTCAATAGTAATAAGACCTGTTCATAATAATACGTATGAGCCGAGACTGGAGGAAAGACTGTATAATGCCCTTTCAAAAGAGTTTATTGCACAGGGAATCAAAGTAGTGTCATCAAATGGAGATGCTGCTCTGGAGGCGACAGTAACAACCTTTGAGCTTAGTTCTATCGCTGTTATTGACGAGAAAGTTCAAGAACAAACGATAGCAATGAGGGTTGATGTGAAAATTACAGATAAAGAGCGGACCATTGAGTTTATTTCGATAGAATCACCGATAAGAATCACCTTTGAATCAACCGGGACAGTCAGCGAAAGTGTTTTACAAAAGGAGAGGGCAACAGACAAGGCATGCAACGAGATTGCTAGAGAAATAATCAGCAAAATTATTATAAGATATGCTGAATGAGAAATTTCACAAGGAAGTTAAAAAAGGTCTGCCCGGTTCCCTTTATTTTCTCTGGAGCAAAGAGAACTTTTTTTTAGAAGACGCTCTATTAAAGACGATTGATGCTGTCCTTCCCCATCATCAAAAAGACTTTAATTATGATGTATTCTATCCTTCAGCAAACCCACAGGAGATTCTGGACGCTGCGCTCACTTTTCCTTTTCTGACCCCAAGACGGCTTGTTGTTCTGAAAAATTTCCATGAATTTCCAAAACAACATCTAAAGGCGCTGTCCCCTTACTTTGAGAAAAAACCTGAGACCACATGTATGTTAATACTTTCTCAGAAGGAGCCTAAATTAGACATTGATGTTTCAAAGTATGTATATCCCTTGAGGATCAAGGAAAGCGACATACCTGTTTGGCTGAATCAGATGACAGCCGAAAAGGGCATTAAAATCTCAGAAACTGCTATTGAACATTTAATCGAATCTGTTGGGACTGATATAGGCATTCTTGCATCTGAAATTGAAAAATTTGCACTTTCAGGACTTAAAGCAATTAATGACAACGACGTCATTTCCTCAACAGGTATGACACGCGGATATCTTCCTTTTGATCTATTGGATGCATTAATAGCAGGTCAAAAAACAAGGGCATTCAGGATTTTAAAGACCCTCGTTGAAGGAAAGGCCTTTGATTCCCCCGCTGTTCTCGGATCACTAAACTGGCATTACAGGCAATTTTATTCATTATGGGAAAATAAAGGCAAAAGACCCTTAAAAATGAGAAGTACTACGTACAGGGCGCTCATAAAATATCTTCCATCTTTTACACAGGAAAATTTCAATGATATATTCCAAACCCTTCACGAAGCAGACTTTAGAATAAAGACGTCGGGAAGCTCTGAGCTTGTCATGGAGATTTTACTGATTAAACTACTCCAGACAGACGTAAAGAATTGACAAGTTTTGTGAATCGAGAAACTCTTCTTGAGGCTGTATTTTTATGGATTATATCTTTAGTTGCTGCACTGTCAATAGCGGGGATAAGTTTATTTAAGGCAATTTTCGCCCCTTCTATATTTTTGTTTGCTATCTCTGTTTCAACCTTTTTTGAAAGGGTCTTTAGCGTTTTTTTAAGAGAGCGGTTTCTAAGAGTTATTTTCTTAGTCTGTCTGGCCCTTTTCAAGACTGATTTGCTTTTTTTTGGTACTGCTTTTGCCGGCAAAAGATTATCTCCTGTAAGTTTCGGTTTCCGCTATAAAGCCTGTTACAATACTAAAGTGAACGCCATATTTTTTAACATTAACGACTAATGGATGTCAAGTTTTGCGCTGAGTCCGGGAATAAAGATTAGGTAAGTCTGCCCCGGGCTACAAGTCATAAAGAATTTATATAATCGACAGACCTGCCTGAATCCTGCCTGCCGGTAGGAAGGGCAGACAGGTAGAAATTTTTCACCAGCCTTACCTATCTGCTTTATTAGTTTTACCTCTGAATGTATAATTGTAAGGTATGTTTAAACCAATGGATGAAAAGAAAGAGGTTGCAAAAGCTGCAGGTAAAATGTCAGCCGGCACGTTAATAAGTCGTGCAACCGGGTTTACGCGGGACATTGTACTGGCTGCAGCCTTCGGGGCTTCCGGACTTGCCGATGCCTTTTTCGTTTCCTTCCGCATTCCAAATCTTTTAAGAGAGCTTTTTGCCGAAGGCTCTGTCTCTGCAGGTTTTGTCCCTGTTTTTACCGAATACCTAAGAAAAGAAGGGCGGGAGGAGGCAAAGAGGTTGGCCGGCGTGGTATTTGCGTTTCTGTTTTCAGTAGTTCTTTCGGTCTGTCTTCTCGGAATTCTTCTTGCTCCTTATATAGCATCAGTAGTTGCCAGGGGCTTTCTGCCTGATCCTGAGAAATTTGCACTCACTGTTAAATTGTTAAGAATAATGTTTCCGTTTCTTCTTTTTATCAGCCTTGCTGCCCTTGCGATGGGAACATTGAATTCTTTGCGGTCATTTTTTATTCCTGCATTTGCCCCGGCATTTTTTAATCTTGCTCTTATTGCGACTGTCCTTTTTCTTGCCCCGCGTTTTTCTATGCCGATTCTTGTTGCCGGTCTTGGCGTAACCATAGGCGGTGCAATGCAGTACGGCGTTCAGGTAATAGCCCTTGCGAAAAAGGGATTTAACCTGAAACCTGTTTTCTCTTTTTTTCACCCCGGACTTAAAAAAATCATCCTGCTGGTTCTTCCTGTAGTTGCGGCTATGGGTGTCACCCAGCTAAATGTACTCATAAGTAATCTTTTTGCAACGTATCTTACTGAGGGAAGTGCAACCTATCTTTATTATGGGTGGCGGCTCACCCATCTGCCGATAGGCCTTTTTGCCATTGCTATTGCCGTTGCCTTGCTGCCTTCTCTTTCCCGACAGGCCTCAATGGGTGATATGACAGGATTGAGGGACACGTTCTCCTTTTCCCTGAGACTTTTGTTTTTTATAACTATCCCGGCTATGGCTGGATTGATAATCATGTCAGAACCGATTATGAATGTTCTGTTTCAAAGAGGAGAATTTACGCATAAGGCAACGATAGGTGCAGCTTCGGCCCTGCTGTTTTATGCAACAGGTATATGGGCCTTTGCAGGTCTTAGAGTCGTCAGGATAGCCTTTTATTCATTACAGGACACAAAAACTCCCCTTAAGATTGCCGTGCTGTCAGTCTTTGTAAATGTCATCTTCAGCTTTATACTTATGGGTCCGCTTAAACACGGCGGGCTTGCCCTTGCCAATACAATAGCAGCAGCCGTAAATTTCAGCCTCCTCTTTTTCCTTTTTAGGGCAAAACTCAGGAGGGTTGATGGAAAGAAAATTGTCAGGTCATTTATAAAGGTAGCTATTGCATCTTCTGTGATGGGACTTGTCGGGTGGCTCGTTATAAACATAAAAGGAGATTTATGGACAGTAAGCGGGCAAATTTTTGAAAAGACAGGTATTTTGGCTGGTGTAATAGCACTTTGTATCACAGTATATTTTTCAATAATGTATCTAATGAAAAGCGAGGAATTAAACTATATTATTAAAATGTTTAAAGAAAGGAAGTCCAGATTAGAGGCGTAGAGATTAAGTGTTTAAAAAAGGGGGAAATTAATGATTGTTAAGAAACTGACTGTCGGACCACTTGAGGAAAACTGCTACATCATAGGAGATGAATCAACAAAACAGGCTGTTGTCATTGATCCAGGAGATGAATCGGACAGAATTATTGAGCTTATAGAAAATAACAGCTTACAGATTCTCGCCATTATATGTACTCATGCACATTTTGACCACATTGGATGCGTGGGAGACATCAAGAAGGCAACAGGAGCAAAAATACTGCTTCATAAGGCTGACGTTGCATTGTATGAGGTAGCGAAAGACCAGGCAGCTTTCTGGGGCTATGACGTTGATGACATGCCTGCGCCCGACAGTTTTCTTGATGAAGGAGACAATATAAAAGTAGGGGCTCTCATATTTAAGGTCTTACATACACCCGGCCACAGCCCCGGTGGAATTTGCCTCTATAGCAAAGGTTTTGTGGTTACAGGCGATACACTCTTTCAAGGCTCTGTCGGAAGAACAGACTTTCATGGTGGAGATATAACTAAACTCAAGAAATCCTTTAATCGGTTACTCAATTTACCTGAGGATACAACTGTGCTTTCAGGCCATGGCCCTGAAACTACAATAGGAAGAGAAAAAAAAGAAAACATATTTGCTGTCGATGACCCCTGAAGTCTATGATATGAATCTGATTATTCTGGGAAGCGGAACTTGTGTGCCCTCTTTAAAGAGAAACGCCCCAGGTTATTATCTGGAAGCTGAAGACAGGCATATACTAATTGATTGTGGTAGCGGTATACTTTTGCAACTTGAAAAACTCGGCAAAAGCTATAAGGACATAGATGCCGTTTTTATTACTCATCCTCACCCTGACCACATAGCCGGACTGATGCCCCTGATCCATGCACTTCTTGCTACGCCTTTATTCAGGAGAGAAAAAACTTTGTCACTCATTGGGCCAAAGGGATTTAAAGAATTCTATCAAAAATGTATCGCCTCTATTATGGGCCGTCCCAAGACATTTTCAATGCAGATAATCGAGATTGAAAACAACATGGACTATCCGCCTTTCCAGGTTTTGGCAGCAAAGACAATTCATTCGGAAAATAGTATTGCCTTTAGGTTTGAATATAAAAATAAATCTATAGTGATTACAGGTGACGCTGATTATGATAATGGGATAATTGAACTTTCAAAAAATAGCGATATTTTAATTGCAGACTGTTCTTTTCCTGAATCCATGAAAGCAAGCGGGCACATGACTCCGCAGGAATGCGGTCTTGTTGCAAAAAAAGCAGGCGTTAAAAAACTTGTTTTATCACACCTTCACACATTACCTTTCCCTGATGCGTGCAGATTGGAAGAATGCCGCCAGGTCTTTAGGGGTAATGTTCTTCTTGCGGAGGATTTCTTAGAGTTTGAGCTCTGAAGAAAACTCCATTGATACTATCCTGCCGTAAAACCATTGCGAGATATTTATCCCAAAATCCTCTGTTAACAAAAGGAACTCCCTGATTTCTTTTGTCTCTTTTTTAATAATAGTCGCAATAAAAGGAGAAGATTAAGGATTTAATGACTGGCTAATTATAACTTATTACTTGTTCACTTATTACTTTCTACTGATATATTTACCACTTTAGTTTTCTCTGCATTAATTTTTTATAGAGGCCCTTGGGAAGGAAAGCATAATGGTGAATCTCATCACTATAGTATTTTGTCTTAATGTTAAATTTACGTTTCATTTGTCTCGGGTCAAATTTTTTTGAGGCAACTGAAAAAGTCCACCAATT
>VAPB010751217.1_pt1 | contig 16642 bp, 15 predicted proteins | sample 3395101 | NCBI WGS metagenome assembly VAPB01 (sample SAMN08290433, study PRJNA428436) | hydrothermal vent metagenome | isolation source: Deep-sea hydrothermal vent chimney | place: Indian Ocean: Southwest Indian Ridge | reverse complement strand
TCACCTTTATTTTTATATTCGGGCGACTCCAAGAAACACTGCATGAAGGCTGACAATGAGCACCAGAAAAAGTTTTCTCGCGCTATCCGGAGACAAGCGGAAAAAACGGTATTCTATCCATTGATCTTTACAGCTTTTGATGCAGTCTCCACAGAGAGTGCAGGTTCTTCCGGGAGTCCTGTTTTGGAGGTCTCTCTCTGTCAGTGCGTTATACCGGCAGACGACCCTGCACGCACCGCACTCATTACAGCTAGGAGTGATTCTGACGCGAAAGGGGGAAAGGCGGCCAAACCAGTTAGCCAGAAGGCCAATAGGACAGTAGGTGATGCAGTGAGTCATCACTCCGGATTTCCGGGACCAGAGGATCATCATTCCGATCCCGAAGAGGCCAAAAGCGAGCCCGAATCCCCCTGCAACAACCGCCGAAACTCCGATCCAACGAAGGAGGAGACTGACCGCCGCGATAGACAAAAGGATGCCGATCCGAACGGAGTGCCGCCACTTGGGCATAAACCGCGGCTTTTTTTTATGAACCGATGCCGCTGCATCCCAGGCACCGATGTAGCACAGATGACTGCACCAGGCTGGTCCCACCAGAAAAACGGTGGAGGCAAAGAGGATGGGCATAAAGAATCGTTCGGCGCGGAAAAGAGGCCCGGCAACAATCATGGCTGGAACAGGAATGTGGAGCGTCCCTGTCATAAGGAATTGATCCACTCCGAGTAGGCCGATCAGAAGCTGGGAGAAAAAAACGACGGAAAAGAGAATCCAGATACGGAGTCGCCACCGTGGAGACTGCGTTGGATTAAGCATTTTTCCTGCAATAAATCCTGCATACAGAGACAAGGCCAATATCTCGAACCAGCCCCATCCTGGGAAAAAACGTTCAACTATAAGCATGGGCCGGGCAGCGCTCAATTGGATGAAACTCAGGAGAGAGGCCGTTAGAACAAAAACACTGACCTGGAAAAGAGGAGGTTTTGTGACGGCCGCTGAAGACTGCTTTTTACTGTGCATTGTTTTAAGTTTCTAATGAACAGTCATTATAGAAAATTGAATACAACTTTGCCAATAGAGATGAGATTCCATTTGACGCTTTTTCCCTTTATAGATAAGCTGTAAACAGGATGGGCTTTAAAGATCTGTTATGAAGAATCAATTGTCTAAACAGCAGAAAAGGGCAGGATTTGGAAGGAGGATTAAAATCCTGGCGAAGATTCTTTTTGGAGGGCTTATCCTCATTGGTCTTTTTTATAAGATTGGTTTCGATAGAATAGCGGAAAGCCTGGTTCAATTGAATCTGTGGGTGCTTCCTCTGGCCATTGGATTTTTTGTGATGTTTTTATGGTTGTCGTCTTTGGGATCGTGGGTGCTCCTGCGGGCCTTTTCTCATTTGTCTTTCCGGGAATTTTTACCCTGTTACCTCCCATCCTGGGCTTTCGGATTGTTTCTGCCGGGAAAACTCGGGGAGGTGTCCATCATCTATTATTTAAAAAACCGGGATATTACGGTTGGCCAGGGGACGGCGTTTTTTGTGGTGGGAAAGACTGTGACTGTTTTCGCACTTGGAATGGTCGCCTCGACAGGATTTTTCACTTTTTTTTCTTTCCGGGTGGCCGTTCAGTTGTTTCTTTTACTTATGATTGTTTTGGGTGGATTTGTGTTTTTTCTCCTTTCACCATTCGGCCGGAATGTAATCCGGAAGGTTCTTCCTGAGAAAATTCATGAACGGTTTACCGGATTTTCTTCTGCCTTTTCCTCATACTTTAAGAAACACAGTAGATTGCTGGCCATGAGTTTGGGGATAAAACTTCTGGGATTTGGCTGTATTGCCGTGATGAATTACTTTATTTTTTCTGTCGGGCTGAATGTCAAGATTTTGGTGTTCAAGATTCTCCAGGTCAGCACCATGGAAACGTTCTCAGCCCTTATTCCAATATCTGTAAACGGGCTGGGAATAAGGCAGGCGATGGGGATTTATCTTTACGGCATACTCGGTGTGAACGCCCCTATCGTGGCCAGTTCTCAAATCGTCGGATGGGTTTTAATCTATCTTTTTGGAGTGATTATTTTTATTTTGCCTCGGCCCAGTTGACGCCCCAGCCAAGATGGACTTTTAAAGGAACCTCGAGAGGATAGACCTTTTCCATCTTCCTCCTTACTAGATCTTCCATGACTTCCTGTTCATCATCCGGGACTTCGAACACCAGTTCGTCGTGGACCTGAAGAATCATTTTACTCTTTAATGAATGCAGGCGAAGTTCTTCCCAAACATCGATCATTGCTTTTTTAATGAGGTCGGCAGCGGTCCCTTGAATAGGCGTATTGAGTGCAATGCGGCGGCCTGCCTGCTGAGTCATATGGTCGTTCTGCAAAAGCTCGGGGATCTGCCGTCTTCTCCCGAGGAGGGTCTCGGAATAACCTCTCTTCTTGGCGTCTTCCACGCTTCCTTCGAGAAAATTGTGGACATTCGGGTATTTTTCAAAATACCTATCGATGAACTGCTGAGCTTCGGAGGTTGTCGTTCCCAGTTCTTTAGCCATCGAAAAGGCCGATGCGCCGTAGATCATGCTGAAATTGATGATTTTTGCCCGCCGCCGCTGTTCGTCTTTGAAGAGAGAAGACTCGAGGCCAAAGACACGGTTGGCTGTTTCCAGGTGAATATCCTGATCCTTAAGGAAGGTATCGACAAGGGCATGGTCCTTGGATAGATGAGCCAGAACGCGAAGTTCGATCTGGGAATAGTCTGCGGAAAGGAAGAGATGGCCTTCGGCTGGAATAAAGGCCTGCCGGAACCGCGGGCCCAGTTCTCCCCGGACCGGGATGTTCTGAAGGTTGGGATCAGAGCTGGACAGGCGTCCTGTCGCGGTCACCGTCTGGTTGTAGGAAGTGTGAATTCGACCGGTTTCCGGATTGATGAGTTGGGGGAGGGCATCGGCATAAGTGGATTTGAGTTTGGCCAGCTGCCTGTATTCCAGTGCATGCAAAGCAACTGGGAAGTTCCGGGAAAGGTCCTGCAGTATACTGAAGCTTGTCGAATATCCTTTTGTGATTTTGGTTTTCCGCGAAGCAGGCAGCTTGAGTTTATCAAAAAGGATATGGGCGAGCTGCTGCGGTGAGTTGAGATTAAATTCTTCTCCACTGATTGTGAAGATTTTTGTCTTGAGCCGCTCCAGGTCTTCATGGAGTTCTTTGGAAAGTTCATTTAAGGCCGCGGAATTGAGCTTAATCCCCCACATCTCCATGTCGGAAAGGACGGGAATTAGAGGCAACTCGATCTGTCTGTAGAGCGATTCCAACTTTTGCTCTTGCACTCGAGGCCAGAGACAGTCGCTCAGCTTAAGTGCTAGATCTGCATCCTGGCAGGCATAGGGAGCGACCCGTTGGATGTCGACCGCATTGAGGGTTTTTGCGTCCTTGCCCTTTCCTGCAATCTCTTGAAAGGGAACGGCTTTGACCTGGAGATAGGACAGGGCGAGGCGATTCATGTTGTGCTTTCCCCAATTCGGTTCCAACAGGTAGGAAAGGACCATCGTGTCCAGGTCGATCCCTTCAACAGGCAGCCCCGCTCTCTTTAGCACGATGGCGTCATACTTGATATTCTGCCCGATCTTTTTTATTTTTGGATTTGAGATGATGTCCTTGAGGAGAAAAAAGGCCCGCTTCTTCGATATCTGAGAGGGAACATCAGGGTAATCGTGACCGAGGGGGAGATAATACGCCTTGTTTTTTTCAATCGCAAATGAAATCCCCACCAAACGGGCCCGGGTGGGATAAGGGCTGTCGGTTTCCGTGTCCAGGGATACACGTTTGGCCTTTTTTATTTTATCCACGAGCTCTTTGATCTGGACTTCTTCCCAGATGATGGTGTAGTCCTTGTTGTCTTGATCGGATTTTGTCAGGTACTCCGAGAGAAAAGAAGTGAATTCCATCTCCTGAAGAAGGGGAATCAACTCTCTATAGTTGGGTTCGCAGAGAGTAAAATCATCCGGATCGAACGGGATATTCAGGTTTTTTTCGATGGTCACCAGCTTCCGGCTCATGTTCAGCTGGTCCAGATTCTCTTTAATTTTTTCCTTGAGCCCGATTTTTTCGATATGGTCGAGATTGTCCAGCATTTCATCGATGGAGCCGAATTGTTTGATAAGGGCTTTCGAAGTTTTTTCTCCTATCCCCGGGACTCCAGGGATGTTGTCAGAAGAATCGCCCCAGAGGGCGAGGACATCTATAATTTTAGACGGAGCAACACCAAAAGTTTCCTTAACTCCGTCTTCATTGAGAAGCAGGTCTTTAGAGCTGTTGTAGACAGTCGTGTTTTTGTCTACGAGCTGGAGCAGATCTTTATCAGACGAAACAATGATTGTATGGAGATTGTGAGAGGGAATGATGCGCGAGAGGCTACCGAGAACATCGTCGGCTTCGTATTTTTTTTTTTCAAGGATCGGAATGTTCAAGGCTTTCAATATTTTCTTCAGCATGGGAATCTGAATGACGAGATCATCGGGCATCGGTTTGCGGTGGATTTTGTATTCTTTAAATGCCAAGTGACGAAATGTCGGTCCTTTGGTATCAAAGACCACTCCTAGGGAATCGGGGTGGTGCTGGTCTATCAACTTGCGTAGAGTAGAGATAAAGCCAAAAATGGCATTTGTCGGAAATCCCTTTGAATTAGAAAGATGCTTAATCGCATAGAAGGAACGGTAGAGGAGATGGTTTCCATCGATTAGAAAAATAGTTTTTTCAGACATTCGTTTTCAATGTGATCTAGGTGTGGTCGAACTGCCCATCGGTAATGGCTTTGAGTACGGCTTTATGCTGTTGTTCGAGGAGTTGGGCGATATCCTCTTTGAGTGTGGGGCTGTTCAAGTGTTGTGAGTAGAACGCCTTTCGAGGAGAAAGAGCTCTACCGGATTTGTAGATGAGGGATTCGATACACTGACTGGGGTTTCCAAGGTCCTGTGTTTGAACAAAATAGGTGACCCCGTTGCGCTCGATTTTGGTGTTAAATCCTGCCATATTTTTTTCTCGGTTCTTTTTTCCTATTATACGTCTCTTTACAGCGATATCAAGCGGAACTCTTAGGTTGAGGGGGTTATCTGCTTTATTGACAAACGAAAGTAAGATGGTATAATAGGTTAACTTTTTTCCGGAGAGCCTAAAATATGATTATAGAGATAGATAGATTAAGCGAAAAAGAGCTGAAAATCAGCAAAAATTTCGAATTTCTCAGCGCAGATCTCCTGGACGAAAACGTGGTTTTCCGCAAACCTGTTCACGCAGATATCTCTATAAAAAGAATCCAGGATGAAATTTTTATCAAAGGGAGGATAACAACCCAACTCAGCTTTGTCTGCGGCCGGTGTCTTTCGCCCTATGAAATTCCGGTGGATTCCATGTTTGATCTTGTCTATCTCCCTGAAGAGCTTGAAGAGCTGGGAGACCAGTTGGAAGAGGAGGACATGAACAGGTTTTTCTATATGAGCCCGGTCATCGATCTTCTCTACGTGGTGCTGGAGCAGATCAACCTCACATTTCCGATCAAGCCGTTGTGTACAAAAGACTGCCAGGGGCTTTGCCCCGTCTGTGGGAAGGTCGAGAAGGATGGGGACTGCCACTGTGTGAAGCATGATTCTGATCCTCGCCTGGGTAAATTAAAAATATTTTTAAGAGATAAAAGATAAATGGCAAATCCAAAACGACGACATTCTCATTCAAGAAAAAAGAAAAGACGTTCTCATGATGCACTAGAGGTTCCTTCACTGTCCCTTTGTTCAAACTGTGGGAATCCTAAGCTGCCCCACAGAGCCTGCCCGGACTGCGGGTTCTATAACGGTAGACAGGTGATCGAAGGCACCGAAGAGTGACACGGGGGGATGATGAAGGTTGCTGTAGATGTTATGGGTGGTGACCTTGGGCCCAGAGTTGTCGTGGAAGGTGCAATCCGGGCTTCTCAGGAATACCAGGCCGAAATCCTTCTTGTAGGCGATGAGGACCTGGTAAAAAAAGAGTTTAACAGCCTTCCTCATTCCCAAGCAAAAGTGACCATTATCAATGCCTCTGAATCCATCGACATGGAGGAGGGGCTTTTGTCCATCCGCAGGATGAAAAAATCTTCCATTCGTATCGGAACTGAGTTGGTCAAAGCCAAGGAAGCCGATGCCTTTGTCAGCACTGGCAATACGGCAGCCATTGTGTACATATCAAAAAAAGTTTTAGGCGCCCTGCCGGGAGTGGAGAGGCCAGCCCTTTCCCTTCTGGTCCCCACGCTTAAAGGATTGACTCTCCTGACCGACGTCGGAGCCAATGTCAACTGCAAACCTCAGCATCTTGTGCAGTTTGCCTTTATGGGACATGTGTTTATGGAATCCGTTATGAGGCTGAAAAATCCCCGGGTTGCACTCATAAGTATTGGGGAGGAAGGAAGCAAAGGAAACGATCTGACAAAAGAGGTTCACGAACGACTGGTGTCCTCGTCTTTAAACTTCATCGGCAATATAGAAGGGAAAGACATCTATTCCGGCCAGGCTGATGTCATTGTCAGTGATGGATTTACGGGGAACATCGCTCTCAAGGTAAGCGAAGGGGTTGTGGAAACCTTTTTCAATATGGCCCGGACCGAGATCATGAAGAACCTCTTTGCCAAAATCGGATTCGCTCTCATGAAGAGGAATGTCAAGAAGCTGTATAGAAAGATAGACTATTCCGAGTATGGAGGAGCACATCTTCTCGGCCTGAATGGTGTCTGTATCATCGGTCATGGACGCTCCAACCCCAACGCAGTTAAGAATGCCGTTCGTATGGCGCGGGAATTTGTCTTACAAAAAGTGCAGGAAAAAATCCAGATTGAGTTAGGCAGGGTTCTTCAGCCTTCTATAGGAATAAAAGGGTAATATGTCCTTGGAAAACAAGGTTGGGATTGTTACTGGAGCCTCTCAAGGGATTGGAGAATCTATTGCCTGTGAGCTTGCCCGGGAGCAAGCCGAAGTCATTCTGGTTGATGTCCAAAAAGACAAACTCGAAAAGGTTGTGGACAAAATAAAGAAAGACGGAGGGAAAGCGGCGGCTTACTGTGTGGATGTGTCTCGTTTTGACCTGGTAGGAGAGACGATTGAGGCCATCCTTGAAAAATTCAAGAAGATCGATTTTATCGTCAACAATGCGGGGATCACACGGGATAACCTGATGATGAGAATGAATGAGGACGAGTGGGATACCGTGGTGGCAGTAAATCTGAAAGGAGTTTTTAACTTCTGCAAAGCTGTCATTCGACACATGATCTCCAACCGTTATGGGCGTATTGTGAATCTTTCTTCGGTCGTAGGTTTGATGGGGAATGCTGGACAAGCCAACTATTCGGCCTCCAAGGCTGGAGTCGTCGGATTAACGAAATCCCTGGCCCGCGAAGTAGCGGCACGGGGGATCACCGTCAACGCTATTGCTCCAGGCTATATCGCGACAGCCATGACAGATGCGCTTCCTGATTCCATAAAAAAGATGTTTGTCGATATCATCCCCATGAAAAGATTTGGAGTGCCTGAGGAAGTGGCCCATGTGGTCAAGTTTTTGGTCTCCGACGAGGCCGCATATATAACAGGTCAGGTCATAGGCATCAATGGTGGAATGCTTATGTGATCCGGATAAATATTAAGGAACGATTTTCAACAGAGGAGAAAAAAATGGAAAGAGATGAATTAATGAAGAAAATAAAGGCCATCGTGGCTGATAAGCTGAGCATCAGTGAAGATCAGATCACCGAAGAAGCGTCTTTCATCGATGATTTAGGTGCCGATTCACTGGATACCGTCGAGTTGGTCATGGCCCTTGAAGATGAATTCGAAATGGACATTCCTGATGAAGCTGCCGAAAAACTCACTACTGTTGGTGGAGCTATGGATTACGTTTTAGAAAAAATGAAATAAGAGATCCTTTTAAATTAAACCATGGGACAGAATCCTCCAACTCGTAGAGTCGTGGTCACCGGAATTGGGTTGGTTTCTGCCTTAGGAGTTGGGACGGAGAAAACCTGGACGTCTCTCCTTGAAGGAAAAAGCGGAATTGGATACCTTTCCAGGTTCGACACTACGGGGTTCACAACGACAATTGCAGGAGAGGTCAAAGATTTCGATCCCCTCCAATTCATCGAGAAGAAAGAGGTTCGAAAGATGGACCTCTTTATCCAATATGCTGTAGCCGCTGCTCAAATTGCCGTCGATTTTTCCGGAATTGATCCCGATGTCCTCCTAGGTGAGCGAACGGGAGTCTTTGTGGGCTCTGGGATTGGAGGGATTGGGACGATCGAAGAAAATCACAAGGTGCTTCTAGAAAAGGGTCCCACAAGGGTTTCTCCCTTCTTTTTAATCTCGTCGATTATAAATGAAGCCGCCGGGCAGATTTCCATCCGGTTCAGGGCAAAAGGACCCAATTCGGCCACCGCCACGGCGTGTTCGACAAGTTCTCACGCCATTGGGGATGCCTTTCGGGTTATTGCCAGAGGTGATGCGGACTGGATGATTGCCGGGGGCGCGGAAGCACCGTTGACGCCGCTGGGAATTGCTGGATTCTGTGCCATGAGAGCCCTGTCGACAAGAAACGGCGAACCCCAGAAGGCGTCCCGCCCCTTCGACAAAGACAGAGACGGTTTTGTTATGTCAGAGGGCGCCGGAATCCTTCTTCTTGAGGAGTTGGAAACGGCGAAAAAACGAGGAGCTAAGATTTATGCAGAAGTCATCGGTTACGGGATGAGCGGGGATGCTTATCATGTGTCCTCTCCTCAGCTGGATGGGGCCGGAGCCCAGCATTCGATGAGCGAGGCGATTAAAGATGCCGGAATCCCTCCTGAGGCAGTTGATTACATCAATGCTCACGGCACCTCCACGTCCTACAATGATAAAATCGAAACTCTGGCGATCAAAAAAGTCTTTGGGGATCACGCCAACAAGATTGCCGTCAATTCCACAAAATCCATGACCGGGCATCTCCTCGGTGCTGCGGGAGGCATAGAGGCAGGGGTTACGGCCTTAATCCTACACAACCAGATCATACCACCCACAATCAACTACGAGACACCGGATCCTGATTGTGACCTGGATTATGTGCCTAATGCAGCGCGTAAAGCGAGCGTTAATATTGGCCTGTCCAATTCCTTCGGTTTCGGAGGAACGAATGCTACTCTTCTTCTGAAACGCTATTTGCCAGCCTAAAAACTGCCTGCACTTTTCAAATTTTCGTTTTCATTTCCCATGCTCAAACATACTCAGTGACCGACACAGTCGGCTTCCCTCGATGAACAACTCGGTAAGGCTAAATCCTCGGATGTCGCTTTTTCCATCCTCTTCAGATTTTTTCTTCCATGGTTTCTTATCACTTTACAGAACGTGTTCTAGAAATCATGGGAATGTATACATTTGCATTCAATATTTGACCGGCAGCGGCAAAAAAAATATAATATTTTTTCATACATTATAATAATACATTCATACGGAGGCTTAATTGAATATTTTTGTATTTGTGAAAAGAGTTCCTGATACCGAATCCAAAATCAGGATAGATCGTGAAACAAACAGCATCATAGAAGAAGGATTGAGCTTTGTGATCAATCCCTATGATGAATATGCTGTCGAAAAGGCCCTTCGTCTCAAAGAAGCCGGGGAGGCTACTGTGACCGTGTTTTCTGTGGGTTCGGATGACTCCATCCCCATTCTGAAAAAGGCGTTGGCCATGGGTGCAGATGAGGCGGTGCTTTTAAAGGACAAGTTGACAGAAACATACGATGGGCTGCGAACGGCACGCATTCTTGTTCAGGCCCTCCAGACAAAATATTCTGATTACAATCTTCTTTTGTTCGGGAAGCAGTCCGTCGGGGCAGATAATTCCCAGGTTCCTTCGATGGTGGCGGAACTGCTTGGACTCCCCCAAGTGAATGTGGTGACCAAACTGGAGATAGATGGAAATACCGGAAGCGCTCACCGGGAAATAGAGGGTGCGGTAGAAAAAGTCGCTTTTACACTTCCCGCTGTCATAAGTGCCCAAAAGGGATTGAACGAACCCCGCTATGAAACATTAAAGGGGATTATGGCGGCCAAAAGGAAAGAGATTCCCGTTGTTGAGGTGGAAGATCTGGGATTCGATGGGGATCAGCTGACTCCCACACTCGAGATGATCAAAATGGAGAGCCCTCCCCCGAGGGAAGCCGGAAATGTCATCGAAGAAGAACCTGATGTGGCGGCAAAAAAGATTGTTGAATATCTGAGAGAACAAGCGAAGGTTTTATAGGAGGATTTAATGTTTTTAGTTTATATAGAAATAAGGGATGGGAAAGTCAAGAAATCTTCAATGGAGGCTCTTTCTGAAGCCAAGAGACGGGCCGATGAGATGAGCATGGATGTCGCCGCGGCCATCGTGGGGCACAATGTCGAGAGCTTCGCCCCAGAAGCTTTTCGCTATGGGGCTTCAAAAGTGTTTGTGCTGGAGAATACGCTGCTCAGCCACTATTCTCCCTCAGGATTTGCCTTGGCTCTCAAGGATTTAATAGATGAACTCAAACCTGCAGCGATCCTCTTCTCGGCCACGGCAATGGGCAAGGATCTGGCGCCCCGTTTGGCAGCAAATCTTGGAGTGAGCCTGGCAACGGATTGTATCCGGCTGACTGTCAACAACGGGAATCTAGAAGTCGTCCGGCCGATCTACGCAGGCAAGGCCTTTGCGACGTTTTCCTTTAAGTCTTCTCCCCAGATGGCCTCTCTCCGGCCCAATGTGTTTCCCTTGATTGATCCTGTCGACACTCAGGGGGAAGTGGTCAAAAAAGACGTGGCTTTGGCGGAGGACAAGGTGATGGATCAGGTTGTCGAACTGCTCAAAGCGGAAGGTCTAGCCCTAGATGTGACCGAGGCGGAGATTGTGGTTTCGGGAGGACGTGGGATGAAGGGCTCGGAAAATTTTGACATGCTACGGGAGCTCACCTCCATCCTCCCTCACTCTGCAGTCGGGGCGTCTCGTTCGGCTGTTGATGCTGGCTGGATCGATCACCAGAATCAGGTCGGACAGACAGGGAAAACCGTGTCACCAAACATCTATTTTGCATTTGGTATTTCTGGAGCCATCCAGCACCTCGCAGGGATGTCCTCGTCGAAGGTCATCGTGGCTGTCAACAAGGATCCTGAAGCCCCGATTTTTAAGGTGGCTGATTTTGGTGTAGTCGGAGACCTCTTCCAGGTCATCCCCCCGCTCAAAGAAGAACTCAAAAAACTCCTCTCTGAATAACAAGAGAAGATTACTTGTAGATGTCTTCGCCGGGATCAATGATATTGAAATCGGGTTGGATCAAGTCCAGCAGCATCTGATTCTGCTCTGACCGGGTTTCCCCCACACTCGTTATATAGATCGCTGGCTTATCAACCACAGGGCATTTGGTTTCACATATGGCACACCCTGTACAGCTGTCCACTTCAATTTGCGGGGCCAGTGGGGTTTTGATCACTCCATCGGGAAGCGGGACTTCGATTTTGATGAACTTGATGGCTTTGGGGGAGATCGGACAGTGTTCCTCACAGACAATGCAGGGGTCCCCGAATATCCAGGGAATACAGCGGTTTTTATCGATCCAGGCTGTTCCGATGCAGACCTGATTTTTTGCGTCGATCGACAGGTCTTTGATGGCTCCAGTCGGACAGACCTGGGTGCAGAGCGAGCAGTTGTACTCGCAATACCCGATCTTAGGAACGAGCATGGGCGTCCAGAGCCCTTCTGGTCCGGCTTCTGTCCAAGCCGGCTGCAGGGCGTTGGTGGGGCAGACCTTCATGCATTCACCACAGCGGATACATTTCTGAAGGAATTGGGCTTCAGGAAGGGCTCCAGGGGGCCGTATCAATTTTTCCGAAGCCCGGGTTTTTACTGGAGAAATCCGGAAGAAGGGCACAACGACGAAACTCATGAAAGAGGTCAAAATGACTTTTCGGCGGGAAAGATCGACAGCCTCGATGCTCTCGGATTTGACTTTCACGGGAAAAGTGATGGCGCTGGTTGGGCAGATCGCGCTGCACGTGAAACAGTAATTGCACTCCGAGCTTTTCCAATCTTCATTGGGCCAGGGATTGGCCAATGTTTGACAGTGGATGGTGCACAGATTGCATTTAATGCATTTTTTTTCTGATACTTTCAGCTTGAGTAGATTAAATCGGCTGGCTAGGCCTAGAAAAGCGCCCAGAGGACAGAGATACCGGCACCAGAATCTTTCCCGGTACATATTCAGAAGCACCAGGCCGATGAATATTGCGGCGATTAAAAATCCCTGAATGAAAGTGGCATTGATTGACAGGGTTTCGAAAAATTGAACGAGACCGTCCCCGATCGAAGAGAGATTGACTTGGTACAAAATCCCTATCAGATTTTCAATGGTAAAATCGAAGGCAGGAAGAAATCCCACGATAAAAGATCGGTAGAGAAGGGAGAGGGGATCAAAAATTCCGACCAGATCCAGGGTGAAGAAGGTGCTTATCAGAAGGAAGATAAGAAGATAATATTTCCAGGCGAGGCGTTTGTCTTTAAATGTCTTAAGTCTCTGTGGACGGTGAAGTTTTGTCTTTTTGAAGATCCATGAAAAAAATTGATGCAGAGATCCCAAAGGACAGACCCAGCCACACACCACCCGCCCCAGCACAAAGGTAATAGTGAGCGTGATGGCGGCATATACAAAAGCGAGGAAGATAGTCCTCGAGGCGATAAAGGTGGCGACCGCAAGAAGGGGATCGAAGTGGAAAAAAACTTCCACTCGGCGGATGTAGTCCTGTCCGAGAAATCGGGTTTGCAGAAGGAGGAAGAAGAACAGGCAGAAAAAGACGATCTGGATGATTATTCTTAAGATCTGGATTATCTTGTATTTCTTAGACCGTTCTTTTTTCAATATGAAGTTTCTCCAGGTCAATTTCTCCCATTCCTCTTTCTTTAGACAGCTGGAGGTAAGGAAGTTCTTCGGGTTTGATGTCGAAAAAGGTCGTGCCCATGGCGTCAACGGCGACATAGTCTACACCGGCCACGATGGTCTTAAAGACTTTGACATCTGATGGCCGGCCCCCCTGTGGACCGTTACGGATCAGCAGGCGGTAGGCATCGAGTACGGTTAAAGTGGGTTTGAAGAATCGGGCGAGATCGACCATGGCGTAGTCCAGGTTTTGATGGAGTTGATTGCGGTTGCCTCCCAAGGCTCCGAGCCAGTTTTTCATGCCCAGGGTGATCCTTGAAAGGCTGTGAGTTTTAGCCACAGGGACATTGATGATCTTGTCCACCTCGACGAAGTCCGTGTAGATTTCCCAGTCCTTAAACCACTCCCCCTTTATGGCCAATTTTTTTAATTTGTATTTGTTGGGAAAGGGCACTTTGGCCCCGGCATCCTTGGCCGCCTTGGCAATCCCCGAACGCACGTATGTCCTTTGGGCAGGATTGCAGGGATTGTCCATGACCGTAACCTGTTTGGCTCCCGCGTCAAAGCAGAGTTCGACAAGAGTTTTTACGACTTCGGGATTGGTGCAGGCTCCCTGTTCCGGAGTCCTGTCCCAGCCAATGTTGGGTTTGACCATCACCTTGTCTCCCTTTGAGACAAAACGGCTCATTCCACCCAGCGTGGAGATGACCTCTTGTGTGATGTGGACAGGAGAGTCTCCCTGAATAACGGCCAGATCAGGCGAGCTTGATCCCTGTGCAAATATATGGGGATTAAGATTGAGGACCATGCCTCCGATGGCAAGATCTTTGATAAATTCTCTTCTCTTCATAGTAAATCATCCTTTTCCTAGCGATTCTATGTATTGAAGGATTCCTTCATAGATTCCCTGGGCAACCGATTGACGGTATTGAGTTGTGTTGAGCCGTTGTTCTTCTAGTGGATTGCTGAGATGAGAAATTTCCACGAGAACGGACGGCATTTCCCCTCCGATAAGAACCCAGAACGGACCCCCCTTGACGCCTAAATTCTTGATCCCCTGGTACTTCGAGGCAAGTCGTGTGACCAGGCTTTTTTGCAGGCGGTTGGCGAGATCTCTCGATTCCATGAGTTTGTTGGTCTGTATGATTTTTTCCAGGATTTCTCTCTGCTGGCTGATGTTTTTTGTGGTGGTGGCATTTTCCCGGGCGGCGACTTTGAGCACATCCGGATCCTGGTTGAAATTGAGGTAGTAAGTTTCTACCCCGGCGCGTTTCCTATTCGGGTAAGAGTTGGCATGCACGGAAATAAAAATATCAGCTTTCTTCTGGTTGGCGATATCAGCCCTGTCATCCAGGGGAACAAAGAAATCTGTCTCCCTTGTCAGAATGATTTCGAGTCCCTTGTTTTGGAGAAGGAGTTTCTTCAGGCGAGTACAGATATCAAGTACGATATCCTTTTCATAGGTGCCCTTTTTACCGATGCACCCCGGATCTTTTCCTCCGTGTCCGGGATCGATGACAATCCTCTGGATCCCCAATCCGAGCTGCCGGACCATGCTGTATCCGGATTCGGTGGGTTTGGGGGGCTTACTGACTTTTAGAGCAGGGGGAGTGGAAGGGGCTTCTTTTGGGTAGATGTCGATGACAATCCGGAAAGGATTAAGGAGAGGAAACACATCGTAGCGCTTGACCGAATTGATGTCTAAATCCACGACGACTCTAACCGTTGTATTGGTTCTCTGGGCAATCCGGATTTGGTTGATGTAGGGATTATCGATCGTAATGATTCTGCCCTGGAGAATGGGATTGAGCTTGGTTTGATAGATATCGACATAGACCCGGTCGGGCGAGGTCAGCTGATTGGAATTGTACTCTCTGATCTGTCCGAGGTCTAGGACAATCCGGGTAAAAGAGGGATGAGTATGATAGCGCAAATTGGCGATTTCAACACGGGGGTCACTCTGCGAAAAGAGAAGGACAAGAGAGGAACAGAAGAACACCAGTCCGAAAAGGAGATAGACTATTTTAGATTTCTGCAATTTTATCACACGTCGATTTTAGGCCCCATATTTTTTCAGCTTCTCTGCATGGGCCATCAAAAGGGGTAGAATATTGAGTGCCGGAAAACGACCTAGGTACCCAGAAGCGCACTGTATTTCAGAGAAAGTGTCAACCTGGTCCTGCTGAGCCGTACGGGAATGAAGCAGAAAGGGATTGGGATGCCAGGAGTGGGATTTGAGCAGACAGGGTGTGGAATGATCCGATGTGACGGCAAGCACATCGGGATTCAGGGCCAGAAGTCGGGGAATGAATGTATCGATTTCTGAAATGGCTTTTATCTTTTCTTCATAACGTCCATCTTCTCCTGCCGCATCCGGTTTTTTGACGTGCAGATAGAAGAAGTTATGGTCGGCATAGATTTTTTCGGCCGTCGTAAAGACGTCTTCGATTGTTGGCCCGACGTCAGCAACCTCCATACCGACAAGCTTGGCGAGGCCCCTGTACATTGGGTAGTGTGCCACGGCGACAGGTTTAAGATGGAACAGGTTGTCCATGGCCGGGAGGGAGGGGAGCTTAGAAAAACCGCGCAGGAGAACGGTATTGGCCTTTGCGGAATTCTTTAAGAGGAGAGTCGTTTTCTCTATAAAGACATTCACGACCTTTGCGGCTCGTTCGGCCTCCTCTTTTTGGGCTTCGGTGTGCACTGGGGGCAGGTTGTTTTTTTGAGGGTCGGCATCACAAAGAGAGTCCGAGAGTCCGTTCCCTCTAAACCTGACAACAAACCGGTGTTCTTTTCCGGGGAAAAGAGCGATCTCTGTCTCTTCAACTGTTCCCAATTCCCGGTTGATTTTTTCACAGATAAGGGTGCTTTCACAGGAAGGTATCCTTCCGGCCCTGCGGTCTGTGACAAGGCCGTCCTCGAGTGTGGCAAAATTTCCCCGAGCGACAAGGTCTTTTTCTCTCACGTCCACTCCTATGCCCATCGCTTCAAGAATGCCCCGGCCGAGGATGAATTTTGTGGGATCGTATCCAAAAAGAGAGAGATGCGCCGGGCCGCTTCCTGGAGTGATCCCCATAAAAACAGGATCTGTCAGCCCGCATACACTTTGGGCTGCCAGGGCATCGAGATTGGGGGTCTTTGCAGCTTGGAGGGCGGTTTGTCCATTTATGGGAAGGCCTCCCAGGCCGTCCAAAACCAGCAAAACGATTTTAGAAGGAGTGTTGTAGCTTAATTCTGACGTGATTTTTTGCCTGTCCATCAGATTAACACTATAAGAAATTAGCCTTTCCAAGTCAATGAGTGGAGACCAAATGAGGATGCTTTGACGTTTTTTCTAGCGTGAGAAAATTATTTCTGATAATATCTATACATGGATAAGGTCCTAGTCCTCGATTTTGGCGCACAGTACACTCAACTCATCGCCCGCAAGGTCAGAGAGCTCGGGGTATACTCTGAAATATTCCCTTTTAATGTTTCTATTTCTAAGATAAAAAAGGAAAATCCCCGGGCTCTTATTTTTTCCGGGGGCCCCGGCAGCGTGTATGCGGAAGAAGCGCCGCTGGTTCCGGAAGAGATTTTTTTTCTAGGAATTCCTGTGCTTGGCATCTGCTACGGTCTGCAGCTTATGGTCCATGTATTGGGAGGGAAGGTTGCGTCTACGACAAAAAGAGAATATGGATTTGCATCTCTGGTTGTTAAAGATAGAAAAGGGCTTCTGGCCGGAAT
>VAPB010481079.1_pt1 | contig 16649 bp, 17 predicted proteins | sample 3395101 | NCBI WGS metagenome assembly VAPB01 (sample SAMN08290433, study PRJNA428436) | hydrothermal vent metagenome | isolation source: Deep-sea hydrothermal vent chimney | place: Indian Ocean: Southwest Indian Ridge | reverse complement strand
GGCCCCGGGAAAGCTGTTGAGTAATGGCTCTCCACAGAGCAGAGCTGATCTGGATGTAATCTGCCTGAGCTTGATTTTTCGCAACGGGATTTCCAGCCCAGATCGCTGTGACTTGTGATGGTGTGTAACCTATCACCCAAGCGCTTTCCGATTCCGGGACAAAACCTGTTTTCACCCCGGCAGGTCTGCCAATTTTAAAAATATCGCCATTTTCCCGGGAAATTTCATCACTGAGGATATGATTGACCATATAGGCCAGTTGTTCATTGATTATTTTGTTTTCCACAAAACCTAGATCATAGAATGATGACCAACCTGATTGATCCTCAATATTCAAAATTGCAGCAGGCTGAACATCCAATATTGACCCACCAGTGCTTCTCCCCCTTAAAAAGCCCTGGTTTACAAATACGCCATATCCCTGTGCCAGATCAATAATATTCAGCTCGGGACCGTCAGAAAATATTTCGCAATCCAGGCATATTTCCTTTCCCAATGAAAAACCAAACAAAGTCAGGGTATTCTCAATTTGATTATTTCCCTGAGATTCCCAGAGCTGTTTTGCAGGAGATAAATAATCATTGATCATTGCAGTCCTGATATTTACTGGCCCTTTGAATTCACAATCTTGTTCACAACCAGGATGCAATTCCTGTTCGGACATGCTCACATCATCCAGAGGAATATCCCAGACCAGGGAAGCAGGTTCAAAACCCTGAGTGAAATAGTTAAGATATAGAAATGGAGTCAAAGTGGTTCCTGGATTCCGGGGAGTATTCAGGTTGGATGGTCCCACCATGGCAAGCAGCTCACCGCTGAGTGGATCCAATAAGACCAGACCAATTTCCAGTTGATCCGATCCGTTCAAATAAGGACCGGAATATTTAGGCAGAAGTCTGGCCGCCTGGCAGTTGGGATCAAGATCCGGGTCGTTGCCATAAACCCTATCGGTCATCAACTCAGCTGTACATTCAAGTTCCTGCTGTAGAGCATAATCTAGAGTTGAAATGATCCGGTAACCTCCCCTAATCAAGCGATCCCGGGGGATAAATTCGTCGGCTTCTTTCAAAATATAGGCCACAAATGCAGGTATATAATCGCCAGCTGCTGTTTCAGGATCAGGGTAAATAAGTTGTTTTTGTATAGCCCGTGTCTCTTCTGTCCTGGTAATCAACCCTGCTTGGGTCATCAAACCAAGAACGATTTCTTGATTTTCCTTGGCCGCTTCCTGGGAGTCGTAAGGATTCAAAGAAGGATAATTGGCAACTGCTGCCAGCAGCGCTGATTCTGCCAAATCCAAATCGGCCGCTGATTTTCCAAAGTAAATCAGGGCAGCTTGATTAACACCATAGATCTGATTACCAAAATAAGCATTATTCAAAAACCATTCAAGAACTTTTTCCCGGCCATAACGACCGACAATCTGGTCAGCCAATAAATTAATTCTGATTTCCCGATATGGGTGATCTGTTTCATTCCACAGGAGCAATTCCTCGACCATTTTTTCAGGAATGGGATCTGCTTGATTATCCCAAATACCAACCAGGAACGTCTCTGGTTTATTAAAATATTCAGGATCCTGAGCTGCCAGGAAGGCATTGATCAAATTCCGGGAAACTTCCTGATAAAACAGCATGCTGCCATCCGTTATGTTCAGATATCGGCGATACTCAACCAGCGGATTTTCGAATTGCCACAATACAGCCTCTCCGGTTTTATCGAAAATTTTGGTTGGTTCAAGCAGGGATCCATCGGGAGGATCTAACAATCGCTCCAACATAACTGGAGGTGGTAGGTTATCTGTGATTTCTGAATACAGGTAAACACCGAAAATTACGCCACCGGCAGCGATCATGCTGATCAAGAGGGCAATCAATAAACCGATCATACCCAGAGGATTCGATCGGTTGTGATTTTTTCGATTGGTTCTGAACCGCATAATATGCGATCTGATATCCATAATTAGATTTTATCCTAACTGATCACCCCGGAGACATAATCCAGCAGGTCTCGGGCTGAAGCCAGGTTCTTTTCGCTCGCTCCTCCCAGCATGGTTGCCAGTTCTTCAACCCTCTCCTCTCCATGAATCTCATGTACCTCAATAGTTGTCCGCCCACCCGAAACACTCTTTAATACCTGATAATGCTGCTGTCCAAATCCGGCCAACTGGGGTAAATGAGTGATGCAGATCACCTGGTGTTCCGGTGTCAATCGGTATAATTTCTCGCCGACAACCGCTCCAATTCGCCCGCCAATTCCCTGGTCAATTTCATCAAACACCAGTGTGGGAATCTGGTCAGCCTTTGCGAGAACATTCTTTATTGCCAGCATTAACCGGGCAGTTTCTCCCCCGGATGCAGTTTTCACGAGCGGCTTTAAACCCTCGCCGGGGTTGGTTTCGATCAGGAATTCAATCTTTTCAAGGCCATCCCGGTAAAAACTGATCTTCTTTTCACCGCCGGTGGGAATTCCCGCTGGATCTTCAGAACGAAGGAAGGAAGCTTCAAACCTAGAACCTGACATTTTAAGATCATCTAATTGAATTTCCAGTTCAGAAGCCAGTTTTACTGCTCCTTTTTTCCTGCCCTCAGTTAGGGCTGAGCCACGTTCATATAACTCACCAAAGAACTTTGTTTCAATTTCCTCAAGTTCCTGGATACTTGTACTGCGGTTGGATATTTCAGTCAGTTCATTTTGAGATCGCTCCCGGAAAGCCAGAACATCCGGAATATTTTCTCCATACTTTCGCTTCAGTGAGTGAATCAATTCCAGGCGATCCTGAACCTTTTCAAGTTCTCCTGGGTCAAACTCAAGATTGTCCAGATAAGACCGCAGGTCTTTGCCAATATCAAAAAGACTGTCATTCAAGGCGCCAGTGCGTTGATTGAGCCCTTCGAGTGCGGGATCAGTTTTGGATAATTCCTCTACAGACCCGGTCATCTGCCCCAATAGATCCATGATAGTGGGCTGATGACCAGGAGCATCATCCAATAAAATCAGGATTTTCTGACTCAGATCTGCCAGCTTTTCAGCATTGACCAATCTATTTCGGCGTTCGATCAAGGGTTCTTCCTCACCTACCTCAAGATCAGCTTTTTCAATTTCATCCGCCTGGAAGGCCAGTAATTCCACTCGCTGTTCGGCTTCCAGATCCGATTGTTTCAGTTTTGCTAAATCGGATTGGATCTTTTTCAGTTGATCATATACCTCGGTGTAGGCATTAAGCAAACCGGTTGTACCTGCGAAACGATCCAATAACCCCCGGTGCTGTTTTACCCTCATCAAGGAAAGGTGTTCAGATTGTCCATGAATGTCAACCAGATACTCACCCAGTTCAACCAGGACAGCAACATTGGTCCGATGTCCATTTACCCTGGCAGTATTGCGTTTGTCTTTACGAAGTTCCCTGGTCAGGGTCAGATATTCATTACCATCCAGAATTTCTTCTTTCTCAAGCAGCTTGAGAACAGGTTCCTTAATATGGTCGGGAATCTTAAAAACCGCTTCAACACTGGCAAAATCGCTCCCTTTTCTCAAGGTGCCCATGTCAACTCTCAAGCCAAGCAGCATGTCCAGGGCACCCATGATGATTGATTTTCCAGCTCCGGTCTCACCGGTCAGGATCACCAACCCGGGATCAAACTCCAGGTGAAGCTCATCAATGATGGCAAAATTGTTGATCCGTAATTCAATAAGCATGTTAATTCTTAAGTTGATAAAAAATATTACCCGAGGCAATTACAGCATAGGCCAACTTCCAGATTATAGAATAATAATCGAACACAAACCCATAAGCCTGGATCTGCTGAAATGCCGCATATGGAACTAGAGCCAAACCGATAATCAATGCAGTCCCACTCATGACGTATTTCAGCAATGGTGACCGCCTATTCTGAATGGCTTTTTTTACTATCCAAACAGCAGCAAAACCAGTACCCAGGGCAATCAAGATAGAGATAAAACCCAAGAAAGTAAAAAGGCTCCCCAAATAGGAGATCACAGCAGTGATCACTCCCGCAATCACCTGGTCAAACCTTTTGGTCGTTACAAACACCTTCTGCTGGGAGCGAATGCATTCCGGGCACCGGTACCCGGTTGGTGTATGGTTAGCGCACTTAATACAAATCGGACGATCACAGCGATTGCAGCGTAGCTGAGTTTCCCGTTTGGGATGAAAGGTGCAAATCAGTGAGTTGTTATATTCAGACATAGGATTTTTTTACAGATGGATTCTGGTCCATGTATGGTATCAGGTTCCGGTAAAAGTATCCCGGATCCTGAAAACGGATAAATTTCACAACATCATCGCTAGCAGTGATCTCGACCTTGTCGTCTGTCACTAAATCAATAGGGGGCTGCCCATCAATACTGATGACTGCCTGATGGGAAGTACGAACTAACACGGAAACAACAACGTCCTCGGACAAGACCAGGGCTTGTTCAATGGATAAATGCGGAGCAAGTGGAACAAGGACTATATTTCGCAACTCGGGTGAGAGAATCGGTCCTCCAGCTGCCATTGCATAAGCAGTTGATCCGGTGGCAGTAGAGGCAATGATCGCGTCAGCAACAATTGTGCTCAGATGTCGGGTATTGATGAATATACCCAATTTTACCGGTCGAATGGTTTCTCCCCGACTGATAACAGTATCATTGAGAGCATTCCACTGTCCAATTTCCAGATCATCTCGGATCAGCACTGTCTTCAACATCATGCGCTCTTCAAGCCAATAATCCCCCTGCAAAACTCTAAGCAAGGCATCCTGCCAATCATCGCGTTTAATTTCAGTCAAAAAACCAAAACTTCCCAAATTTATGCCAAGAATCGGTACCTTGGAAGGAGCGCTGATATGACCTGCCCTTAACATAGTTCCGTCACCACCAAGGGCAATTAATAAGTCCTGACTGCCTCCGTTGATTCCTTCCCTGAGCTCCTGATCATCCATAGTTCCCAGCAAGATCGATTTTCCCCGGTCCTCAAGGAATGCTCCGATCTTTTTTGCCAGGACATATGCTTCCTGGTTTTTAGGGTGAACTGCAAGGGTAATTTTATCGAATTTCTGAGTATCTTTTACCATGTTTGTTTCTTAATAACATTCAATAACCCGTGTATTTTACGGTGGATTGATTTTTCAATCTTGAGGTGATGGAAATAAACTATCAGCCAGGGAAGATGTTCCTGGCAGAGATATTTTCCCATAACTTGATTCATATTTAGTCAGGTTATCTCCCAGAGCTTTATAAATAAGTTTTGCGGTCAGTGGACTTAATAAAACCCTTGACTTAATGGAAGGTCCCTTCAAACCGGGCAGCATCTGAGCAAAATCGAAAATAAACTCTGAAGGAGAATGTGTGATCCTGGCCAGATTGGCGTACACAGCCTCCAGATCAGGCGGGATGGTAATTCCCGGTATTTTTTGTTCGGGTTTATCTTTACTCATATTATTGCTCTCAGGTGAAATTCCAGCTCAACCTAAAACGGGATATCATCCTCATCGACTGGTTCAGAAAATCCTCCCGAGTCGCTGGATTGGTAAGATTGATCTTCGGACTTGGAGGATAAAAATACCACATTATTGGCGGTCATTTCAAAACTGGCCCCAGTGCTGCCGTCGTTGCGGGTGAATACTCTCGGACCCCCAGTTTCTGGATCAGCGTTTATCCGGCCTTCCACCAATACCTTGCTGCCTTTTTTAAGATACTGATTCACAGTCTCACCCCGCGCTCCCCAAATAGATACCCGAAACCAGATGGTTTCGGTCACTTTCTGTCCATTGGAGTCGGTATAGACCCGATTGGTGGCAACATTGATATTGGTAACAGCCTGCCCACTCGGAAGGTAGCGCATTTCAGGGTCCCTGCCTAAATTTCCTACTATTATAAGTTTCTGATACACTGTTTTTCCTCCTTCAGATCTTCCTTCCAATTGTTAATTGATTGTGGGAATTATTATCCCATAACGCGTATTATACACTGTCTCTTTTTCCAGGAGACCGGATGCTTAACTTCATCCTGTATTGTTCCTACAAGTGAGAAATATATTTACTGGTAACCCCCGTATCACATTATTACTTCTGGAGTACTTCCCGAACGATGAGGTCGGAAAAACTCACTGTCAGAGCTGAATCCCCTGCAGATCTGGCAAAAATTCCAAAGGATCCAACTACCAGCTGGTGATCGGTCACGCTTGTTTGGTAATCACCATTGATGAATAAATGCAGCTGGTTCCTTTCCGCCAGAACTGCGATTTTAGAAATACTGGGGGCGCCAACGGGAACTGAGGCACTCCTGGTCAAAGGATAAAGGATCGTTCCTCCCCCTGGTGTGATCTTATCAAGTCGCAATTCTCCATCACATGTGATCGCAAAACGGTAAAACTGACTCCTTCCATAAACCCTGAACAGTAAACCATATTCATCTCTGCCATCACAGAGGATCGGATTTGCTGTTATCTCAACGTAAAAACTTGTCAAGTCTGGTTTTTCTCGCGTCCCAACCAGGTATATTTTCGGTTCGTTGATGATTATATTGGCTTCGCCATTGGAAATATTGATCTGTCCCCGATCAGTTTGAGGTAATATCCATTGCTCTGGAGCATTAAAGTCATCCCTGAAAATTACTTCACCTAATTCAGAAAAGACGGCCTGGGTTGGGATTATCTCAGACGTAGGGATGATCTCTAGCGTTGGTGTGGGGGGAAACCATTCCACTGTCGCCGAAGGAGAGGGTGTCACTGTGAGTGTCTCTGTGGGGAGAGACGGAACAACCACAGGCATACAGGCATTAAGCGAGAAGATTATAACCAAAATCCAGAATCTCTTCATAAAAAATCAGCGCAAGATTACCTGAGATCGCTCAGGTCCTACAGAAATAAGTTTCACTGGTAGATCCGTTAATTCTTCGATCCTGTTGATATATTTTTGAGCCATTAGGGGTAGTTCCTCCCAGGAGCGGATCGATGTGATATCTTCATCCCAACCAGGAACTTCCTCATATTCTGCCTGGAAATCGCCCAAGGAAGCTGGCCCCAAAGGTAGATCAGAAAAAGTACTCTTGCCTTTCCGGTAACCGGTACAGATTTGCAGGGTCTCAAATCCGGAGAGAATATCAAGTTTTGTCAGAGCGAGATCAGTGATGCCGTTGACCCTGACCGCATAACGCAGCAGGACAACATCCAGCCAGCCTACCCTCCTTGGCCTGCCAGTTGTGGTGCCAAATTCATCCCAATCATTCTCCCCTGTTCCGCGTAACCGCAGAGCAAGATCTCCTGTCAATTCAGTTGGGAAAGGACCTTCACCCACCCGGGTTTGAAAAGCTTTGACTACACCAATAACCCCGGTAACAGATCCAACGCCCAGTCCCAACCCAACCAGAGCACCCGGTGCGGTAGGAGTGGAGCTGGTCACGTATGGGTAAGTTCCATGATCAAGGTCGAGCAGAGTGCCTTGAGCCCCTTCTGCCAGGATGGATTTACCATTAGCTAAAGCCCGGTGGGCATAGTCACTAATTTCTGTAATAAAAGGACAAAGCCGCTTTGCATAATCCAGGTAATCTTGGATGATTTGCCCTTGATCCAGCTGCTCTTCTTGATATAGATTCATTAACTGGAAATTAACATCCTCAAGATGATCATTCAGAGCAAATTCAAATATATCTGGGTCCATTAACATTTCAAACCGCAGTCCCGACCTACCAACCTTAGTTGTATAGGCTGGACCGATACCCCTTTTGGTAGTACCAATCATCTTTGAGCCTCTGACTTTTTCCCTGGCGCTATCAAGGGCAATATGGCCGGGAGTAATCAGATGAGCTGCATGGGATATTTTCAAACGTTCCGGATTAATTACCAGGCCAGTTTGGCGAACTTCTTCCATCTCTCTCAGTAAGGTTTTGGGATTGATAACCATGCCGTTACCTAATAATCCAACCGTGTGTTCATGAACCAGACCCGATGGCAAAAGATGCAGCTTAAATGTTTTCTGACCTACAGTGACTGTGTGTCCGGCATTATCCCCTCCACAATAGCGGGCGACAATGTCTGCATCCGCTGCCAGCAAATCCACAACCCTTCCCTTTCCTTCATCACCCCATTGGGCACCTACTATTATGGCAAATGGCATCCTACCTCCCCTTGAAACTTATGATTTCCTTCACTGGAAATACAATGAATAATTCCTTATGGTAAAGTATCTTTAAACACTAAAATCATTCTAGCACACAAGTTAGAATGGTAATGTGATTAGTCAGATTGAATTTAAAGGAAGGTTATTAAAGGGAGAAGTGTATGCCGGAAAAGACGGTATTGGTTACAGGGGCAAGCGGTGAAATCGGCCAGGCTCTAATCCGTTCGCTATCAAATGAAAAATCTCTCGATGTTATCTCGGTTGATTTAAAACCTCTCCCCGATGAATTTGAGGGGAAATCAACCCACATAATCGGGAATTTAGTCGATAAAGATTTATTAGCTCAATTAGAAAAAGAATACAGCTTCAGCCAGATCTATCATCTGGCAGCGGTTTTATCTACCACAGCTGAGTACAATCCTCTACTTGCTCACCAGGTGAATACTTGCAGCACTATCGACCTGCTGGAAATTGCCGCCAGACAATCCCAGGTGACTGAGACATCGGTCCAATTCATTTTCCCTAGCTCCATAGCAGTGTACGGCCTACCTGATCTTAAAACAAAATACAGTGTGCCACCTTTAACCGAGGATCAATATACCGATCCCACCACTATGTACGGGTGCTCCAAACTCTACTGCGAAAAGGCCGGTGTCTATTACAGTCAGCACTATCTACAGCTGGCTGATGTAATCCCTACCCGGGTGGATTTCCGGGCTGTACGTTTCCCCGGGATAATAAGCGCTTTTACTGTTCCTAGCGGAGGCACAAGCGATTTCGGACCTGAAATGATCCATGCCGCTGCCCAGGGAAAACCCTATGAGTGTTTTGTGCGTCCAGATGTTAGGATTCCCTTTATGTTTATGCCGGATGCGGTCAAAGCGCTGTTGGATCTCGCCCATGCACCTCAAGAGACCTTGAGCCGGCGGGTTTATAATGTCACTAGTTTTAGCTTCTCTGCGGGGGATTTTCAAAAACTTGTTCTGGAAGGTTTTCCTGAGGCTGAAATCAAATACATTCCGGATCCAAAAAGGCAAGCAATCGTAGATTCCTGGCCGGCAGATATCAACGACCAGGCAGCAAGATCTGACTGGAACTGGATCCCTGCTCAGGATGCTGATCAGTCCTGTCAGGAGTATTTGATAAAAAATGTGATTAAACGCTACAACTGAGAGAAAGATATTCTCGTTTCCAAATGATCCGTGACCAAAATAAACACGGATCATTTCTATTAATATATTGTAGTATTATGGTAAGGTATTTTACTCAAAAGAATTAATCTTACAGGTTGACGGTTATGAACACTAAGAGAGAATTTATTCCAGGACCAATCGCACTATTCGGATCTGGAGAAACAGCCCCCAGTGGGCAAAAAATATTTGATTTTTTATTCAAATTGATACCGGATTCGCCGCGAGTGAGCATCATCGAAACCCCTGCAGGGTTTGAGCTGAATTCAGAGCAGGTAGCTGGGAATGTGGCCACTTTCATCAAGGATCACTTACAGAACTACAAACCAAACATCCAATTAATTCCGGCCCGGAAGAAAGGCACCTCGTTCAGCCCGGATGATCCTGATATTGCCCGCCCGATCCTGGAGTCCGAGTTGATTTTTATGGGACCGGGCAGTCCTACCTATACTGTTCGACAGTTGGAAAATAGCCTGACCTGGGAATATTTGCTAGCCCGGCACCGCCTGGGTGCAGGACTAGCACTCTCTAGCGCCGCCACCGTGGCTATCAGTGCTGCTGCCCTACCGGTCTACGAAATCTATAAAGTCGGAGAAGACATCCACTGGAATACCGGGTTGGATTTCTTCCGCCCCTACCAGCTGCCTCTGGTATTTATCCCCCATTGGAATAATCAGGATGGCGGGGTGGATCTGGATACCAGCCGCTGTTTCATGGGAAAATCCCGTTTCGAGAAGCTGGTAAAAATGCTCCCGGAAGACCAGATTGTGATTGGCATCGATGAACACACTGGATTAGTCATTGATTTCCAATCCCAATGTTTACAAGTGATCGGCCTTGGTACTGTCACGATCATCAAAGGAGATACCAAAAAGGAATTCCGCGCCGGATGCTCGGTGGATTTAAGCAAATTGGGAGAGTTTAACCTCTGTGATCCCCTGGAAGGCATCTCGGAAGATAGTTGGCAGAAAGCACTTGAAGTTCAAGAGCAGAAAGGCACCCCGGTGAAACCTTCACCTGAGGTTATCCAGCTTGCTGAAGAAAGAGAAGCTGCCAGAGGGTTAAAAGACTGGGATTTAGCAGATCAAATTCGAATCCAGATCGATTCTTTAGGATGGACCATTCAAGACAACCCGGATGGTTATCAACTGGATAAAAAAGACTGATATCTGATCCACCTTGATGGAGGAGCTAAAATTATGACTGGAAAACCAAAACTGGGATTCATTGGACTGGGATTAATGGGAAAACCCATGGCCTTGAACCTGCTTAAGGCAGGTTATCCTCTGGTAGTTCACAACCGCAGTCGGGAAGTCGTGGCTGCACTTGTTAAAGAGGGTGCCGAGGAAGCTCAATCCCCTCGGGAAGTTGCCTCCCGGGTTGAAATTATCTTTACCAATCTGCCGGATTCCCCCGATGTAGAAAAAGTTACCCTTGGTGAAGATGGCATCCTGGAAGGCGCCAAAAAAGGTCTGGTATATGTCGACCACTCCACAATTAGACCTTCTCTGGCCAGGGAAATTGACCAGGCGTTCAAAGCCATTGGAGCATTTGCCCTCGACGCCCCTGTCAGTGGAGGTGATATTGGAGCTCAAAATGGAACCCTGGCAATTATGGTGGGAGGTTCAGCCAAGGCTCTCGAACAGGTCAGGCCTCTTTTTGAGGTTCTCGGCAAATCCATCACCCATGTAGGTGATGCTGGTTCCGGTCAAATTGCCAAGGCAGCCAACCAGATAATGGTCGCTGCCCAGATGATAGCCATGGCTGAATTATTAATTCTAGCTAAAAAATCCGGAGCAGATCCCACCCGAGTTGTCCAAGCCATCCAGGGAGGAGCAGCCCAATGTTGGACTCTCGATGTTAAACCTGAACGCCTGTTTGCTGGAAATCGCCAACCAGGATTCAAAGCATATATGCAGGAAAAAGACTTGAGAATTGTCATGGATACTGCCAGGGAATACGGCGCTCCCCTGCCAGCCGCCAGCCTGCATACTCAGCTATACTCCGCTATGCTGCAAATGGGGATGAAGGATCTTGATAATTCCGCAGTGATCGGGGTGATCGAAAATCTGGCTTCAACATCTTTATTGGAATAAACGGCGGCGAGATTTCCGAAATCGAGACTCCCGGAGCTTTAAAAGCTCCGGGAGTCTTTATTAACAACAGGTATAATTTCCGTTGAGCTGAAGAAACAGGATATATTATGAAAAAACTTTTCGGACATATCAAGAATATCAAGATCGATAAAATCACCCTGCGTGATTACCTTCTGATTCTGTTAGGATCCATCTTGTAGGCAACAGCCTTGCGGGGGTTTTAAATTCCAGCTAAACTTGCCAGCGGAGGGGTCAGCGGCCTGTCCCAGATCATCAATAATTTTACCGGCTGGCCAATTGGTGTCATGGTGCTGCTGGGAAATATTCCCCTCTTAATCCTTGGCTGGCGGTTCCTCGGTGGTCCAAGGTTCGCCGCCAGGACTGCTTTCGCGGTCATATCATTTTCGATTCTGATAGATATTCCCTTAAGTTTTTTGCCCTCTGAAGGTATTACAGGTGATATTGTGCTGAATTCACTCTATGGCGGGGTGATCAGCGGAATTGGTTTTGGATTGGTTTATCGAGGTCGGGGAACCAGCGGTGGGTCAGATATCCTGGCAAGAATTCTCAGCAGCTGGAGAGGCATTCCTGTCACACAGAGTTATCTAATAACCGATGCTGTGATCATTTTCCTGGCAGGAATAACATTCAGCTGGGAAAACGCGCTCTACGCCCTGGTTATGCTATACATAAGTGGTATCGCCGCAGAATCGATCAGCCAGGAATCCAATATACTGCGCACAGGGATGATTATCACAGCCAATCCGGACCCCATCAAGGAAGAGATCTTCAACCGTTTACACAGAGGAGTAACTATCATGGATGTCAAAGGGGGGTATTCAGGGGAAGAAAAAACCATCCTTCTTTGCGTGGTCACCCGGGCAGAAATCCCCCACCTAAAAGCGCTGACCAGGGATCTTGATCCCCGGGCATTTTTAATTATCGGCCATGCCCAGGAAGTCCGGGGCGAGGGATTTATGCCCATAGGTGATGACTGAAGAAAAGAAATCAAAATGCCCTGCAACTTGTCCTGGCTAACTCCGTATATTTGTACTAGGCAGGACGCAAGGAGAACTTGAGTGTCGAACATCGAAGCACAATGGATTGCTGAAGCAAAAACCGGCGATAAAGACGCGTTTGCAAAACTAGTCGAAAAATACCAAAGACCGGTTAACAGTATCTGCTACCGGATGCTGGGTACACCCACGGCTGCGGAAGACGCTGCTCAGGAGGCTTTTATCCGGGCATATCAGGCCCTTGATCGTTACGATTCAAATAGATCGTTTGCCACCTGGATCCTGTCGATAGCTTCAAATTACAGTATTGATCAGTTAAGGAAAAAGAAGGTCATTGTATTATCGATGGATAACGAAAAGTACGGCTGGATGGCACCTCCCGATCCGGGACCAAGTCCAGAAAAAGCCGCTTTAGATAAGGAAAAGAATGCCCTGGTGCAAACTATCCTGTCTGATTTACCTGAGACAGATCGGGCTGCCGTCATTCTTCAATTCTGGCACGATTATTCGTATGATGAAATTGCTGAGACTTTAGGGCTCAGCAGCAGCGCCGTAAAAAGCCGTTTGTTCCGTGCCCGGCGTGTAATGGCTGAGAAATGGCAAGAAATGCAGTTGATCTCAGCACCACCTCAAAACTCGACTGCAAAAAGGATCGCTCATGAAACATCAACAATTTGAGAACTGGATTCTTCAGGATTCAATCCTGGATCAGGAACACCACCGAGAGCTTCAAACTCATTTGAAACAGTGCTCCCAATGCCTGAATCTACATCAAGCAACCCATCAGATCAAACACATCTTCAAAAACGCTCCGGTCCCTGAATCGCAGCCGGGTTTCAGCTCACGCTTGATGAGAAGGATTGAGAAATTGGAAAGGCGAAAAAACCGCCTGATCCTTGGAATAACTTTAGGAGTAATCTCGCTGGCGACATTTACAATGCTTGTCAGTGTGGGATTTCAACTGAATTCTGCGGCTGCTGGTTTTCCACAAATGCTGTTGGAAATGATTACGTTAGTGGCAAACTGGTTTGTATTTCTAAATCAACTAAATAATATCATCGCTCCCCTCTTCAGGGTCAGTATAAAATTAATTTCCCCTGTTTGGCTCTATACTATCGGAATCAGCATCAGCGGGATTACTGCCGCCTGGATCTTCGCCATATCACGATCCAGGACTTTGCATAAGGAGCTCGAATCATGAAAGCTATTAACCGTATCCTCATTTTCATAGTGCTCATCAGTGTTATATTGATCCCCACTACAGCCTCTGCGTCCGGTTTTATGGACGACAAAGTAATATTCGGGGGCAACTTTACCCTGGCCAGTGGAGAAACACTGGATGGAGACCTGGTGGTCTTCGGTGGCAATATTGTCCTGAAAGAATCCTCATCTGTCAATGGAGATGTTGTGGTGATGGGAGGAAATGTGATCTTAAACGGCACCATCAACGGAAACCTGGTTTCCCTTGGAGGAATGGTGGAGCTTCAGCAGTTTGCCCGGATAAATGGGGATCTGACTGTGCTGGGCGGTAGTTTTGAACAGGCGGACGGCGCCCATATCACAGGCAACATTGTCACTGAAGAGAACATTCCTTTTAAGTTCACCCGTCCAGATAATGTCGGATTATTCAATGGTGATTTTTCTGCCCTCAGATTTCAGCAACTGCCCTTTGTCTCAGCCTCATGGTTCTTTTTCCGAATCCTGATCTGGACCGGGTTAGCAATCCTGATTGCCCTGTTCATCCAGGATCAGGCAGCGGTTATCAATCGGGCAGCCTTTGGAGAACCAGTCATGTCCATCCTGGCTGGTATGGGGGTGATAATCGTCGCTCCCCTGGTTCTAATCGCCCTGATCGTCACCATTCTACTTAGCCCAGTCAGTTTAATAGGCATATTTGCATTGATCGCTGCCTGGGTGGTAGGTTTGGTTGCTGCAAGCATCGAAGTAGGCAAAAAACTGGCCGAGTCACTTAATCAAAGCTGGCCAATTCCCATCCTGGCCGGAGTGGGCATGTTCATACTTTCGCTGTTCTTTAATGGTTTCAGCCAGCTGGTACCCTGTGTGGGTTGGCTTCCCAGATTTGTCCTCGGAACTTGGGTCATGGGCGCAGTGATACTGACGCGTTTTGGCTCCCGAGAATATCCGGAAAGTGATGGAATCGATACCCCACCACTGGAAGACCTGCCCCCACCTTTCGAATCTGAAGAAACACCTGTCAAGGTTGCTGTATCCTCCACCAAGGCAGCCGCTGAGCTGGCACAACAGGAAGGTCTAGATCTGGGAACTGTCAAGGGAACTGGAGCTGAGGGCAAGATCACCATCAATGATGTCCGGAAAGCCCTGAAAGGATGAAATTACAGAAGCTAAAAGGGGCTGTGCCAGTTACTTTTGGGACAGCCCCTTTTTTTTGTTGGATTAGTATCTATTCCAATACAGGACTCAAATTTATTTCGAGTCCCTCCGTTTCAATACCCAGGCTGCCGCACCAAAGCCAATGATCCCCAGGCCAAAGATAATTTCCAGAATTCGCAAGGTTGATATCGGTTCGCGCTGGATTTCCCATTGGGATGGTTCATCAGAATAAGTAACGGCCTGGGTTGTCAAAGGCAGGCCTCCGACCGTTGGAGATGGTTCCGCCTGATTTGCCTGGGCTTGATCGTCGTGCTGTTCTGCCAGGGTATCTCCTTCCGCTGTTTCTTCTTCGCTGGTAGTTTTTGCTTCCCCTGGACTTTCCGCACCAACAGCCGGAGCTGTCTCAGCTTCCTCTACTGGCACCGATTCTTCCTCAACCAAGGCTTCTTCCGTCCTTGCAGCTGATACAGCAGCTTCTTCCTTTACTTCAACTTCCGCATCCGCAGCCTCAGCTAGTGCAGACACTTCCTCTGCTAATTCACCCTCAACCGCTCGATCGTTTTCGGCTTCAGCAGCCAGTAAGGCAGGTTCTTCCATTTCATCAACAGCAGACTCAGCAGCGGCATCGAACATAACTTCCTGGGATTTGGGAGCCATGGCCGGAGAAAATCCTCCCCCCAGGAAAATCCCCCCAAAATCCAGGATCAAGACACCGATAAAGACAAAACTCATCAGCGCTGCTACCAGGCGGTATCTCGTGTACACTGGCTGCCTGATTTTAATTCCGATCTGAGCCGGGGAAAGTATAAAATTTCGGGGAACCGGGATTCGGGGAGTCTTACTTAGAATTTGTTTGGTTATTTTCAGCTCTTCCAAGGCAGCCTGAAGATCAGAATTCGCCTTCATCCTTTTCTCAAACTGGATCTTATCTCTTCGGCTCAATTCGTCATCCAGGTAGGCGGATAATTGAACCCAGTCCCTGTTAAGAATTTTCATCGATCTTATACCTCACCTACATGACGCATTCCAGCCGGTAAAAGTTCCTGAAAACCCTGCAAACAATCCTTCATACTCTTCCTGGCCCGAGCAAGACGGCTCTTAATCGTACCCAGTGGCCGGTCTATAATACTGGCAGCTGATTGATAATCCAGTCCCTGAATATCAACCAGCACAACTATGGTCCTGAATTCGAAATCAAGGCGATCCAGGCAGAATTGAATGGCATTAGAGAGTTCTCTGCGAATGGTAATATCCTCTGGTTTTTCATTCTGATCTTCCATCCAGGCAGGAGAATCTACATCTTCTCCATCTTCGTTTTCTGGAAATAAAGGCACGACTGGTTTGCGTTTCCTGCGGCGATATTCATCATAACAAGCGTTGCTGACAATTCTTAATAACCAGCTCTTAAATGAGCCGCCACGGTATGTGTGCAACTTTTTATAAGCTGATATGAAAGTTTCCTGGGTGGCATCCTCGGCTGCATCCGTCTCCCCCATGATCCGGTAGGCCTGGTTATAAACCAGGGACTGATATTCCAGAACGATCTGGTTAAATGAATCTATATCACCTGCCAGTGATCCTTTGATCTGATCCTTTAGATCCATAGGTAAACCAAAAGAAAGTGAAGACCTCTGAATTTTTTCAAATAAAACCCGGGATATTAAGCTTGCAGTTGACCCAGTAGTTTTTGATAAGCCTCAATATTCGGTGGATTCAGGTTGACAATTTCCTGAATAACCTCTACCGCCGCTCCCTTGTTACCTGCTTCCAGCAACATATCTCCCAACCCGTCGAGTTCGGTGATAGCCAGTTCAGTTTGTCCCAGCTTTTGGTAATGCGCTGCAAGCTGCCGGAAAATATAATCTTCATTAG